>WNFB01004233.1_pt1 | contig 12753 bp, 12 predicted proteins | sample 5400501 | NCBI WGS metagenome assembly WNFB01 (sample SAMN13153341, study PRJNA577476) | soil metagenome | isolation source: 200 cm saprolite under Douglas fir tree site 2 hole 1 | place: USA:California | collected 2015-04-18 | reverse complement strand
AGGGAAGAATTCTCACCCAGCTGTCGCTGTGGTGGTTCGGGCAGCTCGCCGACGTCGTGCCCAACCACCTGGTGCGGGCGCCCGTCCCGGCCGAGTTCGCCGGGCGCGCGATGGCGTGCAGGCGGCTCGACATGGTGCCGGTGGAGTGCGTGGCCCGCGGCTACCTGGCCGGCTCGGCGCTCGCCGACTACCAGCGGACCGGTGAGGTCTGCGGGATCTCGCTGCCGCCCGGGCTCACCGACGGCTCCCGGCTGCCGCGGCCGGTCTTCACCCCGGCCACGAAGGCACCGCCCGGCGAACACGACATGAATATCCCGGCCGCCGCCGTGGCGCGGCAGGTCGGAGCCGCCGTGGCCGGCGAGCTTGAGCGGATCACGCTGGAGGTCTACCGGCGGGGCGCCGAGCTTGCGATCGCCCGGGGCATCATCGTCGCCGACACCAAGATCGAGCTGGGCTTCGACGGCAGCGGCACGCTGCTGCTCGCCGACGAGGTGCTGACCCCGGACTCGTCCAGGTTCTGGCCCGCGGACGGGTGGGCGCCGGGCCGGAGCCAGCCGTCGTTCGACAAGCAGTATGTCCGTGACTGGCTCACCTCGCCCGAATCCGGCTGGGACCGCCAGGGACCCGAGCCGCCGCCGCGGCTGCCCGCCGACGTGGTTGACCGGACCCGCCGCACCTACATCGAGGCGTTCGAGCGCCTGACCGGCCTGCGGTGGCAGTAACGACTGGCCGGCCTGGGTGCGTGACGACATTAAGCGGAACGGCTACGTTACGTAACAATGCGGGGATGGTCCGGGAACCGGGGAGCGGTGGAATACTGGACGACACATGCACCAGGCTGTCCGTCCGAACCGGGCAGCCTGCCGTCTGGCTGGCCGCAGGCCAGGTCCCGCGTCCGGCCGGAGGCCGGGCGCCTGCACCCCGACCGACAGGAGCTCCAGCCCTATGACCACCGGTCCTGAGACCCGCTACCGCGTGCGAGGAGGCAACCCGCTGCAGGGCACGGTCTTCGTGCAGGGCGCCAAGAACGCCGCCCTCAAGATGATCGCCGCCTCGCTGCTTGCCGCCAAGGGCCGCACGGTACTGCGGAACGTCCCGGCGATCGAGGATGTACGCCGGGCCGTTGAGCTAGCCCAGGCTGTCGGCGCGCTGGTCAAGTTCCACGAGGCCGAGCGGACGCTCGTGGTGGACGCATCCGAGCTGACCAGCCCGGTGCTCCCGGCGGAGATCACCCGCAGGTTCCGCGGGTCGGTCCTGTTCGTGCCCGCGCTGCTGCACCGGCTCGGCGAGGCCGTGATCGAGGGCATCGGCGGCTGCAACCTCGGCAGCCGCAACCTCGACTTCCACTACCGGGGCTTTGCCCGGCTCGGCGCCACGGTCGACGAGGGCGAGAGCCAGATCCGGATCAAGGCCGACCGGCTCCGCGGTGCCCACCTTTACCTGGATACGCCTTCGCACACGGGCACCGAGAACCTGATCATGGCGGCTTCGCTGGCGCCAGGAACCACCGTGATCGACAACACGGCGCTTGAGCCGGAGGTGCTCGACGTCATCGCGTTCCTCACCAAAATGGGCGCGCAGATCACTGGCGGCGGCACCGGGTTCGTCACGGTCCGCGGGGTCAGCGAGCTGACCGCGGTCGAGCACACCGTGATGCCGGACCGCATCGACGGCTGCGTCTTCGCGATGGCCGCCGCGATCACCGGCGGCGAACTGAGCCTGGTCGGGGCGTCCCTGGAGCATTTCGGCGTGGTCCGCTGGAAGCTGGAGCAAATGGGCGTTGAGTTCGCCACCCAGGGCGCCATCCTGCAGGTGCGCAGGGACAGGCAACTGCGCCCGATCAACGTGATCACCTCCCCTTACCCGGGCTTTGCCACCGATCTGCAGTCCCCGATCATGGCGCTGGCCTGCATGGCCGACGGCACGAGTTACATCAGGGAAACCATCTTCGACGGGCGTTACACACTCGTCGGCGAGCTCAACAAGATGGGCGCGAAGGTCGAGGTCGACGGCAGCGTGGTGCTCGTGCACGGCCTTTCCATGCTGAAGGGAACCGAAGTCATCGCGCACGACCTGCGCACCGGGATCGCGCTGGTGCTCGCGGGACTGGCGGCGGACGGCGAGACCATCGTGGCGCCCGGCTACCTGATCGACCGCGGGCACTCGTCCGTGGCGGCCAGGCTCACCACGCTCGGCGCGGACATTACCGCGGAGACCGTCGGCTAAAGTCCCGGGGCCGGCGCCAGCGGCCCGTATTCCCGGCCAATTCGTGCTTTTCCGCCGCAACGCAGGGCGCTGTCACCATGCGACGCCGATAATTGCCTCTTTCAGAGTTCTTCCTGATGAGCTACGAAATGAGAGACCGGGAAATCTCGCGGCGCCGGCCGGCTGAGGATGGGAACGGGATATGGCGCGAGTCGCAGGCAGGATGACGGTCGGCCGGTGGCATTGCCGCCGCACCGGGGACATTCATTCCGCACCGGGCGCCCGCGGTCCGCGGTGACTGGCACCGGGCACGCGTCCGGCGAGCTGACGATCGGCATCATCGGACCGTATGACCTGGTCGAGGCGGTCATGCTGGCTGGCCCGGCATCGGCAGGATCGCCCGGCACGGGATCTGCCGGGCCGGGATCGCCGCGATGGCCAGACCAGGCTGGCGGCGGCCCGGCGGGCGGCGGGCGGCTGGTAGCCGCCGCCTACCGCGACGAGCAGGAGGCTCCGGACAAGGTCGTGCGTCTCGGCGCCGGCATCGACGCCTGCCTGTTCGCCAGCCGGGTGCCCTACGACTACGCGCGGCAAGCGGGGGTCCTCACCAGCCCGGCCACCTGCATCCCGCTCGGCGGCAGTGCCCTGTACGCCGCGCTGCTGCGGGCCAGCCTGGGCGTGCGGCACGATCTCAGCCGGTCAAGCATCGACGTGCTTGAGCCGGCTGAGGTCAAGGAGGCATTCGACGATATCGGCGTGCCGGCGCATGCCGTGCACGTGCATGCGGATCCGGCGAGCCCGGTGGCGCTCGCGTCGTTTCACGAGCGGCTGTGGCGGCGCGGCCAGACGTCGGTGGCGTTCACCTGCCTGCAGTCGGTGGCGAGCAAGCTCTCCGCCGCGCAGGTGCCGGTCTTCGCCCTGCAGCCGACTCCGGCCGCCGTCCGCGCTGCCCTGCGCACCGCGGCCCTGCTTGGCTGGTGCCGCAGGCTCGAGGACGCCCAGCTCGCGGTGGCGGTCGTCGAGGTGCCGACGTTAAGGGACGCCGGGCCACGGCGCGGAATCCCCCGGCAATCGCGGGAGGAACTGCGGCTCACCGTCAACCGGTTCCTCGTTCAGGAGGTGCAGCGGATCCAGGCGGCAGTGAGCCCCATCGGCGATCACGCCTTCCTCGTCACGGCAACCTGCGGCACTATGGCCAGCGCCACCCAGGGATTCAGGCAACCGCCGTTCATTGCCCGCGCCCGCTCCAAGCTCGGCGTCGGCATCGAGGTGGGCGTCGGACTTGGCCGCACGGCCCAGGAGGCCGAGGCACATGCCAGGGCCGCGCTGGCCAGGCCGGGCGGCCAGGAAGTCGCGATGGACACCGATGGCCGCACGCTGGTGCCCGCGCCGCGCGAGCCGGCCGGGGCGGCTGGCAGGCTCCGCGGCCTTGACACGCTGGCCAGGCTGGCCGGCCAGCTGCCGGCCACTGAGGCCGCGCTCGCCGTGGACGCGGAGACCGCGAGCCGACTGCTGTCCGTCACGCCCCGCACGGCACGCCGGCTGCTGCACATACTGGCCGAGGAGGGCCTGGCCTGGCCGCTGCCGCCAGGCCGGACACCGCAGCCCGGCCGGCCGCGGCAGTTCTACCGGCTGGTGGTGGAGAAGCTGGACCGCAGGCCGCCACCCTGAGCAGCCAGGTTCGCTGGCCGAGAAACCCGCATGGACCCCGCGGCTGCCCGTGCTTGACTGGCCGTAGAGCAGCCAGGCCAGCGGTACGTAGAGCAGCCAGGCCAGCGGGAGGAGCGCCGGGAGATGCGGGTCGTGCTTCTGGGCGGTACGCAGTTCATCGGGCGGCGGATTACCGAGGCGCTGGTCGCCCGCGGCGATCAGGTCGCGGTTGTGCACCGGGGCCGGTCGGAGCCGCACGACTGGGTGGACTGCCGCCACCTGCATGCCGACCGCAAGAACTTCGCCGGGGTCGCGGCGCAGGTGCGCGCGATCCGGCCCGACGCCGTCATCGACACCTGCGCCGGAACGGCCGCCGACGTCGCGGCGGTGCTGCCGCACCTGCCGGATGCCCGGCTTGTGGTGCTGTCCAGCATGGATGTCTACCGCGCTTTCGAGCTGCTGCACGCCAGCGAGGAGGGCGAGCCGCTGCCGGTCACCGAGGACTCCCCGGTCCGGCTCGGGCGCTACCCCTATCGCGGGCGCCTGGAAGATGCCGGTGACTACGAGAAGCTGGACGTGGAGCCGCCCTATACCGAACGCGGCGGGACGGTGCTGCGGCTCCCGATGGTCTACGGCGAGCATGACGGGCAGCGGCGCGAGGAGTTCATCCTGCGGCGGGTGCGGGCGGGCAGGCGCAGGATCCCGGTCGGGCCGGGAACCTGGCTGTGGACCCGGTGCTACGTCGGCGACGTGGCCGTCGCCGTGCTCGCCGCACTCGGCAGCCAGGAGGCGGCGGGGCAGGTGCTCAACATCGGCGAACCCGCAGCCCGCACCATGCTGGGCTGGACCCGCCAGATCCTGGCCGCCGCCGGTCATGACGCCGAGCTGGTCGCGGTACCCGGCGACGTGCTGCCCGCGGACATGTGGCCGACCGCGAGTCACCTCCAGCACCTGCTGGCCGACAGTGGCAAGGCGATTCGGCTGCTCGGCTGGCGCCCGGCCGCGGCCGAAGAGGGCATTGCCCGGTCGGTGCGCTGGCACCTGGACAATCCGCCGGAGGACGCAAGCACCGACTTCGCCGACGACGACAAGGCGCTCGCAGCCGCGCTGGCATAGCGGCGCCGGGCACGGCCTGGCTCAGGCGCGGCCGGGCCCAGCCAGGCCGGGCCCAGGCGCGGCCTGGCTCAGCCGTAGCGGCTGATCACCGACGTGCCGAACCTGGCCATCTCCTCGCGCTGCGGCGAGAACTGCAGCAGCATCAGGCCGACGCCGGCCTGCTCGTAGGCCCGGAGCCGCTCGATGATCTGATCCGGGGTGCCGATCAGCCCGCTGCGCAGGCCGCGGTTGGAGACGCTGTACTCCTCCACCGAGATCCGCGACTCAAGCTGAGACCCCTCGACGAAGTCCTGGTAGGAGGCATATGCCTCGGGCGACGAGCGGACATTGAGAATGCGGCCGAGCTCAGCCTGGGCCTCCGCCTCCGTGTCCCGGCAGATCACGTACCCGGAGACGCCGAACATCAGCGGCGGCCGGCCGGCGCTGGCCCGGCGGGAATTCAGGTCGGCGACCTTGGCCGCGATGACCTCGGGCGGGTCGCCGTGCATCACGTACGCGTCCGCCTGGGCGGCGATGACGTCCTTGGCCTTCGGTGACTCGCCGCCCATGTAGACGTGCGGCGGCCGGGCCGGCTTGGGCTCCAGGATCGCGCCGTCCAGCCGGTAGAGCGGGCCGTTGTGGGTAACGGTGTCCTCGCGGAGCAGCCGGGCAACGACATCGAGCCACTCCTGCGTCCGCGCGTAGCGGGCGTCATGGACGTCGAACGGGGCGCCGTACTGCGCCGCCTCGTCCTTCCACCACGAGGACACCACGTTCAGTGACAGCCGGCCCGGGGCTATCACGTCGAGGGTGGACAGCGCCTTGGCGGTCAGCGACGGCGAATGATAGTTGGGCCGGACGGCGAGCATCAGCTCCAGTCTCGTTGTCGCGGCCGCGATGGCCGGCGCGAGCGCCCAGCAGTCCAGCGACGGCGCGCGGTGGCCCTTGATGTCGTTCAGGTTCAGCTCGGCGATCAGGCTCAGCTCGAAGCCGTGCTGCTCGCTCTCGACGGCCAGGTCCCTGAGGTACGGCCAGTCGACGGGCATGCCCTCGTCGCGGACGTTGCGCAGCCAGCCGCCGAAAATCGGCATCCAGTACCCGAACCGCATCAGTTTCTTCCCCTCCCGGTCTCACTGGCCAGCAGGCCGCCGAGGAACCCGGCCACCGCGCCGAGCGCCGGGCGGGGGGCGGCTGCCTCGATGCCGGCGTTGTAGTTGGTCGTGGTGTTCACGTCATAGGTGACCAGCCGGCCGTCTTCGGTCTCGATGAACTCGAACCCCGCGATCTCGATGCCCTGGGCACGGGCGAAGTCCAGGTAACGCCCGACGATCGGGTGGTCGAAGCCAGCCCGCGGCGCGAACAGGTCAGCGCCGGGGCCCTGGTCGATCGCGCAGGCGTCGGCCGGGCACAGCTCGAAGCCGCCGCGGGCGGTGTCAGCCGTGATCGCGTAGATGAACTCACCGCCCACCAGTTCTACCCGGGTGATCAGCGGCTCGGCGGCGCGCAGGTACTCCTGCAGCAAGGTGATCCCGTCAGCCGGCGCCTGGTAGCCGGGCGACGACAGGTACTCGTCGAAGTCGTCGTGGCTCTCGAAGAGCCGGACGCCGAGCCCTTTGCCGCCCTGGTTGTGCTTGCTGATGAACGGGACCGGCAGCTTCCTGGCGGCGGCAGGAAGCTCGGCCAGCCCGGCCACGGCCACCGTCTGCGGTACGTCGAAACCCGCCGCCGCCAGCGCGGTCAGCTGATCCATCTTGCTCATCTCGAGCTCGAGCACCCGCCGGCCGTTGACCACCCTGCGGCCATGTGACTCCAGCCAGCAGAGCACGCCGCGAGTCAGGTCCTTCGCGTGCGGATGCCCCCTGGTGTGCGCGGACGCGCTCATCCGGGACCAGAACACCCCGTCCGGCGGCCGCGCGCCGAGATCGAGCACCCCCTCGCCGAGCAGCCACTGCTCGTGCGGCACGCCCGCGGCGTCGAACGCTGCCCCCAGCGGCGGGTACCAGTCGGGATTCTCGTGGATGACATAGACCTTCATTCGCCCCTGCCCTCCGCCGTGCCGCCAGCAACAGCGTAAGCGAGACTGCCGCGGGCCGGATCAGCCGCCGGGTGGTGAGAATGATCACCCGGGAGGGTGTGCCCGCCCCGGGGAAGGCGAGCGGCGCGGAAGGCTGCGTACAAAACCCAACGGCAGTTAGTGGCGGCGCGGGTACCCGTGCGCGACGGCCAGCAGCACGTCGTCGGCCTCTTCGTCGCCGATGGAAATCCGGGCGCCCTCCGCGCCGAACGGGCGGATGCTGATCCCGTGGCGCTCGCAGGCAGCGGCGAAGCTTGCGGTGTCGTCGCCAAGCGGCAGCCAGACGAAGTTGGCCTCGGTGGGCGGCACCGTCCAGCCCTGGCCGAGCAGCTCGCCGCGGACCCGGTCGCGCTCCTTGACCACGGCGTCCACCCGGTCAAGCAGCTCGCCCTCGGCGTCGAGCGAGGCGATCGCGGCGGCCTGCGCAATGACGTTCACGGTGAACGGCAGCATCGTCTTGCGGGCGGCAGTGGCCACCTGCTCGTGCGCCACCATGAAACCGACCCGCAGGCCCGCCAGCCCGTACGCCTTGGAGAACGTGCGCAGCACGGCCACGTTGGGCCGGTCGCGGTAGAGGCTGATCCCGTCCGGCACCTCACTGTCCCGCACGTACTCGCGGTAGGCCTCGTCGAGCACCACCAGGCAGTCCGCTGGCACCCGGTCGAGGAATCGCTCGAGTTCGGCGCGGTGCACGACGGTGCCGGTCGGGTTGTTCGGGTTGCAGACGAAGATCATCCTCGTCTGCCCGGTGATCGCGTCCGCCATCGCGGCCAGGTTGTGGGCCTGGTCTCGCAGCGGCACGCGCACCGAGGTGGCCCCGGCAAGGTCGGCGAGTAGCGGGTAGGCCTCGAAGGAGCGCCAGGCGTAGACAATCTCGGCGCCTGGCTCGGCGGTGGCCGCAAGCAGCTGCTGGGTCACCCCGACGGAACCGCAGCCCACGGCAATGTGCTCGGCGGGAACGGCGAACCGGCTGGCGATCGCCTCGGTCAGCGCTGCCGAGCCGTTGTCCGGGTAACGGTTGGCCTGCCCGGCCGCCGCGACGATGACATCGACGACCGACGGCAGCGGGCCGAACGGGGACTCGTTGGACGAGAGCTTGAACGACCTGCCGTCCGGGCCAGCCGGAGCCACTCCCGGCCGGTAGGGTGCGAACCGGTCGAGGATCGAGCGGAAACGGGGGGAGCTTGCGGACACCGTTGTCCTCCTGAGCTTGTCCTCCTGAGATTGTCCTCTGCCAAGTGTCGCAGGCTACTGCCCGGGCAGCGATTCAAGGGCCGCCCTGAAGGCGGCCAGCATACTGTCGCTGAACAGCACGAAACGGGCCTCGTCCAGGGCAGGCCCGGGCTGGCCATGGACCGCGGCGACGGCAATCCTGGCCGCGTCGTCGGCCGGCCAGCCATAGGCGCCGGCGGACACGGCGGGAAGAGCCACCGTCCGCGCGCCCAGTTCGCCCGCGATGCGCAGCGACGCCGTGTAGCAGGCGGCCAGCACGGCGGAGCGGTCCTGCGCCGGCGAGTAGACGGGACCGACCGTATGGATCACCCACCGGGCCGGGAGATCGCCCGCCGTGGTGGCGACAGCCAGTCCGGCAGGCAGCCCGGCGGGATACGGCCCGGCGCGCAGGGCACGGCATTCCGCCAGGATCGCCGGGCCGCCCCGGCGGTGAATCGCGCCATCGACGCCGCCGCCGCCGAGCAGCGTGGAGTTGGCTGCATTGACGACCGCGTCCACCCGCTGCTGGGTGATGTCGCCCCGGACAACTGTCAGCTTCATCGGGGGCGAGCCTACCCGGTCCTGCCTCGGCCCTACCCGGTCCTGCCTCGGCCCCATTCGGCCCTGCCTCGGCCCCATTCGGCCCTGCCTCGGCCCTACTCAGCGCGGGAGCGCGCGGGTAAAGTGGCGCCGTGAACCGGCTCGGTGAACTCGAACGCGCCATTATGGATGTGCTCTGGGAGACTCCGGAGCCGCTGACGGTCCGCCAGGTCAGCGGGCAGCTGACCGCGCGGGACCTGGCTCACACCACGGTGATGACGGTTCTGGACAGGCTCGCGAAGAAGGGATTCGCCCGGCGCGAGCGTGATGGCCGCGCTTGGCGTTACCGCGCGGCCGAAACCAGGGAAGCCTACGTCACCGAGCTGATGCTGAACGCACTCGACCAGACCGGTGACCGGCAGGCGGCGCTTGCCCGCTTCGTCCGCAGCGTGTCTGGCGCTGAGGCCCGGGCACTGCGCCGCGCACTTGAGGCACTTGAGGCCTTCGAGCAGGCCGATCCTGCCGCCTGGCCCGGTTAGGCAGGCGGCTTGGCCAGGCTGACCGGCTTGATCCGCTCCAAGACGCCGCTGGGGGCTGACCGCTCATGTTCCCCGCAGTCCTGATCCTGGCCGCGGTCGCGGCGGGCTGCGTCCCGGCCGCTTCCGCGCTTGCCTCGGCTCGCTGGCCGGGCCGGTCGCCGGCCGCGGCAATCCTGCTCTGGCAGGCAATCGGGCTCGGCTGGGGTCTTGCGGCGGTGGGCGCGCTGGCCGGGCTGGGCGCCGGCCGGGGGCAGGCAGGCGGCGGGCACGCTGGGGTGGTCCGCGCGGCGCTGGAGGTGGCATCCCGGGCGGTGCGCGGCACCGCGTTCCGGGCACGTGCGGCTGGCCTCCTCGTTGACCTCCGGCTGTTCTTCGTGGCCGCCGGCCTTGTGCTGCTGCTGCTGCTGTGCTGGGTACTGGTGGCGGCGTTTACCGCCGTGCTGCGCGCTCGCCGGCGGCAGCGTGACCTGCTGAGCCTGCTCGCGCATGGCGATCCCAAGGTGCCGGGCGCACTCGTGGTGGATCATCCTGCCGCGGCCGCCTACTGCGTGCCCGGCCTGCGATCCCGGATCGTGATCAGCGCGGGCACCCTCAAGCTTCTCGACCAGGCCGAGCTTGCCGCCGTGCTCGCGCACGAGCGGGCGCATCTGCGGGAGCGGCACGATCTTGTGCTGCTGCCGTTCACCGCCCTGCTGCGGGCGTTCCGCTGGTCCGCGGTCGCCCGCCGGGCCGAGAGTGCGGTTGCGCTGCTGGTCGAGATGCTGGCGGACGACCACGCGCTACGGCACCGCCCGGCCAGGGAACTGGCGACGGCACTGCTCCGGGTCGGGGCGGCGGGCTCGCGGGTACCATCGGGCGCACTCGCGGCTGACGGTGGTGAGGTAGCGGTCCGCGTTGCCCGGCTGCTCCGGCCAGCGCCGGGCCTGTCCGCCCCGGCCCTCGCCCTGGTCTGCTGCACCGCCGGCCTGCTCGTGGCTGTCCCCGCCGCGTTCCTGTTCATTTCCTTCTGAACGCGGTAGTACCGGTCGGCTCACCGGCTTGCCCGGCTGCCTGCCGCGGCTAGTCGCCGATGCGAATCCGCAGGCGGCGGAAGCCCTTGCCCTTGTTCTCGATCTTGACGACCTCGATCCGGCCGATCTGGCTGGTCGTGGCCACATGCGTGCCGCCATCCGCCTGCTGGTCAAGCCCCACGATGTCGATGATGCGAACCTCGGGCACGTCCGGCGGAACGAGGTTGATCGCGGTGCGGATGATGTCAGGGATGGCGAACGCCTCCGCCCGCGGCAGCACCCGCACGTCGATACGCCGCCCGGCGGCGATCTCCTTGTTGCAGGCGGACTCGACTGCTTCCTTGAACCCGGGCGGAACATCCGGCAGGTCGAAGTCCATTCTGGCCACATACGGTTCCATGTTCCCGCCGGTCACCAGCGAGCCGAAGTCCCTGAACACGACGCCGCAGAGCACATGCAATCCGGAATGCGTCCGCATCAGCGCGGTCCGCCGCTCGTCTTCGACGGCGCCGCGCACGGTGGTGCCGGGCGGCGGGACCGGATCGCCTTCGGCCGGGATCAGGTAAAGATCGTCGCCCTTCCGCGCGCCCGCGATGCGGGTCTGCACGCCGCTCCAGAGCAAGACGCCGTGGTCAGGCGGCTGACCGCCACCGCCAGGATAGAAGGCCGACTGGTCGAGTACGATCCCGTCCGGCGCCGCCGCGAGGACGACGGCATCCCATTCGCGCAGGGTCTGGTCAGCTAGCTCTAGACGGTGCGTTCGCCACTGGGTCTCGCTCACGACCAGTCAGCCTAGTGGAAGGCGGCCCGGCCAGGGTTGCCGTGTGGCGGCGCCGCGTCAGTGGCAGCCGGCTCACCAGGGGCCGTATGGGCCCTGGCGAGATGACCCGCCACCACCACGAAATTCCCTGACCTTGGGCCTGACGTCGGTGAGATAGACCGCAGCGGCCACGAAGGCTGCCACGGACAGAATGCCGATCGCGGCAAAACCTGTGCTCGCGGCGGTGCCGAGGCCGATCGCCGTGGCGACGCCCAGGATGATCAGCCACAGCGGCTTGGTCTGCTTGCTCGCCGCGACGAACGCGGGCGCAGGCCGGCGAATCGCGTCAATGAACGCCCATGCCTCGACCACAAGTGCCGCGATAGCCAGCGCTTCGAAGAACCAGGTGAGGGCCGAATACGCGCCCGGGTTACTGAACAGCACGATGCCAGGCTATCGGCTGGCGGCCGGGCTCGGGACGATGTGATCAGGCTCTCTGCCCTCGGCAGGTTCCCCGTCCCGGGCGGGCTTCGCCGCGTTGGCCCGTTCCGCAGCCTCTGCTCGCTTGCCCTGCTCGGCTGGCTTGCCGTGCTCGGCTCGGTTGCCCTGCTCGGCGGGTTTGCCGTGCTCGGCTCGGTTGCCCTGCTCGGCGGGCTTACCCTGCTCGACTCGGTTGCCGTGCTCGGCTGGTTTGCCGTGCTCGGCTCGGTTGCCGTGCTCGGCTCGGTTGCCGTGCTCGGCGGGCTTGCCGTGCTCGGCGGGCTCGGTCGGCTCGGCGGCCTCTCCGGCACCAGTGAGCCCAGCGGGCTCTGCGGCACCGGTGAGTTCGGCGGCGAGCGCGGCCTCCTTGCGGAACGAGTCGTAGAGCTCGATCAGCATCTGCTTCTGCCGCTCGGTCAGCTCGGGATCGATAAGGACGGCGTCCCGGACGCCGGTGCCCCCTGGCCGGTCTTCCAGAATGCCCGCCTGGACGTACAGCACGTCGGCGGAGATCCGCAGGCCTCGTGCGATCTGCTGCATTATTTCCGCGCTCGGATTGCGCAGCCCCCGCTCGATCTGGCTCAGATACGGGTCGGACACGCCCGCCGCCTGGGCAAGCTGGCGGATTGAGGTCCTGGCCTGCTCACGCTGCTCGCGAATGAAGCTTCCAATCGAGCTGACGTTCACCGGGCTCATGCTCCTAGTCTCGCCACCACCGCTTGCGCTTGCAAACTCGTCGGCGGCGCACCGCCCAGACCTGGCGATAATGGCTTGGCGGAGAGGCGGCAGCAGCTGCGCCGCGCCGTGCTGGCACACGACCCCGGCGCGGCCCGCGAGCGGCGGCGCAGGGCGCAGAAGCAGGCGCGAGTGGAATGCTGGCCGGAGGACTGCGGGACCGCCGCGCTGGCCGGCCGCGACCTGCCCCCGGCCGAGGCGCTGGCCGCGGACCAGCGGATCGATGCCCTGGCCCGGCACCTGAAGGCCGCCGGGGCCGGCGGGACCCTGGCGCAGCTGCGCGCCGCGGTGTTCCTCGCCCTGCTCGGCGGCCGCCCGCTGTACACCCTGCTGCCCGGCAACCACACCGGCGACACCCGCGGCCAAGGCAACGCGGGCGAGGATCCGGCCGCAGGCGGCAGCGGGCAAGGCAGCGCCCCCGGCGGCCCCGGCGACGACCCCGGCGACGGCGAT
>WNFB01016843.1_pt1 | contig 12754 bp, 8 predicted proteins | sample 5400501 | NCBI WGS metagenome assembly WNFB01 (sample SAMN13153341, study PRJNA577476) | soil metagenome | isolation source: 200 cm saprolite under Douglas fir tree site 2 hole 1 | place: USA:California | collected 2015-04-18 | reverse complement strand
CGCCCTGGAACTGGCTTCCAGGGCGTTTCTATCTATCAAAACCCCCACCATGATGCTTCGCTTTATATCTTAGATCGTATATCTCAGGCTCTTAACGTCTCTATTTGCGATCTGATTGAGCAGACTCCCGACAAGGACTAATCTTGACGCTTTTCAGAGAAAGCCGATGGGCGAAAGACAATTCACGCTAGTTGCCCGTATCCGCACGACGGATCACGCAGCTCTTGGGGCCGTGCTCGCGAACCTCATCCCGCAGGGGGTCATTACTCTAACCCCAGAGGGATTTCGCGTGGAGGCGGAACTGGAAGGCACCAGCGCTCGTGACCTCAACCGCATGCTCCTCTCGGCGCTCCGCCGGGTCGATCGCCGGGCGACCCTGCATGCAGCATGGACAAGCGAGGAGACTACCGAGCACTTTTTCGATTACACAGCGCGGGGAACGCACTTGGCCCAGACACCGGAGACGGACCGCGAAGCGAATCACTAATGCGACTTTTGCGAGGCACATAGGGGCATTGCGAGATCTCATATTAACTAGATTCATCGCTTCTGAGTGTTCCAGGCGAGTCTGCCCCGTTCAGTGACGATATTGGGGAGTATCGCCGTCGGCGTCGGCGGGCGCTGGTGGAGTCGCTGGCTGATCTTCGTGAGGGCAAGCGTCTGTATTCGCGGCGAGTGGTGAGTATTTGGGCATACCAGCGCAAGCGGTTGTGTAAGGCTGGGTAGTTGAGGTATAGCCTACAAGCAGCAGCGTAGGTTAGAGTCTGTTTAATAGAAAGAGCAAAATCCCTGGCACATCCACTATCAGGGATTTTGCATTTCTTCAGCCATAAGGATAGCTAACTATTTTTCTAGTGCTTTAATCAATGTGACAACAGCGGCGGCCAACGATATGATAGCCACCAGTTTCTTAATGTCGCTGATCTTCATCAAGTATAACCTCCTTTCCGTATAGATATTCACCCTATAAGCTCCTAATTAGCCTGTTGACCCATGGGCTACTACAAAGTCAAGTAGCAGGACGACTGGGCGAGGGTCCTCTCATGTTCACCTGCTGTGCTTCTTCCCAGCATCAGATCGTTTCTTCCGCCAGGTGCCGTCATTGTTGCGGGCTCGTGGTGCCAACCCATTGCGTACATATGGCCCCTGATTCCTGCCAGCACGCCTATCCGCCTTGTCCTTGCTACCAGCATTGCTCTTTGTCCTTTTAGCTATCAAGATTCTCACCTCCTTTGTGAAAGATTGTAAATGATCCGAATAGCCCTTTTCAATATCTATCAATAATTACCACGTGTTCATTAGTATGTCTTATTTTACAGGGATTGGCAAGACATTTTGATGCATAAACTACTCAATTTCGCATCGACTTGTAAAACAATGAAATATCGTCATATAACCTGACATTTTGCGTTGACTTGTAATCGTTTCTGTACTATAATCAAGTGCATGAGTACCTCCTTATCACTGATGACAACAGAGCAACTGATTGACGCCTGCGCGCGTCAGGATGTTCGCGTCAGTACCACTCAGCTTGGACGTTGGGTGCGTGCAGGTCTCATCCCAGCGTCATTGAGAAAGCGACATGGTCGTGGGCGTGGATTAGGGACAGAGTGGCACTGGGAAGCCGAGTGTTTGTCGCGTGTCATTCTTATTGCTCAAACATTGGCTGCTGGCGACCCGTCATTTCAGCGAGCTGCTTACATTTTAGCCGCATCTGGCTATATACCTAGTGCAGAGTATTTGCGACAAGTTCTGCTCGACCGTTTAGCAGTCTATGAGCGATTTCTGACCAAACGGCAGCCTTATCTTACCGATGATCGTCCGGTGGCTGAAAAGCAGAAACGATTGACTCGGAATATGCGACGAAAGGTATCTGCCATGCCAGACTCGGTATTCCAGCCTTTTACTACATTTATAGGGGCTCTCTTAGGGGTAATCTCCCTCGATGACCCAAACGTCTCAGACGAGATGAAACAGCTTCAGCAGTTCTTCTCGATTCCTGCTTTGCAGCAGCGGCTGGAAACGATTGATGAATCAATGCTATTAGGAAAGTATGAAGAGGCAGCGAGTATGCTTTCTTCATTTGTACAAGTAATGTTGATTGGTACAAATTTATTTGTTCTGCCTCTCCTAAGACAACAGTTACAGAGTGGCGGGCGTGATACGTCAGGGATCCCAACAAGCATCGATCCAAGGATGATCCTGGAGAGTATCTGGTTGGAGGCTGGGCACATCCTGGTCACTTCTAATCAGATGGTTGGGGAACTTCGCCTCATACTTACAATCTTTCTCACCGCTGTTCCAACTGAAAATACTTTACTACTAGCTGAGTGGAGTAGGACACTTCTAGATATCGTCGTTCGGCTTTTTAACCATTTCGGTATCTCACCTGGGCCGCTAGTTAGTCTCTTTGAAAGTACTGGTGCATCCTCGATGCAGTCTGATACTCGGCTTAACAGCTAGACTATCTTTCAGGGTGTTAATTTTTTGTGTCAAATCGTAGATAGGAGCATATTTTGGAATGCAGTTAGTTTCGTTTCAGATCAAGGAATGCTTCGGATTTCGAGATTCTGGTCTCGTCGATCTAAAGGATCCAGCAAATCTCATTTACCTTTTGGGCCGCAATAGTTCCGGCAAGACTTCTTTCCTTACAGCGCTAGCGCACTTTGCACCCAATTTAACACCTCAAGCACACCCTAACTTTGTGAATTTCGATCGGTCCACTCAACTATCCTCACTGGCTGGTAAATATGAAATTCGAAAAGGTGATCTCAGCGTAGATATTTTTATCGAAGCATTTCTTACCAGGATGAATTCATCTAACCAAGGAACTTCTGTTACGATTAATAGCGCTGATTATAAACGACTCAGAGACAGATTAGCGGAGGAGCTTCGAACGCTCTATGGAGGGTTTATTGAAAGGACCATGCTTGCGGACAGCATATGGGTTTTGCGCGTCGCTTCGGGTGAGTACCAGTTTTCATCTGAAGCGAACTTCAAAGACTACACCGCACGCATAAATCAACAGATACCCAGATTACTGTCCGATGTACCGGCACAAGTCAGCGTGCAGGTGAATGGGAATAATCAGATATACATCGGTGGAAGCTGGCAACCGCTCTATCTACCAACCCCTAAAGAAATTGAGAGCCTCTTTGCATATCAGTTACCTAAGATTGCCTGGTTTGGTAAGGAGTACTCTCTCCTCGACGGGTTGCCCGATAACATCAAGATCGAGCACCTCACTCAAAGCCCGGGTGAATTGACGACCGCGTTGATCGAGTATCTTGGCAAGCCCCAAGTAGAGCGCCTTCTCACGATGCAGAACCCGCTTAGGCGACGAGAGCTTGAAACTGAGCTGCAAGGAAAGATCGATAAGCTCGTGAAGGAAGTAAACCGAGATCGTGCAGCGGGTACAGAGTTACTTGCAATTAACTTGGATCGTGTGGATGGGCTTCAAGTAACTGTCTTCACTGGTAATAAGTCGTCTTTCTACCGGCACTTAAGTGATAATACCAAGATTCTCTTTGCATATCATCTCTACGCAACTGTCCATAACCTTCAAGGCGAGATCTTTCTGTTCGATGAGCCGAACAATGGTTTCCACGCGACAGCACAGGAACGGCTTCTTGGATTTCTACGCAATCTGGGTGCAACAGGCAACTTAGTGATCATCTCCACGCATTCAGAGCATCTGATTGACCCCGATCACCTCACAGGTATACGCTTGATGGCAACAGATAGTCAGGGATATTTGAGTGTACGAAACAAGTGGTATGAATCAACGAAGGGCCACGGCGATTTTCTAGCGTTACGCCCAATTCTAGATTCTATCGGCCTACGCTATGGAGCGAATAACTTGACCATACGCAACAAGGTGATTGTGACGGAGGGAGTCACTGAGCTTCTATACTTGTGTGCATTTCGCCAATTGCTTGGCTACCAGTGTGAACTACACATTGCGCCTGCGACTGGAGACGCGACAATTATGCCCCTGGTGGCCCTTCTCATCTCACAGGGATTGCACTTCAAAGTGGTGGTAGATACGATCGTACATGGTAAAAGTTCCAAAGATAAGCTCCAAGAAGAGTATGGCATTCCAGATATGTCAATATTTGAGGTGGAAATACCTACCGGGTTTCCTCAGGCGAAAGGATCTGGCATCGAGGATGTATTCTCCAAGGCCGACTTTACCAAACTACTGACTAGTACGGGGAATACACCTAGAGCTGACTTTGAGACGCTATCCAATAGCCAGTACATGAAAAAGCCAGATGTCGTGCCAAAACGCGTTGTGGCCCACGAATTCAATAAACACGTCACCAAGTACTATAAGGATGATTTCGATGAGGAGACGCTCACAAACATGCGCCACATACTCGACTTCTGTATGAACGAGGATTGGTTTTTTCTCTCTTGACCATTAAAGGTGTAAGAATTTGTATTGTGCTTTTCATATGGTACACTATTCCTTGGAAGCAATGAGCAACCGACTATGTACGGTTATGACCAACTAACATTCTCGTGCTTCCACATTTTGCAGTAGTATGAACTGGCTTCTCTGGCCGTAGTAAATCAACCGACCGGTGTTTTTGTAGTAGACTGCCTGTTAACCGGTAGGTTACAGGTTCGAATCCTGTTCGAGGAGCCAAATGCCCTGGAACTGGCTTCCAGGGCGTTGTATAAAGCTTCTAATTGGATGCGAAAAGTGTAGGTTCTTCGAGGAAGTCGTCATTATTAGTGGTATCCTCCAGGGATTCTGAATCTGTGATATTCTCTGCATCCTCTGATTCGGACAGAAAAAGTTCAGGTGTAAATGTAGCTGTCTCTATACGCTTTTCTGCTGCTCTAAAGTAGACAGGGTCTATTTCTATTCCTGTAAAACGCCTATCGAGTTGTAGAGCTGCTACTCCTGATGAACCAACTCCCATAAAAGGATCAAAGACTAAATCTCCTGGATTCGTTGCTAATTTTACCAAACGACTGAGTACCTTGATCGGCTTTTGTGTTGGATGGACGGGATTTTTTAATCTCTCCCTTCCCATGCATATGGAGCTTTCAATGAAGTTGTGCATATCTTTCTGTTTGGTAAAGTTCCAGGTATGCCCTTTATTCCAGGCACATACTATAAGTTCGCAGCTGTTGAGAAAGCCCGCTCTTCTCAGCTTGGGTGGGGGATTTGTATTATGGGTAAGAATGCCAGACGCAAGTGCAAACGTGTGTGGTTCGTCTTCAACAGTTACATCATAGAAAACTTCACAGTATGTAGATGAGATAGCAACAACCTCGCTTCGATGTCTCTCATTTACATGCCCATTGTTCCACATGCGAATTGTCCCCATATACTTCGGGAACATAACACCACGCATCCTTCCATCGGCAGCCTTAAGTGTCAAATGGTACCCAAGACGAGCACATAACACCCTTATATCCCTTGCGAGGGCATCATTTCGACAAAAACTCAGTCGCCACCTATCATTGGGGCGATCATAATTTCCATCACCCTCTAGATATCCATCTAGAAGTGACTTCAAGAAAAGATTCGACCGATGCCAGCATGTTAGCCTCAAATGTTTTGTTTTTGCTGTATTCCCATCAACATACTTTTTGATGACCTCAACAAAGATACGCCCCCAGACAATCGTGGTAACCCCACCGCCATTGGTATAACTCTTCGTGTCAGACGTAGCACCAAGCGCTCTTGCTGTCCTATCAATGCGTGCAAATCTCTTCGTTTCCTTCATATGCCCGGCAAAGAATACGGTGTCCCCATCAGTACCTATGTTTCCCTCGGCAAGATACATGCCAATTAACCAGCCAACATCTTCATCTGGGAGAAGCACAGGCATATCCGGCGCATCTGGTTCAGGTAAGCAAGTTGTCTCAACTATATCACCTATCCTCAAATCTTCAGTAGCCACTAACCCTCTTGTGGTAGGCCACCTATGTTCTCTAGTTGCGGTAACTTTCTCACCACTTCTAAACTCCACCGCTAACCCTTCACTCCCTGGTTGTGCAGCATCCCATGAGAGCACCTGCGTCCATTTTTTACCATTCCATAGCTTTACTTCCTGTGGCTCCATCCGCACAAGGTCTTTTAGCATTCTAGGAGCATCACCTTGCGACGTTCTAGAATACAGAAGCGTACCAGAAGCGAGGCATTTATGCCATACAATGAACTGAAATGTATCGAAGACAGGGTCAAAAACCTGATGCCATTGACCTATCAAGTTATAGCTGGTGAATGCAAAAATAGTACCTGTTGGTTTAAGTATTCTCTTGAACTCATCGAGCCATTCAGCAGGATTGAAGATGGTTGTATCCCATTCAGCAACATCATTGTTAAAATCCTTTCTCCAAGACATTTTGATGTTGCCAGTAGAGTAACGCCCTAGATTATAAGGCGGGTCCGTTAAGATCAAGTCAATAGATTGATCTGGTATTTTTTTAATCTGTTCGGAGCTGTCTCCTAAAATTAGATCATATTTGCTCATTATAATACTGATTCATGCTCGAAGGCGAAACGAGCATTTTTACTATCCTTGCAGGATTTTCCGCTTTTCTGCCTCGAATTCGTCATTGGTCAGGAGGCCGGAATCGCGCAAGTGTCCAAGTAGTTGGAGCTGCGCAAGTCTTTCGTTTCCACCGCTGGCTGCTGGTGCCTGCTGGTTTGCCGGTGGCTGGTACTGTGGCGTTTGTGGTGGCTGGTATTGGGGAGCCTGGTACTGTTGCCCAGGTGCTTGCTGTGCCGACTGCCTACCCATCAAGTAGCCTATCCCGCCTGCCGCCAGGTCACCCAGTAATGACCCACCCCCACCCATACCCATGCCCATCCCGAAGCCTCCCATGGGGAATAATAATGGGAAGCCGCGTCTTCTCATGTATGGCCCTCCCCAAAATGGTCCTCTTCCGTACATATGTAATCCTCCTCTGCTTCTCTTCTTACCAGGATTAAAAACTCTAGCTCTCCTGGCTTTGTTGCTGAGCTTCTTTCAATTCTGCTTCGAGTTGCTCCATCGCTGCCTGTGGTACCATCCCCCCGGCGAGGAGTACAGCATCTGCCCTGTTGAGGCCTTCTGTCAGCCTGACGATCCACGCGTGTTCCAACAGTACAATGACCGCCGAGGTGTCGGGGGGAATCGCTTCGGTGAGCAGCGAGATGTCTTGTGGTGTGAGTATACGCATCAGGTCTTCTTTTATAGGGTCAAAGGCCGCCAGTTCTTCATCGTTCAGATCGTGTACCTCAAGTGCCTTGACCGTACCGTCGGTGTCCTTCCTGACAAAAATCAGGTCAACCACCCGGATGAGGCCTTTCTCCTGGATGGAGCTCAATTCAGGCACAATCTCGCTCGTGAATCGATCACCTTTACATCCGATCACTACGAATTCAAGTGGGCCTATGGTCATATTCTTATCTGCCTTTCAAGATGTGTTCAAACATATTTGCTTCCTCAAAAAAAAGCAGAGCAGCGCCTCCCGATGTGCATTGCTGTCGTGCTGCTGAGCGATCGATCTCTCTAATGAGAACGAGACAAAGCCGCTGTTCACCGTATACTGACCCCCAGTGCAGGTATTGTACCATGCTTCCAGGGCAAACACCAATTTAATCGACCACGCGGATTACGCTTGCTCATTCTCTATCTCTACCAAAGGCCGAGCATTGCGCACATGCCCATTTAGAGTCGCCGCCAACGCCAGAAGCGCCAGGCCAACCGAATCTATTAAAATCGTCTGTATCACACCAACATTTTGAATGAGCACTCCGGTCAGCGCCAATCCCAGCGGCTGGCCACCAAATGCGATCAGGCGAAACACGCTGTTCACACGCCCTTGTAACTCGTCGGGGATGAGCGCGCTGCGATAGCTGAACTGCACCACGTTATAGAGCGGTCCCGCTATAAAAGCTGCAGCCGTAATGATACCCAGCACAAGTGGATTCGGCGCAATGGCATAGAGCGGCATGAACAGCGCAGAGAGCCACATCGTACCGATAATCGCCTGCCCAAAGCTGAGCCGCTTCTGAAAGAAAGGTGCAGCTACGGCCCCTATTATGCCGCCTATACCGCCAATAGCAAAAATCAGTCCGATGATGAAGGAAGAGGCATGCTGCCGTTGAGCCAGCACAATGATGATCAGTATAAAGCCCGATGATATCAGATTATACCCACCTGTGACTATCGCTATGAAGCGAATCAGGGGATGGCGCCACAGCCAGGCAAGCCCCTCGCGAATCTCGACCCATAACTTACGCCGTGCAGCTACCCGCTCCTTCTGAAACTTTACCCTGATAAAGAAAAGCGAACAGACCGAAACAGCGTATGAAATAGCATCAGCCAGAAATGGCAGCATTCTCCCTGCCGTAAAGAGCGCGCCGCCAAGCGAAGGGCCAACCAGTTGTGTGACCCCATCGGTAGCCATATTCTGAGCGGTAGCAGCAGGCAACTGCTCCTTTGGCACTACGCGCGGTAGACAGGCTGCCTCCGCGATATTGAAGAAGACGAACAGCGTACCTTCGATTGCCGAAACCAGGTAGAGTTGAATGATTGTCAGGTGCCCAATGGCAAGCGCAACCGGAATGCTCGCCAGGCTAAGCGCCCGCCCCGTATCGCAGAGAATCATAGTGAGTTTGCGATCCCAGCGGTCGATCAGTGCCCCGGCAGGCAGGCTAAAGATGAGATAGGGCAGAGCGCGAAGTGCTCCAGCAAAACCCGCCTGTGCCGGAGAGCCGGTCAGCGCCAGGATCAGCAGCGGGAAGGCAAGTGTCGAGACTTGCGTGCCCACGTTGGAAACCACCTGGCCGCTCCATAGCAGCATAAAGTCTCGATTTAGCCACAATGATCTCGGTTGCCTGGGAGTCACATCTTTCGTGTTTTTCGCATTATCAGTGCCGAATGCATCATCCCTGGTAGTAGACATGAAGGTTTCCTTTCATAAGTTGCAATATGCTTAATAAAAATTTTGTTTTTAATTTGGTGAATTTTGCTAATTATAAGGAAATATTAACATGCAATAACAATATTGTCAAATATATTGGTGAATTGCATCATTTGATTGCTAATAAATGACATTCTGTTTGCTCTTAGCGTAATGCAACGCCATACTTTCAAGACGTAAGGTAAGGTTCAAATGCACGTGACAGTTCCTCACCACCAGCAAGGTCCAGCCCTGTCATCCTGAGCGAAGCGAAGGATCTCGCTGCCGATCGCGACAGACCCTTCGCGGAGTTTACACTGAGCGAAGCGCATGTGCTCAGGGTGACATTGTGTGACTGGTCAAACGGTCAAGTACACTTCGTCCAAATTGAACCATGCCTAAGCCTATGAACTTTTTGGGTATGGATTTCTCCTCAGTTGTGCTGATTTGAATGATAACTATATAAGCGGATTTGATATGAGAGGGGTCTTGAGAGACGGAGTAAGGGACCTGGCGGGAAAGCATGATGTGGGGTGACTGAGCGGACCATGCTTTGAGAGAGACCGTTGCTAGACGAGGCGATGCTCAACAGCATAGCGCGTGGCAGCACTACGTGAAGTGACGCCAAGCTTATTGTAGATCGACATCACGTGGGTACTGACCGTGGGCAGACTGATGACGAGGTGTTCGGCAATCTGGGGGTTGGTCATTCCCCCCGCTAGCAAACGCAGCACCTCGAGTTCTCGTTTCGTCAGTCCAGCCGGATGGGTGACCGGCGATTTCGCCGGAGGGATCGGCGCGCGTATCACTGCTCGTTCTTTTGCCGCAAGAGCTTGCTCTGGCGTCATAGTGCGTCCCCCGGCCCATGCGGCTGCGAAGGTGTTCTCTCCGAGAGAGACGCGTGTGGCAGCCACCGCACGCTCGTAGGCAGCACGATAGACTGGCGGGATAGGTGCTCCTATAGCTTCGCGCAAGGCCTCTGCTGCTCCCCAAAGCCGTGCCGCCCATACCTGCTCCCTCTGCGTCGTGACCACGCCCGCCAGGCCTTCCAGGCCGAGGGCAATCAACATCTTGCTGCCTGCTTTCCTGGCGAGCGCCAGGCTCTCTTGGTAGAGGGCACGTGCCGTTCCGTCGTCGCCCTGAACACTGGCTACGCGTGCCAAACCGGAGAGCGACAGAGTCGTATGGTACAGATCTCCTCGTTCCTGAAAGCGCGCCACGCTCTCCTGGAACAGCTCATGTGCGGTGACGGACTCGCCCTGGCTAAGAGCTATCCTTCCCGAGAGGTAAAACGAGTAGGCAATACCTGCCTGATCACCCACCGCTTGAGCGAGCTTAAGACCTTCTTCGAACAGTGGGCGCGCAGTCGCCGGATCGCTCGCTGCATCGATGAGCATCTCTGTTAGAAACAGGAGCCCCAGGCCAATCTCTCTCGTGTTTCCCACTTGCCTGAAGATCGCAATCTCCTCCTCCACGAGGGCACGTGCTCGGGTATACTCGCCCTGGAGCATGACGATACTCGCCAAGTCAGAAAAAGAGTATGCGAGTTCCAGTTTGTGGCCCGCCGCTCGCGAGAGCGTCACGGCCTCCTCGACCAATGCACGTGCCCCAGCAAGTTCGCCCTGCTCGCAGTGAATCCTCCCCAGCAAGCGGAGAGAGCGTGCGGTGCCTTCACTGTCTTCAAGCTGCCGGCACAACACAAGGCTCTCCTGGGCCAGCACCTCCGCCCGATCCAGATCATCCTGCTGCTCTGCCAGGTTGATGGCAACCCACAGCGCCTTCGCTCGCACCGGCATTGCCATCCCCTCACTTGCTGCCAGCGCCTGCTCCAAGAAGGCGCGCCCCTCACTCAGGGGACCACGCGTGTACCAAAACACCCAGAGGGCTCGCCCGAACCGCAACGCCAGCTCCCGCCCGCTCTCCTGCTGCCCTGCCTGCTCAAGCGCCCAGCGCATCGATGCCCGCAGGTTGTCATGTGCGCTCTCCAGTCGCTCCAACCACACAGGTTGTGCGGGGCCAAGTAGTTCCGGCTCGGCCCTCTCTGCCAGTTGCAGGTAGTACGCCGCGTGTGCCTGTCGGGTTGCCTTCATCTCTCCACTCGCGGCCAATGCCTCCAGACCATACTCGCGCACCGTCTCCAACATCATGAGCTGTGGCTCCTCGCCCTGCGGCTCGATCGACAGAAGCAAGCTCTTATCCAACAGAGATGCCACCCCGTCGAGTACAGATATACCACCGCCGTCCGATTCCTGGCCCGCGTTCGCTACGGCCTCGGCAGCTTCTAGAGTCCATCCCCCGACGAAGACGGAGAGCTGCCGGAAGAGTCTCTGCTCCTCTTGCTCTAAGAGGTCATAGCTCCATTTGAGCGTGTTACGCAAGGTTTGCTGCCGTGCTGGCAGCGTGCGCGCACCACCAGTCAGGAGCCGGAACCGCTGGGAGAGGCGCGCCAGCAGCGCCTGCGGCGACAGGAGGGTGATCCGAGCGGCTGCCAGTTCAATCGCCAGTGGCAGCCCGTCCAGGCGGACACACAGTTCCGCAATGGCACGGGCATTCTCCTGGAGCAGTTGAAACGTGGGAAGCGTGGCTCGTGCACGCTCGACAAAGAGAGCCACCGCACCATACGCTGAAAGCGCGGTGCTCTGCGGAAGATGGGTAAGATCAGGCAGGGCCAGGGGGGACACCGGAAAGGTGTAGGCTGCCCGAAGATGCAACGCGGCACGACTGGTCACGAGGAGTTTCAGCGATGGGCACGCCGCCAGCAGCTCCTCGAGCAAGGGAGCTGCGTCGAGCACCTGTTCAAAGTTGTCGAGCAGGAGCAAACAGTGCTTCTGGTACAGGAAGGCTTTGACCTGGTCAAAGAGGGCATGGGTCCCGGTCTCCTGAATGCCAAACGCTTGAGCGAGTGCCGCCAGGACCAGGGCGGGGTCGCTGACGGCCGCCAGCCCGACAAAGCAGACACCATCGGCGAGGTGCTCCCGCATCTGCTGCGCGGCCTGGATGGCCAGGCGCGTCTTGCCTACGCCACCGGTCCCGACCAGGGTGAGCAGGCGTACCTCGGGGCGTTGCAAGAGGGTACAGATGGCCGCCGCATCCTGCTCGCGCCCAATGAGCGGGGTGAACTGCACGGGCAGAGCGTGTAGTGCTGCCGGTCCAGGGCCGGGTGCTGAGCTGATCGGGAAAGCGGCTCTTTCATTTTGCATTGCAGGTGACCCTCTGCTCTCCCTGCGAACGTCTGGCGTAAGTCCTCACTCACATACGGATGCTCCACGCAGGAGCCACTCTAATGTCCACGAGATGATCTGGGCAGCCTCTTGTAAATCCTGTTTCGTCTCAGATCAAGGTAAAGAAGTGGCGCCTCGAAATACAACTTCCTCTAAGCATGCGTTTACACACATTATGACATCTCAGGATGATATTGTCTATGAGCTATGATTACCCTCTTTTCTCTTCTTCCATTCTATGGTACAGTTGAGATGGTTATCATACTCTCGTTGCTCTTTATTTTAATCCCCTGGAGGTACGCATATGAGTGACCTGAACCCGCCCGCCGGGTCCGACCTGGGAATCTCCAAACAAACCACACAGAACTATGCCAGGTACGTTTTCTGGGTAATGTTCCTCATCAGCTTCCTGAACTACATGGACCGCTACATATTGAACGGGGCTGCCAACGTGGTTGCCCGCGAACTGGGCTTTGGCATCGATGGCATCGGCTATATTGCCTCGGCCTTCCTGGTGGTGTATACGCTGGCTACCGTGCCGCTGGGCATCTGGGCGGACCGTGCGAAGCGCAAAGACGTAGTAGCCATCAGTGTCGCTATCTGGAGCCTGGCGACTGCCT
>WNFB01004229.1_pt1 | contig 12757 bp, 15 predicted proteins | sample 5400501 | NCBI WGS metagenome assembly WNFB01 (sample SAMN13153341, study PRJNA577476) | soil metagenome | isolation source: 200 cm saprolite under Douglas fir tree site 2 hole 1 | place: USA:California | collected 2015-04-18 | reverse complement strand
TATGGGCTGTTCGCCGTGATGACTCGTGGGCGGTACGAGATCGAATTCCAAGGTTCGGACGACGGACAAACGTGGCTCATCTATCCCTTTCGCTTCAAGCCGCAAGATCCGAGCAAGCCGCCGGGGATTTACGCGCCGTATCAGCCGCGCTTCGATTGGAATTTGTGGTTTGCGTCGTTGAGTTCGTGGAGGCAGGAGCCGATCGTCCTGCGCACGGAGCAGATTTTGCTTCGGGGCGATAGCGACGTGCTCTTGCTTTTTGCCGGCAACCCGTTCCCGCATGCTCCTCCGCGCCAGGTGCGCGTTGTGGTCTGGCAATATTGGTTCACCACGCCAGCCGAAAAGCGATCGCAAGGATTGTGGTGGAGAAGGCAGCAGCTCGGCCTCTACGCCCCAACTTTGGAACGCGAATCCGATGGAAGGGTTGTTGTGCTGGAGTGGCCACCTGCAATGGAACCCCGAGAATGAAGGTTGAAGGATAGCTACTACTGCGGAAACTGTTTTATCGAAGTAACGCGGTCGCCCCTGAAGCGGACGAAGACGGTTTTCGACGGCGGCTGGCCGTAAATCCAGTCTTCGATGTCGTTGCCCTCGGAATCGCGCTCGCGCACTTTGTGGTCGGGCTTCCCGATGGCGGCAACAAGTTCCTCGCGGTCCATGCCTACCACAGGCGTGCGGTCCTGAATGGCCTTCTTCATTTCCGGGGGCAGGGTATCGAACCACTGCACGGCCGCGGAACGCTCTTTCGAAAAATTCAAGAAAGGCGAAAGGAGCTGCTTCAATTCGTCCGGAGTGAGATCCGGCAGCGGCTTGTTGAATTCCAGGAAAATCGTGCTGCCCGCACCAGGCTGCAACCCCGGCGGGCCCTGATCCTGCGCCGAGGTGGTCCGCGGCGTTGGATAACCGCCGCCCCCCAGACCGATCTGAAGATGATCGCGCCAATGCCTCTTGCCGCGCCCGCCGCCGTTCACGTCGACGATAATGTCATGAGCGCGAAACTCCAGCTTGGTGATCTGCACGTTATCGCCGGTGTTCACGGCCGGGCCGTGCGTGGCCACGGCGCGGTCGAGCAAGTCGGTCTCCAGCGGCTTGCCCACGTGGAGATGGAAACCTTCCTTGCCTGCCGGGAGCGGCTTGACGGCTTTGGCAAATTCACCGGAGACGTAGCGGATTAGAGCAAGCTTCGAGGTTTCCTGGAGCGTGGTGTTCTTCGGAGGTGGCGAGGTTTTCGACTGGGATTGGCCCTGGGACTGTGCGTTGCCGGAGGATGCACCAGCGTTCGGGAAGAGGGGAATCTCTTCATCCGAAGGGAAGCTGGGGACCGGGTTCGCGGGCGGACGAAGGCTGTTGACGCGCGGGACGTCCGCGTCGGCAAAGAGTAAAAGCGTCAGCGTTAAAGCGAGCCAGTTCGACATAAGTTCGGTGGACCCCGACCTGGCCGGGGCCTACTTTCCCTATTCTACGATGCCACGAGGCGGCTGAACAGGTGCTTCGCTCGGGAGCGGGCACTTCTCACTTAACTGCCCTCTATCGGGGTTGAGCTGTACTAGCAGACGGGGATTCGCGCCAACTTTTTAGCGAGAGACGACTTGGACGCCCTGGCGGTCGATGGTCATGGGCAGAACTTGGGCACCGGCGTCATGAATGGACTTTTCCACGCGCTCGCGGGCGTCTGGATCGACCAAAAGGACGACGCAGCCTCCGCCACCGGCGCCGCAGACTTTACCGGCCAGGGCGCCGCTGCGGCGAGCGTTCGCGATGACCCTGTCGATGGTCTTTGTCGAGATGGTAGGCAAGTTTCTCTTGCGGAAGGACCACTCCTCGCGCATCAGGCGACCGGCTTCGTGCCAGTCAGGTTTTTCCATGGCCACGCGCATTTCCTGGGCAACTGCGGAAATGCGCTCGAGGCTAATCTGCACGGCGCGCTTGCCGCCGATGTGCGCCTTGAAGACTTCCCAGTTGTTGATGCCGTGCTGGCGCGGCTTGCCGGTGTAGCAGACCATGACGCGGCGCTCCAGTTCGTCCAGGTTCACACGCAATTCGACGCGATGTTCACCGCCGGGCGGGAGTTCGATGGCCGCGGCGCCGCCGAAGGCTGGGGGGTAATGATCTTGCGTTCCGGTGGGAACGTTGATGACAATGGCTTCCGCGTCGCGGCTGATGTGGATCCAGTCGACCTTGCTCTTCCCTGCTCCGGTGAAGCGGTCGAGGGCGGCGCAAATGGCCACAGCCATGGCGCTGGAGCCGCCGATGCCTGCGCCCGCGGGAGCCTCCGAGTCGGTGGTGAGCGTGAAGCCGCCCTGCGGCTGGAAGAACTTGGTAATTTCCGCGAGGAGCGGGAGGCGGTAGCGCTTGGCCTTCACAAGTGCAGCGAAGGAAGCAAAACTTTCTTCGCGCTTGATGTCGCGTGATACGAGCTTGATGCGGTTGTCGCCTGCGGCACGCGTTTCGATAACGCACGAAGCGTAAAGCGAAATCGCGGCGTTCACGGTGACCGCGCCGGGATGAAACAAATAGAGCGGCCAGATGTCGAGCGTGCCCCCGGCGAAGTCCACGCGGGTGGGTGCTTTGGATTCGATGATCATTTGTGCGCGCTAGCTCGATTCAGAGGGGTTTTCAGCCGAGCCAGTTTGACGGAATAAAACAGCTATCTCAAGCAGCGAGCGTGATGACTGTCCACGGAAAGGCAATGACCTCCGGCCAGCAGACGCGCAATGAACTGCCCTCCCTACAGATAAAAGAATCAGCCGGCGGAGGCAGTGCGGTTGCGGGCGATGAGTTGCGGGCCGTCCTTCTTTTCCTGGGCGAGAGCGGGATTGGGCTCGAAGCAGCGGCGGCAGCGGGCTTCGTAGGCGCCCATTGCGCCAACGACAATCAGTTCTTCGTTTTCGATGAGGCGCTGGGTGTGGACTGCGGGATTGCCGCAGCGGACGCAGATGGCCAGCAATTTGGTGATTTCTTCGGCGATGGCAAGGAGTCGCGGCATCGGTTCGAAGGGGCGGCCGCGAAAATCAGTGTCCAGGCCGGCGACGATGACGCGTTTGCCGAGATTGGCGAGCTTGGTGCAAACATCCACCACCTCATCGCCAAGGAATTGCGCTTCGTCGATGCCGATCACTTCCGTCCGGGGCGACAGTTTTTCCAGGATTTCGGCGGCCTTGAACACGTTGTCCGAAGGAATGCCGAGGCCCGAATGCGACACGATTTCGTTGGCGGCGTAGCGCTCGTCGATGGCCGGCTTGAAGATCTGCACGCGCTGGCGGGCGATTTCCGCGCGGCGCAACCGGCGGATCAGCTCCTCGCTCTTGCCGGAAAACATCGGGCCGACGACGACTTCGATCCAGCCCATATTGCCTTTGACGATGTCCACGGTTGCTCCCTCAAAAGCAGTTATCAGTATTCAGTTCTCAATAAAGAAACTCAATTTTGAATTATAAGAGTTAACTCCTGTCATGCCTCTATCGAAATGAGTTCGAAGCGCCGGCCGCGGCACGATACATCTTGGCATTATAATACGGCGCGAAGGCCGCAATCACGGCAACTCGAAAGGCTTCTTGCCTGGTAATGAAATTGTTCGAGAGCACGCCCCAGGCGCCCTGGGCGTCGCGGATCCCAACAGCGCCGGCAAAGCGATCGATTGCTACGGCAAGCTCCACGCCATTATCGAGAACTTCGTGCGCCAGCGCTTCGGGCAGTTCGATGCTTCCGGAGCGGCCGTAATGGCCTCGCGCGCCGTTGGAGACGTAGGCCCAGCTTTCCAGGAAGGCGCGGCGATGCCGGATTTGCTGCAATCCCGAATGACGCACCGTCTCGTCCGCTAATGCGCCCTCGTGGACAACATCGAGCCCGCCTTCAAGGCCGACGAAGTATTGCCAAGCCTCCCCGTCCTGGCGCGCTTTCCCCACCAGCGCTTCCGCGCGCTGGCGAGCGCCGCGCATCAATTCATCCCGCGACGCCGGCGTGTGGCTGACTCCGCTCTCAACTTCAACGCCGAGGACTTCGAATTGAGCGTCGAGAGCAAGGGCCGCTGAAAATACCTGGAGCGCTTCGGTGACGGCGTTGAGCTTTGGGCCGCGCTTGCTGCCGACGGCAATAGTGATTTTTTTCATTTGGAAAAATAGCGACGGCCCGATTCTAACGGTACTTGGACAAGAATTTCACTGGGAATTCGCGAGGCTGAGGAAAACTCGGGGGGACATTCTCACAGATCCCATCCTGGGCGAATGAGCAATGGAGCGGCCTATCGGAATCGAACCGACACCTGAACCTTGGCAAGGTTCCGTACTACCACTATACTAAGGCCGCTCAACGACCTTCTTTTTATAGCATGACCGCACGGCAGGGACAAGCCTCCCCGACCAATGCCGAGCTAAAGCAAAACGGTCAACAGGCAAGAATGATCAGGAAACCTGGGTGATCCGGGCGGACTTGACCACCGGCGAGCGGCGCTGGCGCTCCGCGAAGCGAGTGGCTTTATCCTTATCGGTGTACACGCGCCCGAACTTTTCTCCGTCGGCATAGTAAACACTGACGAGGTAATGGTGATGTTTGCGGCGACGATCCTTGCCGAAAGTGCTCCTGCCTCGAATCCCACTTTTTTTCGTCTCACCTTTTGTCACGTTGGCCACCCTATCTGAAGAAGTTAAGCACAGCACTATCTCAGGGGAGCGAGCGCCGCACAAGTACCAGGGAAGATAGTAACACGCAGTTCAGTACAGCGGGAAACTGCTTAAGCGGGAACCGGAAACTTCCAGGCGAGGCGGCGAAACAGGGCGGCGGTCTCCCTGCTTCTCAGAACATTCATGTACCGGCCTTTGTTAGCGAAGTGTTTCCAGCCATGGGGATGCTGGAACCAGCAGTCCAATTTGTCCGCAGAATTGTTGCGCGCCCATGAAACATTTTTCGATTTTCAGCGTCTTACTAGTGAGGAGAACATAAGCTGAATGTGGCGGAGAAACATAATGACGATAACCGCGCCAAAACAACCGCCCCTCGTGGAAGATCTGCGAAACCATTCGCAGGAACAGCTCGCTGAACTGCGTCAACTTCTCGCGGTGGGCGCGCCTTCACGGCCCGATCCGCGCCGGCCGGGTTTTTATGAAGTGGAAGGACTTTCGAGCACCTACTATGTGTTCAAGTATCCGACCGGCACGAAAGTGCTGCTGCTCGGCGTGTGGCAACGCGAGAGCGATCCCGTCGCCGCAATGGCGGCGTGTTCCTGCCCGGCGGCATAGTTCCCTTTGCGCTACGCGCCTTAGAATAAGCAACCGAAAAAAAGCGCTCCGAGCAGGTCGGGGCGCTTTTCTAGTCTTCCTCGAGTTCTAATGCGCTGGAGTTGATGCAGTAGCGCATCCCAGTAGGTTGGGGTCCATCGTCAAAAACGTGCCCGAGGTGGGCGTCGCACCGGCTGCACTTCACTTCCGTGCGGCGCATCCCGCGGCTGGTGTCGTTCTCCGCCTCGACCGCCTGTTCGCTGGATGGAGCGTAGAAACTGGGCCACCCCGAGTCTGAGTGATATTTTGTTTCAGAACGAAACAATGGCTGGCCGCAGCAGACGCACTTGTAGGTTCCTTGCGCTTCGGTGTCCTCGTATTCGCCGGTAAAAGGCGGTTCCGTCCCCTTCTGCCTCGTCACATAGTATTGATTCTGCGTAAGTTGTTTCTTCCATGCCGAGTCATCCTTGCGAATCTTCTCTGCCACGGCTCCTCCCACTGACGGATTCCGTCTTGGTGGAATCCTGCAATATCAGATTCATCCCACTGGTCTTACGTTTCAACCGCTACCCGGAATAGTAGTAGTAGCGAGAGCCCGTCGCGAAGGCCACCATCGCCCGCGCCTGATCCTGCCGTTGACACGGGGCGAATACTCCCTTATCTTAGTCCTTCGAAATGAATGGCACACGCACAGCTCGGGCGCACCGCCTTCATCATCATCACGGCCTCACGCTGCGCCCTCTGAGGTGTGCCTAGCGATTCGCTAAAAGAGCACTCTTCAGCCCGCTGGCGCAACAAGCCCCAGCGGGGTTTTTATTTTCAGGGTGTTTAATTTTCAGGAGACGACAAAGTGGAGATCGACTTTCACAAAGGCGGCGGGCTGGTACCGGCCATCATCCAGGACGAGCGCACCGGCGACGTGCTGATGCTCGGCTTCATGAATTCAGAGTCACTGGCGGAGACGCAACGGACGGGAGAAGTGGTGTTCTTCAGCCGCTCGCGCAACAAGCTATGGAAGAAAGGTGAATCCAGCGGCCACGTTTTGCGCGTGCGGCAATTGCTGGTGGATTGCGACGCCGATGCGCTGCTTGTGCGCGTCGAGGCGGCCGGGCCGGGAGTATGTCATGAAGGATACCGGAGTTGCTTCTTCCGAAAAGTCGAGCCGGACGGAAGCGCCGCGGTCATCGCTGAGCGCACCTTCGCGCCCGAAAGGGTCTACGGATCGGAGCAAACTCGATGAGCCGGCTGAAGCTGGGGATCCCCAAAGGCAGCCTGCAGAACGCGACGGTCGACCTTTTTTCGCGTGCCGGATGGAAGATCACGCTGGGCTCGCGAAGTTACGTCCCGACGATTGACGACGCCGAAATCGAGTGTTTGCTGGTGCGCGCGCAGGAGATGGCGCGTTACGTCGAGTCCGGCGCGCTGGACGCGGGAATCACGGGGCACGACTGGGTGGTGGAAACTGGCGCGAGGGTAGACGAATTGTCAGAGCTGGTTTACGCCAAGCAGCGGCTGGCGCGCGTCCGCTGGGTTCTTGCCGCGCCCCAGGACTCCGCGATCTGCGAGCCGCGCGACCTAGAAGGAAAAGTTATCGCCACCGAAATCGTGCACATCACGGAAAACTATCTTGCCAAGCACGGCGTAAAAGCCCGCGTGGAGTTTTCCTGGGGCGCCACGGAGGTCAAAGTGCCGCAACTGGCGGACGCGATTGTGGAAGTGACGGAAACGGGTTCGTCGCTCCGCGCGAATCGCTTGCGCGTCGTCGATACCGTGCTGGAATCCGCGACGGTGTTCATTATGAACCGCTCCGCAGCGGCCGATTCCTGGAAGCGCGAAAAAGCGGAAAATCTGATTCTGATGCTGCAGGGCGCTATTGCCGCTGCGAGCAAAGTGGGCCTGCTCCTCAATGTCCATCGCGATGATCTACAGGCTGTTCTTGGAGTCTTACCCGCGCTGAAGAACCCGACGATTTCCGCCTTGAGTGACCCAGATTGGGTCGCGGTCAATACCATCATCGAGGAAGCCGTGGTTCGGCAGATTTTGCCAAAGCTGAAAGCCGCCAAGGCTCAGGGGATCGTCGAATATCCCTTGAACAAGATCGTGCTCTGATGCGCATCATCAAACTCACGCCTCGAATCGAAAAGTGGTTGCTTGCCCGCCGTGCTCGGCAAGATGACAAAGCCCAGTCCGTGGCCGCCGAGATTGTTGCCGACGTCCGCAAGCACGGCGATACCGCACTCTTTGCCTGGACGAAAAAACTGGACCATTTGAATCTCGCGCGCGAGGGCGTTTGGATTTCCAAGAAAGAAATTCGCTCCGCGGAACGGCACGTGAGTTCCGACTTCCTGAACGCGATTAAGAGGGCTGCGAAAAATGTCCGCAGCGTCGCCGAAAAACAACTTCCCCGCCCATGGTCATTCGAATCCGAGCCGGGAGTCAAGATCAGCCAGCGCGTTTCTCCCATTGAATCGATCGGCTGCTATATCCCCGGCGGCCATTTTTCTCTGGTCTCAACGCTCGTCATGACCGCCGTTCCAGCTCGAGTCGCTGGCGTTTCGCGCGTTGTTGCCGTCTGTCCCGGGCCGAATCCCGAATTGCTCGCAGCCGCAGGCCTGCTCGGCATCGCGGAGATTGCCCGTATCGGTGGCGCACAAGCGATTGCTGCCCTCGCCTACGGCACAAAGTCTATTCCCCGCGTGGAAAAGATATTCGGGCCCGGCAACAAGTATGTCACCGCCGCCAAACAGCTTGTCAGCGGCGATTGCGCGATCGATCTGCCCGCCGGGCCAACCGAAGCGATTGTCCTGGCAGTCGAAGGCAATGCGCGCTGGATTGCCGCCGATCTGCTGGCCCAGGCCGAACACGCCAAAGACGCCGCCAGTTTCTTCGTCACCACGTCGCGCTCTTTCGCCCGCGAAGTGCAGCGCGAAATCACATGGCAACTCGGCGAATTGCCTTTTGGCATGGCGCGTTTCTCCACCGAAGTTACCGGCGCCATTTTCGTTGCCGATTCTCTCGACCAGGCTTGCGAATTCATCAATCGCTTTGCTCCCGAGCATCTCAGCCTCCCGGAGAACGCCGAGAAACTGTTGCGGAAAATCAATTCTGCCGGGACGGTGTTTCTTGGACCGTGGGGCGCGCAGCCGTTCGGCGATTATGCTACGGGCAGCAACCACGTCCTGCCGACAGGCGGCTGGGCACGCAAGCGGGGCGGCCTCGCAGCCGCAGACTTTGTGAAATGCATCAGCGTTCAAACCATCGCGCGTCATGGTTTTCACCGCCTCGCCGATACGGTCGAAACTCTGGCAGAATCCGAGGGATTGATGGCACACCGCAACGCCGTGAGGGTCCGCCGATGAAAGTTCACTTGCCGGTGCGCGAAGCGATCTTGAATCGCTGTACCTACGAGGCGCCCGCCGAGGGGCGATCCGACAAGTTGCGCCTCGACTTCAATGAGAACACCGCGGGCTGTTCACCGGCGGTGCGGCGCGCGCTGGCGAAGCTCAGCAGCAAACAATTGGCGATGTATCCGGAATATCAGGCCCCAACGCAGCGGATCGCACGCTACTTCGGCGTCCACCCTGAAGAAATGCTGCTTACCAACGGGGGTGACGACGCCCTGCGCGTCTTTTTCGACACTTTCGTCGAGGCTCGCAGCAGCATCCTGATTTGTGAGCCCACTTTTCCGATGTACCGCTACTACGCCGAGATTTACGGCGCGCGGATTTCCGTCTTGCGCTACGGCGGCGAAATGGAATTCCCGCTTGAGGGCGTCCTCGCCGCGCTGCGCAAGAAGCCGCGCGTTCTCTTCATCGCCAATCCCAATAATCCGACGGGAACTCTGCTTCAAAAAGCAGGGTTGCGAAGAATTCTGAGAGCCGCCTCGCACACGGTTGTGGTGATGGATGAAGCGTATGCGGAATTCTCGGGCTTCTCCGTCGTGCGGTGGATCCGGAAGTATCCGCAATTGTTCGTGGCGCGAACGTTTTCGAAAGTTGCCGGGCTTGCGGCCTTGCGACTCGGCGCCGTGATTGCATGCAAGGAATCACTCGCTCTGGTGCGTCGCGCCTTGCCGCCCTTCCCTGTCAATCTCGCCGCCCTTGTGGCGGCGGAAGCCGCGCTGAACGATGGCGCCACGATGCGCCGATACGTGCTGCAAGTCCAACGTCTGCGGAGGTGGTTCGCCGCAGAATTGGAAAGGCTCGGCGTGAAAACGTATCCCAGCGGCGGAAATTTTCTTCTGGCGAATTTCGGGCCACGAGGGCCGGCGCTGTTTCAGAAGCTGGAGAAGCAAGGGATTCTTCTCCGCGAAAGAAGCAAGGACATCGCGCCAGGGTTTGTCCGCATCACCATTGGAACGCAATCCGAAATGCGGCGGTTGCTGCAAACAATTCGAAAGGAATGGAAGCCTCCGGCCTGAAGTCGAGAGCTACAAACGAGCGCAGCATGCCACGCACGGCAATGATTCATCGCAAAACGAACGAGACGGACATCCGCCTGAAGCTGAATCTGGATGGACGCGGAAAGGCAAGCATCGCTACGGGAATCCGCTTCTTCGATCACATGCTCGAGCTAGTTGCGCGGCACGGCGCGTTTGATCTGGCCGTGGGTGCGCGCGGCGATCTCGACGTGGATCAGCATCACACGGTCGAAGATGTCGGCATTACTCTCGGCGAGGCGGTGCAGAAAGCGCTCGGTTCCAAACGCGGCATTTTGCGCGCGGGGTATTTCCTCATGCCCATGGACGAAACGCTCGCCGCCGCTGCCATCGACCTTGGCGGAAGGCCTTACTGCGTCGTGAGAGCGAAAATCGCTGCAAGACGCGTCGGTGATTTCCAAGTAGAGCTTGTGGAGGATTTTTTCCAGGGCTTCGCGCAGGCTGCCAGGGCCAACGTCCATTTGCGCGCCCTGTACGGCCGCTCGTCGCACCATCAAGTTGAAGCCATGTTCAAGGCTTTTGCGCGCGCGCTCCGTTTTGCCGTCTCTCGCGACAAGCGCCTCCGCCAGGTCTTGCCCAGCACCAAGGGGCTTCTATGAGAGTGACCATCCTTGACTACGGCGCGGGCAATGTTCCTTCCGTGGAACGCGCGCTCCAGCGGCTCGGAGCAGTTTCGTTGCGAACGAGTTCGCCCGAATGCATTTCCAACGCGGACGCCCTGCTCCTGCCCGGCGTCGGCCATTACGCAGCTCTGGTTCGCGCCCTTGATGAAAAAAAACTCCGCGTACCTCTGATTGACGCAATCCGCCGGGGCGTGCCTTTCCTGGGTATCTGCCTGGGGCTGCAAGTTTTGTTCGAGTCCAGCGAAGAAGCCTCCCAACTCCAAGGATTGAATCTCCTTCCTGGAATCGTCAGCGCCTTACCGCCGGGCATGAAGCTGCCTCACATGGGCTGGAACCTGGTGCAAAGGAAGCGTGAGTCTCGCCTGCTCGAAGGCATTGACGCCGCATCGTATTTTTATTTTGCGCACTCCTATGCCGCGCTCGATTCGAATGGCCCGGCAGCCGCAACCTGTTCCTACGGCGCGGAATTCGCCGCCGTCATCGAGCAGAAGAATATCTATGCCGTGCAGTTCCATCCAGAAAAAAGCGGCGGCCCCGGCGCTCGCGTGTTGCAGAATTTTCTGAGGCGCGCGGCATGAGCCTAGCGCACCGCATCATTCCGTGCCTCGATACCGACGGCGAACGCGTCGTCAAAGGAGTCAACTTCGCCGGGCTGCGCGATGCCGGTGACCCCGTCGCGCTCGCCGCGCGTTACAACTCCGAAGGCGCCGACGAACTGGTGGTGTTGGACATTGCAGCTTCCCGCGACCGGCGCCCCACTTTCCTAGAAACCATCCGCCGCGTCGCCGCGGAATTGGCCATCCCTCTCACCGCAGGCGGAGGCATTCGAACTCTCGAAGACGGCCGCGCCGTGGTGCGCGCCGGCGCGGACAAAGTCACCGTGAACACCGCAGCCGTCGAGCGACCCGCGTTGATATCCGAATTGTCGCGAGAGTTTGGCGCGCAAGCTGTCGTCTTGGCGATTGATGCGAAGCGCGCGGACGATCATTGGGATGTGATGGTTCGCGGCGGGCGGGAATCCGCTTCGCTCGATGCCATCGAGTGGGCAAAGATGGCCGTCGCGCGCGGAGCCGGGGAGATTTTGTTGACTTCCGTCGATCGCGATGGCACGCAGAGCGGTTTCGACGTAGCGCTGACCGCGGCAATCTCCGGTGCCGTAACCGTCCCGGTCATCGCCTCCGGTGGCGCCAAATTACCGGGGCATTTTGTGGAAATCTTTGAGGACGGCGCGGCGGATGCTGCGCTGGCAGCCTCGATCTTTCACGATGAGGTGCAATCCATTCGAACGCTGAAGGAATTTCTCGCGGCGCGCGGCGTCGAGGTGCGCTTGCCGTGCTGATTCCCTGCATCGATCTGCAAGATGGGCAGGCCGTACAGTTGGTACAGGGGCGGAAGCGCGAGCTTGCCGTTGCCGACGTCTTCGGCCTTCTTCGGAAATTCCAGGAATATCCGTGGTTGCACGTCATCGATCTGGATGCCGCGATGAGGAAAGGAAAGAACGACGAACTCGTGCGCGAGCTCTGCGCCAGCGCGAGAAAAGATTTCGGCATGAAAGTGCGAGTCGGCGGAGGGATTCGAACCGTTGCGCGCGCCGAAGAAATTGCCGGATGGGGCGCAAGCCAGGTCATCGTTGGGAGTGCCACTTTCCGCAACGGGAAGGTGAACGCTGGATTCCTCCGGCAGCTCGCGGAAAACGTCCCTCGCAAGAAGATCATCATCGCCCTGGACACGGCCCGCGGAAAAATCACCATCCACGGCTGGCGCAAGCGCATCGCGCTTCAGGCGGAGGCGGTGATGACGCAGCTCGAACCCTTCTGTGCGGGATTCCTCTGCACCGACGTGGACCGCGAAGGCACGATGAAGGGCGCGAACCTTGAATGGTTTCGCAGTCTGCGCGACGCGACTTCCCATCCGATTGTTGCCGCGGGCGGCATCAAAACGCGGCTCGAGATCGCGGCACTAGAAAAGATGGGGATGGATGCCGCCGTGGGCATGGCCATGTACAAGAACCGGCTGCGCTGACGCGCTCGCGCGATCCTCGTCTTGACTTCTCTCCGGCAACCCGATTTGGCAAGCGCACCCCGCCGCGTCAGCGCAGATACGCGTCGGTGATGTACTGCTGCACCATGCGCTGGGTGTTGAAGAACGACCCGTTGATGGCGATGGCGTGTTGCATGACTTCCAGGAACTTGCCGCGATCGTTGTAGTACATCGGAAGAATCACGCCTTCCAGCTTGGCATAAAGTGATTCGGCTTCGGCGGTGTTGTCGGCCGGAGTATTTCCGGCAGCGGTGCGGCGTGATTCGCCGATGCACCAGCCAGTGACGCCCTCGATGTGGCCTTCCACCCACCAGCCGTCGAGAATGCTCAGGCTCGGCACGCCATTCAACGCGGCCTTCATACCGCTGGTGCCGGAAGCCTCGAGAGGAAACTGCGGCGTATTGAGCCAGAGGTCCACGCCGGAAGTCATTTTTCCGCCGAGT
>WNFB01004228.1_pt1 | contig 12757 bp, 14 predicted proteins | sample 5400501 | NCBI WGS metagenome assembly WNFB01 (sample SAMN13153341, study PRJNA577476) | soil metagenome | isolation source: 200 cm saprolite under Douglas fir tree site 2 hole 1 | place: USA:California | collected 2015-04-18 | reverse complement strand
ACGGTCGTGCTGGACGTAGCCGATATCGTCGAGGATCACACAAGCAAACTTGTCCAATTTCGCAAGCTCTTGCGGCAGACGCAGGTCCCGCTTTGCTGCCAGAAGTCGCTGGACAAGGGCGCTCGTGGGCGTCCAGAGGACGGGGTAGCCAGCCTCGATGACTGCATACCCAACCGCTGCCAGACAATGACTTTTACTCCATCCATTGAAATGCCCTCCTAGGAATCAGACTATTTGCATGTCGTATCATAGCGGCGAGAAGTGGTTGCTTCTGCACGAAGACGCTCTAAAAGGACAGGATCATTGCGAATCAAGTAGACACGATAGTTTGGGAGCTGTTGGATATCCTGCTCCGAAAACCGTCCTTGGCGAATACGTGAATACAGCCAATTGTCTCCTACTCCCAATTCGCGCGTTAAACCGGGAATGGTCCAGCACCCATTCACCATCGCGACGTTCCGATGCTGATGAAGCACACTCGCACTGACCTGGCTGTCTCGTGACCGAAGTTTGTGGATGGTGGCGACCGTCACCGCTCCTCTGCGCGCAGTATGGAAGCCCTCTGCGGTGAGCTGAACAGCAATCTCAGGATCGGTCAGTCCTTGTTTGGTGAGCTGATCAAGACGTGCGATCAGCTCCTGGTAATTGCTCGCATCTGACTGCCGGTGGATGGGTGGGATGACCTGTGCCACGGAAAAATGTCCGCTGACCCAGACGATTTTGATTTCGATGAGGTCAATGGTGATCTTGGTCGCAATGACCCGCGAGATGAGGGAACGCAGGAGCCGCTTTTTGTGCTCATTCTTCATCTTCCCGCTTGTCCACAATGCCGGGAGCGCTGGTCCTATCTGTTCAAGCTGCTGGCGCAATTCTGGAGCAAGGGTAGGAAAGGCCGGACGGTGCTGAAATCGCTCGGCCTCTTCTTCCGCTTGCCGCTGCGCCAGCAATTTCTCTTCCCATCCCCGCTCCAGCGAGGCTGCAACCAGTCGATTGTCAGGATCAACGGCCTCATATCTGCGTCGAGCCAGATGGGCTTCATAGGTGGCTCGACGAACGTGATCGTGATGATGCTGAATGAACCGTTCTTCTTCTTTTGCTCGCTGAGCCAGCAGGGCAGAAAGGGCATCCAGTTGTGTAGGGCGTAGAGCATCAAAAAACGCATGGATGACGACTTCCTCAATGGAAGGGCCATACAAAGACATGCAGACGATTCCAGCATAATGACGTTTTAAACCATCACACTGGTATCGAACATGCGATTTGTACGCGATACGCATCCGATGTCCACACATGCCACAGCAGAGGAGCCCCTGAAGAAGCGCTTCCCCTTCCCGTGCGGCTCCACGCGCCCCCTGAACGGCTGCTTGTGTCGCATGTGCTTCCTGGGTATTCTCGGCCAGACGTGCCTGGTTCTGCAGAAATTGCTCCCAACTCATGTAAGCTGGATACAGGCCCTGTTGAAGAGTTACCCACTCTTCCATCGGCTTGCGCACCACTCCTGTGCCACGTCGTCCTGCTTTGCGCAGCATGGGATCGATGGGACGCCGCCCATAGACAAAGGCTCCTGCATATGCCGGATTGTGCAAGATCTCGATGATCATCGATTCGGTCGGCTCTTTCCAGAGCAACTCGCCTTTACGCAGGCCGCTGGTTTGGTGGCGAGGTAACAGGATGTGGTGCGCTTTGAGAAAATGGAGCGTTTTCAACCCACTCCCAAGCTCTGCAAAGGTAGAGAAGACCAGCGCGATACACCTCCGGATCTGTTCGTCCGGGTCTTTTGCCACGCGGCCATCTTCTATCCGCACCAGACCTGTTGGCAGGTGTTGAATATACTCGCCACGAGCAACCTTGCTGAGTCGGCCTGCATTCAGGCGTTGGCGCATCATATGTAACTCTGCTTCTGACATCGTTCCCTTGATTATGTATCATCAAAAATCAAATACATTGGACTAGCAAGAGGATACACTTCAACCAAGTCCTCTTGCTGGTCCTCTACTCAGGTTCTTGGTAACGGACCGTCATCTGTTCAGCGAGCAAGAACTTGCCGCCGGTCTTCACAAAGAGCCAGTAGTCTTGCCCATCACCCTCCACACAGCCGCTCACCCACTCACGGTTGAGCCAGACTTCCAGGACGCATCCTGATGTCAGGGTGATCAAGTAAGACGCTCGTCTGTCAGGTTCCCAGATGCAATAGCGTCTGTGGTGATCCAGAACCAGGATTCCCTCATGAAGCCGAGGCTTTCTCATCCTTTGTCGTGCGTCTTCCGTTCGGTCCGTCGGACGGCTTGCAGCGGAATGATCGCCGTTTCTCCGACAGGATGTATTTCCATCTCACGAGGCGTGAGTCCTGTCGGCGTCGGCGTATCAGCCAGTTGCTCGATGAGGGACTGGTGCAGTTCAATCCCCTCGGTGACCAGGAGCTTTTCCTCTTCAGTGAGTTGCACAAACTCCAGCATCCGCAGCAGGTTCGCCTGGCCTTCCAGGAGCTGGTCTGCAAGTGACGCTTTCGGACGATAGAAAGGGCAGCGCGCGCAGGCCATGCGGTGCTTGCACTCGGCCCAAAAATCGTTGAGGCAATAGCCGTGTCCCAAGTCATAATACTTCCAGGGTTCGCCTCGTGCTGCTGCCCCGCTACGTACCGCCTCTTGGTCTAAGAGCACTTCAATGGTAGCCAAGTTCTGTTCCAGGTAGCCTGCCTTGGTCACCTAAGAAGCCAGTCTGGTCGGATCAACTTTCAGATAACTCTGAGTGGATGCAAGATGCTTGTGTCCCAGGTAATCTCTCAGCTGAAGAATATCAAGCGGCTCTTTCGCATTGTAGAGCTGTGATGCAATGGTCGCTCTGGCCCGATGGCTCGTAATGGCCCCACGACTATCTTCTTCAGGGATGTTGGCCTTCCGACATAAATGGGGGATTAAGCACCGATTAAGGTAGCCTTTGGAGATGCGCGTCCCACGGTAGGAGAACAGGAACTGGACAGCTTCGCCAGTCTTGCTATCGACGTGCTGTGGCTGCTCACGCGGACGCAGCCGTTCCCACTCGTTGATGCGCTTGCCGACCAGGGGGTGGACAGGTTTGGTGTAACTGGTCGTTGTCTTGTTCACTGGAATATCCAAGAAGCACACAGCATCTTTTGGTAAGATCTCCCCGGTTTCTGGCACCATGACGTCTTCGTGCTGCCACCTGATACATCCGAGGCGTAATCGGACAATTTCATCGGAGCGTAACGCCGCAAAGCACCAGACCACCGCAATCGCACGAACCATTTCCAGGGGATAAATCAGGACCTTGCTCCCTGTGGTGGGAAGATCTTCGGCCTCTAGATTCATGGCGGCCCACAACAATTTTGCCCATTGATCTCTCTCGACAATCCTGGGATCGGGTCCAAGCAGATTGCGCAAGGAGCGCGGCGCCTGAAGAGCACGGCCGGGATTGAGCCGGATGGGAATCCATCCCCACTCCTGGCAATCGCGTAAGAAGGCGCGTAAGCATTTGAGGAGTCTCGCCTTCGCATTGGGACGCAAGGGTTGCCCCAGGCGCGCTTGAGGTAATTGAGATCCCCTGCCGGTACTGATCCATTCCCCGACTTTCATGTCCATCACTGCGGCGACAAACTCAATCGCCACCTCATATGTAAAGTCGGCGGGGCTTCTTACTTCTGGGTGATGGACGTTCAGCCAGCGACCGACCTTGAGGAGGAGGTAATAGCTGTGGGCCGCGCCTGCGGTGGGACTGTGGGCTCGCCAGCGTTGACACCACGAGAGCCACTCGTCTGCCATCTTCCCATCCCTCTCAGAAGTCACTGGCCTGGCTGCTCGCTTTGGATCCGGAAGCGGCCTGCTGATGATCGAAAGCGCAAAGAGGGCGCGCGAAATTTGCAGCAGATAGTCGCGCACGCAGGGAAAGGTGCAGGTTTGGTTCACTGTTTCGAGGAACTCGATGTGCAGCGCTTCCAACTGAGGATTGCGGTTTCGCAGCAGGAGGTAGCAGAGGCAAGCGATGAAGTCATGATGATTCTTTTCCCGATAGCCCCACTTGCCCAGAGCAGCGGTCAGAAGCTTTACGTGTGCCTCAATCGTCGCCTTCCCAAAGACTTTCCGGGCAATCGGGGCGATGGCAAACGGCCTGAGCAGAGGATCGACATCGGCAGGAGAACACAGCAGATAGGCCAGAACAGGCAACTCTCGGCGCGCCGGATGTTGCCTGCCTCCTCCATAGCTTCTTCCATATCGCCGAGCAAACGCGGTGTAGTTTGGGCCGATGATGTCCATCCATTCCGCTTCGGACCAGGCCCAGAAGGTCTTGCCACGATGGGACATTTCAACGACTATGACGCGTACCGTCTCATGGCAGATATCGGGACTCAGATGGGTCATCGTGAACACATCCTGGAGAGGCGAGAGCAAACGATGAAGGCGTTCTTTCGTTGATGGACGCAACTGGAACGGGACCTCGCGCATGGCCCGTTTCAGTTCAGCCCGCTCAACCTCGTCCAGATCTGGAGAACGGTCATAGCGAGTCACATCCACCGGCCAGTGCCAGCGATGAGGAGGAGGAAGCGACACAACTGGCTTGCTCATGACCTTCCCTCCCCCAGGATCTCCTCGATCCAGTGTTCAAAGCCTGCCAGGCTCCGGGTGACCGCTTCCGTGAGTTCGACGCCACTCAAGTGGATGTAGAGCATGGTCGTGGTTAAGGATTTGTGGCCCGCGTAGGTAGCGATCTGGTGCAAGTCGAGGCGTGCGCGGGCCATATGGGTGAGACGAAGGTGACGTGGCGTATGGGTCGTAAATCGTGGAAGTGCTGCACGCTGGGCCAGTTTCTGGACGATTTTCGACCAGGTGACGAGTGCAAGTGGGGTAGAGGCATTGCGATGCGACTCTGACAAAAAGAGCGGACCGCGTTTGTCAGAGAGGGCTCTCCTCTGGCGTATGTAGGCCTGCAGAAGGCGGCTGGTGGCCTTTCCGTAGCCCACGATGCGCTCACGTCCATTCTTGGCATGCTCAGCTCGCACACGGATCTGTTGGTAGGCGAAGTCGAAATCGCCCACCTCAAGTCGGACGAGTTCCTCACGGCGTAAGGCTCCATCGTACGCGATGAGTAGCATCACTTGATTCCGAAGGAGCTCTCCTTCGAGACCACGCAGCACATTTTGCCACTCCTCATCGGAGGGCAGCCACGGCAGTTTTTGATACCGGGGAAGCAACCCACGGGAGCGCACCCCGCCAAAGGCTTTGCCAGGCACGTAATGGCCGCGACCGACCGGGTTGTCCTGGCGGAGTTGCCGCTCAACGAGCGAGTCACAATACAAGCGTAAGACAGTGATGCGCTGTTGCATGGTCGAGTTGGAGAGGCCCCGACCACTCTCGATGGAGAGGAGTTTGGCCCCCTTTGGGTTGGGACGGTGAGCCAGATCCTGGACATAGAGGGCAACCTGCTCACGCGTGATGGTTTCAGGAACAATCCCCGACCGCTGGCAAAAGGCCAGAAAGTCGTTGAGAGAGCGTCCATAGGCGTCGAGAGTCTTGGGAGCAAGCTGAAGGTGACTCTGCATCTGAAGCCAGGCGCGTGAACGCTCTGAAACTGCAACCAGGGGATAGAGTTCCCAGCGGATTTCGTTCATATGTTTCCTCCAGATAATAGATAATGCTCAATGGTAGCATCACTGGAGGGAATGGCTCTACTTGCTAGGAGAGAGTGTATCGGGATGGGCTAGTCTCGCCCGTGAAAGGGGACGTTGATGATATCTAACATATAGTCCAAGGAGAAGCCGATCATTGTCACTACAAGGATCATACACCCCTTCGATGTCAGCAATCAAGGTCCCCACCACAGCAGCCAGATCCAGTAAGTGATACCAGTCAGCATTGGTGCGTGAGAGCCGCGAGACTTCCCAGCCAAAAACGATGCCGACATGGCCCAGGGCCACATCTGCTGCGAGTTGCGTAAAGTCATCTCGGCCTTCTTTGCTGGTCGCCGATTGCCCCAGATCCCCATCCAACACGATGGTGATTGTCAGAAATATTTGGCAGAAGCTCAGCAATATTGAGCACGAGCTTGCGCTTATCGTCACGGATTTCTGGCAGCTTTTTTCATAAATATTTGGCGAAACCTTGCTTATCGTCACAAATATTTGGCCAAGCCGTACTCGCTTCTTCTTATCGGTGCGGTCGTGATATCCCCTTTTTGAGCACGACGTCATCTATCAGATTCTCTGATAGGCTTAATACTTACATTGGTGCCACCAGGGGCGATTTAGCAATATTGACCGCCGACCATTTCATTGAGATTGCTCATGCTGTCATGCTCAGAAAAGGGCCTTCATGCAGATCAACGTGCTGGAGATACGATATTGTATCCCTATCTAACCTGAGTTCTGGATAAGGCAGGGCTATGTAAAATTCGCATTGCTTACCCATTCCTCGGGCCTGCGGGGTTCATAAAGGATAGAGGTGTTGTATGGCAGGCTTCCAAACCCCGCTACACACAACATCTCCATACAGGATAGGTGCGGCAGGAGCGAGAATCGCCAACGAGTTGCCCGTAGGGATCGACCATCCCCACGGCAACCACGTCCAAGGCCGTGGCGCGCGTTGGTCTTATTTGATTACTCGGAACGAGAGATGGGTTGCTCCCGGTGTCTCAAGCGTGCGGATGTGTTCCAAGTGGATAGGCTCTGAGCCGAGGTGATCGAAGAGGCGAACGCCCTCCCCCAGCAGCACATGGGCAATGCTCATATGCAATTCGTCGAGCAGACCCGCTCGCAAGGCTTGTTGGACGGAGCTGGCCCCATGCAGGGCCACGTTTTTCTCGCCCGCGAGCTCCTTTGCTTTCGCAATCGCGCTTTCAATCCCATCCGTGACGAAGTAATAGTGCGTCATGCCCTTCGTCACGGGTGCTCGGGCGTGCGATTGCAAGACAATCACCGGGCCGGGGATGGGCGTGCCATCAGGCATGACCCACCCCTGCTCACTGTCAATCTGATCGAAGCTTCTGTGCCCCATGATCACCGCGCCGGTCTCATGAAGCTGCTCGCCCGCGACCTCAAAGAAATGCTCCATGGCGCTTCCCATCCAGGCGAAGACCTCCGAGACATCATCATTGTTGTCAGCGATAAATCCGTCGAGGGAGACCGAGAGACCAAACAGAACTTTTCCCATGGTGTTCTCCAATCTGTGTGGATGCTCTTCTACCTAGAGGTTACTCAGACATGGTTTCCAGCAGGTCCGCCAGGCGCTCGTGCGAATCATTGACTCCTTCTTCCATCCCGCTCTGGAGCGCGCCATCGCGGTCGGCGGCCGACTGGAAAACCGAGTGAGCAGTGAGCCTGGTTCTTCCTCCGGGCAATGCTTCTAAGGTGAGCGTTTCGAGGCACACGTGTCCTGCTTCCGGTAGCCCTTCAAACTCAAAGGTGTCAATAATGCGCTCTGGCGCGAGCACTTCGTGGTACACGCCACGAAAGGCGAACTCGTTGCCGCTTTGATCCTTGTGGATGTAGCGCCACCTGCCGCCGCTCCTGGGCTCAAACGTCTCCAGCGTCATACTGAGCCTTCTTGGTCCAAGCCACTGGACGTAGAGCTCGGGATCGGTGAATGCCTTAAACACAAGCTCGCGCGGCGCGTCGAATTCGCGCGTGATGAGCAGTTCTTGTTTCCCTGGTTCTGCCGTAATGGTGGTTGTGTTGGTGTTTGCCATTGGTTCTTTCTCTCCTTTCTTTCAGCTGCGAGCGCCCGGCCGGTAACACACGCGCATCACCCCGGACGGGTACGTCTTGGCGCTGACCAACTCAAGGTTGACCCGGTCCGTGAAGACCCGTTGCCCATTGCCGATGGCAATCGGGTGGACCATCAGCACGTACTCATCAATTAAGCCCAGCCGCACAAGCGTTTGCGCCGTGCGAATGCCGCCAGGCACGCCCAGGTTTTTCCCAGGCTGCCGCTTGAACTTCGCGACTGCTTCAACCAGATCGTTATCATTCTTGATCAGCAGTAGCTCTGAGTTCTCCCACTCAAGCTGTTCTTCCCTGTTCGAGATGACGATGCTGTGCATGGTATTCACGACCTCCGCGATGGCAAGCTCACCTTTTGAGGCCGAAGGGTTTTGGGCCGCGTTCGCCCAATAAGGGATCATCCCGGAAGCGGTTGGATACCCCATAAAACCAGCATCGGCACTTTTTAATAAGGCAACAATGTCATCGTTGAGCTCCTGATCCGGTGTCTGTCCTATCCAATCCAGTTCGCCGTTCGGCCCGGAAAAGAAGCCGTCACATGTCATCGTCATGTAGAGAAAAACTTTTCTCATGGTGTTCTCCAATCTGTGTAGATGCTATTTTGCTCATAGCATCACCTGCTTTCTTGTTCACTCTTCTTTACTCTTCACGAGCTTCTCTTTTTCAGCTTCAAGCACTTGGTCCAACGCCTCAAAACGCTCTTCCCATCTCTGCCTCATGTGCTGAACCCATGCTTCAAATTGAGACAGCGTCTGTGGATTGAGGCGGTACAAGTGCTTCTGCGCGTGTTTTTCCATCACCACTAAGTTTGCCTCACGCAAGACCTTGAGATGCTGTGAGATCGCTTGTGGACTGACGGAAAAGTGCTCGTAGATATCCGTAGCAGATAACTCGCCGCGGTTAGCAAGTATCTCTAAAATGGCCCTGCGAGTCGGATCGGAAAGCGCAACAAACATATCCATGGACATATTATAAAGTATTTACTTGATAAAGTCAATACTTAAATAAATCTTGCCAGAACGAGCTCAAAGTCGTATGCTTTGTTCACTCCGCGCCTGCGGCACACAACGACTACTGGAAGGAGACAATTTTATACGTGGCTCTGTGGAGAAGGAAAGTGCCCCAAGCCGCCGAGCTGTGGGACTTGATCCAGATACAGTGAAGGCTTTTTGGACTGATGGCAGGAGGCAGGAAGGAAAGCTCGCACATGGGCCACAAAATTGGTGGGGCTGTGGTGGCGGGAGTGCTCAAGCTGGAAAATGTTCTTGAGTTGGTCGATGATGGTCTGGGTGGTGGTTCGTTTGCGCGACCCGTAGCTGTCGCACAGTTGCATCAAGCGGTTGGATATGTTCTTATGCAGCCGCGTGATGAGGTGGAGTCTTCTTCTTACTGTCGTTCACCACGTGGTGAACGACAGTAAGAAGAGGCGAAAATGCGTATTATATTTGACATTACCCGTTCTGGATGGGGTTATGTGAATACGATTGTCTGCTTTCTCCTGCTCCCCCCTTTTCAAAAAGGGCAAACGTCGTCTAAGATGAAGCGAGGAGGCTTTGGTTCTATGAGGCAGAACACATATGATGATCCTGCATTCTTCGCCAATTACAGTCAGATGGCTCGTTCCATCGGCGGATTGGAGGCGGCTGGAGAATGGCCCGCCTTCCGCGAGTTGCTTCCCGCGCTACGCGATAAGAACGTGCTTGATCTTGGTTGCGGCTTTGGCTGGCACTGCCGCTATGCGCGCCAACAGCAGGCACGCTCGGTGGTGGGAGTAGACCTCTCGGAGAAGATGCTTGCGCGCGCCAGAGCGAGTACTAACGATGCCGCAATCGAGTATCGTCGGCTGGCGATTGAAGACATCGACTTTTCCGCAGGGGAATTCGACGTGGTGCTCAGTTCACTGGCACTGCATTATGTGGAGCACTTCGACCTCGTCTGTCGTAAAGTGCATTACTGTCTTGTACCGGGGGGCACCTTCGTCCTCTCGGTCGAACATCCGGTCTTCACGGCGCTCGCTGCGCAAGACTGGTATTACGGGCAGCATGGGGAGCGATTACATTGGCCCGTCGATCATTACCAGGAGGAAGGCCCGCGCCAGGCACGATTTTTGGATCATGAGGTGGTCAAATATCACCGCACCGTCGCCACCTATGTGAATACGTTGCTTGACTCGGGTTTCACCCTGACGAAGCTTTCCGAACAGCAACCAACGCAAGAACAGCTGGACACGCATCCCGCATGGCAGGATGAAACTCGCCGCCCGATGTTTCTCTTGATTGCAGCCGTCAAGCATGAGAAATAGAACTGCCAAAGAGGAAGGAACAATGGCGAAGCGATATCCTTCGCGAGAATGTGGTAATTCATGTGAAGAGTGGGTCCGCCCACGTTTCCGTTTCGGGCCATTTACCAGTTCGCTCACTACTGCTTTCACGTCGGCCGCATGCTCACCTGCTGCGCAGGGTCGGCTTCGGAAAGTATGGGAACTGCTGCTCCATGGGTGATTAACTCAGCGAGCAGTTTGCCAGCCATCAGCCCTTTCTCGAAACCCGAAGAACTCAGGCCAGTGAGCAGGTAGAGATTGCCGAGGTGGGGGATCTTGCCGATCAGGGGATGCAGATCACGGGTAAAGGGCATCCAGCCAGCCCAGGTACGAGCGATGGGGAGGTTTTGCAAGAACGGGAAGAGTTCAAGTGCGTGCGCACGGTTGATCTTGATGCCATCCCGGTCGGGCGTATTGGGCGCGTCCAGTTGCCTGTCTCCGCCGATGATGATCTCGCCGCCGCGGGTCTGCCGCCCATAGAGGTGGCGGGTGAGCCGCTGGCCTTGGTGATGGGTGAGTTCGAGTGGCGTTTGCTCGTCGCTGTAGGGATGGCTGTGCCAGTAGAGGTGCGACTCGAGCGCTCCGATGCTGTGAAAAATGCTGGGTGGCGCGGGAGCCGTGGCCCACATCTGGCCGCGCACGGCGTACACGGGGATGGAGAGACCCAGCATGGTACCCAGGGAGTGGCACCACGGCCCGGCTGCTAACACGAGCGTGCTAGTTCTGAACGTTGTGGGAGGTGTAACAACCTGGTAGGCGCCATCATCGAGGTGCGCGATGCCGGTCACCTCGTGGTGCGTGAGCATGGTGGCACCATGGCGTTGCGCGAGGGAAGCAAGAGCCAGCACCGTCTTGATTGGATTGGCGTTGCCTCCATGAGGATAGTACAGGCAGCCCAGGATGCGCGGACCAAGTGCGAATTCGATACGGCGCGCGTCGCGGCCATCCAGCTGTTCCACCTGATGTCCTCTGGCCAGAAGTTCACCCACTTCTTGCCGGGCAAAGGCATACTCTTCCTCGGTCTGGATGGCCTGCAGCGAGCCACCCTGCCGGAACTCAAGGTCATAACCGTGGTCAAGCTGCAAGGTTTTGAAGACCTCCAGGCTGCCCATGCTGAGGGTAGACGAGAGATCAGGCGTGTGACCCCAGCCGGTTGCCCAGAGCGTCCCGGCGTTCAGCCCGGAAGCTTCTGCGGCAAGCTCGCTTTGCTCCAGCAGGATCACCTGGCGGCCATATTGGGCGAGATAGCAGGCGGTCGCGGTACCCGCGATCCCGCCACCGATGACGAGGATGTCGGTCTGGTGCATCGGCTTCTCCTGTGCAGGTATCGTACTCAGCGTATTATCTTATACAGGCAACCCGTGCGCAAAAGGCTACAACAAAACACAACGAAACTGTTTCCTGTTCTTTTCATATGTTTGCCCTGGAACGTTTCCAGGGTTTAAAATGTAAGAGCCGGATGGTAACATGTCTCCCAGAATGGGAGAATGGAAGTAGGCTGGGATGTTTACCGGTTTTCACCTATTAGTGACAGGAGGATCTAGATGACTCGCCTGGCTAAAGACGAAGCGCGTGAAGAGCGCATCCACATGCAGATCGTTGTGGATGCTTATGGTCCTGAAGAGCAAGCGATGGGCTGGTATAGCTATCTGCACGACATCTTGCAGTTTCCGTTTTCTGCGCGGTGTATCGCTCGCCGCACGATCTCACCGTTGGAACCAGGCGAGGAAGTCGAGGTCGTGGGAATGGCTCCCGCAGAGGAATGCGACCACGAAATGTTTGTCTTGATCCGGTGGAAACAGCGCCAGCTTGCCGTTCCCTTCATGCAATTGGAAGGCATTAGGGTGGATGTGGAGACTCAGCAAGCTATTGAGGATTGGCACTACTGGGTGAATCGGGGATACGAATTCTAACATCAGAATTTAGACTCCCGAAAACGCCTCTAGACAAGCAGGCGCGTTCGAGAGAACACCCCGCAGGAGGAGACGAATGGACGAGTACACTCCGATAGATCTGGTGGCGTTCCATAACGCCGGGCTGGCGCTGCTAGGAGAGCAGGGGACGGCCCCCATTGGGCCGCAGCAGTTTCGTGGCTTGCCGTTCCTCGTCGGCACCAACCCGGAACACTGTTTTATCGCGTTTGGAGAAGGGCTGCAGCACGCTCCCCTGAGCATTTCCATCGATGAGAGCGTGTGGTCGGTCATCGTCGCCCACCGCCTGCTCGCGTCGGGCATCTCCGCTGGCGGCCCTGTTGGTGAGCCCATTGCTGACTATGTCTTCACCTATCAGAGCGGGGACGAAGTGCGCGTGACAATCCGCGACCGCTTCGAAATCACCGAGATCCCGACCGCCTGGGGACAACTCCCCTTCCGCGCCGTCCCCGATCAGAGCAACAGCCTGCCGGGGCGTTACGAAGGACGTTTTGATGAGGCCGGCCAGCGCCAGACAGAGGTGAATGAGGCGGAAGCGCGCGGCTACTATCTGTGGGCCTGGCAGAACCCGCGGCCGGAGCAACCGCTGGCCGCGCTCACCGTGATCCCTGCCGGGCCACGTTTCCTCATTGCCGGCGTGACCCTTGGCCACTCCGACGAATATCCCTTTGTGCGTTCCGGCGCACGACCCCTCAAGATGACGATCACGGACCCCGCGGCGGCTGCGCGGCCGTTCGATCTTGCGGTTGCGGTTGACCGCGGCGTGACCACGTTTCC
>WNFB01004227.1_pt1 | contig 12758 bp, 11 predicted proteins | sample 5400501 | NCBI WGS metagenome assembly WNFB01 (sample SAMN13153341, study PRJNA577476) | soil metagenome | isolation source: 200 cm saprolite under Douglas fir tree site 2 hole 1 | place: USA:California | collected 2015-04-18 | reverse complement strand
TATGGGAAGGAGAGAGCGAAGCGCAGGGTTTACTGCTGAATGATCCTCCAATAATGTCCATATGGATGCAGGCATCCATTGCTCGAAATGAAGATCGCATGGCTCACCTGCTTATTACAAATGCCTTTCGTAGCATGATGCGAGCGCATACTGACGAGCTCAGGCGCATTTTTGCAACGAGGCCACAGCACCCCTAAAGCTTTACCAAGGAAGGCCGCTCATTATTTGCGTCATCTATTATGCGAGAAAAAGCACCGAGCAGAACGGCGTAACGCCGAAGGAGGGATGCCATATGGCGAAGATCATCCGGCGTGAATGGACGCGCAGAGAAATGATGAAGCTGGAGTGGCGCGTCCAGACGTACGGCCCGGATTCCCGCTCAGGGGAGTAAGCGAATCGACAGCGCGTTATCGTGATTGTCCAGCTTTACCTCAATACGATCACCCTTCTTGAGTTGTCCCATCATCTGGGTCTTTCTATCTGTATGCACACGGACTTCCTTGCCATCCTTGTCCTTGACGATATAGTCCCCGTAATCGATGTTCACCAGATCCCCCTTGATCACCTTGGCCTGTTCGAGGCGGCTCGCTCCCATCTCATCGGCGGCGTGCGCCGCTTGGAACAGCCCGAGGCACAGCAACGCTCCACACGACAGGAGACCGACGACTTTGGGAATGGATACCATAGGAAGCCTCCTCGGTTAGATATACACGTCCAAAGGAGTGCGGGAAGGAATTTGTAGCCTGACAGAGCCCACTGGGAAAAGATATCGGACATGCTTAGTAAGGAGTTTTTACCTGAAAGGAGGATGCTATGGGCATGATCTACAAACGAGGCAAAGTGTTCTGGATCAAATACTATTGCGATGGGAAGCCTATTCGGGAATCCTCGCATTCGACAACCGAGACCCCTGCACGAAAGCTCTTGAGGGATCGTGAGGGGCGAGCGGAGATGGGCGCACCGCTACTACCGAAGGTGCGGAATACCACAGTCGAGACGTTGCTCGCCGACCTCAAGGCGCACTATGAGACGACGGGTCAGCGGACGATGCGCGAAGCTGAGACGCGGTTTACGCCCTTGGTGCAGTTCTTTACCGGACGACGGGCCAACGGGATTAACGGAGATGTCCTGACGACGTACATCCAGCATCGGCAAGCGAACGGTTTGTCCAACGGCACGATCAACCGAGAGCTCAGCGTACTGGGCACGGCCTACAAGCTTGGGCTGGAGCATGGGAAGGTGATGCGCCGTCCCGTCATTCATTTGCTGAAAGAGGCGCGACCACGACAGGGGTTCTTTGAAGAACATCAGTTCCTTGCGGTACGGAAGCACTTACCGGAGGATCTGCAAGTGGCGGTGACCATGGTGACCATTATGTGGTTATATGGCTGGCGGCGCAGCGAAGTGATGGCGTTGCAGCAGAGCCAGATCGATCTGGAGGCCGGCACGTTGCGCCTGGAACCGGGCACGACGAAAAACCACGAGGGACGGGTCGTGTACATGACGCCCGAACTCAAGACACTCGTCTCCGCGCAGATCGGGCGGGTGAAAGTCTTGTCACGTCGGTTGGGGCGCGAGCTGCCCCAGCTGTTCGTCCATCTGCGTGGCTGCTATACAGGGCAGCCCGTGTATGACTTCAGGAAAGCCTGGTCACACGCCTGTGAGCGGGTGGGATTGGTCGGCATGTTGCGGCACGATTTCCGTCGCAGTGCCGTCCGCAATATGGAACGGGCCGGGGTGCCGCGCTCGGTCGCGATGAAGATCAGCGGACACAAGACCGAATCCATCTATCGACGCTATGCGATCGTGAGCGAATCCGACATTCAGGACGCCACGCGGCGGCTCCTCGGGCACAATTTGGGCACACTCCCCTCCCCGTCGGTTGACATCGCGCACGTAAGTGGGTGATATTCCTCGCAGGCTGGCGTAGCTCAATGGCAGAGCAGCGGTTTTGTAAACCGCAGGTTGGAGGTTCAATTCCTCTCGCCAGCTCCATACCAACCTTCGGTTGGCCCGGCGGCTCTTCATCGGTTTATCGTATTAATGCCGCCGGATGCACACCGCCTGCCGTCCCTCTTGTTTTGAATCTGACAGGGTAGGGAACTCGCACGATGCCTCGTGGCGACCGCAGGTCTCCCTACGGTTGTTCTTCAGAACATACGGATAGCGCTAGGCGGCACGTGGCTGGTTCGATTCTAATGAATCGTTAGCAGGCTTCGGAAGAACTATATTCGCACGCGAGAATTTCGATGGTCCGCACGTGTGGCACAAGCCCAGTCTGTTTGGTTATCTGGTCTGTCTGGTCCATCTGGTTAGTCTAATTCAACCAAACAAACCGGACAGACCGAACAGACCAAATGAACAGGATAGGCTGGTGGACTTTTTCAGCATCCTGTTAAGCGCGTGAGAAGATTGTCTGATCCCGTCGATCGTTCACCGCAAAGAGAAACACGGACCTAGCGTTCGGCTTCCGTGAGATCGCCTTGCTCTTCCATCTCTTCAAGATCGGCTTCCGCTTTGGCCTTTAGGGTTGAGGGGTGCAGGCCATATTTTTTGAGCATTTTGTAGAAGTCTGCCCGATAGCGTCCGGCAAATTGGGCGGCGCGTGAGATATTGCCGCCGGTGAGTTGCAGTACGTTCTTGAGATAGGTTTTCTCAAACTCTTCCTTTGCTTCAGTCAGCGGCTTGAGCGGCGCATCCGGTGATGTGCCCATAGAGGGCAGGAGGTCGGGTGTAATCATGTCCTGGCGCGTCATGACGGAGGCCTTTTCAATGACATTCTCCAACTCGCGGACATTTCCGGGCCAGGGATGTGTGACCAGCCGATTGAGGGCGGCCGGTGTAAAGCCGCGCAATCCTTTATTCGCCCGTTTCGCACTCGCGGTCAGGAAGTGATGGGCCAACAAGGGGATATCATCTCGGCGGTCACGAAGCGGCGGGATAAACAGCGGGACAACAGAGATGCGGTAGTACAGATCGTTACGGAATGACCCGTTCTTGACCGCTTCGCCGAGGTCTTTATTGGTTGCGGCGATAATCCGTACATCGATCTTCGTTGAGATTTCAGAACCCACTTCGCGGACTTCCCGTTCCTGCACGGCCCGCAACAGTTTGACCTGCATCGAGAGCGGTATTTCGCCGATCTCATCGAGAAAGAGCGTGCCGCCGTTGGCGCTTTGAAACAGGCCTCGCTTGGCGCCATGGGCGCTGGTAAACGCGCCGCGCACGTGTCCGAAGAGTTCAGACTCAAAGAGCGTTTCGGGAATGGCCGCGCAATTGAGGGCGACAAACGGCCCTTTACTCCGTCGGCTGTTCGAATGGATGACGCGTGCTAACACTTCTTTGCCGGTCCCGGTTTCTCCGAAGAGGAGAATGGTCGCGTCCGAGTCTGCCACCTGTACCACCTGTTGGAGTATGCGCTGCATCGCAGGACTCCGTGCGACGATGTTTTCCATGCCGTACAATTCGTTGACGAGAGACTTGAGCCGCTGGATCTCTCCTCTCATCCGTTGCGGAGAAAGCCCTTCTTCGATCTTGGCTTTGAGTTCCTTGTCATCGAACGGTTTGGTGAGATATCCAAAGGCCCCCCGCTGCATGGCTTCCACGGCATTGGGGATGCTGCCATGGGCCGTCAGGATGATAACCGGAAGGCCTGGATGAATCCGCAGCAGTTCCTCCGTCACATCTAATCCGTCTTCGCTACCCAGCCGGAGGTCGGCAATGGCAAGGTCGAACCGGTCTTTCTTGGCTGCGGCGAGGGCTTCACGCCCGGTGGTGCAGCCTGTGACGGCAAAGCCCATGGCGGTCAACCGCATCTTCACAAGATGTAACAGTCCCTCTTCATCGTCGACTACGAGAATATGTTCTTTTTCCATTAAGCTCCTTCTACGGTGTCGTCGGTTCCGGCGCAGTCGGAGGCGGTGCAACCGTCGATGGGGGACGGATAGGACGAGCCTTATCCCGCATTTCCTGGTCGATGCGCTTCAATGCCTCCAATTGGCTCGTCAATTCCTCTATTTTCCTATCTCGATCCGTCACTTGCTTTTGTAGGGACAGCACGATGCCTGTGTCGGTCGAGCCTCTTGCGGTGTCCTTCTTGCCGTTGACCGTGTCCATCTTCCGTTCACGCTCGGCTAAATCCCGCTGGAGGTTTTCCAGGGATTGGGAGTCGGCATCCTTCATGGCACGCAATTGCTGGATGGTCAGCTCTCTATCAAGCAAGTCTCGCACCAGCCGATCTGAGGCCTGAGCCAGGATCACTTGACTCTCCGAAATGGCTGGGGCCGCCATGACCGATTGGAACCAGGACTGCTCAACGGGGGCGGCGTGATACTCGAGCAGCTGTAACCAGAGCTGGCTGGAGGAGGCCAGCTGGCTCTTGGGCGCGACGGCGAGCACTTTCTCGAAGTACTTCGAGGCGGTGTCTCGACTTTCGTAGAGCCCCAGCAGGGCACGCGTAAAGTAGACATGGTCGCAGGAATTGTGCTCGGCACATTTCGGGACGAGCGCCTCCTGTTTTTTCGCCAACGCATGGAGGGATTTTACCTCTCCCGCATCCACCACGAAGTAGGGTTGCGAAAATTGCGGGGCTGACGACCATGCCGCGCATCCAGCAAGGAATAGACAGGACAAGACTCCCGAGGTGAAGCCTCGGTGGACAACCTTCATGCCGTTTCTCCTGGTTTCGTTAGGCGTAGGATAAATCGCACAGTCGTTCCCTTCTTGGCTTCGCTTTCGATCCAAATCCGTCCTCCGTGTGCTTCGACCACTTTTTTTGCCAGTGCCAACCCGAGGCCACTCCCCGGTGTAGCATGTTTAGCTTTCGTGCGTCCTTGATAGAAGCGTTCGAAAATATAGGGCAGGTCTTCGGCCTGAATGCCGGGTCCTCCATCGGTCACACTCACCTCGAGGACTCCCGCTTTCGGGTCCGGCTTCATGAGTACCTTTACAATGCCTCCTTCCGAGCTGAATTTCAAGGCGTTTGAGAGCAAATTGTCGAGCACTTGTTCAATTCGAAGCGCATCCGCCTTGACCCACACACGTTGTGCAGGCGCTTCCAGCAACAGCTGCACATGCTTGGCATCGGCGAGGAGCTGGACTTTGTTGACCGACATATCTGTGACGCGCTTGAGGTCCGTCGGGACAATTCGATACTCCATCATCCCGGCATCCATCTTGGAGAGATCCAGAATGGTGGAGATGAGGGTGATGAGTCGGCGGCTGCTGTCTGCCATGATGCGCAAGGTCGTGCGTTGTTCTTGCGACAAGGGGCCGGGAATTTCATCCAACAGCAAATGGGTGCCTTCTTGGATCGAGGCCATGGGCGTGCGTAATTCATGGGAGACATGGGCGAGAAACTCCCCCTTCATATCGTCCAGCTCTTGTAGTTTTGTGCCCATCCAATTTACGGCGTCGACGAGGTCTCGCAACTCGCTCGGGGCTCGAATATTCAGCGACGTGCGGAAATTGCCCTGCCCAATCTGTTTGATATGGCTCTGCAATTGGCGAAGCGGGCGCAGGATCGTGTAGCTGGCAAAGCCCGCGAGTGCAATGCCAAATACGAGAGCAAGCAGAACCAGTTGCTCAGTTACCGCTTCGGCTTGCGCCGAGCTTTCCCGTGACCGGCTGACGCCGACACTGATGCCCGTCTCGTGAAGATCGATAAACTGTTGGAGTGTGGCGCTTATCCGGTCCATCAAGGCGTCTCGCCGACCTTCATAGTCCGCGGACGGGGGCGCTGGAGACGACACACCGTTCTCCAATTCTGTGTGTAGAATCATGAGTCGTTCTTGCTGCAGGTGCTTGGTATCCTCGAGTAGCTGAATGCCTTGGGGAGTGAGTTCCTGTGTTTCGAGGGCCTGGAGTCCGCGATGAAATTCGTCGACCTCTTCATCAAAATGTTGCAAGAACGTGGCATCGCGTACGGCCAGATACTTCTTTTCGCTATTGAGTTGAGCATAGAGCACGGTAAGCAGACGTTTGGCCGATTCAATCGCCGGGTAATGGCGAGTGGCCATGTTGGCACTCAATGCAGTGAGCTGGCGCAGTTGAAACAAGGCATACAGATTCACCCCTGCCATCACCACGATGATGACTAGGGAGGTCAGGATGATCCGCCAGAAGATAGATAAACGCACGAGCGAAGCTCTTTCTCTGCCTTGAGAAGCAAGGATATTTGTAGAAGCTGTAGGTAATTCCATACACTATTTCCCCGGTTCACTCAAGGGATCTGGCAAACACACTCTCTCGTGTATCATCAGCCCTTGTGGAGGGCGCAGGGGCCAGGAAGGTTTGAGCGGCTTCCATTCAAGAAAGGCGGAAACTCTTCCTTTCCGCCACCGTACTCGTCCCTACTTAAATGGCGAGACAAATCGGCGTTGGCGCCGTGACACCCCATGTAACGATGCAAAGAGATGGCCACGAAACAACAACATGGCCACGGCAAGCGGTGGTGTGAAGAGGAGCCCGAGATACCAGCTGATTGAAGGAGGGATACCCGCGTAGTCCAGCCAACCTCCGAGGATCGTGAAAGGCAGCACGAGGAGCTGGGAAAAATCCAAACCTGCACCCCTCCCCGCTCGACTGGAGAGGGAGAAAAATGATCGCAGTCCCATGGGGGAGAGGACGATGGGGGTCAGGATCACCGCAAACGGAAGAAACCATTCAATCCAATTCTCAAGGACAAACTCGTACGAGGTCTTGAACACGTCGAGCGGGGAATCATGCCGAACTTGATAAATAATTTCCGGTGCAGGGTTCAGCAAGAGAAAGAGGAGCAGAAAGGCTGCGTACGATAGAAGTTGCCCAAACGGGTTCGTCTGCGTACTCAGGTCGAGAGCCATAAGCGGCAGCCATAAGATGAACCCAATGCCGATGACATCCCAAAAGTAGTGACCGACGCTGCCAAGAATATCGTGGAAGGTGAGTGCCCTTGCATGGCTAATCGATTGCTCGATCAGACTCAGGGTAGCGCCAACCAGGAGCGCATTCACCGCACCAAGCAGAAAGCCTCCGGCCATGCCGAGCGGCGATGCAATCTGGGTGGCGAGGACCAACAGGAATCCAAATCCCACCACAGCCACCATGGTCATCCAGCCGCGGGCAAGGGACTGTCCAGTTTTGTGGAAGGCGTTCCGATAAAGTGCGAGTGTTTCGGTCAGAATGCGTGACATGAAAGACAATAGTCTGAGGGAGCTTGTCGGGTCAAGCCAATGGACCCTCGCAAGAGGTTGACTTCCCATATCCTATGATTATGTGAATGGGAACAGTACACACGGATGAGAGGAGAGGAGTGATCCAATGGACATGAACCGTATGACGATCAAGCTACAAGAGGCGCTCCAGACCGCGTCGTCTCATGCCACAAGGCGGAGCCATCAGGGGATAGATGTGGAGCACCTCCTACTTGCGTTCGTGGAACAGGATGGAGGTCTCGCCTCCTCTCTCCTCGAACAGGCAGGATTGTCGGTGCCCTCCGTTCGCCAGGCGGCGGAGCAATCACTCATGAAGCTGCCTCAAGTACAGGGCGCCGGGGCAAGCCCCGGACAGCTCCACGTCGCCTCCCGGCTCAGCCAAGTCTTGGCCAAAGCCGAAGACGAACAACGGGCTTTGAAAGACGACTATCTCAGCGTCGAACATGTCATCCTCGCCATGGTCCAAGAAGGAGGTGTCTTCAAGAAACTCGGCCTGACGAAGGAACGGCTCTTGGGCGCGCTACAACAAATACGAGGGTCTCAACGTGTCACGAGCCAGGACCCGGAAGGCACCTACCAGTCTTTGGAGAAGTATGGCCGTGACCTCACTCGCCTGGCAGGGCAAGGGAAATTGGATCCCGTCATTGGGCGCGATGAGGAAATTCGTCGCGTCGTACAAATTCTCTCACGACGAACCAAGAACAACCCGGTGCTCATCGGCGAACCCGGCGTCGGAAAAACCGCCATTGTTGAAGGGCTCGCCTCTCGCATTATTAAAGGGGATGTTCCTGAAGGACTCAAGAACAAGCGCGTCATCACCCTCGACATGGGATCGTTGGTGGCTGGCGCAAAGTTTCGCGGCGAGTTCGAAGAGCGATTGAAGGCGGTCCTCAAAGAGGTGCAGGCGTCAGAGGGACAAGTCTTGCTCTTCATCGATGAGCTGCATACGGTCGTGGGAGCGGGCGCGGCGGAAGGGGCCATGGATGCCGCCAATCTGCTCAAGCCCATGCTGGCCCGCGGCGAATTGCACTTGATCGGCGCGACGACGCTGGATGAGTATCGGAAACATATTGAGAAGGATGCCGCGTTGGAACGACGGTTCCAAACGGTGCTGGTCGATCAGCCGACGGTGGAGGATACCATCTCGATTCTGCGCGGACTGAAGGAGCGCTACGAAGTGCACCATGGCGTGCGCATCAAAGACGCCGCGCTGGTCGCTGCAGCGAAACTCTCAAATCGGTATATCGCCGATCGCTTTCTCCCGGACAAAGCCATCGATCTGGTCGATGAATCGGCGGCCCGCCTACGTACGGAAATCGATAGTTTGCCGGTGGAACTCGATGAGGTCTCGCGCAAGGTGATGCAGTTGGAGATCGAGCGGGAGGCCTTGCGGAAAGAAAAAGATCAGGCCAGCCAGGCGCGGCTGACGACGCTTGAGCAAGAGCTGGGTGAAAAACACGGAGAGCTACAAGCGCTCAAGACGCGCTGGGACTCTGAGAAGGCCTCGGTGTCGCGGCTGCGCAAGACTCGCGAAGCGATGGAAGAGGTGAAGCATGCGATGGAGCGTGCGGAACGGGCCTACGATCTGAATCGCGTGGCCGAACTGCGATACGGAGAGTTGCCTCGCCTTGAGCGGGAACTGGCCTTGGAGCAGGAGCAGCTTGGCAAAAAACAGGGCGAAAGCCGGTTACTCAAAGAAGAGGTCGATGAAGATGACATCGCGGCCATCGTGAGTCGCTGGACAGGAATCCCCGTCTCCCGGCTGGTCGAAGGTGAAACGGAGAAACTCTTAAAGCTGGGAGAGCTGCTCCATCAGCGAGTAGTTGGCCAGGATGAAGCGGTGCAGGCCGTCGCCGATGCGGTCCTCCGCGCGCGCTCCGGCATCAAAGATCCGAATCGGCCCATTGGTTCGTTTCTCTTTCTTGGTCCGACCGGAGTCGGAAAAACCGAGTTGGCGCGGACTCTTGCCGCAACGCTCTTCGATGACGACGCCAACTTGATTCGGATTGATATGTCCGAGTACATGGAGAAACACACGGTGGCCCGTCTGATCGGGGCCCCGCCAGGCTATATCGGCTACGAAGAAGGTGGACAATTGACTGAAGCCGTCCGGCGGCGTCCGTTCTCCGTCATCCTATTTGACGAGATCGAAAAAGCCCATCACGATGTCTTCAATATCTTACTCCAAGTGCTGGACGATGGGCGATTGACGGATTCTCAGGGCCGGACCGTCGATTTCAAGAACACGGTTTTGATCATGACATCGAACATCGGCAGCCCACAGATTCTTGAGGCGCAGCAACGGTGCGCCTCCTATGACGAGGTCTGTTCCCTCGTGATGGCGGAACTGCGGGAGCACTTCCGTCCGGAATTCTTGAACCGTGTCGACGAGACCGTGGTATTCCATGCTTTGGAGACAGAACAGCTCACAAAGATCGTGGAGATTCAACTCGAGCGATTGCGTGCACGATTGACAGAACGACGGATCTCTCTGTCCGTGGCGCCGGCAGCCTTACGGTATCTGGGTGAGCGCGGCTACGATCCGGTCTATGGGGCGAGACCGTTGAAGCGATTGATCCAACAGGAAATTGAAACGCCGATGGCGCGTCAATTGGTCAAGGGTGAATTGCGCGATGGAGATACGGCGACCGTGGAACTGAAAGACCAGCATATCGTCATCGTGCCGACGGTTGCGGGATAGGACGCGTCGCCCTGTTTCAACCGAGGACGACGGATCCGCCATTCAGATCGTGCGTCGTGCCGCTGGCACGCAGCTTGTCGATTTTCCATTCGACGGAAGTCACCTGGATCACGTGGCCTTTGATCGTATGGAACTCCCCTTTCGTGAAGGCCACCACGTCGGGCGCCTTCACGTCCAGCTGTAAGACGACGGTTCCCGAAGCCGGATGTGTGAGCAGCAGACTCTTTGGGGTCTTATTCACTTCGTAGGCACGTCGTTCGTTGATCATCAGGGTGCTATCGACGAGTTTCGCCGTCACTTTTCCGCCTGCGTCGAACAACGCAAAGTTCACGAGTAAGGCGCCCGTCGTCGGTTTCAATGCCACCTGAATCTGCGGGACGCCCTCAATTTCAATCATGCCGTCGGTGTTGCGGTACAGGTTCGAACCCACTTCTACGTCCATGTATGGCCTCATTTCACTACGCTGTGAGTATCATCCATTATGATCTTTTGATACGATTTAGTATCAATGCGACGCAGCCGCCGAGCAGTCCCCCTCCCATGATGGTCGTGAGCAGCTCGACCAATTTGAGTTCCCACACCGATCCCGGCGCTTGCATGACTTCCCGAATGCCGCCTTGCACCATGATCACGGCCAGCGCCATGATAGCGCCGACAATGAACCACCAAAGAAAGACTTTCACGGTCGACCCCATAGGGAATCCTCAAAACTCCATCCGTCGGTCGAAACTGCGGTATTGAATCGCTTCTGCCACATGCAGCGGCTCAATCTTATCAGAGCCCGCGAGATCGGCAATGGTTCTCGCCACACGCACAATGCGCCCATGGGCCCGAGCAGACAATCCGAGTTTGGTCAACGCTTGTTCTAGCAGCTCCTGAGCCGGTGTTTCCAGACCACAATACCGCTTCAGGAGCCGCGGCTTCAACTGAGCATTCGAGTGAATCCCGTCTTGACGATAACGGTGGCGCTGCCGATCACGTGCCGCCAGGACGCGCGACCGAATCGTGGCGGAACTTTCCGGCATGGGGCCGTGGTCGTGCAAGTCTCGCACGGAGACCGGTGGAACCTCGATGTGAATGTCGAGTCGATCCTGGAGTGGCCCCGACAGTTTGGCTCGATAGCGGCGGATTTGGTGCGGGGTGCAGACGCATTCACGCGTGCGATCGCCATAATATCCGCAGGGACAGGGATTCATCGCGGCGATCAACATGAATCGCGCAGGGTAGCGGAGCGAACCGCTGGCCCTGGTCAGGGTCACATGCCCGTCTTCTAGTGGTTGCCGCAATCCGTCCAGGACGGGACGGCGAAACTCCGGAGATTCGTCCAGGAACAACACGCCATTGTGCGCCAAGGACACTTCACCAGGCCGGGGAACTGTTCCGCCTCCGATGAGTCCGGCATCGGAAATACTGTGGTGCGGAGCGCGAAAGGGACGGACCGTCAGCAGTGGATAATTAGCCGGTAACTGGCCGGATACGCTATGAACGCGGCTCGTTTCGATCGCTTCTTCCGGCTCCATGAGGGGCAGAATCGTCGGGAGACGTTTGGCCAACATGGTCTTGCCTGATCCGGGCGGTCCCACCATCAAGAGATTGTGGCCTCCAGCTGCAGCGATCTCCAGGGCGCGCTTCGCATGGTCTTGTCCCTTCACATCGCCATAGTCGTCATCCTCCGCCGGACGCGTGGCAAAGAACCGATCCCGGTCTGCGTGAGCCGGGTTCAGCGAAACCGTGCCATTGAGAAATGCCACGGCCTCGGGGAGCGTGTGAAGTGGATAAGCCGTCACGCCCTGCACCATGGCCGCTTCTTGGCTGTTGTCAGCCGGCAAGAGCAGACTATAGTCGGTCCGACAGGCGATCCCAATGGATAATGCACCGGTAATCGACTTGATGTGTCCGTCCAGCGAAAGTTCACCGACACAGACGCGGCCTTGTACATTCTGGGATGGAATGACTTCTTCCGCGACGAGAATCCCAATGGCAATGGCCAGGTCGAGCCCGGACCCTTCCTTCTTGATTCCCGCGGGAGCGAGGTTCACGGTGATTTTCTTTGCCGGGAAATGGAAGCCCGTATTCTTGAGCGCGGAGCGGACGCGGTCGCGGCTCTCCCGCACCGTGGCGTCGGGGAGACCGACAACCGAGAATTGTGGAAGCCCTCCGGCAATATCGACTTCCACGTCGATCAGATGCGCCTCGATACCGACGAGTGCAGCACTCAGAACTTTTGCGAGCATAGGTGACTCCGATGCAAGGCGCGGCGCTGGTGGATTATAGGAACCGTATCGAATCGTTGCAATCGAAACCGCAGGAGACGGCAGAAATATGGTTCCATTTCCCTTGTTGTCATAACACCAGTCCGAACGCTAGCAGCCCCTCCTGCCCTTCTGTATAATCCCTCCCTATGCCTGTCCCCTCACACTGTCTCCGATCGAGCCTGCTAGAACATGCTGCACCCATCATGTTGCCTGGCACCATGCTTGTTTGTTGTCTCCTCGCCGGCCTGATCATGGGGACTGGGAATCCGATCTTGGCCCAAGTCCCTGGTCGCGCGGCCACCCCATCTGGACCAGTTGGAGCGTCGATGGCCGTGCTCGCGATGTTGCAAGATGCCGATGTGCTCCCGCCCGAAGACACTCCCGAGGCGAACCGAATCATCAAGTTGGTCATCCAATTTCAGTCGGTGTTTATGAAGAGCGGTGATCCGGCCGTGCAAGCTTTTCTGAGTCAAGGATTGGAGGCAAAGACGGGAAGCGGTGCGGACGAAGCCACGTCTCGTTTCCGTTCGGCAGGCTGGACGTCGGATGTGCTTGAGGCACTCTGCGAACAGTGGGTCGCCACGGCGATCGATCAGCGAGAGCGTTTGG
>WNFB01004226.1_pt1 | contig 12762 bp, 15 predicted proteins | sample 5400501 | NCBI WGS metagenome assembly WNFB01 (sample SAMN13153341, study PRJNA577476) | soil metagenome | isolation source: 200 cm saprolite under Douglas fir tree site 2 hole 1 | place: USA:California | collected 2015-04-18 | reverse complement strand
CGGCAGCTCAGGCGAAACTCATAGTAGCAGCTCGCGGGGAGATCTTCGATGTGGCGGTCGACATCCGGAGAGGTTCTCCGACGTATGGCAGATGGGTGGCACAGGTTTTATCCGAGGAAAATCACCGGATTCTCTATATCCCCGAAGGCTTCGCCCACGGCTATTTGGTCTTGAGCGAGGAGGCAGATGTGGTCTATAAGGTGACTTCTGAATACTCTCCGGAGAACGAGCGCGGGATTATCTGGAATGACCCGCAATTGGCTATCCAATGGCCTATCGAAAGACCTATCCTGTCGCCGCGAGACGCAAGGTATCCAACTCTAGCGGATGCAGATAACAACTTCGTGTATAAGGGCTAGGATGCGTGTTATGAAGAGTCCCACGAAGAACGTAGTTAACGTAAGAGAGTCAAGGCTTTTTCTTTGTCGGTCGATAAGTTAAACTATTTGGAATCTTATAGAAGAATAGGAGGAAGCGCCTATGGCGCGCGCAGTTGAGACCAAGGTTCACCCGTACATCGTTTCACGCAAAGATTACTGTGGGGGTAGTCCCATTATCGAAGGGACGAAATTTCCTGTCCGCTCTGTCGTCCATTATGTCTTGCGCCAAGGGCTCTCTCCTGAAGAGCTGGTCAAAGAATTCTCCCATTTGAGCCTAGCTCAAGTTTACGATGCACTGTCTTACTACTATGACCACAAGCAGGAGATCGATCAGGATCTGGAGGAAAATACGGAGGGGAAGCAAGGCTCAGGCCGGGCAGGTTGATGTCTAGGATTTCCCTCCTCCTCGATGAAGATGTTCGCTTCGTGCTAGCCGAGATCTTGAGAGGACGTGGTTACGATGTTATCCATGTACTTGAAATAGGTCGCGCAGGCAACAGTGATCCAGAGCAGCTAGCCTTTGCCGTCCGCCAGGAACGGACGATCCTGACTCATAATATCCGAGATTATAGACTCCTTGATCAATCCTACCGCGAACAAGAGAAAGAGCATTGGGGTATTATCGTTTCTGATCAGCTTCCGTTGAGGGAGTTGGTGAGTAGGACCTTACGGTGCTTGAGTCGATATACAAAAGAAGACGCAAAAAATTCCCTGCTCTGGCTTCATGATTTTAAGTAACTTTCCTTAGTAGAAGGATCTTGTGTACCAGAAATAATGGCTTCCATTAACCGAGTCGCAGTGATTGGCAGCTCAGGTCAGTTGGGCAGCGACGTGACTGAGGTTTTATCCCAGTCTCCTTCCTATCAGGTTACTCCGTTCTCGCGCGAGCAACTGGATGTAACAGACCGACAAAAGGTTAAGGAAGTCCTGGCGCAGAACTTCGATGTGGTGGTCAATTGTGGTGCTTTTACTCGAGTGGATGACTGCGAAGAACAACCGGACAAGGCGCTGCTTGTGAATGCACAAGGCGCTTTTGAAATTGCGCAAGCCTGCAGGCAGACCGGCGCGCTGTGTGTTTTCGTCAGCACCGATTACGTCTTTGACGGTGAAAAGGGTGGACCGTATGTGGAATCAGACCCTGTCGGGCCAGTGAATGTGTACGGTGCCTCGAAGTTGGCCGGTGAGTTCCTTGTAAAGCAGACAGCTGAGCGCTGGTTGATTTTGCGGATCGCAAGCGTTTTCGGGAAGACAGGCTCACGCGGTAAAGGAGGCAACTTCATCGAGACGATTCTCTCTAAGGCTCACTCTGGTGGTCCGGTGCCGGTGATTAACGACGTATGGATGTCTCCTACTTATACCATGGATGTGGCGCATGCCTTGAGCGAGTTGATTCGGCTGGGCGCCACTGGAATCTACCATGCATCCAACACTGGTCGCTGTACCTGGTATGAGTTTGCCCGCGAGGCAATTCGGTTAGTAGGCCTCAACGCTAAGGTCGAACCGGTGCCTTCTACGTTATATCCTACCAAAGCGCGCCGGCCCAGGGATTCCTCCCTTGATAATTCATTAATCTGGAAAACGTTGAATCAGCCGATCCGCTCCTGGCAGGAAGCTTTAAGGGCCTACCTCATCGAAAAAGGTCACCTAAAGGCTTGACACAAAAATGAGATGGAATGACAAGAGGATTGGATGAATGCGGATCGCTATAGATACGATCCCCCTTCTTAGTCCTCTTACGGGCGTTGGTCAGTACACAAGCCAGCTCATCAGGTACTTTAACCTTTTATCGCCAGAAAACGATTACACATATTATTATGGATACTTCACGAACAAGTTGCTCTACGGGAACAAGCAGACCTTGAGAGTGAACAATTTTCTGGGGAGGATACCGGTTTTAAAGTATGAGCTCAGGAAGGTAAAGGATATTCTTTCCTATTTCCACTTAAAAAAATTTGATCTCTATTTTGAGCCTAATTTTGTTCCCATAAACATTCGAGCAAAAGGAATCGTGAGCACTGTCCATGATTTTTCCTTTCAATTATTTCCCGAAGCACACCCTAAGGATAGAATTAAGTATTTTTCAAAATGTTTCTTTACAAACATTATGCGCTCGAACCGAATCATTACTGACTCGGCCTATGTTAGGGACGAGGCTAAGAGTTTCCTCCATTTGCCCGATGAAATGATTACTCCCATCCATCTAGGCGTGGAGCACGAGGTATTCCGGCTCTACGATCGGGAGTCTTTAGAGCTCTCGAGGCGAGAGCTTAAACTGCCTGACAGTTTTATCCTTTTTGTGGGAACGAGGGAGCCAAGAAAAAACTTAGACGGTCTGCTGCGCGCATATTTGGCGTTGCCACGGTATCTCAAAGATGAGTTCAAGCTGGTGTTGGTCGGCCCGCAGGGATGGGAAAATGACGCGGATGAACGCATGGTACATGAGGTAGGGAAGAGTATTGTCAATCTTGGATATATAGAGACCCAGCAGTTAGCCTATGTCTACAACCTCGCCAGCCTGTTTGTCTTTCCCTCTCTGTACGAGGGCTTCGGGCTACCACCCTTGGAAGCGATGGCCTGCGGATGTCCGGTAGTGGTTTCGAAAGAGGCCTCTCTGCCTGAAGTTTGTGGTGATGCGGCTTACTATGTTGATCCCAAGGATGTGGACAGCATTGCGGAAGGCATGAGCAGAGTCCTAGGCGATGAGACATTGAGAAAATCTTTAATTGCCAGGGGGGTCGAGAGAGCTAAGCTCTTTAGTTGGGAGAAAACTGCGAGGAAAACACTTGACGTATTTGAGGAAGTTATGGGAATGAAAGGCTGAGAGGTTCAAGATGAAAAAGGCGTTAATAACGGGCATTACAGGACAAGATGGGGCGTACCTATCCAAATTGTTGATCGAAAAAGGCTACGAGGTCTATGGAGCCTATAGGAGGACTTCGGAGGTCAATTTCAATCGGTTACGATTGGTAGGTGTCGAGGACAAGATCAAATTTGTCCCATTGGAGCTTCTTGAGTTTACAAATATCTATACGACGGTCGAGAAGATTCAGCCCGAGGAGATCTACAATCTCGGGGCGCAAAGCTCTGTGCCGACATCGTTCGAAGAGCCAATTTTCACTGCTGAGGTTACAGGCATAGGAATTCTGAGGATTCTTGAGGCCGTGCGGGCGATCAATCCCAAAATCAAGGTCTATCAGGCTTCTTCAAGCGAGATGTTTGGAAAGGCGGAGGCGACTCCCCAAAACGAACAAACCCGATTTCACCCGCGAAGCCCTTACGCTGTCTCGAAGATCTTTGCTCACTGGGCGGCAGTCAATTATAGGGAGTCTTATGGATTGTTTGTCTGCTCCGGCATTTTGTTCAATCATGAGTCGCCCCTGCGAGGGTCCGAGTTCGTAACGCGGAAAATCACTCAATCGGTTGCCCGCTTCAAACTGGGCCTTCAGAGTGAGATCAGGTTAGGAAACCTTAATTCCAGCCGAGACTGGGGATATTCCCCGGAATACGTAGAGGCGATGTGGCTCATGCTTCAGCAGCCAGAGCCTGATGACTACGTAATCGCAACCGGCGAAACCCATAGCGTGCGGGATTTCGCTCAGGCCGCTTTTGAAAAGATTGGCGTCGATCTGCAGTGGTCAGGCCAAGGGGTGGATGAGCGGGGGATTAACAAGGCGAACGGCGCGACGGTTGTGAAGGTAGATCCCCAGTTCTTTCGGCCCGCTGATGCGGATTATCTTGTGGGAGATTACTCCAAGGCGAAGAAAAAGCTCGGCTGGTCGCCCAAAACGAGTTTTAAAGAGCTGGTCGGCATCATGGTAGAGCATGATTTATCATTTACTGTCAGAGAAAGTCCCCCTTGGTGATGGAAAGGTCTATGGACTTGAGATAACCATCAGAAGCTCGAAAACCGACTCTGAGCTTTCCCAGCCAGCACCTTTCCACCCAATCCAATTATTGCCCATATGAGGGTTGCTATAGTTCATGATTGGCTGACCGGCATGAGAGGGGGCGAGAAATGCCTTGAGGTTTTTTGCGAACTCTTTCCCGACGCCGACCTCTACACTCTTTTCTATTCGCCTGATCGAGTCTCCCGAACCATCCGTTCCATGAAAGTCCGTGCCTCTTGGCTCAACCATTTGCCCGGGGTGGAAAAGTACTATCGTTACTGTTTGCCCCTGCTCCCGACGGTGATTGAGAAATTTTCGCTGCGAGATTACGATCTCGTTCTGTCCAGCAGCCACTGCGTGGCAAAGGGGGTTTTCCCGAACCAAGCGCTGCATGTCTCTTATATTTACTCGCCTATGCGTTATGTTTGGGACATGTATGAGGCCTATTTTGGGTCGAGCGCTTCTCGGTTGGCCCGGTTCGGCATGGCCCTTTGTCGTAGCTCTCTGCAACGCTGGGATGTTCGGTCTGCAGCAAGGGTGCACTTCTTCGTGGCTATCTCCAGACACATAGCCGGCAAGGTCAAGGCCGTCTATGGACGCGATGCTGCAGTTATCTATCCGCCGGTGGATATGGAAAAGTTCTACATACGCGAGGCCCAAGAACCCTATTACTTGATTGTCTCCGCGCTGGTCCGGTATAAGAAGATCGAGCTTGCCATCGAGGCGTTCAAGAAGCTGCGGCTGCCCTTAAAGGTAGCCGGCGATGGCCCTTTGAAAAAGTCGTTGGAGAAACTAGCCGGACCGAATACCGAGTTTCTGGGCTGGGTTGAGGATCGGGCTTTGGCGGAACTCTACGCCTCCTGTCAGGCGTTGATTTTTCCCGGTGAGGAGGATTTCGGGATCACGCCCCTAGAGGCGCAGGCCAGCGGAAGGCCGGTGATCGCCTGTGGCAAAGGAGGAGTGCTGGAGACAGTTATCCCGTTAAACAGTTCCCGCCAGGAGAAGACTACGGATCAAGCTCCTACCGGAATTTTTTTCTCGGAGACGACTCCTAACAGCTTGGCGGCGGCAGTCGAGTTCTTTGAAAAAGAAAGACAGACTTTTGATCCTGCCGCGATCCGCCTTCAGGCCTCTTCTTTTTCACGCGAGCGATTCAAGTCTCAGATCAGCGAATATATCGCAGCCCGGCTGAAGGAATGGAAAGAAGGAAAGTAACTCATGCTTAAACGCCACAGCCAGTTCTTCAAGGGGCTCATGTGTCTGCATGATCTGTGCTTCGTCAGTCTGGCTTGGTGGCTCGCCTACCTCGTGCGTTTCCATACAGACTTGCTCTCTGCAGCTGAACCCTATGTCTTTCGGCACTACGTCGTTGCCTGGATTTTGATCTTGGTCTTCTGGGCGATTGTGTTTCAGCTTCTAGGCCTCTATCGCCCACGCAGGATCTCAACCTACTGGGCCGAGGCGGCGGACATTGTGAAAGGTTCGTTGCTGGCACTTCTGATCTTCTTGGGGATGATCTTCCTGCTGCGCGACATTGTGCTTTCAAGACTTGTCGTGATTCTCTTCTTCGTGTGCAGCCTATTTTTTCTTCAGGTAAGCCATGTGGTCTTTCGCGAAGGGCTGCGGCTTCTAAGGCGCAGGGGTTATAACCTCCGCCATACTCTAATCATAGGCTCTTCGGTCCAAGCCAAGGGATTGATCCAGAAGCTCCAGTGGCACCGCCACTTGGGTTTCCGCATCGTGGGGGCTTATCTGACCGATGGGCGCCCGGCGGGCGAAGCGTTGGAAGATGTCCGGCTTCTAAAGGATCCCGCAGAAGCAATGGAGATCGTCCGCTCCGGTGCTGATCAGGTCTTTGTCACCTTACCGTTTGGTGAAGTTGGCAGGCTGCGTGAAATTCGTGACTGGTTGGGGGACGAGCCTATAACCCTTCACTTTGTGCCGGATCTGGCGGAGTTTGTTAATCTGCGCGGCAGGATAGAAGAGTTTGACGGGCTACCGATCATCAGCCTGCAGGATTCACCCCTCTACGGATGGAACTCGCTTCTTAAAAGGGTTGTCGATCTCTCGGCGGGAGGGATCGCTTTGGTCCTTTTCTCCCCTTTGATGGTCCTGATCGGGTTGGGAATCAAGCTCACGTCTTCCGGCCCTGTCCTGTACCGGCAAGAGCGGACAGGTCTGGATGGGAAAAAGTTTCAACTGCTCAAGTTCCGAACTATGGTTGAGGATGCTGAAAAAATCAGTGGACCTGTATGGGCAAGCCCCGATGACCCTCGCGCGACTTCCCTAGGGCGGTTGCTCCGGCGGACGAGCCTGGATGAATTGCCGCAGCTCATCAACGTTATTAAAGGGGAGATGAGCTTGGTCGGGCCGCGTCCAGAGCGGCCTGCCTTTGTCGAGCAGTTCCGCGGAACCGTGCCTAAATATTTGCTGCGCCACAAGGTCAAAGCGGGTATGACAGGGTGGGCTCAGGTTAACGGATGGCGCGGACAAACTCCTCTGGAAAAACGGTTAGAATATGACCTCTTTTACATTGAGAACTGGTCGCTCTGGTTTGACCTTAAGATCCTTGCTCTGACCTTCTTCCGTGGCTTTCTCCACAGGAACGCTTATTAGTAGAGATATTTCAATCCTACTGCAAAGTGGAAATCGGCAGCGCCAGCCACTATGGATGTTTCCCCCCTTGTTACGAATCTGCTATGATAGAGATGATTTCTAATGACTGGGGCTAACAGAGGCAAAAAAGTCGGTAAACCCTGGGGCTACGAGCTCATTTGGGCCCATACGGACCGCTATGTCGGGAAGGTTCTTCATATCCAAAAGGGAGAATCTCTCAGTTATCAGTACCATCGGCTCAAGGACGAGACCGTCCATCTTCTCCGCGGCCTCCTGAATTTGGAGATAGAGGTCGATGGAGAGAGAAAAGTACTCAGGCTCGAACCTGGAGATTGTTTTCACGTCACGCCGGGCATGAAGCACCGGATGAGCGCTATCGAAGAATGCGACGTTTTGGAGGTCTCTACGCCGGAGTTAGAGGATGTGGTCCGGCTCGAAGACCGTTATGGGCGGGCAACAAAGAGTTGAAGGGTTAAACAATTTTAGATTTTCGATTTTGGATTTTCGATTGGGAATTAGGGAATCTAAAATCGGCAATCCAAAATCTAAAATAGGTAGGGGTTACAGGGATCAAGGGGATAAGGGGATAAAGGAAAGAGATGGAGAATTATAATAGTTTAGGAGATCGGCTGATCGAACGCGGACTCATCTCTAACGAAGAGATGGAGCGCGTCGCCAAGCTGCAAAAAGAACAGCACGCTCCGCTGACGCGTCTTGTCGTGGAACTAGGCTTTATTTCAGAGGATGATCTTTTGCCGGTGTTAAGCGATCACCTCGCCATCCCGATAGTTTCTTTGAAGGATTTTCCCTCGACCCCTTTTGCGACGGAGTCGCTCCTTCACGCGGTAGATTTTATGAGGCTTGCCAAGATCGTTCCCCTTAAGGTGGAAGGTCGAGAACTCCTGGCTGCCGTCGCCGACCCGACGGATCTTTCCCGCCTCCATGCGCTCGAAGTTGCCATCGGAATGAAAATTAGGCCTGTTTTGGCCAAGGATAAGGAGATCACGGCGCGGATCGAAGCCCTCTTCGGAAGCAGTGACTCGACAGATTCCTTGACCAGCGTTTCCACCGCTCGGGAGATCGACGGAGTCGTGGATGAGGAAGAGGTCGAGCATCTGCGCGATATGGCCTCCGAGGCCCCGGTGATTCGCTTGGTCAATCAGATGTTCAGTCGGGCCCTGGAGAGTCGAGCCTCGGACATTCACATCGAGCCCTTTGAAAACCAGCTTAAGATTCGGTTTCGGATCGATGGCATTCTTCAGGAGATCGACCCGCCGCCGCGCCAGCTCAAGTCCGCCATCGTCTCTCGTCTGAAAATTCTCGCTCAGCTCAATATCGCCGAGAGGCGCCTCCCTCAGGATGGCAGGATCAAAACCAAAATCTCCGGGAGAGACATCGACCTCAGGATTGCGACGATACCGACTCTTTATGGCGAAAGCGTGGTCATCCGCCTGCTCGAGCGCTCACAGATTTTTGATGACCTCGAATCGCTGGGTTTTCCTGCGGATGTTCAGAAGAGTTTCAGTGGGATGATTTCCAAGCCGCACGGGATGCTCCTGGTGACCGGGCCGACCGGAAGCGGCAAGACGACCACCCTTTACGGGGCCTTGCAAAAGATCAACGATCCGGGGAAGAAAATCATCACCATCGAGGACCCGGTCGAGTATCAGCTGGGCGGTGTGAACCAGATCCAGGTCAAGCCGCAGATCGGTCTCACGTTTGCCAATGGGCTTCGCTCCATCGTGCGTCAAGATCCCGACGTCATCATGGTCGGGGAGATCCGGGATTTTGAGACCGCTGAGATTGCGATCCAAGCCGCACTCACGGGTCACCTGGTTTTCTCCACCTTGCACACCAATGACGCTGCGGGCGCCATTTCCCGTCTCTTGGAAATGGGGGTGCAGGATTATCTCCTCGCTTCTTCGCTTTTGGGCGTTCTCGCCCAGAGGTTGTTGCGCCGGCTCTGTTTAAGCTGCAGAAAAGAAGTCCCCTTTAGCGAATTCAGAACTCAGAGCTCAGAATTGAGGATTGAAAAAGAGGCTCTTCCGACAACTCTGTGGGAAGCCGTCGGATGCGAATCCTGCAGCCGTACAGGCTACATGGGACGAATCGGCATCTTTGAGCTTTTGCCCGCAACTCAAGAAATCTGCAAACTCATTCTCCAACGCGCAGACGCGGGTTCGATTCGCAACTTGGGATCAAGGCAGGGCGTGCGGCTCCTTCGAGAAGACGGCTGGCAGAAAGCCCGCGCTGGCATGACCACGCTGGCGGAAGTGCTGCGAGTCACGAGGGAAGAAGGATAATCAAAGGTTTAACAATTTTAGATTTTGGATTTTAGATTTTGGATTGGGGAATCTTCAGCCACAGGCTGATCCGCCTCAGGCGGAAAAATCGGCAATCTAAAATCGAAAATGGAAAAGGGAGATGGCGGTTTTTCAATATCGGGCTGCGGATCACTCCGGCAAAGTCATTGAAGGAATGATCGAGGCCGAGGCCGAGCATGGAGTTGTCTCTCGACTCCATGAGATGGGATTTATTCCCTTAAAGATCGCCGCGCCCGGTGAGTCGAGAGGCCGGGCCGTTCCAGCTTCGCTCGTCCTCTTTTCCCGGAAAAAGGTCTCCCAGCAGGAGCTGCTCCATTTTACCCAGGAGTTAAGCACGCTGTTAGCCGCGGGGCTGCCTCTTGACCGCAGCCTCTCTGCGCTCGCTAACTTAGTCGAAGGGAAAGAGTTTGGAGCGATCATGCGCCGCCTCTTGGAAGGAGTTCGGGCGGGCAAGTCGTTTTCCGCGGCCTTGGCTGAACACCCGGAGGTATTCCCAAGGCTCTACGTGAATATGGTCCGGGCGGGAGAAGCCGGAGGCATTTTGGAGAATGTCCTGCGCCATCTGGCGGATTACCTTGAACGCTCTTTGAGCCTAAGAGAGGAATTAAAGTCGGCTTTAACTTATCCGTTCCTCCTTGCCGCAGTCGCCGGGCTGTCGCTCGTGGTCCTTTTTATCTATGTGATTCCAAAGTTTTCTCTCATCTTTAAGGACGTGAACCAGGCGCTTCCCTGGATGAGCAGGCTCCTGATCGATTTCAGTGATGGTCTTTCCAGTTATGGTTGGATCGCCCTTTTGTTGGCTTTCGTAGCGGTGATTGGCGGAGCCTTTTATATCCGCAGTCCCGAAGGAAGGCTGGAATGGGATCGTCTGCGGCTGCGCCTTTGGGTATTGGGCGATCTTTTCACGAAGCTTGAGGTGGCCCGGTTTTCCCGGACTTTGGCGGCGCTGCTCAAGGGCGGAGTGCCCTTATTGGACGCTTTGGGAACGGTGCAAGGGGTAGTGGGAAATCGGTTGCTGGCGCGGGCCATAGCCCAGGTGCAGAATAAAGTCAGGGAAGGAAAGGGAATGGTTGGACCGCTTTCGGAAAGCGGATTTTTCCCGTCTCTGGCCCTTCAGATGATCGCTGTGGGAGAGGAAACGGGCAGGCTAGAGGGGATGCTGGCCAATGTGGCGGATCATTATGACCGGGAAGTAAAGCGCACCACCAAACGCCTCACCTCCCTTTTGGAACCGGCTTTGATCTTAGGGATGGGACTCGTCGTTGGGACCGTCGTGATATCTATGTTAATGGCGATTTTTAGTATCAATGACTTACCGTTCTAAGAGAATTTTGGATTTTAGATTTTCGATTTTAGATTCAATCCAAAATCGGCAATCCAAAATCCACAATCGGGGCTTCACCCTCGTTGAGCTGCTCGTGGTCATGGTGATCATCGGGCTCCTGGCCGCCTTGGTGGTGCCGACCTATATGGGCCGCGAGCGCAAGGCGCGCTCCCAGGCGGCGCGTGCCCAGATCGAGCTTCTGGGCACAGCCCTGGATACTTTTCGTCTCGATGTCGGGCGTTATCCTACGAGTCAGGAGGGGCTCGAAGCCTTACGGCGTCAACCGGGTGGTATAGAGCGGTGGGACGGCCCTTACTTGAAGAAAGAAGTTCCGACGGATCCGTGGGGGAAGCCCTATGTTTACCAGAGCCCTGGAGAGCACGGACCGTACGATCTCCTCTCCTATGGCGCCGATGGTGTCCCGGGGGGGGATGGCGACAATCGTGATATCGTCAGTTGGGAAGGATAAGAGAGGCTTCTCCCTCTTGGAGCTTCTGGTGGTCTTATTGCTCATTGGATTGAGCAGTGCGATTGTTTTGCCGTCTATAGAAAGAGGGCTCAAGGAGAGAGAGTTAAAAGATGCCACCTTGAAGCTGGCTGCGACGGCCCGAAACCTGCGCAGCAGGGCGATCTACGAAAACCATCTCCAGCGGCTTATTCTCGATCAAAGAGATAACAGTTACCAAGCCTTCCAGGGAAAGAAAATTTTCCTGTCCTCGGAGGTCAGAATTATGGGAATCGCGGGAGGGGAACCGATGGGGGATGGACTGAAGCAATTTTTATTCTTTCCAAACGGTAGCGTCCTGGGGGGGGAGATCGGGCTTTCAAGTCGTGAAGGGTCCGTGTATGCCATTCAGCTCGATCCGCTTCTGGGAAGAGTTGCCGTAATCAAGGGGACCAGGAGATGAGGTCTCACATTTCGAGTCTCAGGTTACAGGCGGGATTTACGCTGCTTGAGGTCGTGGTGGCTATGACCATCGTCGGGTTGGGGGTGGTCACGCTCCTGGAAATCTTCTCTGCCGGTCTTCGTTTGACCGCAAGGAGCTCTGCCAGGACTGAAGCGATAACTTACGGCCGATCGCTTATGGATGAGGTTTTGGTCCGCCGTGAGATGAGAGAGGGAGGGGAAGAAGGCCCGGTCGCAGAGAAGGGCCGCTGGAGACTTCAAGTGAAGTCCCTTCGGGACGATGCTCAATTGGCTTCCCCGGGCCGCTGGGAGCTCAGGGAGATCACGCTGAATGTGCCGTATCTGGGAGAAGGGCGCGAAAAGCAACTTGAAATCAAAACTCTGCGTCTAGTCAGGAAAGAGAGTCGGTGAGAACTCAAATTTCAAATCTCAAATCTCAAATTGGGTTCACTTTAGTTGAGCTCACTATTGCAATGACCCTTTTAGCCCTTATGGCGGTGATCCTGTATGGGGCTTTCTATTTGGGCCAGAGGGCGGTTGAGAAGGGCCAAGCCCGCGCTGAAGAGAGTCAGAGAGTACGGTCTGTGGAAGAGGTCTTGGCAGGTTATATCCGGTCAGCCTATCCCTATCGCCCATCCCCGAGGGATCCCTCGATCTTTTTCTCTGGGGAGGAAAATGGCTTAACCTTTGTCTCGGCGCTCTCTTTAGGGATGGGGGGCAGGGGGATGGCTGAGATCATCATTTCTTGGGATGGTGAAGGGGATGGAGCTGGGCAACTAACCCTAGGGGAGGAAGTTCCCTTGCGTTTGGAAGGTGAGAGCAGCGCTGAAGGCTACAGGAACCGCGTCGTTCTAGGCGAGAGAGTCACGGGCTTTCGCATCGAGTACCTCGACCCTCAGGGCAATGAAGGGCAGTGGGTCAATCAATGGGACGGGAAGGAGAAAAGGAGTTTGCCGAGGGCGATTCGTCTCACTCAACGCGGCAAAAGAGGAGAAGAGATCCGATGGGTTTTTCCCGTGATGATGAGTGTCCTGGCACCATGAGAAAAATCTCAGATCTCAGATTTCAGATCTCGGATCGCCCGGGCGAGCGCGGCGTAGCCTTGGTGGTTGTGCTGTGGATATTTATCTTCCTCTTCGTGGTAGCGTTTGATTTTACCTCTTCGGTCCGCGAAGACGGGATAGCTGCGCAGCGATACGGAGACGAATCGGAAGGTTACTATATGGCTCTTGCGGGGTTTGAAGAAGCCGTTTATGGTTTACTCAATACGCCCACATCGACAGGTCAGATTCCTAGGCCTGCGAACTCTCCGGCAGAGCCCCAG
>WNFB01008242.1_pt1 | contig 12763 bp, 12 predicted proteins | sample 5400501 | NCBI WGS metagenome assembly WNFB01 (sample SAMN13153341, study PRJNA577476) | soil metagenome | isolation source: 200 cm saprolite under Douglas fir tree site 2 hole 1 | place: USA:California | collected 2015-04-18 | reverse complement strand
GTGCTTCTAGGCGCCGGACCAGTCACTTACACTGCCATCGGCAACTATTCCGACGGCACCACGCAAGACCTGACGGGGAGTGCTACTTGGGCATCGTCGGCTCCCGGCGTGGCGAGCATGAGCGGTAACACCGCAACTCTCGTCAACCCTGGCAGTACAGTTATTTCAGCGACTTCAACCGGCCCGACCGTGACCGGCTCCACCGGGCTTCAAGTCGTGGTGCTGAGCTCCATCACGGTTACTCCGGCGAACCAGGTTGTAGTGGCGAACTCCGGACCGATTACTTACACCGCGACCGGCAACTATTCCGATGGGCGCACCCAGAACTTTACGGGCACAGCCACCTGGGGCTCGACCAACACCGGCGTCGCAACTGTGGCTGGTAACGTAGCTACCCTTGCCGGCGGAGGGAATACCACAATTTCAGCCACCCAAGGACTCACGGGTTCAACGAGTCTGCAAGTTATCCCGGTGTTGACCGTTTCGCCGCCGACGGCGACAATCTCTGTTTTGCAAACGCAGCAGTTTACAGCCAACCTGCCCGTGACATGGTCTGTTGATGGAGTGGGCTCTGGCAACAACACCAGTGGGTTCATCTCAGGCAGCGGCCTCTACACTCCCACCATCATGAGTGTAGGTCCCGTGCACACCATTACTGCAAACACGACGGCCGCACCTGCGCAGACGAAGACAGCATCCATTCAGGTGAATGCGCCTTTTGCGGGAATGCTCACGTATCACAACGACAATGCCCGTACCGGCTTGAACTCGAATGAGGCCATCCTCACCCCCGCCAACGTGAACATGAACCAGTTCCGCCGGCTGTTCAACATTCCTGTGGATGGCAAAGTTGATGCACAACCGCTCTACCTGCCCGCTCTGAATATTTCGGGCGGCATTCACAATGTTCTTTTTGTGGCTACCGAGCATGACAGCGTCTATGCCTTCGACGCCGATACCGGCGCGCTCTACTGGCAGGTCTCAATGTTGAAAGCGGGGGAAACAACATCCGACAGCCGTAGCTGCGGCCAGGTTTCGCCTGAAATCGGGGTTACGGCCACACCCGTCATTGACCTCTCCATGGGACCCAACGGCGTTATCTATGTCGTGGCCATGAGCAAAAACGGATCCGGAACCTACTTCCAGCGGCTGCATGCATTGGATCTGACCACCGGCGCTGAGTTGTTGAACGGCCCCAAAGACGTCCAGGCCACTTATCCCGGAACCGGAGCGGGCAGCAGCAGCGGCACCGTGATCTTCGACCCCGGCCAGTACAAAGAAAGGACCAGCCTGCTTGTACTCAACGGAAAGATCTACACCGCCTGGGCATCTCACTGCGACATCAATCCTTACACTGCCTGGATCATGGCCTATGACGAAGCTACCCTGGCACAAACCAACGTCATTGATCTGGTACCCAATGGGAGCGAGGGAGCGATGTGGAACGCAGGTGCTGGACTTGCCGCCGACGCCGACGGATACATTTACCCGATGACCGGGAATGGCACATTCGATACCACTCTTAGCAACGGCTTCCCCAACAGGGGCGACTACGGCAATGCCTTCGTAAAATTGGCCACGGGCAGTGGCCTGAGCGTCGCCGATTATTTCACCATGTCAGATACGGTCAGCGAGAGCAATGCTGACGCTGACCTGGGGTCGGGTGGTGCGCTGCTGCTCCCTGACATGACTGATGCCCAGGCCCAAACCCGCCACCTGATCATAGGAGCGGGCAAAGATGCCAGAATTTATCTGCTCGACCGCGACAACCTGGGAAAGTTCAATGCCAATAACAACAACGGCAATGCCTACCAGGTATTGTTCAACGCTTTGCCCGGTGGCATCTGGTCCATGCCGGCCTACTTTAACGGCAATGTATATTTCGGGGCTGTAGGTGGCCCTATCCGCGCTTTCCAGTTCAACAATGCGCGTTTGAATGCACCTCCGGGGTCGCAATCTGCCCATAGCTTTGGCTATCCTGGGGCAACGCCCAGCGTTTCCGCCAATGGCACCACGAATGGCATTGTTTGGGTGGCTGAGAATAGCGGTACGGCTGTATTGCACGCCTACGATGCCAACAACCTGGCCACTGAACTCTATAACAGCAATCAGGCAGGCACCCGGGACCACTTTGGTGCAGGCAATAAATTCATCACGCCCACCATTGCTAATGGCAAGGTTTACGTCGGAACTACAAATAGTGTGGGCGTCTTCGGCGAGTTCTAAACTTGAGACTTGTCTGAGAACTGAGAACGATTCTGTTTCAAAGCTTAAAAAAGGAATTTGCCTGTTGCCAGAATGCCGCAACCGTTATTTAATGATACGGGCAATTTTGCCTCCAACAGAGTTCCAGATGTAACTCTAATTTTCCTCCAAGGAGAACACATGAAAAAACTACTCACAGTCGTGTGCGCGTTGGTCCTGAGCGCCAGCCTTGCATTGGCACAGGCCACCGGCGGCACAACGGGTTCAACCGGCACCACCGGCACCGATACCTCGACTACCACCACAACCGGCAAGAAGCACCACAAAGGTCATCACAAGGGTGGCAAGAAGCATAAGAAAGGTGATAGCACCACCACCACCACACCGCCGCCGAAATAACCTTTCCGGAAGTGGTATTTTGAACTCACCGGAAATGAAGTACGATGCCGGGAGTCTTTCATCTCACCGCTAAGGGTTCAGAAGCTAAGCTGGTTTGGCACAAAATTCACAGGCCGCTGTACGGGCGGCCTGTAGCCAAACTTTTCCGTTCTTCCCGCCTTGCATCCAGTCGTGCACTTCATCGCGAGTGATACTCAGCCATTGGGCATCCGCCCTTTATTTCTTGTGGTGAGAATCCGGAGGGTGCGATCCAGGAGATGCAGTTTTCTCATTAGCCTGCTTTTGCGTAGCGCCGCCCAGGGCTGCTTGCGGTGCAGCCGGCAGCTTATCGGCATTGGCCAGCAACAGGCTCACCTGCCACAGCTCCGCGTCAGACAAAGAACTCTTAAAAGCCGGCATGCCTGTCAGCCGGATGCCATTCGCCGCCTTCCAGTAAGTCTCGCCCGGCGGATCATCTGTCACTCCCTTGCCGTGGAATAATTGCGGAGGTTTGGGAAACATCCCTTTGGCAATTGCCGTGATCTGCTGTCCCGGGAGGCCATGGCAAACTGCGCACTGCTGCTGATAGACTTGCGCGCCGGCAACCAGGTTGGCGTCATTCACCGGAAGCGACGTGGTCGTGGGCGCTTCTTTGTTCACGCGCGCATCAAGGGCCATCTTCGCCAGCCGTTTCTCAAAAGGCATGGCTTGTGCCGAGGTTGCCACCGGCGCGCTGCCCGTGGAGAAATAGAAGTAAAGCCCGGCGGGAATGATCGCCAATCCAAGAATAAACGCTTTCAGTTTGGAATATTAACGTAAACCGGTCTACGTCGCGGATCGCAGACTCAAGAGAGCAACTATGCGACGAAAACGAGCGAGGATGGCCGATCAGGGCTTTATCGTAAAATCTCGCCTCACAGCCTATGTATGACTACATCATCGTCGGAGCAGGTTCGGCAGGACCCTCAGAATGACCCCATGGCGGTTGTGGATCCTGAGCTGCGCGTGCGCGGCGTGGAAGGCCTTCGCGCGGTGGATGCCTCCATCATGCCCACCATCATCGGCGGCAACACCAACTCGCCTACCATTGCGATCGCTGAAAAACCTGCAGATATCATTCGCCAGAGAAGCGGGCCGGCCCCGGGCCCGTAGCACTTGGCCCAATACTTATCTTTGTTGAAGAGTAGAGAAGCTTACGCCTTGGGCAGCACGACGATAAGGAACGTCGCGAACGGACCAAAAAACAGGGAGATGAAAAACCAAAGCAGTCCGCTGCGGTTCTTGCCCTGGGCGAGACCGGCGTTGATCAGGGCCAGCGTTCCCCATCCAAGATAATAACCAGGTTGCATCAACTCAACGGTAAGTGGTCGGAGCATGCAGCATTGTAACGTATTCACCCGTTGCCGTGACCACCTATGTTTCTTGCGCGGCATCGCATACAAGAATGAAGATACTTTCCCAAGGCACCGCCGCCGATCTCATTCCAGCCAATGCCACGTTAGACGATTTGCGCCGGATCGCTGCGAGTTGCAAAGCCTGCGACTTGTGGAAGCGCGGTACGCAAACCGTCTTTGGCGAGGGCAATCCACACGCGGGCGATAAGGAAGATTTGAAGGGGCATCCCTTCGTGGGTACAGCAGGCGCGCTGCTGGATAAAGCCCTTGTAGCCGCTGGAATTGATCGCTCTAAGGTCTATGTCACCAATGTTGTGAAGCACTTTAAGTGGGAGCCGCGCGGCTCCCGGCGCATTCACAAGAAACGCAACATTCGCGAGATTACAGCATGCCGTCCCTGGCTGGATGCCGAAATACGGCTGGTCAAGCCGCGTGCCATTGTCCTGTTGGGAGCTACGGCCGCCCAGGCCCTCTTGGGCAGCAAATTCCGGTCACCCAACAACGCGGCAAACCGATTGATTCGGGACTGGCTGAACTGGTGTTTGCCACCGTGCATCCCTCGTCGATTCTGCGCGCACCCGATGACGAGTCGCGGCATTTGGAGATGCAACGCTTTACCGATGATCTCAAGGCTGTCGCTGCTGCGCTCAGACGACGCAAGGCGGCTTAGACATTGATCTCTTGCGAGACGTGGTTTTAGATCATGCTCCGCGATGCACCAGCCGCATGATCCAGAAAATCATCGCGCCTATGAGCGCTGAAGCCGGTATGGTAAGTATCCATGCCCACACGATGCGTCGCGCTATGCCCCAGCGCACCGCTGAGAGGCGCTGCGTGGCTCCAACTCCCACAATTGCACCGGTAATGGTATGGGTGGTGCTTACTGGAATTCCCGTCAGTGCCGTTCCTATCAGAGTCAAAGCTGCGGCACTCTCGGCGCAGAATCCGCCCACGGGTTTAAGTTTGGTGATTTTTGTTCCCATGGTGCGGACAATGCGCCATCCGCCAAAGTAGGTGCCCAACGCGATGGCGATGTAAGCAGCAAAAATAATGGGAAGGTGAAAGCGGCCCCAATTGGTATTCATTTCGGTCTGAGTGATATATCCACCGGCGAAAAGTGCACCGGCGACGATGCCCATGGTTTTTTGAGCATCATTGCCGCCATGGGCCAGACTTACACCTGCCGAAGAGACCAGTTGCAGCCAGCGGAACCATCGGTCCACCTGGCGCGGAGTCGCCCGGCGCAGAAGCCATGAAGTGGCCACCATCAATCCCAGACCGAGCAAAAATCCAACCAATGGAGAAATGATGATAAAGGCCAGAGTCTTGTTCCAGCCAGAGGGAATAATTACGCCGAGCCCACCGCGTGCGATGGCCGCGCCCGCGTATCCTCCGATCAGCGCGTGCGAAGAGGATGTCGGAAGGCCCCAATACCACGTCAGCAAATCCCAAAGAATTGCTCCCAGCAGTCCTGCCAGTACCACATACTGGGTTACCTGGTGCAGGTCCACCAGGCCTTTGCCGATGGTTTTAGCGACGGCGATTCCCAGCACAAACGCAGCCACGAAATTGAAAAAAGCAGCCCATACCACGGCTATTTTTGGAGACAGGACGCGGGTCGAGACAACGGTAGCAATGCTGTTCGCCGCATCGTGGAATCCGTTGATGAAATCAAAACTCAAGGCCACCAGGACGGTGACCGCGGTCAGAATGAGTGTACTGTTAACGTGCAAGAAGTTTGACCTCAGTGCAAACGGGAATCAGGCGCCCTTCAAAACTACAGTTTCAAGCACATTGGCGGCATCTTCCGCCTTATCGGTTGCGGTTTCCAGCACTTCATACAGCTCTTTCATCTTGATCAACGCAATGGGATCTTTTTCACGCTCAAACAGGCGGGCAATGGAATCGCGAGCGATACGGTCAGCCTCGTTCTCCAGGCGGTTGATCTCGACGCAGTGCTCAAGCACATGATCGTGCTTTTCCAGCATGGATACAGCTTTAGCCAACTCGGCGCACTGCTTCACAATGACCTGCGCCAGCTCTGACGAGGATGGCGGCGCAGCGAGAATTTTGTACATGACCAGCCGTTCGCCGGCAGCGTGAATGAAATCGAGCACGTCATCCAGCGAAGTTGCCAGCCGGTGAATGTCTTCCCGGTCGAAGGGTGTGATGAAGGTCTGGTTCAGCTTGGTCAGAACGGAATGGGTAATGTCATCGCCAACGTGCTCAATGTCGTGCAATTGCTGCACGCGCACTTCGACATTCTCCATAGTATCGAGGATGCTCTTCAGCAATTGCGCGCCCTGCATCAAGTTGGCCGACATTGAGGCAAACATCTCGAAGAATTTAGTTTCGCGTGGAACCAGACGAACCATGAAATTAGCTTGTCCTTTGTTTTGTAAAGTTGGGACAGTTAACCGCGCACAGCCTTAAAAGTGAAACAAAACTATAGCAGCAGGGAACCAATGTGGCTAGTCAAGACGCGGAACGCCCAGGCCAGGCTGGCTCTTGCAGCTTTGCGATCTGGCTTCGGGCTCCACGGAACAGATGGACCATTGCCTTCCAGACCAGGCGCACCAGCACAATCACCAGCAACAGTGCGATAGCGACAAACAGGGCAGCCAGATAGGGATGAGCAGTAGCAAACCAGGTAAGTCCGATGGCTATGGCGTCTTCACCCAGGCTCAAAGCAATGTTGGAGGCCGGTTCCGGCGAGGGAGTCACGGCCGCGCGTGCGGCAAATTTTCCGCTATGCGCGGCAAATGCAATCCCGGCGGCAAGCAGCGCGCTGAACAGTTGCGCCTTGGGCGAAAGTTGCGAGGTGGCTGCGTATCCCATCAGGGCGGCCACGGGTATGCGGATGAAGGTATGCAGTGCATTCCATACCAGATCAAAGGCAGGAACTTTGTCGGCGAAAAATTCAATGACGAACATGGCAACCGCCGGTCCAATGACCCACCAGCTCGTCAAAACATGCAGCGCGGGTGGAAGAGGAATCACGGCGAAGTGCCCAAGCAGTCCCAGGGTGGCGACGGTGGCATAAACGTTAAGTCCGGCGGCAAAGCTGGCCCCTACAACAATGGCGAGAATCTCGCGGTTGTCGAAAGGTGTAGGTAGGGCCAACGAGGTCATTCTTCGTACTATAGTACGTTTTTCCCGGCCAGGTAGTGGAATATGGATGCAGTACTGTTTCGATTTCAGAGAAGGAATAAAAAAGGCCGTCCGCAGACGGCCATTTGTGGATCGGTTGCCCTCTTACAGAGTATTCTCGATTTCAAAACCCCAGGCCTGAAGCAGTGGCTCAGGAATATACTTGGAGTTCTTGTTGCGACGAGCCCACTCGCGCAGGCGAATCGAACGCTGATATTGATCAGGCGAGAGCTTGAACTCTTTGACCGCCTGCTCGAAAGAGGTCACTACGGGGATAATCGGGCCAATCGGCTCCGGCTTGCCCCAGTTAGGATTTCCGCGACGCTTTGCCATGATGATCTTATTCCACCTTAAAATAAGTAAGTTATAAAGGGTCGTACCTAATTGGATTCCAAAAAGGCCCCATTGGATTCACAGAGAAACCTATAATTTCTTGGAACTGCTGGTTTGCAGCCTGAAATAGCCTTCGAGGCTCTCTATGCTTCCAATTTATAGCTAAAAAACTAAAGATTATAGACCGATTTCCTCGCGATTTCAATGACTAAAATTGTCAGGGGGCGGAGAAATCGTTTACCTTGGCGCGGTCTGGAATCCTAGTAAGCAATTGATTCCATTGATGTTAGTTATGTTTTGCTCTAGTTCTTGCCGGTTTTAGACTAATTGCACAACTGGAATGTTGCGGAATGGGAATTGACAAGCACAGTGACTTCATTTAGCCTTCTGAAACAATGATTTTCATGAGCTCCATCGTCGCAAAGCTCGGTTGTCGCCGGATTTCGTGTTGTACGCCCGCTGCGCGATGGGAACTCACCTGATGTCTTTATAAATCAAGATTTCAGAAACCCACTCGCAAAGCAAAGAGAGTGGGTTTTTTAGTTGCAAACGAAACCAGCTTTGGCAGGAATTTGATCAGGATACTATGAACAAAATGGCCCAAAACCTCACCGAAATGAACACTGCCGCAATGTGTTGCTGTTGTTGTTGCCAGCCGTTGCGGATGCGGTGGTGCGGTTTGAGAGGCATACGATGTTGAGTAACTCCTAAATCGCAATCATGAATCCTCAACGGCCTGGAGCAGCGCTCCAGGCCGTTTTGTTTAGCTAACGATTACGAAAATATTGGAGCCGAAAAGTGAAGACGATTCTTAAGATTTCTGTGTACATCGGATTGGCAATTGCCGTATTGATAACGGCCGCAAGCAGATTGTTGCCGGCAGACAAGACGCCAATCAAAATCAAGTTGCTGAATGTTTCCTATGATCCCACACGGGAGTTGTACCAGCAGGTTAACCCTGCCTTTGCTGCTGATTGGAAGAAGAAGACCGGCAACGACATTGTTATAGATTTATCGAACGGTGGTTCAGCCAAGCAGGCGCGTTCGGTGCTCGACGGCCTTGAGGCTGACGTAGTTACCCTCGGTTTAGGATACGACATTGACGCTCTTGCCGATAAGGGCCTGCTCGCGCAGGACTGGCAGAAAAAGCTTCCCAATAACAGCTCACCGTATACCTCAACCATCGTCTTCCTGGTGCGCAAGGGGAATCCGAAAAACATCAAAGACTGGCCAGATGTGATCAAGCCTGGCGTTGAGGTCATTACTCCCAACCCCAAGACGTCAGGGGGAGGACGCTGGAGTTATCTGGCGGCGTGGGGATATGCCTATCGCAAGAACGGCAACAATGAAGCCAAGGCCAGGGAGTTTGTGACCGCGCTCTATAAGAATGTTCCCGTGCTCGATTCGGGAGCGCGTGGCTCCACTACTACCTTTGCCCAGCGCGAGATCGGTGATGTTCTGCTGGCCTGGGAGAATGAAGCCCACTTGGCATTGAAGGAATTTGGGGCCGACAAGTTCGAGATCGTGGTGCCGTCAGAGAGCATTCTGGCAGAGCCGCCGGTTGCAGTGGTGGATAAGGTTGCCGGCAAGAAAGGCACAGCAGACATCGCCAAAGCCTATCTGTCATTTCTCTATAGCGATGCCGGACAAGAGATCATAGCCCAGAACTTCTATCGTCCATTTAACAAGAGCGTGTTAGCGAAACACGAGTCGCAGTATGGCAAGTCAAATCTCTTTACCTTCGAATCGCTCTACGGGAACTGGCGGCAGACGCGGGCCAAATTTTTTGCCGATGGCGGAATTTTTGACCAGATCTATACGCCAGGAGGAAAGTAAGCAGCTTCGAAGTGAAACATTCCTGCATGTCAGGAGCAGCAAGTAAAGAAATGGTCCGTATCAAACCAAAACGCGTGCTGCCCGGCTTTCGTCTTACCCTGGGCTTTGCCATCACCTATTTGACGGTGATGATACTGATCCCATTGCTGGGGCTTTTCGCCAAGACGTTCACCATGGGGTGGCACGCATTTTATGCGACCGCCACCTCAGCCCGCGTTTTAGCTTCACTGCGTCTGAGCTTCGGCACAGCGGCCGCGGCGGCAGGTGTGAACGCAGCCTTCGGAATCGTTATTGCCTGGGTCCTGGTGCGCTACAAATTTCCCGGAAAGCGATTTCTCGATGCCTTGGTGGATATCCCCTTCGCACTTCCCACGGCGGTCGCCGGTATTGCATTGACCCAGATGTACGCCGTCCACGGCTGGCTGGGACAATGGCTGGCGCCGCTGGGAATTAAAGTCGCATTTACTCCGCTGGGAATTGTGATTGCACTCATTTTTACCGGATTGCCGTTCGTGGTGCGGACGGTGCAGCCGGTGCTTGCCTCGATGGATCCTGAACTTGAAGAAGCGGCTGCCACGCTGGGCTCAGGACGCTGGTACACGTTTTTGCGGGTCGTGTTTCCGGAGTTGTACCCGGCGTTACTGACCGGCTTTGCACTTGCCTTTGCCCGTGGCGCCGGCGAGTACGGTTCGGTGGTGTTCATCTCGGGCAATCTGCCCATGCGCACCGAGATCGCTCCACTGTTGATCATCACCAAACTCGATCAGTATGACTACACCGGGGCCACGGCGCTGGCGGTAGTAATGCTGGCAATTTCTTTTGCCATACTGCTTTTCATTAATTTTTATCAACATGGGAGGGCGTCGGCCTTTCGGCACGCAGCATAATGAGTCAACTCATAGCAGCGGAAACTCCAACCAAGTTGCTGACCACGGAATTTGGCAGGGTGGTCCATCGCGATCCACTGTGGGCCCGTGTTCTGCTCATCGGCACAGCGAGTCTGTTCGTGGTGGTTCTGGTACTGGTCCCGCTGGTATATGTGTTTGTAGAAGCGCTCTCTAAAGGCATTCCCGTTTTTTGGCAGGCCATCAATCATCCCGATGCGATGGCCGCCTTCAGGCTGACCGCGTTCAGTGCCACGGTTGCGGTTGCGCTCAACCTGCTCTTCGGATTGGCCGCATCGTGGGCGATTACCAAGTTCTCATTTCGTGGAAAAAGTTTTCTTGTAACCCTCATTGACCTGCCCTTTTCCGTTTCGCCGGTCATTTCAGGGCTGGTTTTTGTGCTGCTGTTTGGCGCCCAGGGATGGTTTGGAACCTGGCTGCAGCAGCACGAGATCAAGATCATCTTCGCCTGGCCAAGCATTCTGTTGGCGACGATTTTCGTCACCTTTCCTTTTATCGCACGAGAACTCATGCCCGTCATGGAAGCGCAGGGACACGATGAAGAAGAGGCCGCAGTCACACTTGGGGCTTCGGGCTGGCAAACCTTCTGGCATGTCACGCTGCCCAACATTCGTTGGGCCCTGTTTTATGCCGTTATCCTGTGCTCGGCGCGCGCGGTGGGCGAGTTCGGCGCGGTCTCAGTGGTATCAGGCCATATCCGTGGCCAGACGAATACCGCGCCGCTTCACATTGAGCTTCTTTATAACGAATATGCGACTGCAGCGGCGTTCAGCATTGCCGCCATCCTGGCGCTGTTTGCCTTGGCCAGCCTGGTGCTGAAAATTCTCGCTGAACGCTGGGTGCGGACCGACTTGTATGGCGACTTTTTCTTTCGGAGCAAAACCTAATGCTAAGCGTGATTCCAATTCGCCTCTCCAACATACACAAAAAATTCGGCAGCTTCGTGGCTTCCGAGAATGTAAGCCTCGACATCCAGGCCGGAGAACTGCTCGCGCTTCTGGGGCCTTCCGGCTCGGGAAAGACCACCTTGTTGCGGGTGATTGCAGGCCTTGAAACACAAGACAGCGGGTCAGTCTTCTTTGGCGAGGAAAACATGACCGATGTGGGCCCCAAAGACCGGCGGGTTGGATTCGTTTTCCAGCACTACGCTCTTTTTAAGCACATGAACGTGCTGCAGAATGTCGCTTTCGGGTTGCAGGTTCGAAAGAGGAAGCTCGGCTTGAGCAATGGGCAGATCCGGGAAAAAGTTTTGCAACTGCTTGAGCTGGTGCAATTGAGTGGACTGGAGAAACGCCTGCCAACGCAGCTTTCTGGAGGGCAGAGACAACGCGTTGCCCTGGCCAGAGCCCTGGCAGTCGAGCCCAAAGTGCTTTTGCTCGATGAGCCCTTTGGAGCATTAGACGCCAAGGTGAGAAGAGAGTTGCGGCGCTGGCTGCGCGGTTTCCACCAGCAGATGGCGATTACCACGGTCTTTGTCACCCATGACCAGGATGAGGCCGTAGAAATTGCCGACCGAATCGTCATCATGAACCACGGCAAAATCGAACAGATTGGCACGCCCCATGAAATTCAGAAATATCCGGCGAGCGATTTTGTCGCTGAATTCATAGGCAACGGTAATGGCAACGGTGGCGCACTCACTCCGGCGCCAGTCTATGCAGGGGCTATTCCAAAAGTTAAAGCGTATGAGGTTGAAGCCTAAGCCTAAGCATGTCGTTCACTCCACGAATCCAATCCTGTTGTTGACCCTTTCCTAAAAGCAAGGCGCTGGAGCGCATTGCCTCGCCGTGCCCCATATATAATATGCGTTTTTATACGACTGTAATAGATATGTTTAAGCGTATCTATACGCATTATGATCTTTTTTAACGTAACGAAAAATCCAAATACTTTATTCCAGAGGCGATATGAAAAAACTAATTTTCCTTTTGTTGCTTGCAGTGCCGGCCTTGCTGCACGCGCAGACAAGCCCAGGAAGGACAAAATCCCGGCGGCGGCAAGAAAAGCGTGCCGATCCTACGTTGGCCCACCTCCAGGCGCTCGAAAATGCCGTTGCCGCTCAACAACAACAGATCCAGCAGCTCACCAATGAGCTCAAGCAGCGCGACGAGCAGTGGGCGGAATTTCAGCAGGAATTTATCCAGGCAAAGGAAACTGCGAACCGCGCGCAAGCTCAGGCGGTAAGCGCCGACGCATATTCAGAGCAAGCCAGCACCGCTGTTGTGGCGCTCAAGACCGACGTCAGCAAGCTGCAGTCTACTGTGGGGCAGGCTACAACCTCTGATAAAGAGTTGCAGAAACGGATTGGCGGAATTGAGAGCGCCTTGTCCCGCTTCCGCTTCAATGGCGACGTCCGCCTTCGCTCCGACAGTATCTTTCAGAACTACGCGGGCTGCGCTGCCTGCGTGGCGCGTAATCGCGCTCGCATTCGCCTGCGCCTTGGCCTCGAAGGCAAGTTGAGCGAGGATTTCATCGGAGGCATTTATATGGCTTCGGGCACTAACCTCAATGGTGTAGCTTCTCTCGCTGACCCGATTGCCACGAATGAGACCCTCACCACGT
>WNFB01004223.1_pt1 | contig 12763 bp, 14 predicted proteins | sample 5400501 | NCBI WGS metagenome assembly WNFB01 (sample SAMN13153341, study PRJNA577476) | soil metagenome | isolation source: 200 cm saprolite under Douglas fir tree site 2 hole 1 | place: USA:California | collected 2015-04-18 | reverse complement strand
CGCCCGGCTCTGGCGCGCGCTCACCCGAATGTGCAGGTCCTGCTTCACGTCTTCGGCGGCAGCCTGGTCGGCCTCGCTCTGACTCAGCGCGCCGGTCGTCACCATGCCCCTGAGCACGTACTCCTGTCGCGCCTTCGCATCGGAGTAATGCAGCACCGGGTCGTAGGCGCTCGGAGCCTGGATGAGGCCGGCCAGGAAAGCGGCCTCGGCGGCGCTCAGGTCTTTCGCTTCCTTGTTGAAGTACGTGCGCGCAGCCGCGCCGATGCCATAGGCGCCGTGCCCGAAGTAGACGCGGTTCAGATACATCGTCAGGATCTGGTCCTTCGAGAAGCGCTGCTCGAGACCGATCGCAAGCACCATCTCGTGGAGCTTGCGCGGCAGCGATTTTTCCGGAGAGAGCAGCTGGATCTTCACCAGCTGCTGGGTGATCGTGCTGCCGCCCTGGTTCAGGCCGCCGCTCGTGAGGTCGACCCAGACGGCGCGGGCGGTCGACTGCAGGTCGATGGCGCCGTGGTGGTAGAAGTTCCGGTCCTCCGCGGCCATCACCGCGGCGGGAGGGTACTTGCCCATCTGGTCCAGAGTCAGGTTCACGTGGTAATGACCGGCCGGGCTGTAGTCCTCGATGACCTGGCCGTTGCGGTCGAGGATGACGATGTCGCCCGCCGCGAGCCCGCTGTTGGGGTCGGGAAGATCCTTTAAGGCCCACGCCACATAAGCGGTGGACAGCGCGAAGATCACCGCGATGGTGGCGGAGATCAGGATCCGCCGCCGCCACATCCACCCGATGAGTCCGCGTGTCCGCCAGCTGCGCGCAGCGGACGGTGCAGGATTCAAAACCCTCAACCCTCGAGCGCCAGGGATACGACTTGTCGCGGCGCTTCGGAGTAAGAACGCCAAGTTCGGGGTGGCTACTCGAATTGTAAAAACGCCCAATTCCGGCTCAGATCAGCGGCGATTGGCCTCTTTAGGAAAAGTGAGCTCAGCTCACCAGCGACAGCACGAGCAGCGCCTGGCCGGCGTGGTACAGCACGATGTTGCCCAGCCCGCCCCGCGGCACAGGCTTCACGAAACGGTTCCATGCGAGCAGGCCGTCTGAATAGAAGAACAGGAGCGCCCCGGCCAGGGCGACGAGCGAGCCGGTGCTGCCGGCGCTCGAGACCATGATCACGAACACGGTCACGTAAGCGGTCACCGGCCAGACCAGCCCTGGCTGGTTCTTGCGCAGCGCTCTTATCACCGGCGGGAGGATCACGGCCACGGACACCAGCGCGATCACCGCGGCCACCGCCAGCAGCGCTGCTTGCAGCGGGCGATGGTAAAAGCCCGCGATGTACGCCAGGTGCTCCACGAGAGCGGCGCCCAGGCCGAGCAGGAACATGTCCTGCGGGAGCATCAGAAAGATGTCGCTGATCAGCCCGAGCGTGAGCGCCACAAGGAAAAAGGTGCGTTCGGTGGCATCCACCGGATGGAGAAGGATCGCGACGGCGATCAGCCCAAGCATCACCGCGGGCTTGGCCGCGTACTCGAGCCCACGCCGCGAGGCGGCGACTGCGAGCCAGTCGGCCAGCGCGAACACCGTGGTCACCACCAGCGCGAGCCATGCCAAACCGGTCATCGGCCTGCCGGTACAGTAAGTCCGCAGGGGGTGATGAGATGCGACTGGTTGCCACTGAGTACGTGAGCGTCGACGGCGTGATGGACGAGCCGGGCAAGTGGTCCTTCCCGTTCTGGAGCGAGGAGGCCGCGAAGTTCAAGGAAGAGGAGCTTCTCGCCACCGACGCGCTGCTTCTCGGCCGCCTGACCTATGAAGGATTCGCCGCGGCGTGGCCGACCATGAAGGGCACCGGCGAGTTCGGCGAACGTATGAACAGCATCAAGAAGTACGTCGTCTCCAGCACGCTCAAGAATCCGACGTGGAGCAATACGACGGTGATCAACGGTGATCCGGTCGAAGGGATCAAGAAGCTGCGCGCCGAGCCAGGCAAGGATCTGTTGCTGTCCGGCAGCGGCACGCTGGTGCGGTCTTTGATCCCGCACGACCTCATCGACGAATTTCGCCTGATGGTCTACCCCATCGTGCTGGGGAAGGGCAAGCGGCTCTTCCACGGCGACGAGCCGGAGCGCGTGCTTCAGCTGACGGGCGTGAAGCAGTTCCCCACGGGCGTGACCGTCCTGTCGTACGAACCGAAGCGGTAGCTAGCTAGCGGGCGGCTTTCAGCGCGGCTTTGAGGTCCGAGACCCCCATGTAAACGGTGGCGCGCTTGCCGCCGCCGGGCCCGGCGTAGACGTAGTGGATGTTGACGCCGGCGGCGCCGAGCTTCTTTGACACTTTGCCCAGCGTGCCGGGGTTGTCGGTCAGGGTCACCGCCAGGACCTCATCTTCCGAAGCTTCCCAGCCCATCGATGAGCAGATCTTCTTGGCCGCCGCGGTCTTGTCGACCACGATGCGCACCGAGCCGCGGCCTCCTTCGGTGGTCGCCATCAGGGCGCGAATGTTCACCTTCTTGGCGCCCAGGGCGGCCCCGATCTCACCCAGGCGGCCCGGCTGATCAGAGACCCAGATCGTCAGCTGCTTTGCTCGCGGCATCTCTCCACCTCTCAGTAAAATCCCGGCGCCTACCGGCGCAAATTTCGACGGTAGCTTAGCTTCGAAAGGTCAACCGCGGAAGGCCTTCGCGATCTGCTCCCAACCCGAAAGGACCTCTGATGTGCGGTGGTCGCGCTGCCGCACCGCCATCCCGACCAACCCGGCGACGACAACGAGCGCGAACGCGGCGCCCTCGGCCGCCACGTTTTCGAAATCCGGGTGGGGCGGTGGCGGCGACGAGGGCTCCGAGAGGGTCCTGCTCACGACCAGGGTCCCGACGAGTACGCCCAATCCGCCGAGCGCGACGCTAAGGCCTTGCAGCCGGCGGTCGCGCGATGAGTCCGGCTCGCGCGGCAAGGCCTGGGTGATCGCGCGCGGCAAAGGGCCTGTCGCCGTCACAAGCGCGAAGATCCCAGCCGCGAGCAGTACGAGCGCGATCGGGGCAAGCACGAACAGGTCGACGCCCATAAGGATGTTGTCCGCCGAGGTAAAGGCACCGTCGACGTTGCACTCAGTCGCTCCGAAGCTGCCTGGCGGGGGTGTCATCGGGTGGCATCCTGCCGGTGTCGGAGACGGAACCACGTAGAGAAACATCTCCCCCACAAGCTTCAGCGTACCTCGACGCCCCCACCTAACCTCCCTGTGAGACTTGATGTGCGCCAGTGACCCGAAGGTGTGGCTCTTGACCTCCCAGGCGCCCGAGTGGCTGCCTTTGTGTGGACCTGTCCGCCGGAGGGTCAGTGGTGCCGGCCGGACACACCCCGTTGGCCTGATAAGAAGCTCGCCCGCCGAACGGCGTGGCCCCTCACAGTGATGCCACCCGGTGTTCTTCAAGCCACGACCGGCACCGTACTGGACGCTACACGAGGAGGCAGTGCAATGGAAAGCGTTCAGGGCCTAGTGGTGGGAGTCGACACCCACAAGGACACGCACAGCGCGGCCATGGTCGACGAACTTGGCGGCGTACTCGCCGCCCTCGATGTTGGGGCCAACCGGAATGGCTATCGGAGCCTACTCAAGTGGGCACGGTGCCAGAGCTCGGGGCGAATCTGGGTGGTCGAGGGCACGGGTAGTTATGGGGCCGGTCTGGCCGCTTTCCTGAGCGCCGAAGGCGAGGTCGTATTCGAGGGTGACCGGCCGCAGCGACGCAAGCGCGGGGCCGCTGGCAAGTCTGACCAGCTGGACGCCATCAAGGTCGCTCGTGAGGCTCTGGCTCGTCCACACCCCGCGGTTCCCCGCCGACGTGGCCAGCGAGAAGCGATTCGAATCCTGCTCACCACTCGCGAAGGCGCGGTTCAGGCCTACCGGCAAGGACTCAACCAGCTCTACGCCTTGGTCGTGTCGGCGCCGGAGCCAATTCGCGAACGCCTCATCCGACTCAAAGGCGAGCAGCTAATCCATGCCTGCATTCGAGTCCGCGCCGCCAGCGACCTGGAGAGCAGCGTGACCGCGACCACCATGCGTCAGATTGCCCGCCGGCTCAACTTGCTGCTCAGCGAGGCCGCTGACTACGAACGGCAGCTGGCTGAGTTAGTCGGCGCGGCTGCACCGAGCCTGCTCGCCGAACCCGGCGTAGGACCCATCACGGCAGCTCAGGTGCTGATCTCGTGGTCTCACGCTGGGCGCATTCGCCATGAAGGCGCCTTCGCCGCCCTGGCCGGAGTGGCACCGGTTCCCGCCTCGAGCGGCCGCGTCGTCCGCCATCGGCTTAACCACCAAGGCGACCGGCAATTGAACCGTGCCCTCCATGTCGTGGCTCTTTCCCGCTCAAGCTTTCACAAGCCGACCCGCGCGTACATCGCCCGGCGCAGCGCCGAAGGCAAATCAACTCGCGAAATCCGCCGCTGCCTTAAGCGCTACCTCGCCCGCCGCTTTTTCAGATTGCTGCAGCGCCTTGACAACCCATAGAAGCGTCCACATGGTGGGGAGGGACCTTGGATTCGCGTAGTCTGGAATTGAGATGACCGCGATTGCTTGGAACGAGAAGACCATCGAGGAATTCCACGCCAAGAAGGGACTCGGCGTGGGCCCGTGGCGCGACAACGTGCTGCTTCTCACCGCGAAGGGAGCGAAGAGCGGCGTCGACATAACGACGCCTCTCGTCTATCGGAAAGACGGCGACCACTACGTGGTCGTGGCGTCGAAGGGCGGCGCGCCGCATCATCCGAAATGGCTGCACAACCTCGAAGCCAATCCCATCGTCGAGATCGAGGTCGCCAGTGACGGCGGCACCGAGACGTTCAAGGCAAAGGCGACGCCGATCATGAGCGGGCCCGAGCACGACCGCCTGTACGAGCACCTGACCGAGGTCTGGCCGAGCTTTCGCGACTACCAGCAGCGCACGGAGCGGACGATCCCTGTCGTTGTGCTGGAGCGCGTCGCGGACTGATAGGCTCCCGGCGTGAGCGCGTTACCGCCGGGAACGCAGGTCTCGGCGGACGGCAGGTGGTACTGGGACGGCAGCAAATGGGCACCGGTGACGGCGCCGGCTACGACGCAGCCCGCGTACCCACCCGCGTACGCGTACCCCTACGCCACACAGCGCACGAACAGCATGTCGATCGCCTCGCTGGTGAGCGGCATCCTGGCGTGGCTTCTGTGCCCCTTCATCGGAGGCGCCCTGGCGGTGGTCTTCGGGCACGTGGCCAGAGGCCAGATCAAGCAGTCGGGCGAGGCCGGCGGAGGGATGGCGATCGCCGGGCTCGTGCTCGGTTACGCCAACCTCGGCGTGTCGGTGCTCGGATTCATTGCCTGGATCCTTCTACTCGTGGGCGCTGCCTTTCTCGGGACACTCGCTCCCTCCGTCAGCCCGACGCCCTAGTCGGCTTATGAGCGACTGCTGTACTCCGAAGGGATATCGGTGGGTCTTCAGCGAGAGATCCGCTCGGGCGGAGGCGAAGCGCTACAGGCGCAAAGGCCTTGACCCGACGTCGCGGCGGATCTTCGACGTCGTCAAGAAGCAAGGCGTCGAGGGACGCACGGTGCTGGAGGTCGGCGGCGGGATCGGCGCGATCCAGATCGAGCTGCTGAAGGCGGGCGCCGCGCGCGCAATCAGCGTCGAGCTCACGCCCACCTATGAGGACGAGGCCGCGGCCCTGCTGCGCGAGGCGGGCCTGGAGGAGCGGGTCGAGCGCCGCATCATGGACTTCGCCGCCGCGGGCGCTGCGGTCGAAGGCGCGGACATCGTGATCATGAACCGCGTCATCTGCTGCTATCCCGACATGCCCCGCCTTGCGGGCGCCGCCTCCGACCACGCACGCGAGCTGCTCGTGATGAGCTTTCCGAAACGAACGTGGTGGATGCGAATCGCGATGCTTCTAGGCAATGCGATCCTTGGCGTGACCCGGCGCGAGTTCCACATCTTCCTGCACCCGCCCAAGAGCATCCTGGCGACGTCTGAGCAGCACGGCCTGCGCGCGGTTCTCAGCGAGTCAGGCGTGGTCTGGACCGTGGCCGCCCTGCGCCGGGCCGCCTAACAAACACTCCTACAATTTGCCGCGCACCGGCATTTCGGTTTGGAAAGAGAGGGAGGGATTTCAGTGGGCGCCATCTCCTTTGCACTGCCCTACACCGCGGAGACCGTCGCCAAGGGGTACGACTTCATCGCCCAGCTCACCGGCGAGCGCGCTGACGAGCACCATCAGCGGCACAAGCTGCATGGCCTGCAGAACTTCAAGATCTGGCGCCAGCACCACCCGGTCGAGGTGGTGATCGTCTACCTGGAGGCGGACGACATTGAGACGATGCTCGAGAGCCGGCGCAAGGCCGACCATGAGTTCGAGCAGTGGTTCGACGAGCAGGTGGTCGGCATCACGGGATACCACTGGGCCGACGCCAAAGGCGAGCTGCTCATGGACTGGCACCACGAGGAAGGCCACCGGCACCACGCCGGCGCAAGCGCCTAGGCGCCGCCGCCGTCAGGAGTGCGAGCCGGTCTTCTGGTGAGCGTGCCTCGGTAGCTGCTTGGCGGCCTCGTGCACGTCGGGGTGCTCGAGGATGTCCTTCAACAGCTTGTTGAAGTGGTCGATCTCGCGGTCCGTCATGCGCTGGATGATCGGCTCGGTCATTCCGAACATGTCGGCCAGCTGCAGGTCGACCTCGGTCGAGAACTTCGTACCGCCGTCCTCGTCGTGAAGCGAGTAGTGGTACTCGAGTTGCTTCACATGCGGACCGTGGCCGGTGAATGTGATGCGCCGGTCGGCCTCGTACTCCGTGACCTCGCCGTGGATCTCGATACGGCGCCCGAGGACGTTGCGGACCTCGGTGATGCGTGATCCCTTCTCCAGCCGCTCGTGCTCCTGCTCCACGAGGTTGGCCTGCCAGTAGATCCGATTTTCGTGGTCCCGCAGGAACTCGAACACCTCATGAACGGGCCGGTCGATATGGATCGAATGCTGCGCCTTGATCAATGCACCGTGCCTCCCCAGACCTAGTGCGCCGGCGAAATCAGCGCTGCGCCGACTCTAGCACCGGCCAGTTCAGGCGAGGGGCTTTTCGTACTTGACCTCGAACTCTCCGACGGCGATGACCGTGCCGTGCTCGATCTGGATCGCGTGGTCGGGCTCGAGCCGGAACCATTCCGAGATGCCGGCCGGCAGCACATAGGTGCCGTTGGCCGACCCGAGGTCGCGTACCAGCACCGCCCAGCCGTCGACCAGCACCTCCGCGTGGGTCCTGGAGACGCCGGTCTCGCTCGACGGCACCTCGACCCCGGCCGCCGTCCCGGCGACGACGCCGGCGGCGTGACCCGGGGTGCGGCCGATGACCAGCGGGCGGTCGACGATGAACTCGCGGCCGTCCTGCGTGAGGAGCCTGCCGAGCGGAGGGCGCGGGCGCCGCTGGATCACCTCGCCTGTCGATGCGCCGCATATCCGGCAGGCAGCCGACTCCGGGTCATTGAAATGCCCGGCGGCGCACAGGACTCCTTCGATTTCGACCGGCCCAAGGTCGGTGGCCGCAGGCACGACCGCGAGTGTCGGCCGGTGCTCGAACGGCTCCTGCGCGTGCGCCGCCTGGGCTGGAACGGCACCGATGACCGTGGCCGCCGGCGTCACATCCGCGGCCGGCCACGTCAGCTCCAGCGAGCCGTCGCTCACGTTCAGCGAGGAGATGTCGCCGCTGAGCGTCTCCTCGATTCGCGAGTCCGATTCGTGGCCCAGAAGCTGGAGCCGCTCGCCGTTCACCGTCGCGACCAGCCCGAGCCGTCCGTGTATCGCGACGTGCACTCCGGCAGCGTCGATGACGACCGCGCAGAAGGGCGTCACCGCCACGGGCCGGCGCGACCTCACAACGGTGAAGAGCGCTTCGACGTCATTGGTCGTCTGCCAGGCCTTGAGCAATGGCTCCGCCGCCGGATCCGCCGCCGCGGAGATGAACAGGTACGCGCTGCCATGGGCTGCGGCGATTCCCGCTCCTGGCGTGACGGTCAGTCGCGGCTCGGTCACGCGGGCGCTTCCACCGCCGCTGCGGCCGGAGTTGGACGGATGGTCTCGGTGGCGAACACGAAGGACATTGGGCGGAAACCGCGGATGTGGATGCGGTCGCCGTTGTGGAGCTGATTCATCGCCGGCGCCGGCGCAGCGCGATGTCCGTTGATCAGGACGCCGTTATAGCTGAGGTCGGTCAGGAAGTACTGGCCGTTGCTGAAGTCGATGCGCGCGTGTAGTCGCGAGACGTGCAGGTCGATCAGCCGCAGCTCGTTGGTCACGTCGCGCCCGATCCGCAGCGGACGTGCCGGCGACAGGTTGATCACCGAAGGTCCGTCCCACGTTCCCTGCACAAGAAGGCGCGCGGGTTGCGCGGGACCGACGTGCGCCGGCGCGCTTGCCGCCGCGGGCGCGAGCGCAGGCAGCGCCGACAGCGTGAGCGTCCCCGAATAGCGGGGCTGCGGCTTTGGCGCCGCCGCCGCCTCGCCCGGCTCGACCACCTCGACCACGCCGTGCGCGATCGCCTCGCCGGTCTCTTCATGCAGATCGGGGAGGATCCGCTTGAGCCATACCGGGATCCACCAGTTGGCGGCTCCCATGAGCCGCATCGTGGCCGGGACCAGGATGATGCGGACGATCGTCGAGTCGACGAAGACGCCCACGCCGAGCCCGACCCCGAGCTCCTTGATGACCACGGTCTTGCCGAACGCGAACGAACCAAACGTGCCGAGCAGGATGATCGCAGCCGCGGTGATCACGCCGGCCGTGTGCTGCAGGCCTGCCGCGACCGCCTCGCGGTTGCGCCCGGTCTGCTTGTAGTACTCCTTGACTCTCGAAAGCATGAAGACCTCGTAGTCGGTCGACAGCGCGAACAGCACGACATAGAGGATGGCGGGGCTGATGACCGACACGCGGTCGAGCGGTGTGAAGCCCAGAAGGGAAGCGCCCCAGCCGTACTGGAACACAGCCACCAGCACGCCGAACGTCGCGGCGATCGAAATGAGATTCAGGATCACGGCCTTCAGTGGGAGAAGCACTGACTGGAAGAACATCATCAGCACGACGAATATCAGCGCTGCCACCACGGCGGCGATGAGAGGAAATCTCGCGTACAGGCCGGTCTCGTAGTCGCGGAAGATCGCGGTCTCGCCGCCGGCAAGCACCTGGGCGTTTTTCAAACCGCTGGTTGACGGCAGGATCCGGTCCCGGATGTCGGTGAGGAGCGACTCGGTCGACGCGTCGAACTCTCGATCCTTCGAATAGACGAACAGGGTCGTGGTGTCGCCGGCCGCGTCCACGAAGTTGCCGAGCGAGCCCGCCGCTGCGCCCAGCCTGTCCGGCGTGAGATTCGTGAACGCCTCGCGCGGTTGGGAGCTGAGCGCGGACCGCAGCGAGTCGACGCCCGCTACGCGATTGTCCGCGGCGAGCTCGGTTGTCAGGTCGTCGATGGCGCCGAGCACGCCTGGGGTCCAGACGCCGTTCTGCGAGGTCGTCTGGATCACGATCTGCACGGGTGCGAGCCGACCTGGCCCGAACGCTCTCGACACAGTGTCCGCGCCGTTGGACGACTCGACCCCGCCCGGTATGCCCGGGCCTCCGAGCACGATCGTGCGCAGCGGCGCCGCCAGGACGACCAGGATTACCAGACCAGCCACGAGCCATATCGCCGGCCGGGCCATGATCAGATCGCTGAGCCGGTACCAGAAGCCAAGCTCGCCGGGCTTCGGCCGCTTCGCCCTCGGCAGCACGGCGAGCGACTCGATGTGGCGGCCGAGCAGGTGCAGGGTGGCGGGCAGCAGCGTGAGCGCGAACGCGAGCGCGATCAACGCGGCCAGCGCGACCGAGAGGCTGATCGACCGCACCATGACGATCGGCCAGAGCAGGGCTGTCATCGCGCTCATCGCAAGGATCACGGTGATCCCCGAGTAGGTGATCGAGCGACCAGCGGTTGCCATGGCGATGAGCAAGGCGTCGTGCGGCGTCTGGCCGTCGAGCACCTCTTCTCGATACCTGGTGACGACGATCAGCGAGTAGTCGATGCAGAGGCCGAGCCCGATCATGCTTCCGGTGTTCAGCGCGAACACGGAAGTCGGTATGAGAACGCCGAGCGGGTAGAGCAAGCCCTGCGAGAGCACGACGGTGAGTCCGCCGAGGGCAAGCGGGATCAGCGCCGCGGGCAGCGTCCTGAACACGAGCAAGAGGAGCACGAAAAGCACCGGCAGAAAGATGAGCTCGGCGAGGTGCGCGTCCTCCTCCGACGCACCGAGCGAGTCGTAAGACACGGCCGCGAATCCGGTGACCCAGTGCTGCAGGCTGAGGCTCGACAGGGCTTTGCGTATGTCGGGGATCACGGCTTGCTGCGCCTGCTCGTCGCCGTCCAGCGAAGCCGTGATCAAGGTCGTATGGCCGTCGCTGGAGGCGAAGGCTGCGCCGCCACCGGAGTAGTAAGTGCGTACCGCGTGAACGCCCTTCACCCGGCCGAGAAGCTCGGCGGCCTGCGTCACCTGCTCCTTGAGCGCTGGACTGTCGACCGTGAGGTCGCCGGACTGGATGACCACGATCGCCGTGTTCTGGCTCGAGGCGTCGAGCTTGGTCCTCAGCAGCTCGTTGGCCCGGTCGGACTCGGAGCCGGGAATGACGAGGCTCCCGCCCTGCAAGACCTCGGTCGCCCGCGGTGCCAGCACCAGCGCCGCCACCGCGATGACGGCCACCCACAACCCGATCACGATCCACTTGAAGTGGATGATCTGGTCGGTCAGGCGCGCGAACGGATCGGTCACCCTCTTCCCTCCACAAGGCCGGCGCGGTCACGGTGACGCTAGCGCCCGCTGGGAATCCTGTCCATCCCAACTTTGTTGGGGCAGACTGGACGTGCCGGCCCCTATAGAGGGCGACAGGAGTATGTGAAGAGCATGAGTTCGGGCGCCACGAGGCCGAGCTCATCCGGGACGCCAAGGGTGGCGACGGTGGCGCCTTCGCGGAGCTCCTGCGACCCCAATATGACGGGGCTTTTCGACTCGCTCTGGGACTCCTACACGACGCCAACGAGGCGGAGGACGCGGTGCAGGAGGCCGCCTTCAAGGCGTGGCGACGGCTGGGCAACCTGCGTGAAGGGGCGAGCCTCCGGCCGTGGTTTCTCGGCATCGTGGCCAACCAGTGCCGCGACGTGAGCCGGAGCGCGTGGTGGTCCGTGCTCAAGGTCGAACCACCTGAAACGGCGGCTTTGACCGCCGACCTCGCCGAGGCGATCGACCTCCGGCGCGCGCTGCGCCGGATGGGCCATGACGATCGCCTTGTTCTCGTACTTCGCTACTTCCTTGATTTGCCGTTTGAGGAGATCGCGACGACTCTCGGCATCTCGACCAAAGCTGCCAGGTCCAGGGTCGAGCGGGCGGTGCACCGCCTGCGGCCCATCGTCCAGGTGCAGGGGGCGGCTGTCTGATGGAAGACATGAACCTTTTTGACCGGTTCCATGCGGCCTTCGAAGAGGCGCCGCCAGGGGGCGCATTCGAGCGGCTGCAGAGCGATTTGACCAAGCACTCGGCCGCGCGACGCGCGCGCCCGGCATTCCACATGAGGTGGTCCCGAATGTCACTGCGACTCACCGCGGCCGTCGCCGTGGTGTTGGTTGCGATCGCGCTGGTCGCCGCCTACATCGCGGCGCAGCGCCCATCGGTCGGAAGCGTGCCGGCCGGTTATTCAGTCGCCGCCTACCAGTCGATGGTCCAGACGAACTACGGCGCCTGGCTGAGCGCCCCCTTCAACTGCCATACGGTCGCGGACTCCTCGTGCGCGACCGACCTGGCCGGCAACCAGGCTGTCCTATTGAAATGGCGAAGCGAGCTCGACTCGTTCCGGACCCCGAACCAGTTTGCCGTTGTTGATGCTCAGATGCGAAAGCACCTCGACGCAATGCTCCAGAAGTTCGGCGTCGAGGCCACCGCCGTGAACAGCCACAACCAGAACCTGTTTGACAGCGCCCTGTTCTACGGCCGCATCGATGTCACCTGGCTCGAGCATGCCGCGCAGGGCATCGCCAGTTCGTACGTGGCGAACTCGAGTCAGTACGTCGCCCTGGTGCAAGCCGAGCGCGCGAACCTCATGAGCGGCTGTTCCAGCTGCCAGTCGGATGCAACACTCGCTGATTGCGCGACTATCGGCGACCCACTCTGCCCGCACGATGTCACCACCGATTCCGACTTCCTCGGCACGATGCAGGCTGATTTCGTGAAGACCGCGGCCCCGGCGGAATTCAGAGATCGGAGCTCGACGCTGCAGATAGATCTGGCTCGGGCCGACAACGCGCTGATGGCTGCCGGCAACGCCCTTCTCCAGAATGACTCGGTGGAACTCAAGGCAGCCCGTGCTTCGTACCTCGACGCGATGACCGCAGTCTCGGCCGACCTTCAGAGCTGAAGGAAGACCGTTTCCTGATCCCCCTGCAGGTGGATGTCGAAGCGAACGCCGCCCTCACTCGCGGTCGCGATGAGGGTGTGCCTGCGCTCCAGCTCGACCATCTGAAGGAGCGGATCGTCGTCGAGATTGGCGTCAGGCAGGTACAGCCGAGTCGCCAGATGGCGAAGGAGCCCGCGAGCGAAGACGAGCACGTCGAAGTACGGCGCTTTGCGGACGGTGAAATGGAAGGCGCCTTCGCGATCGGTTCCGCAGCGGGCGAACTGCTCGCCGTCGGAGATCTCGAGCAGCGCATCCGGCACCGGCTCGCCGGCGCCGTCGAACACCTGGCCTTCGA
>WNFB01004222.1_pt1 | contig 12764 bp, 12 predicted proteins | sample 5400501 | NCBI WGS metagenome assembly WNFB01 (sample SAMN13153341, study PRJNA577476) | soil metagenome | isolation source: 200 cm saprolite under Douglas fir tree site 2 hole 1 | place: USA:California | collected 2015-04-18 | reverse complement strand
ATCCATTGATGGTCTTCGAGGAACTGCATGCCGCCGAGCCCGCGGTCGTACGTCAACAAAAACAACGACGCGACAAAGTCGAGCGCGAGCCACAGGGTCGCGAACTTCTTGATCAGATCGTTCTGTTCTTTTCGGAACAGGGCAAAAACCAGAATCGCGCCGAGGGCCGGCAGCCAGGTGACTATGGAGATAATGTTGTGTGTGAACACGTCAGTCCTCGCGAAAAGTGTCAGAAGCCCGCGCGTAAGCAAGGGCTATTCGAGCAATCGTTGCCCTCCCTAACGGTCGGGCTTCTGACACGCCTACCTAAAGTATCTTCACCACGTACAGCGCGACTGCGACGAGCAAACCGATCACCATGACCAGCGCGTAGTTCGCGGTGAGACCCGTTTGCGCGGCGCGCACAATCGGCGACATCAGACGGACGACGAAGCCGCCGACGGCGTTGACCAGCCCGTCAACCACATACTTGTCCGTGCCTCCGGTGATGCGGCTCGACAGACGCGTCAGCCACGCTGACCCATTCACGCCGCCGTCAACAACTTTCGAGTCGAAAGCAAAGACCGCGCGCGCCAGATCCATCGTGCGCCGGGTAAACGCCCAGCCAAAAAACTCGTCAATCCAGTACTTGTTGTAGCTCGCGCGATACAAAGGCCCGAGCCGCGCGGCCCAGATGTCAGGCAGGCGCGTGTCCTTTACATAGAAGAGAAAGCCAAGCCCCATGCCGATGCCGGCGACCAGGAGCGAGATCAGAATGAAGAGCCACTCGGTGGCGGTTTCGCTACCGAGTTTTTTCTGCGCTGCCTCCGCGAGATTGAACCCTTCGGATTTTGAAAGCTGGCTTTCGGGCGTCGAGGGCTGGGCTGCCGTTTCGGCTTGATCGAATCCACGCGTTGCTGGATTCCAGATAATCGGGCTCATCCAGTTGACGATGTTCATGCGCCCGCCAACTTCCTTGCCGCCGGTGAACGCCGTGCTAATTCCGACGAGGCCGCCGACCGTCGCGAGGATCGCCAGCACGACCAAAGGGACCCACATCGATTTCGGCGACTCGTGCGGCACGTGCACATGATGTCCGGGCGTTGGGTGATCCTCATGCGCCTCGTGTCCGGGCGTGTGCTCATGCGAGCCGAACTTCTCTTTTCCCCAGAACGTCATCGCAACCAGACGCGTCATATAGAACGCCGTGCACGTCGCGGCGATCGTGCCGACGATCCAGAGCAGCCATCCGATCGGAATCTGGTTCGTCGAAGCGGTGCGCCAGAGAATTTCGTCTTTCGACCAGAAGCCGCTGAACGGAATGATGCCGCAGATCGCCAGCCAGCCGGCGAGAAAGGTCAAGTACGTGTACGGCATGTACTTCCTGAGATTGCCCATGCGCCGCATGTCCTGTTCGTGATGCATGCCGTGAATCACGCTGCCGGCGCCGAGGAACATCAGCGCTTTGAAAAATGCGTGCGTCATCACGTGAAAAATTCCGATCGTAAACGCGCCCACGCCGCAGGCCAGAAACATGAAGCCAAGCTGCGACACGGTCGAGTAAGCCAGGACTTTCTTGATGTCGTTCTGCGTGATCCCGATCGTCGCGGCAAAAATCGCGGTGAACGCGCCGACCACTGCGACGACAAGCATCATCGTCTGCGAATGCTGAAAGATGACGTTCGTACGCGTTAGCATGTACAGTCCGGCCGTGACCATCGTCGCCGCATGAATCAGCGCCGACACCGGCGTCGGGCCGGCCATCGCGTCCGGCAGCCAGACGTGCAAAGGAAACTGCGCCGACTTGCCGCAGGCGCCAATCATCAACCCCAAAGCGATCCACGACAGCAATCCCCAATGCCCCAGCGCTTCGACCGGATAACCTGCGGCTTGCGAAATCACGTTGGTAAATTGCGCCGAACCAAACGTCGCGATAATCGCAAAGACTGCGAGCATGAAACCAAAGTCGCCAATGCGATTCGTGATGAAAGCCTTGCGCGACGCGTTCGCCGCTTCAGCGCGATTGAAGTAGTAGCCGATCAATAGATACGAACACAGGCCGACGCCTTCCCAGCCGACGAACATCATGACGAAGTTCGAGCCCATCACCAGCACGAGCATCGAAAACATGAACAGGCCCATGTAAGCGAAGAAGCGATAAAAGCCCGGGTCGCCGTGCATGTAGCCGGTCGCGAAAACAAAGATGCAAAGACCGACGCCCGTCACGATCAGCATGAAAACTGCCGAGAGCGGATCGAGTTGATAGCTCCATTCGATGTTGAGCAGAGACGCGCGCGGAGACGGTACTGTGACCGGCTGATTCCCGACCGAGATCGTGGAGCTGCTACCTGGCGCCGCATATCCGAGCGTCTGCTGCACCGCGCCACCGGGAATCCAGGTGAAGACGGTCTGCGTGGTGACGTAAGGATTCGGCCACTGGGCGCTGGTCTTGCTAAATCCATAGGAGTAGATCGCGGCGGCGCTGATCAGAAACGACAGCGCCACTGTGCCGACTGCGATGCCGCTAATCAGCTCTTCGGGAAAGCGCAACCAACGGCCAAAGATGCCGTTGATGGCGGCGCCGATGAGCGGCAGAAGCGGAACTAGCCAGATGAACTTGTACATAACAAGCGACGGGTGACAAGTGACAGGTGACTGGAAACAAGTGGTTAACTCGTCACCTGTCACCCGTCACCTGTCACCATTTTAGTAGATCAATCTGATCGACCCAGATCGTTTCGCGATTGCGATAGAGCGCGATCACGATGCCGAGTCCAATTGCCGCCTCAGCGGCCGCGACGACAATGATGAAAACTGTGAATATCTGGCCGGCGAGGGGGTTCGTGCCGCCGCTGTCCTGCAAATAACGCGAGAACGCGATGAAGTTCAGATTCGCCGCATTCAGAATCAACTCGATCGACATGAAGATGACGATGATGTTGCGGCGGGTCAGCACGCCGGCCACGCCAATGATGAAAAGGATCGCGGCAATCACCAGAAATTTTGAAAGGTCGGGATGCTTCACGCTCTGTAGCGCCAGGGAAACACGACCGTCCGATGTCTCCTGGAGCAAAAGCCCAAACAATGGCGACAGATGATTCATAGTTTCGAGCTTCAGCCGCGTAGCGGCGAAATATTTATAGAGCAGGGCGAAAGTGAGAATGCCGCAGCTCCGTCAGGAGCGAAACGCTTCTGTCGCCCATAAATGGGCTTAACAATCGCAGACATCGTGGTTCTATAAAAATTTCGTGCCTGACGGCAGTCAAAACAATTGCGAGATACCCAGACTTTAGAAAGTCATTCGTTTGCCGCTGCACCGCTGGTGTCCAGGCCGGCCGCCTGCTTCAACACTTCGGGATCGGCATCGTCCGCGGCGATCTCCTGCTTCAGCGTGCGCGCCAGCATTACCGAGCCAATGATTGCCACCAGCAAGAGCAAGCTCGCAATTTCGAACGGCAGCGAAGCGTACGTGTACAGACTGTTTCCGACGACTTCGGTCTGGTTCGCGAGCCGGCTCACGCCGGTCGCGCTCGGCGGCAGTGCCTGGTCCTGAGCTACTCTTCTCGCCGCTGCTTGTTCGAGTTTGGCTGCGTCGCGCTTTTGCAAAGCCTGCGCGCCTCTCGGGATCACGTAAACGACGAGCGCGCCGCCCAGCAAGGCGAGGAACAAAAGCGCCGCCGTTACCTGCGGCGTGCGATTGAAGATTGCGTTGCGTCCTTCTTCTTCGGCGCCGACGTTGACCAGCATGATGACAAACAGAAACAGAACCATCACGCCGCCGACGTAGACCAGAATCTGCACGCCGGCGATGAATTCAGCGCCGAGAAGAACGAAGAGCGCGGCGACGGAAACCAGGGATGAGATCAGAAACAGCGCAGAGTGCACCGCGTTGCGCGCCATAACGGTCAGAAGCCCCGCCAGAATCGCCGCGAGCGAAAAGATCCAGAAAAAGACTGATTCCCAGCCAGATAGAGTCATTGCTTCTAAGTCAAAAGGAAAAAGGTAAAAGGAAAAAGTAAAGATGGGAAAGCAAATCGAAGATTTGTCGTTACTTTTGCCTTTTTACTTTTGCCTTTTGACTTACGTCACCTTTCGTACTTAACGGTTTCTCTTCCCTGCTCCAGCATCTCGCGGTTCCAGACAAAACCGGCGCGCGAATAAGTTGCCAGCTCAAAGTCCTGCGTCAGCTCCAGGCAATAAGTCGGGCAAGCTTCCTGGCACAGGGCGCAGAACATGCAGCGCGAAGTGTCAAAGATAAACTCGTCGAGAACTTTTTTGCGGCGCGGTTTGCCGGCGACGACGATTTCGACGTCCATCGGAATGACGTCGATGCAATCTTCGGGACAGGCCAGTGCGCACAGATTGCACGCGATGCAAAGCGTATCGTGCGTTTCGGGATCCATGTTGAGCCGCGGGGCGCCGTGAAATCGCGGCGCGACATCGGGACGCACTTTCGGATACTGCTCGGTGTAGATGCCCTTGCCGGCCACCGAATCCCGGTCGGTGAGCGCTCCGACATTGAACCGGAGCGTCAGGCCGAGACCCTTTATCAGGTCGGCCATAAAGAAGCGTTTCAGCTTCTGCGCGAACGTCGGTTTGGGAACAGGAACTAATGGCATAATTGAATCTTAGTTTTCAACTACTGCTTTTGCAATTCGTCCGTGTTCAGAGTTCAAGCTTTAGCTTGCCTCCTTAGAGCGGTAAACAACCTGACGGTTGAACTCTAAACTCAATTACGATCCTTGAGCCGCAGGGTCCACCAAAGGCGCGACCGCCGGCCGGCCCTGGGGTAAATCAACCAGACGAATCTTCCGCCGCTGCTTCTTCAAATTGAAATCGCGCGAGCGCCAGTTAATCAGCGCAAGAATTGCCGCGGTCAGCAAGAGATTGGCCACGCCGAATCCAATCGCAATGACCTTTCCGGTCGCCGTCAAGCCCAGCCCGCTGGTTACTGAAACGATGGTGCGCATTCCATGCCAGCCGTGGAGGCCCTGAATCGTGCCAACTCCGATCGCGGTCACGACAATATTGATTAGCGACGCCGGCAAAAGCCACTTCCAACCAATGTCCATCAACTGGTCGTAGCGGAAGCGCGGCAGCGTCCAACGCAACCAGAAATAGAGATAAAGCAAGAGCCCGGCCTTCGCCAGAAACACAAAAACGCTCAGGGCCACGTAAAGGTTGTGATAACCGTGTGCTTCCGTCAGGCGATAGACAAACGGGAAATACCAACCGCCGAGATAGAGCGTAGTCGCCACCGCGGTCACCACCACCATCGCCGCGTACTCAGCCATGAAAAAGAGCGACCAACGCATACCTGAGTATTCGGTGTGAAAGCCGGCCACGAGTTCCGATTCTGCTTCCGGCAAATCGAAAGGCGCGCGATTGTTCTCAGCGATGCCGCTGATGACGAAAATCACAAATCCAATCGGCTGATAGACGAGAAACCAGATTGAATTTGACGCCTGCGCGCCGACGATTCCTGAAAGTGAAAGCGTGCGCGCGAACATCAGCGCGCCGATGATCGAAAGACCCATCGAGACTTCGTATGAAACCATCTGCGCGCTCGAGCGCAGCGCGCCCAGCAGCGCGTACTTCGAGTTCGACGACCAGCCGGCGAGAATCGTCGCCAGCACGCCCACGCTGGAGACTGCCAGCACAAACAGCACGCCGATGTTGACGTCGGTGATCACGCCCCAGTCGGGACCGAAAGGAACGACCGCCAAAACGATGAACGCGGCGACTACGGCAATGTATGGCGCGACGAAAAAGATCCAGCGATCGGCGTTCGCCGGGACGAAATCTTCCTTTACGAGCAGCTTCAGCCCATCGGCAATCGGCTGCAGGAGTCCCCACGGCCCGACACGCATCGGGCCCAGGCGCGCCTGCATGAACGCCGAAATCTTTCTTTCCAGATAAGTCGCGTACGCCACCCAAAGCGCCGTGATCGTGACCACCGCTCCGATCTGTATGAACGGCCAGATGACATAGTTCACCGTCGGCTCGCTGAAGAGCTTGAGCAGCAAGGTATCGATGAAGTTGATCGGGGCTAATAAGCCGAATTCCATCATAGAACAACCGCTATGTTCCGAGGCTCAGCTCCCAATGGGTTGAGCCAAATATCAACCGCGAAGCGGTTCTGCATCAAAGCCCAGGGTTGCCGCCCGGCGGCTACCCTGGGAAATAGGTCCGGTTCATCTCGGCAACCCTGAACGGGTTGCGGATAACACAACCCTTACAGGGTTGAACCGATGTGTTATTCCCCAGACCCAACGTAGCCGCTGCGCGGCAACGTTCGGCTGTGCGACACAACCGCTTCGCGGTTGCTCGTTCACCTGTCGATTTCTCCTAAAACAATATCCAGCGTCCCGATGATCGCCACCACGTCCGCCACCAAATGGCCGAGGCAAAGTTTCTTCAAGGCCTGCAAGTTCATAAAGCACGGCGGCCGCACGCGGACGCGCCAGGGCTGTTGCGTGCCATCGGAAACCAGATAACAACCAATCTCGCCCTTTGGTCCTTCGATCGAATGATAGTAATCGCCAACGGGTGGCTTGATCAGTTTCGGCACTTTCGCGTTCACGGGACCATCGGGCAGATTGTCGATTGCCTGCTGAATGATCCGGCGCGACTGGCGCATTTCTTCCATGCGCACCAGGTAGCGATCGTAGGTGTCGCCGTTCTCGCCCAGCGGTACGTCAAAATCCATGTCGGCGTACGCGGCGTACGGCCGCGACTTGCGTATGTCCCAGGCCACGCCCGACCCGCGCAAAGACGGGCCAGACAGACCGATCGCGACGGCATCTTCGCCGGTGATCACACCGATGCCGACCGTGCGGCTCAACCAGATCCGGTTCTCGGACAAAACCGTCTCGTACTCGTCCAGCCGCGCTGAAATGTTGCCAATGAAACGCCGCACGTCGCTTTCGAAATCATCGTAAGCATCGTTGGGCATGCCGCCGATACGCCAGGCGTGACACGTTAGCCGCGCCCCAAACTGCCGCTCGAAGATTTTCAGGATTTCTTCCCGCTCGCGAAACGCCCACAGCAGAACCGTCACCGCGCCGATGTCCAGCGCATGCGTGCCGAGCCACAACAGATGCGAAGCGATGCGATTCAGCTCAGTCAGAATAGTGCGAATGTAATGGGCTCGCCGCGGCACATCGAGGCCCATCATTTGCTCGACTGTCTCAACCCAGACCAATCCATTCGAAACCGCGGCGATGTAATCGAGCCGATCCCAGTAAGGCGCAATCATCGCGTACATGCGGTTCTCGGCAATCTTTTCCATGCCACGATGCAGATAGCCGATGTCGCAATCGAGATCGATTACTGTCTCGCCGTCGAGCTTCAAAACCACGCGCAGCACGCCGTGCGTAGACGGATGCTGCGGCCCCATGTTGAGCGTCATCTCGGGGCTGTCCATCAGCGTCTGCTGAGTGGTGGCGATCTCTACTTGATGCATAAAAAATAGGTTTAGAGTTCAACCTTCAGGTTGCTGCGCCGAAGAGCAAGCTGAAGCTTGAACTCTGAACTCTAGGCCGCAGTTTCCTTCGGCAGATAACAGCCCGTTACGCTCCACGGCTCGATCACGAGCCCAATCTCTGTCACTTCACCTTTTTCCTTTTTCTCCCGCAGCTTCAAAAGCAATGATTGCGCGGCGCTCGCTTTATTCCAAACATTTCGCGGCGCCAGGGTTTCGGTCAGCACAAAGCCAGCGCCCTTTGCCGCGTCGGGCGCGTCGAAAACCTTGGCTTCGTAATGGGCTGCGATTTCTTTTGGACTCATTTAGCTTTCTTCTCTAGCGTGCCGCGATCAACCGCCCGCTACCGCAGGCGGTTCTGACTCCTGCTTTCTGCCTACTGCCGTCTGCCTACTTGTCTTTCGGCATCACTTCTTTTCCGCCCTTGAAAATCTCGCGGACTTCGCGCTCTTGTGGCACTGAAAGAATCTCCAGGCCATAAGCTCGGCGCTGCTCTAACTGTTCCTGCTGCACCTCGGTAAACTCCGGCAGATGATTTTCCGTCCATCGGTTTTCGACAAACTCGAGCGGGTAGTCTTTGCGCAACGGATGTCCTTCCCAATCCGGCGGCAGCAGAATCCGTCGCAAGTCAGGATGATTGCGAAACACGACGCCGAACAAATCGTAAACTTCGCGTTCCGGCCAATCAGCCGAAGGCCAGACGCCGGTGACGCTATCGACGCCCTCACCGTTCGTCGCCACCTTCAGACGCACGCGTTCGTTCGCCGGGATGGAATACAGATTGTAAATGACTTCGAATGGCGCCTCACGTTGATCGGGATAGTGCGCGCAGGTCAAGTCTGAAAGGTAATTGAAGGGCGTCCCGGAATCGTTCCGGAGCGCTTTGCAGACTTCCACGATGTGCGATCGATCGATTCGGATCGAAAGCTGACCCAGAAACTCGCTGGCTTCGATCACCGCGCCGTCGAATTCGGTCCGGAGTTTCTTCACCAACGGATGCGCGGACGCATCGGATGGCTTAGGGCCTTCTTCTTTCTTTTTTACTGGAGCTTTCGGTGCGCCGGGCGCAGTGGCGCCGGCTTTCTGCGCGGCTTCTTTGGCGGCCGCGACGCGCGCTTTCGCCTCTTCTACAATCGCGTCTTTTTCGGAATCGGCTGATGGCGGGAAAGAGGAATTCGCTTCACGCGCCTGGTCGGTCGCGTTGTCCTGGTTCGGTCCGGCGTCTGGTATTATGGGCTTATCTTCCTCGGCCATAAACGCTCAACTCACACCCTGACGAAAACGCTCTGGCTTGCGGGCCACGGGCGCGCGCACGTCACGCTCACGTGTTAATGCAAAAGATACAAAAGGGTCGGACAAACGACTTGTAGCACGCGGTTTAAGTCGTTGTCAATCGCCACCTGTGGCGATTTTTCCATGAGTTCTGCGCGCTTGACCTAAGACTATTGCGGCCCGTATCATGAACTGTTTGATTGAGACGGTTAATGACAACTGTATAAAGCGAGGAAGAAATGAAACCCGGAATTCATCCTGAATATAGCGAGATTACAGTGACGTGCGCGTGCGGTGAAAAATTCAAGACGCGTTCGACGCGCAAAGGCGACCTGCACGTCGAGATTTGCTCGGCTTGCCATCCGTTCTTTACCGGCAAGCAGAAGCTGGTTGATACGGCAGGGCGCGTTGATCGATTCAACCGGCGCTATGGCAAGAAGCAACCGGCGGAAGCGCCGCCAGCGGCGTAAGCCGGTTCAGTCAGGTACGATGCGAAAGCGACATTAGCAATTCGAAGAGTTTAGGATGCCGGCGTTGTTCGAGGCTGGCCGCTCAGGCTTTATCAGACGAGACGGCCAGTCGTAAGAATCGCCGGCATAGTTGTATGTAGCATAGACTTTAGTCTGTGATTCTTACTCCCTCTCCCTTTGGGAGAGGGTTGGGGTGAGGGATTTAGGCGATCGGCCAGTACCACCCTCACCCTTACCCTCTCCTGGAGCTCGAGGGAATCAGAAGAAGATTGAAACAATGAGTACAAACGAAAGAGATCTGATAGTCGGCGGACAGGCCGTGATCGAGGGCGTGATGATGCGCACGCCCAACGCTTACGCGATCGCGGTCCGCAAAGCCGACGGCACGATCGTTAACACCGCGGCAGTGTTGCCAAAGTGGAGCGACAAAGTGCCGATCTTGAAACTGCCCGTGCTGCGTGGCGGCGCGGTCTTATTGCAGTCGATGGGCCTCGGCATCAAGGCGTTGAATTATTCTGCGAACGAGGCGTTTGCGGAAGCTGAAGGTGCGAAAGCTGCCGAGGTGCAAGTAGCGCTGACGCCGGCCGTGATCGAAGGCGAGGGCGACTTTGCAGGCTTGACCGGCGCGATGCCGGGTTTGTTTCCCTTGCCGACAAAGAAGCGTTCAAAGGATGAATTGAAAAAAGGCGCTACTGCGGCGGCAGCAAGTTCGATCGTGTTCGCTTTGATTTTCAACGTGCTGCTTTTCATCGCTGCGCCGCTGCTCTTGACCAACGCGCTCTTCATCGCGGCCGGATGGGCGACGCCGCCGGCCGTGGTCAGAACCGGGAGCGGTAGCGACCGGGTAAGTAGTGGCACGGGCGTCTCGCCCGTGAGTCGGGCGCAAGATGGGCAGGCCACTGAGCCCTGGTATTCGCGCACGTGGACTTCGGTGCGCGGTTATCTGCATCCGGTGCGCCCGACTATCGGCTTCAATTTGATCGACGGTCTGATTCGGATGTCGTTCTTCCTGATCATGATTATTAGTTTTTCTCTGCTGAAAGACATTCGCCGCGTCTTTGAATATCACGGCGCGGAACACAAGACCGTGTTCACGTGGGAAAAGGGATTGGCGTTGACGGTTGATAACGCGCGCCCCCAACCGCGCCAGCATCCGCGCTGTGGCACAAGTTTCCTAATGGTCGTGATGCTGGTGTCGATTCTGCTCTTTTCGGTGATCAGGTTTGATTCGCTGCTGCTGAACTTCCTCGTCCGCATTGCGTTCATTCCCCTGGTCGCGGGACTTTCGTATGAGATCATTCGGCTGTCGGCCAGGAAAGAAAGCGGCGCGTTCTTTAAGACCATCACCCGACCCGGGGTCTGGCTGCAAAACATCACTACGAAAGAGCCGGATGATTCACAACTTGAAGTCGCCATCGAAGCGTTAAAGGAAAGTTTGAAGCTGGAGCCGAAGCCGGCGGAAGCGGAGTTAGCGCTGTTATCGTAGACGCGTTCAGAGTTCAGCCTTAAGGCTGCAAGCTAAATCTTGAACTCTTAACAGAACATCATGCTCGACAAACTCGGACAAATCGAAACCCGTTACGAAGAGTTGACCAACGAACTCTCTTCGCCGGAACTGCTCGCGAATCCCGCGGCCTACGGAAAAGCCGCCAAGCAGCTTCGCGGCCTGGGCGAGATTGTCGAAAAGTATCGCCAGCTGAAATCAATAAACGAGGAGCTGGCCGGAGCGCGTGAGTTGCAGGAGCACGCCGGCGACGAAGAGATGCGCGAATTGGCGCGGGTCGAAATCGAAGCTTTGCAAGCTCGCCTGGCGCAAAGCGAAACCGATCTGAAGCTGCTGCTGATCCCCAGCGATCCCAACGACGAAAAGAACGTGATTCTGGAAATCCGCGCGGGCACCGGCGGCGACGAAGCGTCGCTGTTCGCGGCCGACATTCTGCGCATGTACTCGCGTTACGCCGAGCGGCAGCGCTGGCGTCTGGAAGTGCTCGACGCGTCAGAATCCGGGATTGGCGGACTCAAGGAAGCGACCGTCTTGATCGAAGGCGACAAGGTCTATTCAAAGCTCAAGCATGAATCCGGCGTGCATCGCGTGCAGCGCGTGCCGCAAACTGAAGCCAGCGGACGCATACACACCTCGGCAATCACGGTCGCGGTCCTTCCCGAAGCCGAGGAAGTCGACGTGAAAATCGATCCCAAGGACCTGCGCATTGATACCTTTTGTTCCTCGGGACCCGGCGGCCAGGCGGTGAACACCACTTACTCAGCGGTGCGCATCACACACCTGCCCACCAATTTAGTCGTCTCGATGCAGGACGAGAGGTCGCAGATCAAGAACCGCGAAAAAGGGATGCGCGTCTTGCGCGCGCGTTTGCAGGAGCTGGAAGAGAGAAAGCAGCACGAAGCCGAAGCGAGCGAGCGGCGCTCAATGGTTGGCTCGGGAGATCGCTCGGAAAAGATTCGCACTTACAACTTCAAAGAAAACCGGGTCACCGATCACCGCATTGGCCTTACGATTCACCAATTGAATCTCGTGATGGACGGCGCGCTCGACGCGATCATTGAGGGACTCACCACTCACTATCAGGCCGAAAAGTTAAGAGAAGAATTTGTGACCGTGTAATAGGTCTTCTTTGCGCCTTCCTTTAGGTCTTTGCGCCTTTGCGTGAACTCCGACGAGGCGAAAGCATTTCACGCAAAGGCGCGAAGAGATTCCGAAGGCGCAAAGAAAGATCAGGACGCCACCTCCCGCCTGTTGCCTTCCCTTTTTGCCTTTTTCCTTTTACCTTTTGCCATCATGCCGCTGGTCGCCGTCATTCCAGAACCAAACGCGCCGGTCGAACTGCGCGAAGTTCCATCGCCCGATCTGGAAAACGATTCGGCTCTGTTTGAAGTCGAGCTATCGGAGGTCTGCGGCACCGACGTTTATCTTCAGCAAGGACGCTTGCAGGGTGTTCCCTATCCGCTGGTGCCCGGTCACGTTTCGGTCGGCCGTCTGAGCAAGATTCGCGGCACGCTGCGCGATGTCGAAGACCGGGAGTTTCGCGAAGGTGATCGCGCGACGTTTCTCGATGTGCACCGCAGCTGTAACGCCTGCTGGTACTGCCTGGTCGCGAAAGCCACGACGCGCTGTCCACAGCGAAAAGTTTATGGGAGCCTGCGGGCAAGCCGCGTGAACGCGGCTTCCGGAGGCCGATTCAGGGTACTTGCCCGTAGGGTTTCTAACCAGCGCTTTTGGCGCTGGTTAGATGCAGCATGATTTTGAAGTTAGCGCGCTTCAGCGCGCTTGGATCTGATGACTTTCGGGAGAAGCCCGCTGAAGCGGGCTCAGATTATTCTTTGGCGTCGCGACCCAGCCGTGCAAACGGCTGGTCTAGTAAACCCCTCGCGCAAGCCGCGTGAACGCGGCTGGTAACAGCCCTGTTCTAAACGTCACTCGGAGCACTCCCGTTGTCGCCACGGGTGGGACTCTACAGATCGCTCGGGCACCCGAGCGATCCTTTCTTCCCTTCTGCCTTTTTACTTTTACCTTTTTCCCTTATTCGCGCCAGTATCCAGGT
>WNFB01016695.1_pt1 | contig 12765 bp, 10 predicted proteins | sample 5400501 | NCBI WGS metagenome assembly WNFB01 (sample SAMN13153341, study PRJNA577476) | soil metagenome | isolation source: 200 cm saprolite under Douglas fir tree site 2 hole 1 | place: USA:California | collected 2015-04-18 | reverse complement strand
CTACAGCGAAACCACGTACGCAGGCCATCAAAGTCGTGTTCGATTACGCCTTGTTACCCGCCTCTGTGGTACCCAACGTCCGAGCAGCAGCACGTCAACGCCGCCCCATCACGACTACAGCAACCTGGCCTCAAGAGCATCGGCATGATCAAGAAGAGCCAACATGGCCCACCCAACCTGATGAGCATTTCATTCCGCCTACCGTCCTTGAGGCACCAGAGCCGGAGCCGGTAATTGCTTCCATGCCTACCCCACAAGATGAGATAATCGAAGCAGAGCCTATAGTCATGCCCGCGCCTGCCCCTCAAGATGAGATAATCGAAGCAGAGCCTATAGTCATGCCCGCACCTGCCCCTCAAGATGAGATAATCGAAGCAGAGCCTATAGTTGAACTTATGCCTGCTCCACAAGATGAGATAATCGAAGCAGAGCCTGTAGTTGAACTTATGCCTGCTCCACGAAGCGAGGTAGTCGAAATAGAAGTCGATCAGTCTCTCATATCCACCAGGGAGGATGAAAGCCCGACCATTAGAAGATCCGTTTCGAAACCTAGACGCACCCGGCCAAGATCACAGAAGACTACCGTGGATGTGCAAACACCTGGTGAAACCATCACCAATTCAACAGGAACGAATCACGACGCTGATACGTTAAAATAACTGGAGGGGATTGTCCTGGAGGAGGACATTGTCGCACCCCAGATTATTGAAGCAACGGATCAATATAAAGAATAAATGCTTATCCGTTATACCATACGGGCATTGTTTTAATTTTTTCATAACATGTTGCCAATGGGCTATTTTTTAAAGCCTATAACTTTGTATGGAAAGAGCAGTATTATGGAGCGTGTATGACAAACGATAATCAGCAGCCACAAAGACCTGACTCGTATAACCAGTCACCTGATCAAGCTTTCGACCTCAATTCCTCACAAGCCATATCGCAACAAATTCTTGCTTCGCCTGCACAAACAACCTTGCCTGAGCAAAGAGGTCCTGGATGGTCATCATTACGCCCCATGCCTGCAAAACAGTACCAGGAAGCAGTTGGGTCTGGCCGGGTGTCTCCTTTGACACCCTTGCCCTCCCCCCAAACACTTTCACAACAACCGGCCGTCATCACAACAATACCAGCGCAGTCACCAAAGCGTCGCCGTAAGCGCACACCCTTAATTGTATTTCTCTTGCTGCTGTCCATCCTTGTCGCAATTGGAGCTATTGTTAGTCCCAACCTGTTTACCAGTATACCCGGGTCAGACCCGTCATCATCCATAGCTTTTGGCGCAACAGGTCCATTCGTCAAAGCTCCTCTCAATGCATCTCAGATTAATGCCATCATGCATCTTACCGGTTATATGAAATACAAGCAACTGGCCAGCCTTTACGTTTCGCACATGTCTCTGGATGAAGAATTGGGGCAGCTCATCATGGTCGAGTACGCCGATACCTCTTATTCGCCCGATCTCGATACTATGATTTCCAAGCTCCATGCTGGGGGCGTTATCATGTACGAGTTCCAGATGAAGACCTTTGCTCAGACCAAACACGATATCGCAGAGATGCAGCAAAATGCCTCCATCCCTCTACTCATTTCAACCGATGAAGAGGGTGGACCATACGTACATCGTCTATCCAATATCTATGGCTATCGCATGTCGGCCACGGATATCTTCAATACCGGCAATCCTGATGTAGCGGCACAACAGGGAGCAAAAGCTGCCCACGATCTGCTATCGCTTGGTATCAACGTAAACCTGGCTCCTGATGTCGATGTGAACCTTGTAAACGGCTATGATATGGTGACCCGTACCTTCGGAAACACCGCACAGGATGTAATCACATATGCCGGCGCTTATCTGAAAGCATTGCAGGGAGCCGGGGCGATTGGCACCATTAAGCATTTTCCTGGTCTGGGAGACGCAGTACCCGATGCTCACACAACCCTGCCCGTCGTAAATCGCACAAAAGATCAGATCTATTCTGTTGAACTGGCACCATTTAAGGCTCTCATCCAGTCGCCCGACAGGCTGCTCAACCCGGGCATAATTATGTCAACCGATATGCTGATGCCCGCGATTGATCCCGTCTACCCGACTGAGTTGTCTCACATCTTCATGACCGATATCCTGCGCAAACAGCTTGGCTACGACGGCGTTGTCCTGACCGACGCGCTCTACATGCAGGGCATCACCCAAAAGTGGAGCATGTACCAGGCCGCGGTCATGGCCCTAAATGCTGGTAATGATATGATCCTTGGCCCGACCGGTGCCGACCAGATGGTTGCAACGATCAACGCGTTAAAAACAGCTTTACAAGATGGTACCCTCTCCAAGGCGCGGGTCGACGAAGCCGCTACCCGTATCATTGCGCTGAAAATGGAATACCATCTCATGCCTGCGGTACCGCCGCAGGCATAAATGCTTGCTCCTTTAGGCTTCCGATTTTGGCCGCGCCCTGAAATACATGCGAATGCCCGTCCCCTTGAAATCAAATGCAGCACGCAGTTGATTCTCCAGGTACCGCTCGTAGGAGAAGTGCAGCGCCTGCGGGTCATTCACAAAAAAGACGAAGGTTGGTGGATTCACCCGCGCCTGCGTCGCGTAGTATATCTTGAGCACCTTACCGCGATTAACGGTAGGATTATGGCGGCGCACCGCATCCTGTACGGCCTCGTTGAGACGAGAAGTGGAGATACGCAGGAAACGCATCTCGGCAATGCCCAGTACGGTTTCAAGCAGTGATTGCACATGATAACCCGTTTTTGCCGAAGCAAAAACAATCGGAGCATAGGGAATAAACTTGAGGCCCTCAGCGATAATCTTGCGATAGCGCTCGGCGCTTTCAATTTCTTCGTTGGGCTTAGGGATATCCCCCTCACGCGCGGCGCGTCGTTGTGCCTGGGCAAGATCCCACTTATTGACAACCACCACCACACCCTTGGATTTGTCTTGAACCTCGCCGGCAATGTGCGTGTCCTGGGCCGCTAATCCCTCGCTCGCGTCGACCAAGAGCAGCGCCACGTCACAGCGATCAATGGCGCGACTTGCACGCAGCACGCTGTACTTCTCTACACCAGGGCCAACACGCCCGCGTCGCCGTATCCCAGCGGTATCGATGAGGATGACCTTTTTGCCCTCAAACTCCATCTCGATATCTATGGCATCGCGAGTCGTCCCCGGTACATCGCTGACAATCGAGCGCTGGAAACCCAGGATGGCGTTGAGCAGTGATGATTTCCCAACGTTAGGCCGGCCAACGATAGCGACGCGCACGACATCCTCGTCCTCTTCTTCTTCTTCAGGTCTCTCTTCCTCGGGAGGGAGAGCATCCACGATGACATCCAGTAAATCCCCGGTTCCGGTGCCCTGGATCGAGGAGACAGTAATAGGTTCACCGAGGCCCAGGGTATAAAACTCGACGGCATCCAGGCGGCGGGCAGCGTTATCGGCTTTATTGGCTGCCAGGATGACAGGTTTATTCGTACGACGCAGCATTTCAGCCACTTCTTCATCTGCGGCGGTGATGCCTGTACGCGCATCTACCATGAAAACGATCACATCAGCTTCTTCGATAGCCAATTGAGCCTGTGCCTGGACACGCTTCATAATATCGCCTGGTTGTCCATTGAGGCCCACCTGGCCAACGGGAATATCGGTACCTAATTCAAGGCCACCCGTGTCAATAAGTGTAAAATCGCGCCCATTCCAATCCGTATCGCCATAGATGCGATCACGGGTCGTACCGGGCCTATCTTCAACGATGGCGACCCGTTCGCCGATCATGCGATTAAAAAATGTGGATTTACCGACATTCGGTCGGCCTACGATGGCGACAAGTGGCTTCATAAAACCCCTCTACCCTTTCTTTCCCATAAAGGGGCACCCCTTGGGGGGTGCCTGCTGCTTTCAATGCTTTTAGTTGTGGGTTATTATAACATATAACCACTCAAACTGTGAGACTTTTTTGCTGCCTGGTGAATTTCCAACGAGGTTTGTATCACTTGTATCACTTGTGTCGTTTGTGTCCGTTGTATCGCTGTTTTAGTTGTGCATCAACAGGTGAGATGTTCCGGGAATGCCTGCCATTCCCGACAGGGTCTCTTGCCCCTTATAAGCTTAAGGCAAGGTTCAATGTGAAGAAAAGTCCTTGACAGTTTACGCAGAGTAACTTTTTCATGCGGACATCATCACATCCACCAAGGGCCGATAAATCGGCGGTGTGCGCGAAGTAGTGATACGCGCTCCGCTTCGCTTCGCTGAGGCACCTACTGCTGATCGAATGAATGTGTCAAGGTGCATAATCGGGCACTACCGATGGCCGGATTATTTCGTCAATGTGCATGAACAGTCACCCTGTGTCACCTTGAGCCCATTCGCTGCGCTCAGGGGAAACTCCGCGAAGGGTCTGTCGCGAGCGGCAGCGAGATGCTTCGCTGCGCTCAGCATGACAGGGCTGGACCTTGCTGTTGGTGAGGAATTGTCAAGTGCATTTGAACCATGCCTTAATAAGGTGAATAGACGGTCATGAGTAAGAGCTTCGAGCAGATACTTGAGGAACAGCAGAGACGTGTCGCTCAAGATGAACCTATCGAGAGTGTGATTGCAAGCCTTCATGCAGAAGGGCTGACGATTACGGACTCGATGAAAGCAGTCAGGAGTCTTTACGGAGTAGATTTGGGAATAGCCAAGGAGCTTGTGCCAAGCCATCCCGTTTGGGCTAAGGTAGTCGAGGCTAACGAACCTTTGCATGCGCTACTGAGGAGACTTATACAGGACTGGCCGGAAACTGATAACGGGGATACTGTCGATGTAGATGCTATGGATGCAGAGGGGAAATGAGGGCATTTCATAACCCAGAAGCCCCTCCAGATGTGAGCCAAGACTCGGTTACGGCATTGCCGGAGCAGGCAGGAACTTGCCCTGCCAGAGCGCAACGAGTGAACGGAGCGCGATAGCAGCTATGAACAAGGTAATCGCTGCGAGCACTACATAGCCCAGCATGGCCGTCCCTGCGAATTGGTTAAGGTGGATCCAGCGCAGCGCGTAGGCGGCGGTTGCGGCGTACGAGAAGGTGAAGGCCCAAAAGCCTGGAGAGAATTTGAGCTTGAGGTAGAGCGGCAGCAGGCGCAACTGCACGAGCGCCATCAGCACTGCATAACCAGCGAGTGCGTAAGCTAACAGGTCAATCCTTCCACCAGTGAGTACGAAGTAGGCATTACCGGCTATCACCGAGGGTACGATTATGATCGCCAGCGTGGGGGTGAGTGCCGCCGGAAGACCAGGGCGGAAGTACAGCCGGTTGAGGATGATCGGGCCGAGCATCAGCCAGGAGATCATCCCAATACCGAAACTCAGCCAGCCCAGTCCTGTCAGGCCAAAGCTGGCGGCACTATCAGCGCCGAGGATACAACCGGCTACGGTGGGCAGGAAATAGGCGGGGCCGAAGTTGCCGGCATCCAGGGCGGCGACGATCCACTGGCCCGTGTACCACCCACCAAGTAGCACCGTGGCGACGAAGAACACCAGGAATAGTACTCGTGCTGCATCGAAGGCGTAAGGCTCGAGGCCGACTGCGAGCAACATACCGGTAATCGGGAGCAGCGAGAACATTGGGCCGATTGCAGAGTCTGCCAGGTCAGCCAGGACGGTCTTCGGTGCAAGCACAAGCTTGATCACAAGCGCGGCGGAAAACAGCAGGAAAACGAGCGCCGCGACCAGGAAGAGTGCGTCACCGATTGCGGCAGATAGTCCATAGAGGCTGCCGGCGAGGTGCCAGACTCTGGCCAACCCTACCAGTCCAAAGGCAATCGCGTAGAAGTTCGGGGGTATCGCCAGCCACGTGTGCAGCGTTCTATCGGCTTTGAGGCCTATGATGTCGAATTGTTCGTGAACAGACATTGTTTCTTATTCTCTCTTATCTAGTAATAAGTTTGCAGGAGATATGAACTTTACCAAATTAAGTGGGATAGCGGAACAGCCGGCAAAGGCCGATATCATCGTGACCTCTCCTGTTTACTTACATCGTAGACTACCAAGCGAACCGTCATGCTGCTACCAGAGGGAGCGCCAATTGCTCCCGACGGCTACGATGTAGGGAAACACCCAGGGTCACGAGGTTGGTACCTCATACACTCGCCCCTACGGATCATCCGGCCTCCTGTCTCGCCTCCAGGCTTAGGTTGATGCCTATTAGGGCCGATAAATCGGCGCTGGCCGCGATAATGCAGATTAACTTTTAAATGCGGACACTATAACATCTACCGAGAGGGCCGATAAATCGGCGGTGTGCACGATAAATCGGCACCTACGATGTGGCCGGAGTAGTTCGTCAATGTGCATAATCGGGCCCTACCGATGGCCGGAGTAATTTGTTAATCTACATATTTCCCGTGAGATGAGGAGGCGTGAAGTGCTTCTGCTATGTTGGGGCCTTATCGCTGCTGATACGACCGGCTGCACTTCGTCCTCTCTGGTGATAGTATGACCGGGAAGCGTCATGAAAGCGTCATGAGTAGCGTCATGGGGAGTGGCTCCAAACTGTGAGCCAGAACGCGCGTGGGAGGAAGAACGCCGATCTTGGCCCCAATCCGTCCTGCCAACGACGCTGCGAATCTTGAAATGGGTCTTGCCAACGACGCTGCGAATCTTGAAATGGGTCTTGCCAACGACGCTGCGCGTCTACGGACTGCGTCCGTCAGGCAAGACCAAAGGAAGTGTCTACGGACTGCGTCCGTCAGGCAAGACCAAAGGAAGTGTCTATGGACTGCGTCCGTCAGGCAGGACGCAAGGAGAGCCCGAACTATGGCAGAGCAGCGTCTGGACTCGATTCTGAAAACCTCTCAAGCAAATTGCCCGGGCCTCGACGACGATTCTCCCCCCTCTGATACTATCCGGCTGTCTTAGACGTTTTCTCTACAGAAGGAAGGCTTCTGTTCTTTGCGCGCTTGCGCGAAGGGAGTCCCTGGAAACGAACAGACAAGGAGCACGCACGAACCCACGATGCCAGCCTTGGAAGGAATAACACTTGGCCACTATCACCTCAAGCGCCTGCTGGGACGAGGAGGCATGGCCGAGGTCTACCTGGCCGTGGATGACCACCTCCGTCGCGAGGTAGCCATCAAAGTGGTTCGCAGCAGCCATACAGACGCCCTGGCACGCTTTCGCCGGGAAGCTGAACTGCTGGCCTCGTTGACCCACGAGCATATTCTACCCATCTATGACTGCGGGGAGCAGGATCCCTGGCACTACCTGGTGCTGCCGTATCTGGACGCTGGCACGCTGGGGGAACGCGTCCGCACGCATGGCCCGCTCTCCCTGCAGGAAGCGGGCCTGCTCCTCGACCAGATCGCCGATGCCTTGCAGTATGCGCACGAGCGCGGGATTCTGCACCGGGACATCAAACCGTCCAATATCTTGCTGCGCGACGACAGCTTTGCCTATGTCGCCGATTTTGGCATCGCCAAGGCAGTGGAGCAGGGAAGCGACCTGACACAGACGGGCTTCGTCCTCGGCACCCCGGAGTACATGGCCCCGGATTTGCTGGAGCGGCCAGCCAGTCCCAGCAGCGAGGTCTACGCCCTGGGCAGTCTGCTCTATTTTATGCTCACCGGGCAGACTCCCTTCACCGGCCCAACGGCGCTGGCCATCCTGCAGCAGCATCTGACTGCCTCACCTCTGCCGCCCTCGCAGCTCAATCCGGCCATCACCCCGCCGGTCGAACATGTCGTGCTCCGGGCGCTGGAGAAAGAGCAAGAGCGTCGCTATGCTACTCCACAGGCGCTGGCGAACGCCTATCGACAGGCATTCCGAGGGCCTGCTCTTCTTGCACCAGCCGCCAGGGATCCCCAGCCGGGAGGCACCTTCTACACGCGTACCACCACGGGAGGGATCTCATGGTTGCTTGAACCTGCACCTACGCGCTCGCGCGTGCGGCGTCCTGCGGCTTTTCTCGCGCTGGCTGTCCTGGGGCTGCTGCTCCTGGCTGTTGGGCGCTGGACCGGCATGCCTCGCGGTGACCCCGCTACCCACGCTGGTTCCCAGCAACCCAGCGTCCATGCGCCCACGGCGAAGCCCAGCGTCACCATGCCTACCATTCCCGCGCAGAACCGCACACCCACGCCGACGATAGCCAGCGTTGCCTGTACGGTCACTGACACGGCCCACTTCCTCAACCAGACTCAGGTCTGCCAGACAGCTCACCTGTTCGCGTATCCGATCGAGGTGTACACGACCAACACGTTTCAAATGAGCGATGGGGACTTTGATCAGCTGTCCCGATCATTGGTGACGAGCCCCCAGCTGATCGTCATCGCCATCCGAATCGAACCGACCAACCCGAAGCCCCATGTGCATGTCAACATTATCGGCGGCATCGCGGTGCCGCTGGCCGACCCCCAATATCACAGCGCGATGGATACCTTCACCCAGGTTGCCAACAACGGCAACTATACCCAGGCCACGATTAAGGCGATCCAGTCCCTCCAGGCAGCAGGGGCCTAACTGCGAAAGGGGTCAGGCGGCCTGGGACAGGTGAAACAAGGGCCCACCAAGAATCAGGGGCGATGCTGGCACTTATTCGTCTCACCAACGCAGCAGGCAAGGAGGGGTGTAGGGCCGATAATGCGGTTTAATAACCAGGATCGGGAATGTTTTGTCACCCTGAGCCCATGCGCTTCGCTCAGGGTAAACTCCGCGAAGGGGCTGGCTCGATGGGCAAAGAGATCCTTCGCTTCGCTCAGGATGACAGTCCCGACTTTGGTCGTGAAACTGCATCATCGGCGGTGGGCGCGAAGTAGTGATACGCGCTCCGCTGAGGCCCCTACGTTGCCCGCTCCCGTTTGGTTGATTGCCTGCAACCACTTCATAGATCTGTGTTGAGCTGACATCAGAGACATATGATATACTCCATTACAGTGTGTGTTTCATAGACAAGCGCGAGCGAAGGAGGATGCATATGGCCGTGTCCCACCTGTCCGAGGATGAGCAGGCACTGATTGAGGCGATTCGGGAGATAGCACTGGAGCGTGTGGCTCCACGCGCGGCGGAGATCGATCACACGGGGGAGTTTCCCTGGGATATGAAGGAGTTGTTGGCGCAGCAAGATATCCTGGCGATGCCGTTTCCTACGGAGTATGGCGGCATTGGGGCCAGCGAGCTGGCGATTGTGATGGCCATAGAGGAACTCTCTCGCCACTGCGCTACGACTGCTCTGCTTCTGGCGGTGCAGCAACTGGGGTCGCTGCCAATTCTGCTGGCAGGCAATGAAGAGCAGAAGCGCCAGTACCTGCCGAACCTGGCAAGCGGCGAATGGATGGCTGCCTTTGGGCTGACCGAATCCGGTTCCGGCTCGGACGCGGCAGCAATGCGGACGGTAGCCGTACGCAAGGGTGACAAGTATATACTCAATGGCTCGAAACGCTTCATTACTAATGGTGGACTGGCTAAGGTCAACTCCGTCTTCGCGATTACTGACCGCGAACAGGCGACACATGGCATCAGCGCATTCATAGTGGAAAAGGATTTTCCGGGATTTTCGGTGGGCCGTATCGAAGATAAGATGGGTATTAAAGGCTCGCAGACTGCTGAGCTGATCTTCACAGATTGCGAAGTCCCGGCTGAGAACCTGCTGGGACGCGAGGGTGACGGCTTCAGGATTGCTTTGATGACGCTGGATCGCACGCGCCCGGGTATTGGCGCACAGGCGCTGGGGATTGCCCAGGGGGCGCTCGACCTCGCGGTCTCATACGCGAAGCAGCGCATCCAGTTCGATAAGCCGATCGCGGAAAACCAGGGCATTCAGTTTATGCTGGCGGATATGGCCACCAAGGTCGAAGCGGCGCGCTTGCTGGTCTATAACGTGGCGGAGATGATTGACCGGGACGAGAAGCACTTTAGCCAGTACTCTTCGATGGCGAAGATGTATGCTTCGGATATCGCGATGGAGGTCACCAATGACGCTATTCAGGTACTTGGTGGCTATGGCTATATGAAGGAGTACCCAGCCGAGCGTATGATGCGCGATGCGAAGATTACGCAGATTTACGAGGGGACGAACCAGATTCAGCGCCTGGTTATCGCTCGCGCTTTATTAACATAAGGGTCTACATCCTTGAAGGGGAACGAGTAACGCGGGCGACCACCGGCACTTATCCGTCTTGCCAACGCTGCTGCGCAGCTAGTGCTGCGCACTCAGGCAAGACGAAAGGAGCAAGGCCCTCCCCGCCACTCCTCACCTCCCTCGCCCCTACGGAGATATTCCCCCGCAGGAACGCAGACCCGACCGAGGTATAGCTCTGTGCGTGAAATTACAGTTTTTAGCGGTACAGCTCATATTGAATTGGCGAGAGAAGTATGTGAATGTTTAGGCGTGACTCTAAGCCCAGCTACGGTCAGGCACTTCGGTAATGATTGCCTGTATGTGCAATTGAATGCCAATTGTCGTGAAAACGATGTGTTCTTGATCCAACCGCTTGTGCCGCCGGTACAGGAGCACCTGGTGGAGCTGCTTTTCATGTTGGACGCGGCGCGCGGCGCATCGGCGGCGCGTACGACGGCTGTTATCCCGTACTACTCATATGCTCGCTCGGACAAAAAAGATATGCCGCGCATCAGTATTGCGGGCAGGTTAGTGGCCGATTTGCTGGCAACTGCCGGAGCCAATCGCGTGCTGACGATGACTCTGCACTCGGCACAGGTGCAGGGGTTCTTCAGTGTACCTACGGATCATATGAATGCGCTCAAAATACTGGCCGACTATTTTCGTAAGCGGAGCTTGAAGAATACGATTGTGCTTTCACCGGACCTGGGTCATGCCAAATCGGCCTCACATTTTGCGCGCCTGCTGAGATTGCCGGTGGCCGCGGCCAATAAGCAGCGTTTGAGCGATCAGAGGGTCGTTATCGATACCATCGTGGGTGAGGTTGAGGGGAAGGATGTGATTATCCTTGATGATGAAATTGCCAATGGTGGCACGGTGCTCGAGGTCTTAGAGCGCTTACACGAGCGCCATGTAGGCCGTATTATCGCGGTTGTCTGCACGCATGGCGTGTTCACAGGGAATGCTATCGAACGATTTGCTGCACGGGCGGATATCGAGGAAATTGTTACGACTAATACGGTGCCTATGCCACCTGAAAAACGCCTGCCCAATATGACGATACTTTCGATTGCGCCGCTGATAGCGGAGACGATTCGACGCGTACACAATGGCGAGTCGGTCAGCAGTTTGTTTGCCGATACGATGTAAGGTAATTTTTACCGCTCACTTGCTATCAGCAGCCGCCATCCGAGCTTAAGAAGGCTGCTGCAAGACCCGATGAGGGATGATTCTTACGAAGCCAGCCAGGAAAGGCTTGAGCCATATTCTTCCTCACAGTGCCTCAATGCAGTCTCCAGGTCGTTTGATCCGAATTTAGTCTAATCGCCAATAAAGGGGGTATTCTGGTAGATTTCTGCGACAGAAAAGTGTAAGCCGAGACTTGTTAAGGCTAAGGAGTCATCTAGCCCAAGCGTATAGAGCGTCCAGAAACCATTTTTTTCGCGACGGAATACCTCAATGATCGGAGACTCAGCGTTTACGAGCAGGTATTCTTGGATGGTTGGACAGGAGCGATATAGCAAAGACTTCTTTCCTCGATCACGGGCTTCCGTGGTAGGGGAAAGTACTTCTACAACCAGGGATGGATAGTGGATAGCTTCCTGTGCTCCTCTATCGCGTGGATCACAACTAACAGTGACATCAGGACAGATACGATAGTTGTCCGATAATTCTACATAGAGATCTGAGTTATAGACAATGCAGCGGCGTCCTTGAAGTAAGTTTCCAAGAATTCTCCCAATATTGTTACCTATGATAGAGTGATCGGGGCTTCCCCCTGTCATCATGTAAATATAGCCATCGAGGTATTCATAGCGATGTTCAGAATCACTCTCTAAAAGAGCAAAGTATTCTTCGCGGCTTTTTCTTTCTTGGCGTTCGTTATGTTGTACTGCCATAGATCGTTTCTTTCCTGCATTGCATGTTGATCGAAAACATCTGTCTATACATTGGTTTCATTATACCACAGGAGCGACCACTGGCACCTATCCGTCTTGCCTGGCACTTATCCGTCCGGCCAACGCTGCTGCGCAGCTAGTGCTTCGCACTCAGGCCGGACGAAAGGAGCAACGCTGGTTCTTGCCCGTCTCGGCAACGCGACTGCGTCGCTACCGCTGCGCGGTCAGCCGAGACGCAAGGCACTGCGCAGCTAGTGCTGCGCACTCAGGCAAGACGAAAGGAGCAAGGCCCTCCTCACCGCCCTCGCCCTACGGATAGACACGATTTATTTTTGAAAGTTCATCATTGCGCCCCTGCTCTAAATTCTTCGTCCTACGTCCGTCCAGTACGGCTCGCGGATCTGCATTTTGAGCAGCTTGCCCGCGGGGTTGCGCGGCAGTTCGGCGATGAAGTCTACCGAGCGCGGTCTTTTATAATCGGCAAGCCGCTCGCCACAGAAGGCGATCAACTCGTCAGCGGTGGCGCTGGCTCCAGGGCGCAGTTCGATCACTGCCTTCACGGATTCGCCCCAGAGCTTGTCCGGCACACCGATCACCGCCACGTCGGCTACCGCCGGGTGTGCAGCCAGCACCACCTCGATCTCCGCCGGGTAAATATTGGCGCCGCCCGAAATGATCATGTCGATCTTGCGGTCGCAGATGTAGTAATAGCCCTCTTCGTCGCGATAGGCGATATCGCCCACGCTGAAAAAGCCATCTCTCATGCTGCGAGC
>WNFB01014373.1_pt1 | contig 12772 bp, 10 predicted proteins | sample 5400501 | NCBI WGS metagenome assembly WNFB01 (sample SAMN13153341, study PRJNA577476) | soil metagenome | isolation source: 200 cm saprolite under Douglas fir tree site 2 hole 1 | place: USA:California | collected 2015-04-18 | reverse complement strand
GTCGAAAGCGGAGACTACCGGTCGGCGGACGGGTACGTGAAGCTACGACGAGAGAGCGTTGCGTTTGGCATTTCGGTGGCGCTTCACTGCGCGCTGCTGATGGTACTCGCGCGCCGCAGGCCTCAGCCTCGGGCGACGCATCCCAGGCCGCCGATCGCGATTCAGCTGCGGACTGTCCCTCGACAGGAGGGCCCAGCACCACGGCCGCCTCAAACTCAACCCAAGCAGCCGGCGCCCGAGAGTCAAGACTTGGCTCGAGGGACTCGCAAGCCCTCGCATCGGCAGGCGCCCGTCGAGGCCCCCAAGAGCGGGAACACCACACCGAACGATGCACCGGTTGCGTCCGCACCTCTGAAAGATGATTCGCCGCGGGCAATCCATCTTGTGCCCGGAATTCAGTCCTGGGGCGGCTTCTCGAAACCGGCTCCGGCTCCCGAGTCGCACGGACAAACTGTTCAAAACACCCCCCAGGAGAGACCGGATCCCCAGGCGGTAGCTGCGCTGAATGCGGAGCGGGTCAAACGGAGGGTGGAGAATTGGATCAAGGACGATGTGGCTTCTTTGCGGGTCGAGAAGGGACTCGTCGATCGCTACTTCGGCGATATGAAAAAGGCGCTCGAGCAGGCCGCTGCCAACCCACCGAAGTTCGAGGCGCACCTGGCCCGCAATTTCTTCGCAGACTGGTCGAGCGCGGCGCAGCGCTACGGTGCAGGTCGAAACCCATACGGCCAGGACGACGTCTCTCCGCTTTCCCGTGCGCGGCAAGAGGCGGCCGGCACGCGCTATGAAGATTTTGCCAACAAACTGGGTCAGGGATCTGCCCTGCGGCGCTTCGCCGAGGGCGGGGCCGCACTGTTGGCAGTGGTCGAGTTGCGCCAGTCAGCCACCGGCGAGTTGCTCGCCAGCCTTTTGATTCAGTCCTCTGGGAACAAGGCTTTCGATGAGCACGTGATGCGAAGCGCTCCCAAAGCGATCCTCCAACTTCCCGGTCCGAAGCCAGGAGGAGCAGGGATCCATTCTGATGGCCTGCGCAGCGAATGGGCTTTCGAGGGACGGATTCATTACAAAAAGAAACTCAGGGACATGCATCTCAAAGACGATTGGTGGTACCTCGCCGCATCCAGCCCTCTGGCTTTGCTAACGGGAAACTTTGATGAGACCAACGGCGACGTCTACGTCGTCGACCTGCGCGATCCTAAATACACCTGCACGGTCCGCCTGCTCCGCGTTTACTAACCCTCGCGTCTTGCATGAGAACCCACCAACGCCGACCCTGTGCGGTGGGGCTCATGAAACGTTTCGGTTGCTCTGCAGACTCTGACTCAATCCACTTCAAGTGGGCTACCGAGATAGAGGGAATGGTGTTGATCACGATCAGAACTGCAGCCGGTGATGGAAGTTAGTTCATGAACCGGCGACGATTTTTGCAACTCGTCGGTGCTACCGGCGTTGCGGCATTGACCTCTTCCTGCAAGCGAATGACTTCCAAGGTGGGGACTCCATCGAGTCGGACCAACCTCATTCGATTCCCGGAAAAGACCGAGATGATCTTCCTCACCGACCGGCCGCCGCAGTTGGAAACTCCGATCCACTATTTCCGTCAGGACCTCACCCCGAACGAAGCGTTCTTCGTTCGCTGGCACCTCCAAGGCATCCCGACTTCGGTGGATCTTCGAACCTTTCGGCTCAATGTCAGCGGCCACGTCCGGCAGCCACTGCAGCTAAGTGTGGACGACCTTCGATCCCAGTTCGAGCCAATCTCGATCATCGCCGTCAATCAATGTTCCGGCAATTCTCGTAGTTTCTTCGAGCCTCGCGTTCCGGGCGGTCAGTGGAAGCACGGTGCAGTCGGCAACGCCAAATGGACCGGTGTTTCCGTGAAGTCGATTTTGGATCGTGCGCAGGTGAAATCAGGCGCGGTGGACGTCTCGTTCAATGGGCTTGACGTGCCGCCATTGCCTTCTGTGGCTGACTTCGTGAAAGCCCTTTCGTTCGACCACGCGCGTGATGGGGAGGTGATGATCGCCTATGCCATGAATGACCAAACGTTACCGATGGTGAACGGCTTCCCCCTGCGCCTCGTCGTGCCTGGCTGGTACGGAACTTATTGGGTGAAAGCCCTCAGCGACATCACCGTGTTGCCTCATGACTTCCACAACTACTGGACGGACATAGGCTATCGCATTCCAAACGCTCCCAATGGCACCGAATCTCCGAAGGACTTGGCCAAGGACACAATTCCGATCAATCGATTCAACGTCCGTTCCATATTCGTTCGTCCCGAGCCCGATGAAATCTTCCGGCCTGGAGTGCCGAATGAAATTGAGGGTGTTGCGTTCGACTCCGGTCACGGGATTCGGCGAGTGGAGTTATCAACGGACGGGGGAGCCACCTGGGCGGATGCTCGACTGGACTCGGAAATCGGAAAGTATTCGTGGCGACGCTGGCGGTCGTCCTGGACGCCGCGAAATCGCGGTCAATATCGACTGATGGCTCGCGCGACAAATGCGATCGGAGAGACTCAGAGCAAGGAACAGTGGAACCGCAGCGGTTTTATGTGGAATGTAATCCAGCAAGTTGACGTCAAGGTGGCGTAACAACCGATGGCGCCAAAAACAAAGAACGCACTTTTCTCACTGGGGCTCACGGCATTGGTGGCCGGCTGTGGACCTTCGTCAAACATCTCCAAGGAAGCGGATCATGAAATCACAAACGCCACAATGGGATCGATGCTTGATTCAAAGCCAGACAGCCCGATTCATACCATCGTGATGCCGCATGACGAGCCGGTGTTTCCGCCAGGTCCTGGCCGTGATGAATTTGTGACCGCGTGCGTGGTTTGTCACTCACCGCGATACATCACGATGCAGCCGCGATTTTCCCGGACTGTGTGGCTGGCCGAAGTCAACAAAATGAAAAATGTGTACGGCGCACATATTTCTGATGAGCAGGTGCTAAAAATTAAGGACTACCTGGTTTCTATCAACGGAGAGCCCGACGCAGCTCACGATCCTAGCGTCGCAAAGTATGGCGAATAGAATCGGAAGTGAGCGCCACTCGCCGTCACGGCTGCCGATGCGCCTGCTCGGTTCCGTACTGGTTCTGGGCGCGCTCCTCGCTTGGTGGGGCACCCGCGATCAGCGTCATCTGTTTGGGGAAGCGCTGCGCGAACCAGTTGCGGCGGGAGGCGTGGATCTTCCTAAGGTGACGGAGGGAGAGAGTGCATTGCGAGATCGCGGCTCCGAAATTTCAACGCGGCAATGCGCGGGTTGTCACGAAATGGCCACGCGCACCAGCGCACCCAGTTATCAGGAAATTGTGAGCTTCTATCGCCATGAAGTTCCGATCTCAGCCGGCAGTCCAGATTTGCGATCTCGATTGGCCTCAGCGGTGACACATCCGCGGCCAGGATGGGGCAATTTTGCACCGGGCCCCCTGGAGTCTGAGCTGTCGCTTGATGACCGCATCGCCCTTGCGACTTGGATTCTAAAAGGTGTGAGTAAATGACAAAGTCTGCAGAAGATTCCTCCTATCGAAATGAGCAAGGAAATACCCAGAGTTTGGGTGCGCTTCCATCGGTTGAATACGGTCTGATTCGCGCCCACGTGGTTGCGTCACTCGTGACCTTGGTGTGCTCGGTCCTGTTCGGCATTCTGGTTGCCACAAAGTTCACCTTTCCCGAATTTCTGGGAGGCCACGGATGGCTTACCTGGGGCAGGCTTCGCTACAACCATACGCAGGGCATATTTTTCGGATGGCTGGGCAACGCGTTCCTTGCCTTCTTTTATTATGTGGTGCCGCGCCTCTCAAATCGCCCGGTTTTGAGCCGTAGGCTCGGATGGTTTCTTTTCTGGATCTGGAATTTTGCGGTGGTGCTTCCCGGCTGGGTACTTGTCGCCGCTGGCTTCAGCCAGCCGCTCGAATGGGCTGAGTTCCCGCTGGTAGTCGACGCTTTCGTCGTCCTCGCCTTCATTTTGATGGTCTGCGAGTTTGTCCTGCCCTTCTTTAAAGCTCGGCTCTCCGACCTGTATGTCAGCGGTTGGTACATTATCGGGGGCATCATCTTCACGCTGCTGGCCTACCCGGTTGGCAATCTCGTGCCGGAGCTTGTTCCCGGTGCGCGAGGCGCTGCGTTCAGTGGCCTTTGGATTCACGACGCCGTCGGCCTCTACGTCACGCCATTCGCCGTCGCGATCGCATACTACGTCATTCCCGCAGTCACCCGTCGCACCATCTTTAGTCATTTCCTTTCGATGGTGGGCTTCTGGCTGCTCTTCTTTGTTTACCCATTAAATGGGACTCACCATTACGTGTATTCAGCGATCCCGATGGCGGCGCAGAAAGGGGCGATCGTCGCTTCGGCCTATCTGGGAATGACCGTGATTCTGGTCGTTACCAACCTTCTGCTCTCGTTGCGGGGAAGTAGCGGAACGGTGGCAAGGGACGTACCGCTGCGTTTCGTCTGGTTTGGTGTTGTCGCTTATTTGCTGGTCAGTTTGCAGGGAGCGGTGCAGGCGTTGATGCCCGTCAATCGCTTTATCCACTTTACCGACTGGGTGATCGGCCACTCCCATTTCGCAATGATCGGCTTTGCAAGCTTCATCGCGCTGGGTGGCGTCGCCCATCTTTGGCAACGCATCCCGGGAACACGCTGCAACGAGCGCGCGATGAATTGGTCGTTCTGGCTTCTTGCCGTGGGCCTGACGCTGATGGTCGCCGATCTCACGATTGCGGGTTTGGTAGAGGCTCAGGTCTGGCAGTCCAGCGCGCCATGGATCGATTCCGTCCGGGCGGTCGGAAGTTACTGGCTGGCGCGTACACTCTCGGGGCTCCTTCTTCTCGCGGGCTTCATTCTGTTCTGGACCTCTCTGGTTACCGGGCCAAGGTTGTCAGAGGCCACCACGACTGGGACGAGCCGCGCGACTTCAGAAGATATCGTCGGATTCGAGGATGTCTCGCCGCCTTTACACAAACCCAGCTGGACCGCTTGGCTCAGCTACGCATATGTCGTCGCCTTCGTTGCAGGGGTAGGTTTCTTCGCCCTTTCGTTTCTTGTTCTTGCAATCCTTCCTGGAAAAGAACTGGAAGATGAAATCAAGCGGGTGGCTCCAGTCACGATGGCAACGCTCACCGAGTCCGAACAAAGGGGCAGAGTCATCTATGGACGCGAAGGATGCGCCTACTGTCACACGCAGCAGGTGCGGTCTCTTGCGGCGGACGTGCGCCGTTTCGGCGCGCCGACCGAAGCATGGGAGACCAAATATGATTACCCGCAGCTTTGGGGCACTCGCCGCATCGGGCCGGATTTGGCGCGAGAGTTCAACCTTCATTCCCGCGACTGGCAGCTGACTCACCTCTACAACCCCCGGCTCGTCGTGCGCGATTCCGTCATGCCTCCCTATCCTTGGCTTTTCGAGGCCACTCCCAGCGAGCCGACACAGGAAGCACTGGATCTCCTCGCTTATCTCCAATCTCTTGGGCGTGCTCGACAACTCTCCGGCTTTGAGCGACAGGGGTTGGCGTCAATGGACATGGCGATGGCGAGCGAGCCCTCAGCCAGAGCCACTCCTCCCGGCGTTCCGATCGCCATGGTCGGAGGAAGCAGCCTTAGCGCACCTGTTCTGCATCCTGCGTCGGATCCGGACGACTTACAGGAAGAAGTAAACCGCGGTGGAGCTCTCTTCGCCGCGAATTGTGCCTCGTGTCATGGATCCGCCGGAAGGGGCGATGGCGAAGCGTCCGCGAGTCTCTTGCCGAAACCGGCAAACCTCACTGCTGCTCGCTACTCCGATGAACGATTAAGCAGCGTGCTGTGGAATGGAGTCGCATCGTCCTCAATGCCGCCCTGGCGTCAGCTGCCCACCGAAGACTTGCGGGCTCTCGTTGCGTATATCCATAGTTTGCACCCTTCAAGTGCTGCGCCCTCAACGCGAGAAGCGACCAGTCTGAACGAGGGCCAAGCCGTGTTTGCAGCCAACTGCGCCAATTGTCACGGCGACAGAGGAGCGGGGAACGGGCCGGAGGCAGGTGCCCTCGCTCCACCACCCACAAATTTTCACCTTAAGAAGCCTTCACAAGAACGCGCCTGGCAAGTTCTGGAAAATGGCGTGCCGGGAACGGCAATGCCGCCGTGGCAGATCCAACTCAGCGCAGATCAGCGGCGCGCGGTGGTAGAATTTGTGCGCTCCCTATACGGACAATGATCGATCTAATTGTGATTTCAATTTCAGCCCTGATGCTCGCCCTGCTTCTGCTCTGGTGGCGATGGCCGGCTTTCCGCGCCCGGATTGAGGCGCCGAAATTCCTCATGCTCCGCCAGGAACGCCGCTTCGACGAGGGGCGGCGGTGACGTCCACGATGGAGGCGGGCCCACTCCCGTTGGGCCGTACAGCGAGCTGCCGGGCGTGGAAGGGGCGAAGGGTTCCCCGGTGGCCCACGCTGAACACCGCGCTCCCCGGGAGCCGCTCGCGCACCAGCCGGTAGAGGCGCGCCTCCGTCGGTTCATCCAACGCCGAGGTCGCCTCGTCGAGGAAGAGCCAGTCGGGCTTCTGAACAAGGGCGCGGGCGAACGCGATGCGCTGCTGCTCGCCGGGGGAGAGCTGGAGCGCCCAATGTCCGGTCTCCTCGAGCCGCCCGGCCAGTTCGGGCAGCCCTACCGCCTCGAGCGCCTCTCGCAGCGTCGCGGCGTCCACGCCGCCCGTCGGCATCGGGTAGCTCACCACTTCCCTTAGGCTCCCGATCGGCAGGTATGGCTTCTGAGGGAGAAAGAGAATCCGGGCCTCGTGCGGCACGCGGATCTCGCCGCGCCCGAAGGGCCAGATTCCGGCGATCGCGCGCAGGAGCGTGCTCTTGCCCACGCCCGAGGGTCCCGCCAGCAGCGCGGTGTCGCCGCGTCCGAGCGAGAGGTTCACGCCTGCCACGAGCCGCTGACCGTCCGGGAGATCGAGCTCCACGCCCTCGAGGGTCAGGCGCTCCGCGTCCCCGTCGGTGCGCGCGATGCCGCCGCCGGCCGCCTGGCTGCGCACGCGATCGAGCGCGTGCTCGAAGCCGACGAGCCGCTCCACCACTGAGCGCCACGCGGCGATGTCGGTGTACGAGCGAGTCCTGCACCTGGCCGAAGGCCGTGGCGGTCTGGACGAGCCCGCCGAGGAGGATCTGCCCCCGGAAGTAGTGCGGGGCCGCGACGATGAAGGGAAAGATGATCGCCGCCTGGGCATAGCCAGCCGTGAACCATGTCAGCCGCTTCTGCCAGCGCATGATGCCCCACCAGTTCCGCACTACAGCGCCGAACCGCTCGCGGAAGCCGCGCAGCTCGTCGGCTTCGCCATGATAGAGGGCCACGCCCTCGGCGTTCTCGCGGAAACGGACAAGGCCGAAGCGGAAGTCGGCCTCGTACCGCTGTTGGTCAAAGTTCAGCCGGACGAGCGGGATGCCAATCCGGTTGGTGAGCCACGTGCCAATGATGGCATACACGAGAGCCGCCCAAACCATATAGCCGGGCACGGCGATGGAAGAGCCACCAAGTGGCAGAGTGAGTGGTCCCGAGAGCCCCCAGAGGATCGCCACGAACGAGACCAACGTCACCGCCGCCCGCAAGCCGCCGATGCTGAGAGCGAGCGCGCCGGCCACGAAGAGGCGTAGGTCCTCGGCAATGCGCTGATCGGGGTTGTCGGTCTCACCGGCCGCGAGCTGCATCTGGTAGTAGGCGCCGTCGCTCAGCCAGGCACCGAGGTAGCGCTCGGTAAGCCAGCGCCGCCAGCGGATCTGGAGCATCTGGTTGAGGTAGAGCTGGTAGACGGCGACCACGATGTACAAGCCCGCGAGCCACGAGAAGCGGATAAGCTGGTGGACGAAGACCGAGTAGTTCTTGTCCTGCAGCGCGTTGTAGAACGTGTTGTTCCACCGATTGATGAGAACATTGATGTAGACGATCCCGAGGGTGAGCGCGACGACCACGACCAGCAGCCCCCGGGCGGCCCAGCGGTCCTCCGAGCGCCAATAGGGGCCAGCCAGGCCCCAGGCATCCCGAAGCAGTTGGCGCAGGCGAGTGTGGGAAGGCTTCATCTGACAGCTGTTGTCGACCCACTACCCAATGCGTTACTGCCCAATGCGACTCGTCCGGCGGAATCGCAAGCGGGTTCGTCTCGTCACGCTGAAGACTGAAATCCTCTTGGATGCTAGAAGCTGAGATCGTTATAGCTGAAGAAGGCGGTCAGTATGGCCAAGCCGGGGCCGATGCCCATACCCACCGAGCCAATTGGCAGTATCCCAAGACCTCTTGATCTGATCGAGAGGGTCGCCAAAAGCGACAGCGAGGATCCCAACCTGCTCCCCCTCTATGAAGATGCGATTCGAGAGACGATTGAGCGGTTTGAAGCCACCGGTTCCCCCGTCGTTACCGATGGCGAACAGAGGAAATATCACAATTTCGCGACGTACGCCGTGCATGGGCTTCCGAACATCGCCCCGGATGGCTTCAAAATCCCGTTCGCAGACGGCCACACGCGCCGCCTGTCCAGGCTCACAAGCGGCCCTTTTCGTTACCGGCGATACGCCGACCATTATCTGGATGCCGCTCTGCGCTACGCCCACGTGCCGGTCAAGCAAGCGGTAATATCGCCTTCGGCCTTGAGTCTGATGTACCCATCCGAGAGCATTCCGGACTATTCCCGCGAGCAATTCATCGACGATTTGCTCAGAGAGCACGAAACCGAGATACGCCGCTGCCTGAAAAAGGGTGCCCATAAGGTTCAGGTGGACTTCACCGAAGGAAGGCTGGCGGTGAAGATCGACCCCACAGGGAACCTCCTCAGCAGCTTCATTGACTTAATCAATCTCGTGCTGTCGCGCTTCTCGGCAGAAGAGCGGATGCGCATCGGGGTCCATACCTGCCCGGGGAATGATCGCGATTCGACGCACAGCGCGGATGTCGATTACGCAGATTTGCTGCCCAGCTTGTTTGAGCTGAAGGCGGCAAATTTCTACGTCGCGCTTGCGGGTGAGCCGGACCGGCGGCACGCCTTGAAAGTCATACGGAAATACTTGAAACCGGATCAGCGGATTTTCGTCGGAGTCACTGCTCCGATCGACCCCCATATCGAGACTCCGGAAGAAGTGCGCGACCGCGTACTTGAAGCCTCTGAGTACATACCGATCGAGCAACTCGGCACTACCGATGACTGCGGATTCTCGCCTTTCAGCGATGACACCTCCACGAGCCGTGACACTGCGTTTGCCAAGATCCAGGCGCGTGTGCTGGGCACGAAACTCGCGGAGAAACGTATCGGAGGTCATTCGTGACCGCGATGGATGACGAGGACAAGCTACTCCGATCGGTTGCCCTGCAGAATGCAACCAGCGTTCTGATCGCGCGCCAACGTGCCGAGCGGAGAACCGAGGCCTACTTGGCGGAAGCTCAAAAGCTCAGCCATACAGGGAGCTTCGGCTGGAAGCCCTCCACCGGCGAGATCATCTGGTCGGAGGAAACCTTTCGAATCTTCCAATACGACCGAACCACGAAACCGACCGTGGAACTTATTCTCCAACGGGTTCATCCGGATGACGCGCCCCTCGTGAAACAGACGATCGAGCGCGCTGCGCAGGATGGGGAGAATTTTGATCATGAATATCGCCTGGTGATGCCAGATGGCTCTGTCAAATATGTTCATGTCGTGGCTCATGCCTTCAACGATGAACCGGGCAGCCTCGAGTTTGTTGGGGCGGTAATGGACGTCACCGCGGCAAAGCAGGCGGAAGGAAGAATTCAACAGATTATCGACACCATTCCAGCCTATGCGTGGAGCACGATGCCTGACGGATCCGTTGATTTCATCAATCGACGTTTCGTCGAGTTTACGGGCCGATCAATCCAGGAACTGCTGGGCTGGGGATGGAGTTCCTTCCATCATCCCGATGATCTGTCCAGGCAGCTCGGTCTGTGGCGCGCAGCACTGGCAGCTGGGGAGCCGCTGGAGAGCGAAGTGCGGGTGCAGGGGAGGGACGGGGTTTATCGCTGGTTGCTGATCCGCAACGTGCCGCTGCGCGATGAGCTGGGAAAGATCGTTAAATGGTATGGAACCGCGATCGAGATCGAAGACCGCAAGCGGGCCGAGGTGTTGCTGGCCGGCGAGAAACGGCTTCTCGAGATGATCGCCCGGGGCGATTCACTCGCTCTCATCCTCGACGGCGCATGCCGGCTGGTCGAAGAACTGGCCAGCGGTTCTCTGAGTTCGATCCTTTTGTTGGATTCGAGCGCCAACCACCTTCGGCACGGCGCAGCGCCCAACCTGCCGAAAGCCTACACTCAGGCAATCGATGGTGCCGCGATCGGCCCGTCGGCGGGTTCGTGCGGAACGGCCGCTTACCGGGCAGAGACAGTGATCGTCTCTGACGTCGCAACCGATCCGCTGTGGGCCGATTACCGCAATCTGGCCTTGGCGCACGGATTGCGAGCATGCTGGTCCTCGCCGATCCTTTCGTCAGCAGGTAGGGTGTTGGGGACCTTCGCAACCTACTATCGCGAACCACGTCGCCCCACTCCGCAAGAGCGTAATGTGATCGAGCGGATCACCCATCTTGCGAGTATCGCGGTTGAGCGCGAGCGGGCAGAGGAAACCCTGCGCACGAGCGAGGCCTATTTGGCTGAAGCCCAGAGGCTCACCCATAGCGCCAGTTTTGCATGGAACATCGCCACCAGAAAAATCGTCCACTGGTCCCAGGAAACCTTCCGTTTGTTTGGCTTCGATCCCGAACGGGGTATTCCGTCGCAGCAAGAAGAAGTTCGCTCGCGTATTCATCCGGATGATGTCGAGAGAGTCGACGAAATCCAGGAAAGAGCGATTCGTGAAAGGACGGATTACGAGGTGGATTGCCGAATCGTTCTTCCGAACGGCACGGTGAAATATATCCACACCGTAGGCCATCCTGTATTCAACGCAGCCGGCGATCTGGTTGAACACGTGGGTACCTTGATGGACGTGACCGAACGCAAGCACGCGGATGAAGAGCGCGAGAGATTGCGGCAGGCGCAGGCGGACCTCACCCACGTCAACCGGGTAACTACCATGGGAGAATTGACTGCCTCGCTGGCGCACGAAGTGAACCAGCCGATTACCGCCGCGATCACCAACGCCAATACCTGTTTGCGCTGGCTTGCGCGCGATCATCCCGATCTGGAAGGGGCCCGCGACGCTGCCTCGAGGATCGTCAAAGACGCAACGCGTGCCGCGGAAATCATTAGCCGAATCCGTCTGCTTTTCAAAAAGGGTGCTCCGCAGCGGGAGTTGGTTGATCTGAACGAAGTCATTCGAGAGATGGCCGTTCTCCTGCGAGGCGAGTCGACGCGATACTTCATCTCCGTTCGGACGGAGCTGGCCGAAGATCTTCCCCAGGTGATGGGAGACCGCGTGCAATTGCAGCAGGTGCTGATGAACCTGATGATCAATGGCATCGATGCGATGAGGGATGTGGAGCGGGCGCGCGAGCTGATCATCAAGTCTCAGCGGGGAGAAAACGAGCAGCCCCTTGTGTCCGTGAGCGATACCGGCGTGGGACTTCCCGCGCAGCACGGGGACCAGATCTTCGATGCGTTCTTTACCACCAAAGCTCACGGCACAGGCATGGGACTTCGGATCAGCCGCTCGATCGTTGAATCGCATGGCGGCCGCTTGTGGGCTGCCGCCCACTCTCCGTCCGGAGCGAGTTTTTACTTCACTCTACCTCGGTGAAGTTGCTGAAGTTCGCTTCATCGCGAAACGCTTTGGCTCGTCGCTAGACGATGTGCCAGGCGTATTCAATCGAACCTGTGCTGGGCGCGAAACTCGCGGAGAGGCTTATCGGAGCTCACCCGTGGCCACGAAGGAGGAGAAAATCCGAGAACAGGAAATAGAGCTCCGACAGATCCTGGATCTGACGCCACTAATTGTCGCCGTGCTAGGGCCAAATAGGAACGTCCTCTATATCAATCAGACCGCGCTCGATTATCACGGTGTCGCCCGTGAGGAGTGGCCGAAAATCGATTTTGACACGTTCTTTCATCCGGCTGATTGGGAACGCCTGGAGAGCGAGTACCAGACTAGATTCTTAGCCGGGTCTACGTACGAGACCGAAGCGCGCTTACGGGGAGGCGACGGGAAGTATCGTTGGTTTCTTTTCCATGTTAACCCGCTGCAAGACGAACAGGGCCGCATCAAGCGTTGGTATGTTGCGGCGGCGGACATTGAGGATCGCAAGCGTGGCGAAGAAGCGCTGAGCCAAGCGCAGGCGGACCTCACCCACGTCAACCGGGTAACCACCATGGGAGAATTGACTGCCTCCCTGGCGCACGAAGTGAACCAACCGATTACCGCCGCGATCACCAACGCCAATACCTGCTTGCGCTGGCTTGCGCGCGATTATCCCGACCTGGAAGAGGCGCGCGAGGCCGCCTCGAGGATCGTCAAAGACGCAACGCGTGCGGCGGAAATCATTGGCCGAATCCGTCTGCTCTTCAAAAAGAGTGCTCCCGAACGGGAGTTGGTTGATCTGAACGAAGTCATTCGCGAGATGGCCGTTCTCCTGCGCGGCGAGTCAACGCGATACTCCATATCCGTTCGGACGGAGCTGGCTGAAGATCTTCCCCAGCTCGTGGGAGATCGCGTGCAATTGCAGCAGGTGCTGATGAACCTGATGATCAATGGCATCGATGCGATGAAGGATGTGGAGGGGACGCGCGAGCTGATCATCAAGTCTCAGGTAGGGGAAAACGAGCAAGTTCTTGTGTCCGTGAGCGATA
>WNFB01004991.1_pt1 | contig 12772 bp, 15 predicted proteins | sample 5400501 | NCBI WGS metagenome assembly WNFB01 (sample SAMN13153341, study PRJNA577476) | soil metagenome | isolation source: 200 cm saprolite under Douglas fir tree site 2 hole 1 | place: USA:California | collected 2015-04-18 | reverse complement strand
CGCCCTCGAGCCCCACCACGCGGTCCACCCAACCGCCCTCGACCGGCCCCTCTCCCCTCAGCTTGAGTCCGAGCTCGACGAAGAACGCCGTCGCGGCCGCGAGGTCGTCGACCACGATGCCCACGTGCTCCATGCGCTGGATCGTCATGCGCTCGACGGTAGCGACACCCCGCTGCAGCGTCTCTCGGTTGCCGATCGGCTGGTGGGAACGCGCCGCCCGTTGGCCTGAGGAGACCAGCGATGGCGGCCTCGACCTGGTAGCGGCCGGGGCGCTGAACGGCCAGCGCCGACTGCAGGACGCGCACGCCCTCGGCGATCTCGCGGGTGTCCCACAGGCCGCGGTCCTGTCGGTCGAGCGTGACGATCCGGCCCTCTGAGTCGAGTCGCGCCGGGAGGCGGGCGTGGTTGAGGAGCATCAGCGCGAGCAGCCCGCGCGCCTCCGGTTCCTCGGTGGCGAGGGTGAGTTGGCGGGCGAGCCGGATCGCCTCGCCGGCCAGGTCCACCCGGCCCGCGTGGCCGGCCGTGTAGACGAGGTAGAGCACGCGCAGCACGACGGCGAGGTCGCCGGGCTGGTCCAGGCGGCGCCCCTGCAGGGCGCGCTTGGCCCGGCTGATCCGCTGCGCCATCGTCGCCTCCGGCACGTAGAAGGCGTCGGCGATCGCGGCTCGGCGTACGTCGCCTCCTCGCGGCGGTGACGGGCGGCCTCGCTGCGGCGGGCGTCGACGAGCCGCCGGGTCGCGACCGTCGCCAGCCACGCGCGCGGGTCGCGCGGCGGGTGCCCGGGCCACACCCGCAGCGCCTCCAGCAGCGCCTCCTGCAGCGCGTCCTCGGCGGCATCGAAGTCCTCGCCCCGCCGGACCAGCCCCGCGAGCACCCGAGGGACGAGGGCGCGCAGCGCGCCCTCGTCCAGCCGTCGCGTCGGCTCGTCGATCACGCCGGGTTACAGCGGCTCCCCGCCCGGGCCGGGCTCGGAGGAGACGTAGGCCGCGAGCTCGACCGCGCGCTCGTGCGACTCGACGTCGATCATGTACCAGCCCGCCACGAGATCGCTGGTCTCGGGCAGCGGGCCGTCGGTGGTGACGGGCGCGGCGTCCGGGCCGCCGTAGCGCACCCAGGTGCGCGCCGGCGTGAGCGCCTGCGCGTCGACGTACTCGCCGTTCTCCTCGAGCAGCTCGCTGACGTGCCTGAGGAAGGCCATGTGCGCCTCCACGTCCTCGGGGGCCCACTGGTCCATCGGGGGCACGGGACGGTGCGGCTCCGGGCCGCCGCGGTAGTGCTTGAGGAGCAGGTACTTCGGCATGGTGGTCTCCTGGTGTCGTGGGCCGCGCCTGTCGTGGCCTTCACCTGGTGAGCGGAGCCGGTCAGAGCTTCTCGACATGAAATCACTCATCTAGCTCCGAGACCGTCGCGTAGGGGGATCCGCTATTGGCTATCGGATAGGGGCTGGCTGTGTGGCGCCCCAGTCCGCAGCGCGATCACCGGGGGAAGTCGCACGCAGCGCGCCCGTGCGGCTGCAGCGCTGGCCGCAGGTGGGTGATCGCCCAGCCGGCCAGGCTGCCCGGCGTCGTGGTCAGCATCGTGCGCGGCTGTTCGGGGGTGAACCCCTCGCGCTTGCCGATGCTCATGCCCACGATCCCCTCGACGGCCACCTCTCCCATGCCCGCGTCGCGCAGGGCGGCGCGCTGCTCGTCGTCGGTGTTCTGCTGCGCTGTGACCGGCATGCCGGTTGCGGTGGACAGCGCCGCGGCGGCCTCGGTCCAGGTCAGGTCGGCCGGTCCGTGCACCGCCTGCACCTGGCGGCCCGCCCAGCCGCCGGCGAGCAGGCGCAGCGTGGCCACGGTGGCGATGTCCCGCGGGTCGACCCACGGCATCGGGTGGTCCAGCGGCCGGGTGGTGGCCAGCCGCCCGGCCCGCAGCCCGTCCAGATCGGTGAGCAGGTTCGTCATGAAGTAGCCGCAGCGCAGATGCAGCAGCGCGGCACCGGTCAGCTCACGCGCGGCGTCGAGCCGCTGCTCGATCCGGGCCAGGCCGTCGACGAAGCCCGCGCCGTGGCGCTTCTCGGCGCCGATACTGCTCAGGAACACCACCCGCGGGATCCGATTCTGCCGCATCGCCGCTGCCAGCCCCTCCCCGGTGCGCTCGGCGTCGGCGTCGGGGTCGGGCAGCGACCAGTCGTCCGGGTGCACCCAGAAGACCGCCTCGACGCCGCGGGTCGCCTCGGCCACGTACTCGTCGTCGCGCTGGTCGCCGACAGCCAGCTCGGCCTGATCACGCACCCCGGCGTCGAGCCGGCCGGGGTTGCGCAGCAGCAGGCGGGGACGGACACCGGCCTGGCACAGCATCCGCACGACATGCGATCCGACGTTGCCGGTCGGGGTGGTGACAGCGATCCTCAACGGCGATCTCCTCCCGCCTCGGATGCGGACCAAGCTCAACGGGCGTTACCCGCACCGCTGACACGAAACATGGCCGGCCTTGCGGTGATAGGAAATCGGGCAGCTCCTCTCCGCACGCACATGCTGGCGCCAAGGCCAGGAACTCGGCCGCCCGGCCAGCCTTCCGCTCTACTCGATGCCCGCGCCTTCGCCCGGGTCAGGCGATGGCAGCGGCGGCTGACTCGCGGGATTTCGCGCAAGACGTGCTGGGCCCTCATCGTCTGGCCGCCATCATCCATCCGGCCAACGGACCGTCACAGCCAGTCGCAGATAAATCGGCCTCCGCCCAGTGGAGGCGAGCCAACGCGGACCGCGCAGCGACGTGATGGCGCATGGGGCTGATTGTGATCAGGCCCGTCCCGCCTCCCTCGACTGTGTGCCGGCCCACCGCACGGCATCGGCAAGCTCCTCGGGCAGAGGCAGGGCGCTGGCGCGGGGCTGGCGGCGGGGCAGAGCGGGGGTGGCAGCGCTGATGTTGTCCCGCCTGCCCTGCAGTTACCCGGGTCCTCGTGCTGGCCCCGCGGCCGTGGCTGGCCGATGATGGCATGAGGAGATGAGGAGATGCGGAGGTTCGGCGATGACGGAGTCGGTGGCGGAGCTGCTGGGCCGGCTCCGCTTCGCCGGCGGCCCGGTGGAGACGCTGTACCTGAACCAGCCACGGGTCCGGGAGAGCTTCGTAGGGCAACTGGGGGCGATCGAGTCCTTTACCAGGAGCAGCGCGAAGGAGGGCACCGTGGAGGCGCCGATTGTCAAGATCGGCGCCGGGCTGACCGCGGAATCGGGCGTGACATGGACCCTTTCTGACCCCACCGCGCAGGTGCTGGTGCTCCACGCCGCCCTGAACATGCGAGGCGCGGTGCACGCTCTGGACGACGCAGCCCCCGGGCAATACGTCGACTTCGCCGGCGCCGGCGCGATCTCCCGCCCGGGCATGCTCGATGCCGGGCATCAGGCAGCGCTGCGGCAGCGCCCCGGCCTTTACGCGGCGCTTGAGGCCGAGCGGGCCGCGCAGGAGAACGTGCTGCGGATGATGGAAGGCCAGGCAGCGGCGATGTGGCTGCTGACACTCGGCGACGGCGCCGCATTGTGCGCCGCCGTCCTGAATGACTGCTGGCTGAGCCCGTCATCATCATCGTGGCTGACCGGCTGCCGCTGGTGGATCTTCGCGATGCTCCGCCGGGTGCATGAGACGGCCACCTCAGCGTGCAGTGGTAAGACACCGCCGCCAGTCGGCAGCCCCGGCCAGCGGCACCGTCAAGGAGCCCGACGCGAGCAGCTGGCTTGTCTGCCCGTGGGCCAACGCATCTCAGGCCAATCCCGTCCAGCGCCCGTCACGCCCCGCACCGCCACGACCATCGGGCCGGTACCCAACCGTCTCCACGACGCTCACACCCGCAGCGGCACACGAGCTGCCCTACCATCAGTCGCCTCCAACCGCGCAAGCGGCTCACGGCGATCAAGTTTGGCATTCCTCGCCGGGTCACTACGGCCCGCCCGGACATGACGCATCCAGTGCGGGTGGTAACTTGCGTGATCTTACCGATGAATTCACCTCTGCGCGGCTGCCTAGACCTATGACCACTGCCAGCCCGTAGGCGAGCAGGTGATCACGATGAACGGGATGGACAGGGCGGACCCGTGGGCGCGGCTGAATGTGCCGGCCGGCGGGTAGGCGCTGAGCATCCGCTGGCCGATGCAGAACCGCGAGATATGGGCAGATCAAGTGTGATGTCAGCAAGCTTGATAGCCGTCCATAACGGCGGCTATTGTTCCCGTCTGCCCGGGCCGCGGCGACGGAGTGTGACTTGGGTGCGCGCCCGGAGGGTCGTGAGTCTGGTGATCAGCGCGGCGCTCGCCACGTCGCTGGCACGTCATGACGGCTGGGTAGTGCACTGGCCCCGCGCCCGGCGTTCCTGCCTGAACGGGTGCTCGCCGCCCAGCGTGCAGGAGGTACAGCCAGACGAGGTGCATGTGGACGGCGAATCCCTCGAAGGACCGGACCTCGGCCGGGTCGTTGTAGAGTCGGGTCGCCAGGCTCGCCTCGTCGCGGCTGGCCTCAACCATGTGCCAGTGCCTCTTCGGGCGAGCCATTCGGCCTCCTCCTCAGGCGAATATCCCGGCAGCAAGACTACGAGCCACAGCTCGGAGGCTGGCCCATGCTCACCCGCGGCCACGCACGATCGCCTCTGCATGTAGTATTGCATGCATGGTTGCACTACAGATCCGCGACGTTCCCGAAGAACTCCGCGATCGGCTCAGCGAACTCGCCGGGCAGCGCGGACAGTCTCTGCAGGCATACCTGTTCGACGTCATCAGCGACGAGGCGCGCCGCCAGGACAACCTGGCAGTCCTGAACCGATTCGCTAAAGGCTCGCATGGCACCCGGCTCAGCCCCGACGACATCGGCAGTGCCTTGCAGGCAGGCAGAGCTGAGCGCGACACCGAACTCGGGGGCACGGCGGCGAGCGGTTGATAGTCCTCGATGCGCCGGCGACCGCCTTCGCGCTCCTGGACGAAGGCGGAACCGGCGACCGGTGTCGCGCAGCCCTGCAAGCTGATTCCCAATGGCTGGTCCCGGAGCACTGGCTGATCGAGGTTCTCTCGGTAGTCCGGGGAAATCTCCTCGGTGGGAGAATCAAGCCAGAACACGCAGCAGAAGCCGCAGCGGCGGTGGCCGAGATGGACCCGGTCACGGTGCGTACGCGGCTGCTTGCCACCCGGATCTGGGAACTCCGCAGCAACCTGACAACCTACGACGCGGCCTATGTCGCGGCGGCAGAGCGATACCACTGCGCGCTCGTTACAACCGATGCGCGACTGGCACGCGCGGCAGGTATCCGGTGCACCGTCAACTTGATCCTATGAGCGCCAGGCAGAAGCTTTCTGCCGAGGCACATGGCTCCCCAGCACGTATGAACCCAGGAAAACTTCGTTCGCACCGAGGGGGTCAAGAGTTCAAATCCCCTCAGCTCCACCCCCGTTTTACCAGGTCAGCGACCTACCGCAGTCACTGGCAGGCCGCTGCTGGACAATCGTGTCCGATTCTGGGAGCGATTTGGGAGCCGATCTTTGCCGGACGCCCCGTTAGCAAGGGTCCATAGCCGAGGTCCGCGCAATCGAATCTGTCACGGCCACGTGGGCGGGCTAACAGCAGGCACGGCGAACCTCGCGGCTTGAGCTCGTGGAAGTCTCTGTCGTTGGTCACGGCTTCGATCATGCCCGGATTGCCCGCCCGGCAGTGTCGCGATTTCCGCGCTGTCTGGTCAGGGCGTGCGTGGGCGGTAGATGTGGATCGCGGTGCCGTCGGGGTAGGTCGTGGCCGACACCAGGGTCAGCGGCAGCGGCGTGGTGAGGTCTTTGAACAGGGGTAGCCCGCTGCCCAGCGCGACGGCGCGGATGACGAGGCGGTACTCGTCGATGAGGTGCTGCCGGGACAGGGCTTGGACGAACGCGGCGCCGCCGTGGGCCATGATGTCACCGCCCGGTTGGTGTCGTAGCGTGTCGATCTCTTCGGCCAGGTCGCCGCGGGCGATACGCGAGTCGGGCCAGTCCGCGCTGGGCAGGGTGCGGGAGAAGACGACCTTCGGAATGTTGTTCATCGGCGCGGCGAACACCCCCGTCGATGAGGGCCAGTAGGCGGCCATCGCGTCGTAGGTGACGCGTCCCATGATGTGGGTGCCGACCCGGCGTATCGAGTCGAGCTTCCACGCGGTCACGGCCTCGTCTTCGGGCGGCAGACCCCAGTCGCTGTTGTCCCGGTCGGGTCGGGCCACGTATCCGTCCAGCGAGACACCCATTTGCAGTATCACGGCGCGCATTCTTGATTCTCCTTCGCTCGACGCCAGCGGCAGTCCGTGCCGCCCGCTCGCTCGCCACAGCTATGGTGGACAGGCATCAAGACGACGCGGCGCGGGGAAAGGAATCGGCGATCGACGAAGATGGGTCGGTGAGCATCGCCGGCCCCGACCCTGACGTCGAACGTGTCGAGCTGAGCGAGCCGGACTTCGACGACGCTGCGCGCAGGTACCGGCGCGAGCTGCACGTGTACTGCTACCGGATGCTCGGCTCCTTCGACGACGCTGAGGACCACGTCCAGGAAGTATTGCTGCGGGCGTGGCGATCACGCGACAGCTTCCAGGGGCGGGCCAGCATCCGCGCCTGGCTGTATCGGATCGCGACCAACGTCTGCCTGGACACGCTGCGGCGGCACCGGCGCCGGCCGGTGCCTCCTCGCCCGAGCGGGCCCAACACCCCGTCGGTCACCTCGATGCCGTGGTTGCAGCCCTACCCGGACGCGTTGCTCGACGAGCTGGTCAGCGATCAGCCCGGCCCCGAAGCACAGGCGGTCACCCGCGAGTCGATCTCACTGGCCTACCTCACCGCGATTCAGCTCCTGCCACCACGACAGCGCGCGGTGCTGATCCTGCGCGACGTGCTCGACTGGCCAGCCGGCGAGGTCGCCGCCCAGCTCGACAGCACCGTGCCCGCGGTGAAGAGCGCGCTGCAGCGCGCCCGGACGACCCTCGCCAAACACCAGGCCAACCACGCGCCAACCCCGCCCACGGCCGACTCCGCTCAGCGTCGGCTGCTCCAGGGATTCATCGCCGCCCACGAGCGGGCCGACCCCGAGGCCCTGATCGCGCTGCTCCGCGAGGACGCCCGGCTCGCGATCCTCCCGCAGGGCGGCGAATGGAACGGCCGGCCCGAGGTAGCCGCCGCGCTCCGCGCCGGCATGACCTCACTCGGCACCTGGCGAATCCTGCCAACCACCGCCAACGGACAACCTGCCGCCGCCGGCTACCTGCGCCGCCCAGGCGACACCATCTATCGGCCGTTCGTGATCTCCGTACTCGACATCGACGGCGACCACCTGGCCCGCATCACCGCCTTCGAGGCCGCCCACCTGATCACAGCATTCGGCCTGCCCGCCTCGCTGTGACTGTCCTTGTCAACGATTTCCGAAAATTGATCCTCACGATTGTCGAGAATGACCTTCCGGAGGGACCGGCGGGTCGGCCCGATCGAGCAGGCGGTTGATGCTCGAAGCGGAGTCGGTTCTAATCATGGGGCTGGGTGATCCCTGCCCGGCCACCGATCTACCAGCGGCGAACCGGGCACTGTTCGCGCGCAGTTCCGCGACCAGGCGCCGTAGCCGCTGGCCGGCCGGATAGCGGCCGGCGGCCGTGCGCAGGCCGGCGACCAGCGCAGCCTCGAACGCGCGCTGTGCCTGCGGTGTGTGCCGGACCCCGGTGCCCGGGCCGGGCAGGTTGCGCCACACGGCGTTGCGCTGGTTGCCGCGCCATCCGGATGGATCGCCCATCAATGCCGCGTACGGCGGGTTGGCCATGAGCAGCGTCCAGGACGCGTCGGAGACCGCGACGGGTGTCCCGGTCAGCCTGTCCAGCAGCCGCTGGATGCTGGGGGTGATGTACGCGGGTACCGTTTCCGGGCCCGGCGGGGCCAGCCCGGCCAGCCGGAACAGGTGTGCGCGCTCGGTTCCCGACAGCCGCAGGGCCCTGGCCAGGGCCTCGACGACCTGCGCCGACGGGTTGGATGCGCGGCCCTGTTCGAGGCGGGTGACGTAGTCGACCGAGATCCCGGCCATCAGGGCGAGCTCCTCGCGGCGCAGTCCGGCCGCGCGCCGGTGTCCGCCGGCGGGCATCCCGGCGGCCTCGGGCGAGACCCGGTCGCGCCAGCGGCGCACCGCCTGCCCGAATTCCGCCGTCGCCATGCCCACTAGTGTGCACTGCCCGGCGGCGGGCCTGCCTGGTACCGCAGTCCCAGGAAGACGGGACGACTGGCTGATCACACCGCCCGGCCGCAAGCTGGAGGCATGACAACAACACTGATCACCGGAGCGAACAAGGGACTCGGCTTCGAGACTGCCCGCCGGCTCATCGCAGCAGGCCACACGGTCTACGTGGGCAGCCGGGACGCCGAGCGCGGGCGCCGCGCCGCCGGGCAGCTGGGCGCGCGGATGGTCCTCCTCGACGTCACCGACGACGCGTCCGTCGCCGCCGCAGCGAAAACCATCGAGGCCGACGGCGGGCTGGACGTGCTAGTCAACAACGCCGGCATCGAAGGGCGGGCGCGGGACGGAGGTGTGGCCGGCGCCGCGGAGGTGACCGCCGACATGATGCGGACGCTGTTCGAGACGAACGTCTTCGGCGTGGTGCGCGTCACCCACGCCTTCTTGCCGCTGCTGCAACGGTCCGCCGCCCCGGTCGTGGTCAACGTCAGCAGCGGCCTGGCCTCGATGGCCGCGGTCACCGCTCCGGGCACACCGAGGTACGCATACCCCGGGGTCGCCTACCCGGCGTCGAAGGCCGCGGTCAACATGATCACCGTGCAGTACGCGAAGGCGTTCCCGGGCATGCGGATCAACGCGGTGGAGCCCGGTTACACCGCGACGGACCTGAACGGGCACACCGGCACGCAGACCGTCGAGGAGGGCGCCGAGATCATCGTCCGCATGGCGCAGGCGAGCCCCGACGGCCCCACCGCAGGCTACTTCGACGCCGCAGGCCCCTTCCCCTGGTAAGAAAGGGAATCACCAGGCGGAAGGCCCGGACATAACCGGCACGCGCACGCCCGGTCCTGTCGCAAAGCTCGGCGAACACGCCGTGGCCGCGGTCTCTCGCGGACATTCGCGGACGGGCTGGCAAACCGTCTTCTGGCGGGCGCCGGCGAGCTGGCCGCCGGGGAACTCGGCGCGCCGACCCAGCTCGTCCATGCGCGCACGGGCACAGCCCACGAGTTGGCGCCAGCAACCTCGCCAACACCCGGTCGCCCAGCATGGCCGCCCAACGTCGCGCCGAATTCCCAGATCTGGACTGGCGACATCCTGATCATGCGTCGCACCGGCGTCCGCACCCAACGGGGCGGATCCGGCGGGCTTGCCCCATGGAGGCTCTACCACGCTCCGTGATCTGTGGCGAACGACCATGGCGGTTATGACGGAAGTTTGGATGGCTGTCAGCCGTTCGGCATCATGTCCGCGTGGCGCATTTCCTCTGCCCGCCTCGGGTACACCCGGGCGGGTCTGACCCGGGCCAGGGCCGGTTCACACGCAGCGGCCGTGGTCACGACCGGGCGGCCGCGTCGGCGAGCTGGGCTAGGTAGCCCGCCCAGCCTTGGTGGTGCGGGGCGATGGCCGGGTGCGGCAGTCCGGTGTGGACTAGCCGGACCCGGGTTCCGCGGTGGTCTGCGGTGAGGGTGATGCTGACGGTGCTGCTGCCTGGGGGTATCTGGGGGTTGTTCTCGAAGCCCCAGGTGAAGACGACGCGGTGGGGTGGGTCGACTTCGAGGTACTCGCCCGCGACGGTGGCGGTGTCGTTCATGACGCAGCGGTAGATCCCGCCGCGTCGCGGGTCGAGCGTCGCGCGCTGGCCGAGCCACCGGTCGTGCATGGCGGAGTCGGTGAAGAAGCCGAAGACGGCCTCGGGCGGTGCCTGGATGTGGATCTCGTGCTCGATTTGGTCGCCGGTGATCGTCATGCGCCGCGTCCTGCTGCTGGTTGCCGCCGGCCGGGGCCCGCCGCCTCGGCCTCCGCTTCGGTCTTGAGCCGGGCCAGGCCGGTGGCCCAGAAGCGGTCGATGAACTGTTTGAGCCCTGTCAGCCCGGCCGGGTTGGCACGATACATCCGCCGGGTGCCGTCGCGCCGCTCGGCGACCAGGCCGGCCGCTTTGAGGACGGTCAGGTGCTGGGAGATCGCCGGCCGGGTTACCTCGAAGTGGGCGGCGATCTGGCCTGCGGACAGTTCCCGGTCTTGGACAAGCTCGAGAATCTGGCGGCGCCGCGGCCCGGCCAGGGCCCTGAGTTGCTCTTCCACGAACCATAGGTTAGCATTTTTCTAACGTAAGATATTTCTAACGGAGGAGTCGCTATGCCGCGGATCGTGTTCGAGCTGGAGGTCGACGCGCCGGCCACGGAGATTGCCGAGGCGCTCACCACGCAGCCGGGGATCGCGGGCTGGTGGACCGACAACGTGAGCCTTCCCGGCGGCGTCGGCGCGACCATGATCCTCGGCTTCCCGATCGCGCCACTACCGTTCCAGCTGCGGGTCGACAAGGCTGACGAACAGCAAGTGGTCTGGAGCTCGATCGGTGAGTTCCCGCCGCACTGGGCCGGCACCCAGATGGTGTGGACGCTCGAGCCGGCCGGGAAGTCCACGACCGTGCATTTCGCCCACGACGGCTGGGCCAGCGACGAGGGCCCGTTCGGCAGCTCGGCGCTGACCTGGGGCCGGCTGATGGACACTTTGAAGCAATTCGCTGAGACCGGCACCGCCGCGCCGCTGTTCCACGCCGCCTGAGCCGCGCCCCGGCGCCGGCCGGCTCAGCCACCGCGCAGCGACCGCTTCGAGGAGGCCTGTGAGGGACAATGCGCCGGGCATCTCCTGGCCGGCTGCTCCGGCGGGCAAGGTGGCGGCGGTAGCCGGCGCTGGCACTGACACTGCGGCGAGCAGCGCCGCAGACCGGGCGGCGCTGCTCGGCGCGGTCTGTTGCTTCGGTTTGGGCGAGGGGTGAGCGGCCGCTGGGCGTGGTGCTCGTGCTGGCTGGTCAGCTGGGGCGGGGTGGCTGGTTCTATGCGGTCGGGCCGACTATGCGGTAGCCCACGCTTGGCGTGGTGGTGATGACCGGCGAGTCGCCGAGTTTGCGGCGCAGGCGGCCGATGGTGACCGTGACGGTGTTGGTGAACGGGTCGGCGTGCTCGTCCCAGACCTGCTCGAGCAGTTCCTCGGCGCTGAGGAACGCGGGGCTCGCGCGCAGCAGCGCCTCGAGAACCCCGAACTCCTTGACTGAAAGGTCAAGGAGCCGGTCGACCGGGTGAAGTCGGGCGAGGCTCGCTACCTGGTTCTTCATGCTGCGAGCTGCGGATGAGTTCGCCGCTGTCCATGCCTTCGGCAGGCCGCCGGTGGAAGTCACGGTTCAGTCCTTCGTGAATCCCGGCGGCATCCTCGGTCGGAGTGTCGTGACTGGATGGAAGCCGGTGAGGGAGCAGACTAGGAAGAGTTCAGATCGGAGCCTGTACTGTCAGATCGATGGGCTCTTGAACTGGATGGAACCTTGCGTTAGCCGGCTTTGCTGGGGCGCGGTGCCAGTTCCAATGAGCCCGGCAGAAAGTTTTCGTGATGAGTGACTTCATCGTCGGCCTGCAGGACTATCTCGCTAGCGACGAGAGGGCGCGAGAGGCCGGGCTGGCGGATGCCAGGCCAGCGTTTGAACCCGCCGAATACGCAGGCCGCCTCGACCGTCTTCGCCGGGCGATGAGCGAGGCTGGCGTCGATGTGGTCCTGCTCACCCGGCCTGAGTCAATGTGCTGGCTGCACGGGTACACGGCTCGCTGGTATCGGCACGGAGGCCCGCCGGAGTGGCCGGCGTTAACGACCTCCGTCGTGAGAGCCGACCGCGATGAGATCATTCATTTCGACTTCGGCGGCGAGGAGGAGCTGCTTTTCTCAACGTCGGTGTGCCGCGACGTTCGGATCTATCCGGGCACGGCAGTTGAAGGTGCGCTCGCGTTCCTTGTCCGGGAGCTGACCTCGGCCGGCTGGCTGGAAGGACTGGTCGGCCGAGAGCGCCGCGGTTTGCCTCCCGACCAGCGGACAGCTGAGGCGGTCGAAGAGGCCATCGTGGCCGCGGGGTGCAAGATCGGCGATGCCACGGCGCTGATCGATCGCCTGCTGCACCTGAAGTCGCCTGCTGAGGTCGAACGCATCGAGGCGGCCGGGCGCGTCCTCGACATCGGGCTGAGAGCCGCCGTCGAGGTCATCGCTCCAGGCGTCACCGAGCTTGAGGTATGGGGCGAGATGATGCTGGCGATGGCCAAAGCGGGCGGCCAGCCAGCCGCCCTCCACGAGATGGTCTTGTCTGGACCGGTCTTCTTGCCCCACGCTATCTCGGGCCGGCGGGCGCTACGCCGGGACGAGATCGTGTCCCTCGACCCGTGCGGTGTTGTCGATCGCTACCACGCGAACGCCGCCCGGGCCGTCTGGATCGGCACTCCTCCCGATGCCTTGGTAGAGCTCTACCGGCGGGCCGCCGAAGGTTTCCGCATCTTCTGTGCCGAGGCACGGCCCGGGCGGCACGTCGAGGAGGTCGGGAGGGCGATGAAAGCGTGGTATGAGGACTCTGGTATCTGGGATATGCGCTCGTGGTGCGGCGGCTATGACCTCGGCCTGGCCTTCCCGCCGGATTGGGTGGGTCCGTGGGAGTTCGACTTCGACGAGGCGGCGCCGGACAAGGTGTTCGAGGCAGGAATGGTCACGAACCTCGAATGCCTCTTCGGGACTCTCCTCGTCGACACAATCATCTACGCAGAAGACGGCACCCGCG
>WNFB01004219.1_pt1 | contig 12773 bp, 8 predicted proteins | sample 5400501 | NCBI WGS metagenome assembly WNFB01 (sample SAMN13153341, study PRJNA577476) | soil metagenome | isolation source: 200 cm saprolite under Douglas fir tree site 2 hole 1 | place: USA:California | collected 2015-04-18 | reverse complement strand
CGTGCCTGCGGATATTGACGCGGCCCCACTTTCTTTTCCACGAAACTGGCCTGAAGATAAAAAAACTGCCACGGGGCAATCGTGGTTCCGACGAGTCCTGTCAACATGAGCAGGTAACCTGACTCGAAATGAAGATTCGGAATCACCGTGTGCTTCGCGGCGATCAGCCAATCCGGCTTTGCCAAAAATGCGGAAAATACGTAGGAGAGATACAGAACGCAGGCGAAGAGAAAAATCACCTCCACCTGGCGGTAAGTTCCTCGAATCACCAGCACCCAAACTAAGATCGCTGCGAGCGGCACCGCGATGTACTTGCTGACCCCAAAAATCTGCATGGATGCCGCGACACCCGCAAATTCTGCTACCACATTGGCCAGGTCCACAAAGAAACCGGTGACCATCACAAAAAACGTCGGCCGGAACCCGAACTCCTCGCGAATGAGATCGGAGAGCCCTTTGCCGGTGACCACGCCCATCCGCGCGCACATCTCTTCCGTGACGTACAGCGCAATCGTCATCGGAATGAGCGACCACAGCAGCGCGTAGCCGTATTGCGCTCCGGCTTGCGTATAAACGGAAATTCCTCCCGCGTCGTTGTCCACATTGGACGTGATCAGCCCCGGGCCCACCACGGCCAGCAGCAGCGTCAGACGCCGGCGCAGTCCGCGGATCTTTTTGTGCAGATCCGTTTCGCCCGCCCTCACGCGATCAAATTTCGAGGTTATCGCATTCCAGTCCATCGCTCCGCTCGACTTCCCTTCCTATCCCTTCACCAGCCGCGACACTACGTCGTCCACCGTGATGGCTCCAATCGGCCGGTTTTCTTTGTCAATCACCGTCACCATCCGCAGGTTGTACTTGTCGAAAAGCTCGAAGACTTCTTTGTCGTCCGCATTGGGGGGCAAGCTGAGCAAGGGTTCCATCTTCAGCTCGGTCATCCGTTGATCGGACGCCCCCAGAAGGAGCCGCGCAACGGAGACGGTGCCTGAAAACTGCGCTGAACTGTCCAGCAGAACGATCGTGTCGAGCTGGTCAAGGTTCAACTCCTGTCCGCGCATCCATTCGAGAACTTCCTCCCGGGTTGAACTCTCTCCCACAAACGCGAATTCAGTGTTCATCATGCCGCCGGCCGTCGCGGGGTCGAATTCCAGCAATTCTCGGACCTCGTCGGCTTCCTGGCCGGGCATCTCATCCAGAAGTTCTTCGGATGTTTCCTTGGACAAATCCGCCAGAAGGTCGGCTGCCGCGTCCGGGGCCATTTCTTCTAGAATGTCTGCCGCCTTTTCCGGATCGAGTTTTTCCACGATCTGCGTGGTAAGCCGCTCATCCAATTCCGCGAGGACCGCAGCCGCGGTCTCTTCATCCAGGGACGCGATAATTCCCTGCCGCTCTGCCGCGGACAGATGCTCCATGATTTCCGCCAGGTCCGCCGGGTGCAGGTCCTCCAGCTTTTCGTGCGTGATGCGCAGCTTCACCCGGCGCATGGGGTCCGGCTCGACGAGGTTCACAAATTCCCAGCGAATCGCGCTCTGCGGCAATTTACTCTGCAGCTTGCGAACCATCTTGGAAGGCACCACCCCTTGCAGCAGCCTCCGCACGGCTCCGGGAAGCCCCACGTCGACCTGCGTCAGACGAAGTTCTACGTTGCCATTCGTACGAAACGGGCTCAGTTCGACGTCATTCACACGCACAACCTTCCGCCCCCGCGTATCAATGATCTGTTGATCCAGCAAATCCTTCTGAACCGCCAGCCACGATTCATTCGGCCGGTAGAGCTCCAGGGCCCGTTCGCTGACGCTCAATTCCATCTTCCCTGCCGCCACCGACGCAACCTGGTTGTGTTTGGCCACCAGCGGCTGAAAATGGCCCCGTGATAACAGATAATGCGACACGCGATTAGGCGCTTCCGCGGGCTCGATAAAGAATTCGCGCACGCGCCCGACATAATTCCCCGCCACGTCGTAAGCCTTTGCGCCCATCAATTCCGTCGCGTAGAGATCCATACGCTTTCCCTCCTCGCGCGGCTCCGGACTATCCCAAACAGCGGCTTGTTCGAACGGAACCCGGCAACAAAAAACCCGCGCACCGAAGAACCTCGGCCGCGGGCAAGTACCTCACACAAATGGACTTACCTTTAGCCGCCAGTGAACCCTCCCCACCCGACCGCTCGCGCCGTGGCCTGCGCCTCGCTCGACATCATCTGGAAACTGAGCCGATGGACCATCTTCTGGCCGCAATGCCTACCGGACCACCTAGGGCCTGGTTCGCGTTCGCTGCCCGCACTCATTGAGAGAAAATTCACTCCGTTTTGTGACCGTTTCGCAGTCACAGTTGCATTGATAAGCCGCGTGCTTCGGCTTGTCAAGAAAAGAATGACATTCGAAGCGATTTTTTTGTTCGAATGACTATTGAGAGGCACTCTCGCGGTTTGGAAAGACCATGTGACGCGGTTCTTGGCCTTTCCGGCGGCAGTCTTCCATGTACAAGCGAAGATAGTTCATCAAGACATAGTCGTGTTTCGAAAAACCCAGGTCCGCGGCGGCCTGATCGATCGCCGCCGCAGGGCCCTCCAGTTCCACAAACGTCCCGATGGGCGTTTCGTCGAGTTCGATCAGAAGACCCTTGGCCCAGGCTTTCGAATCGGGCATTCGAAAGGTGGTGCGGTATTTTTCATAGCGAAACCAGCCGCTCATCCCCAGCCCTTCGAAGATTCTGGTCAGATTCCCGGCCTCGGCGACCTCGACTTCAATCTCCTCGCGGACCTTGTATGACCCATAAGAGTCGCTTTCTATCTCTGCAGCCGCCGGCTGGGCCAGGGGCTGCTTGAAAGTCAAGACCACGCGCTGCTTCGGTCCCGCGACTTTCGACTTCTCTCGGCCTTCGGGCGTCTCCGTTCGAATGCGCAGCAATTGCCCGTGTTTGGCAAGTCCGCCCTGTGGGGTATCGAAAATTACGTTTTCCTCATGAACTTTGGAGGTCCCGGGGCCGGCGAGGCGAGCACCAATCCGCTTCAGAGCGCGATGAAACGCAGGCACGTCATTGATCCTCAGTTTGATTTCAGTTTCTCTGGCCATTAGGTTTCTCACGCCCGGCCGCAGGCCGCTTTCTCCCGCCGCCGAGTTCCGATAGTATAGCGGACGCGCATGAATCCGGACGCCCATACCGCTACGCCAGCGGCACCGCAGGAAACCACAGCAGATACAATTCCCAAGCCTCCGGTCGCCCGGCGCGAACCTGTAGAGCACGTCTTGCACGGCGACCGCCGTGTCGACCACTATGGCTGGCTCCGCCACAAAGAAGACCCCGGGGTCATCGCCTACCTGGAGGCCGAAAACGCCTATACCGATGCCATTCTGAAGCGGACGGAACCGTTCCAGGAGAAGCTTTATCAGGAAATGCTGGGGCGCATCCTGCAAACGGATCTTTCCGTTCCCTATCGGCTCCGTGGCTATCACTATTTCACGCGAACCGAAGAAGGAAAGCAGTATGCGTTCCATTGCCGGCGGCGCGACGCGGAAGTTGCCTCGGAAGAATTGCTGCTCGACCTGAATCTGCTTGCGGAAGGCCATTCGTTTCTTGGATTGGATACCTTCGAGGTCAGCGAGGACAATCAGCTTCTCGCTTATTCGACCGATACCACCGGCTTCCGCCAATACGTACTCCAGGTCAAAGACCTGCGCACTGGGAGCACCTTTCCCGAGCGCTTCGAACGCGTCACCAGCGTCGCCTGGGCTGCCGACAATCGTACGCTGTTCTACACTGTCGAAGACGAAACCACGAAGCGCTCTCATCGACTCTATCGGCACGTTCTGGGCTCCAGCGAATCCGACCCCCTGATTTACGAGGAGCCCGACGAGCGCTTTCGAATCGAAGTGGAACGCACACGCAGCGGCGCTTTTCTTCTTCTCACCATTGCGAGTCATACAGCCAGCGAAGTCCGGTTCTTGCGCGCCGATCAGCCCGCCGGAGAATTTCAACTCATCGATCCTCGCGAAGACAACCATGAATATTACGCGGATCATCATCCTAGCCCGCTCGCCGCGGGACATCCTGGTCCGCTTGCCGCGGAACATCCCGGACTGGCCCCGAATTCGAATGACGGAGTGTTTTACATTCGCACGAATTCCGGCGGGCGCACCTTCCGCCTCATGACCGCGCCCGTGACCGACCCTCGCCGAAAATTCTGGCGCGAGATCATTCCCAATCGCCCGGACGTCATGCTTGCTGCGGCGCAGGTTTTCCAGACCCACCTGGTGCTTTTCGAACGCGAGGGCGGCTTGCCTTATCTCCGCATCGTGGATTTGACGTCGGACGCTACAAATGCTCTGACGGCGTCGCATCGAATCGAATTCGCCGAGCCCGCTTACAACGCTTCCCTCGGTGAAAACCCGGAGTTCGGCGCCTCCCATGTGCGATTCCAGTATGAATCGTTCGTAACTCCTCGCTCCATCTTTGATTACGACGTTCGAACACGGGAACGAAGCCTTCGGAAGCAGCAACCTGTTCTCGGCGACTACGATCAGTCGCAATATGTCATCGAACGTCTGCACGCCACGGCTGCCGACGGCGCAGGAGTGCCAGTTTCCATTGTTTATCGCCGCGATACGCCGCGCGACGGCTCCGCCCCGCTGCTTCTCTACGGCTACGGCAGCTACGGGATCTCCGTGCCGGTCAATTTCAGTTCGAATCGGCTCAGCTTGCTGGACCGTGGCGTGATCTATGCCGTCGCCCACATTCGCGGAGGCGGCGAACTCGGAAAGCCATGGCACGACGCCGGGCGCATGAAACAGAAACGGAACACGTTCACGGATTTCATCAGCGCGGCCGAACACCTCATCGCGCAACGCTACACGACGCCGGAAAAACTCGTGATCGAGGGCGGCAGCGCCGGTGGGCTTCTCATGGGTGCGGTGACGAACATGCGCCCCGACCTATTTCGCATGGTCGTCGGCCACGTGCCTTTTGTGGACGTGTTGAACACCATGCTGGACGCGTCGCTTCCGCTGACTGTCGGCGAATACGAGGAATGGGGCAATCCGCAAATCGCGGAAGATTATTTCTATATAAAGACGTATTGTCCTTACACCAACCTGGAGCGGAAGGCTTATCCTGCGATATTGGCAAGAACGGGACTGAACGATAGCCAGGTGATGTACTGGGAGCCGGCAAAATACATTGCGAAGATGCGCACGTTGAAAACCGATTCGAATCCGGTGCTGCTGAAAATCAACATGGGCGCGGGACACGGCGGCGCTTCCGGCCGCTACGATTATTTGCGAGAGATTGCCCTGGATTATGCTTTCTTCCTGACGGAGTTTGGCATCAAGGCATGAGCGGATCGCCGCCGAGCTTTCTGGCATCGACCGCCTTGGTAGGGGCGCAGCATGCTGCGCCCCTACAAGCAAGGTTCAATATTCAGGGACCGAGAACTTAGAACTGTCTACTGACGACTGACGAATGAGCGAGCCTACATCACCGCTGATGCAGCAGTATCACGCCATCAAGGCGCGCTACCCGCACGCCTTGCTGCTCTTCCGCCTCGGCGATTTCTACGAACTTTTCTACGAAGACGCGATCATCGCCGCCCGAGAGCTGCAAATCACGCTCACTTCGCGCAACCGCGAAAAGGGCCAGCCGATTCCCATGTGCGGCGTTCCGTATCATGCCGCCGAAGGCTACATCGCGCGCCTGATTCGCGCCGGATTCAAAATCGCGATCTGCGATCAAATGGAACAGCCTGGCCCTGGCAAGAAACTCGTCCGCCGCGAAGTCGTGCGCGTCATAACGCCGGGTACTGCCACTGACGTCGCTCTCCTCGACGCCCGCGAAAATAATTTCCTCGCGTCGGTCGCCAAACATGCCTCGGGTTCACCCATTGGACTCGCTTTCGTCGATCTTTCCACCGGTGAATTTCAGGCCACGGAATTCTCCGGCGCGCGCGCCGATGACGAGCTTCGCGACGAACTCCAATTGCTTCGCCCGCGGGAAACTCTGCTTCCCCGGCCGCAACAGCTTTTCGAAACGGCAAAGACATCGCTGCTCGAAGGTGTTGGTGGCGTGGAATCCCGCCTCGAAGATTGGGTCTTTCAGCGCGACTATGCCGAGCGCATCCTGCGCGAGCAGTTTGGTGTTGCCGAGCTGACGGGCTTCGGCCTCGACGATCACCTGCAGGCGCTTGCCGCTGCCGGCGCCATCGTTCACTATCTCCGCGAAAATGCCGCTCGCGGGGATCGCTCCGCGGACGCGAATGCAAACGTGGATGCCTCCGGCGTCGAAGCGTTGCGTCATCTCGACCGTGTCCGCTACTACGAGCAACACGAAAGTCTCGTCCTCGATCCCGTTACCGTCCGCAATCTGGAGCTGCTCGCTCCCATCTTCACCGAGGAAGCCGGCCGCACAAGCGGCCCCACCACTCTGATTGCCGCGCTGGATGCCACCGTGACGGGCATGGGCGCGCGCCTTTTGCGCTCCTGGGTTCTCCGTCCGCTCATCGACAGCGAGGCTATCGAGGCCCGGCTCGACGCCGTTGCGCACCTCGTCCAGCAAACCGTCGTCCGCGGCGAAATCCGCAAGGAACTCAAAGGCATCCTCGACCTCGAGCGGCTCACCAGCCGCATTACCTTGGGACTTGCGACCCCGCGCGAACTCGTGGCGCTGCGCAGGTCGCTCGTGCAGCTCCCGGTGCTGAAGAATTTTCTTACGCCGCAGCCCGCGGGCGGCAGCGAACTACTTCGTCACATTCATCAGGAAATCGACGAGCTCGCTGACGCGCGGGATCGGCTGGAACGTGCAATCGCTGACGAACCGCCCGCCCTGGCCACCGATCCCGGCATGATCCGCAGCGGCTACCACGCCGAGCTCGATGAACTGCGCGACCTCAGCCAGCACAGCAAACAGATCATCGCCGCCATGGAAGAGCGCGAGCGCAAACGCACGGGCATCGGTTCGCTGAAGATTCGCTTCAATCAAATCTTCGGGTACTACATTGAAATTTCGAAAGCCAATTTGCATCTCGCTCCGGCCGACTACGAGCGCAAACAAACGCTGGTCAACGCCGAGCGGTTTACTTCCTCCGAGCTGCAAGAATATGAGCGGAAGATTCTCGCCGCGGACGAGCGCATCTTGGAAATCGAGCGGCAGCTCTTTGTCGATGTGCGTTCATCCGTAGCCGCCAAAGCCGCGCGCTTGCGCCGAACGGCCGCGGCCGTAGCGCAACTCGATGTCCTCACCGCATTCGCGAAACTGGCCGCCGATCGCGGCTATGCCCGCCCCGAGCTCAACTCCACTGGCGAACTCCTCATTATCGGAGGGCGCCATCCGGTCATTGAAGAGCTGCTTCGCCAAAAAGGCGAGCGCTTTGTTCCCAACGATCTTTGCTTCGAACCCGGGCGGCAGCAGCTTCTGCTCATTACCGGGCCCAACATGGGCGGCAAGTCTACCTATCTTCGCCAGTCCGCGCTGATTGTGCTGATGGCGCAGATGGGTTCTTTTGTTCCCGCGCGCCAGGCCAAGCTGCCCATCACCGACCGCATCTTCACGCGCATCGGAGCGAGCGACAATCTCGCCCGCGGGCGCTCCACCTTTCTCGTCGAGATGAGTGAAGTCGCCGCCATCTTGAATCATGCGACTCCCGCGAGTCTGGTGCTCCTCGATGAAGTGGGCCGTGGCACCGCCACCTTCGATGGCCTCTCCATCGCCTGGGCTGTCGTGGAACACCTCCAGAAGTACACGCGCGCGCGCACTCTCTTCGCCACGCACTATCACGAGTTGACGGAGCTTGGCGATCTTCTCCCCGCGGTCAAAAATGTTCACGTTTCCGTGAAAGAAACGCCCAGCGAAATTATTTTTTTGCGCCGCGTCGAACCCGGCAGCGCGGACAAAAGCTACGGCATCGAAGTCGCCCGCCTCGCCGGACTTCCTCGCAGCGTGATTGAACGCGCCCGCGAAGTTTTAAGGAGACACGAGCAGAGCGAGCACGAACTCAGCGAGACGCTTTCCCCCGGCGCCTCCGACCTCGCACACAAGAACGGCAATCAGCAGGTGCTCTTCACCGCACTCGATCGCGAAGTTCTCGAGAAGCTGCGTGGCGCCGACCTCGATCAGTTGAAGCCCCTCGATGCACTGAATCTCCTCTCCGAGCTGAAAAAGCAAATCTCATGAGCGGCAAGCCCTTGCTCGTTCTAGGCATGATGTCCGGCACTTCCGCCGATGGCATTGACGTTGCGTTCGCCCGCATCTCTGGCGCTCCGCCAAAACTGAACGCCAAGATGCTCGGCCACACCTCCGTCAAATTTCCTCCCGCGCTTCGCAAGGAAATCCTCCGCGTCGCCGAACAGCACCTCGTTACTGCGGGGGCTCTCAGCCAGTTGAATTTTCGTTTGGGAGAACTGTTTGCCAGCGCCGCCATTGCCGCCTGCCGTCATTACCGAGTGCCGCCATCGAAGATCGCCCTGATCGGCAGCCACGGCCAGACTATTTTTCATCAGGGGAGCCCCATTCCCTTTTTCGGTGCACCAACGGCATCCACGCTGCAGATTGGCGAGCCATCGGTGATCGCCTCGCGCACGGGAATCACAACTGTCGGCGATTTTCGCCCCGCAGACATCGCCCTCGGCGGCCAGGGCGCCCCTCTCGTCCCCTATGTGGATTACCTTCTCTATCGCCACGCAAAACTTGGCCGCGTCTCACTCAATCTTGGCGGCATCGCCAACATCACGGTCCTTCCGCGCGCCTGCAGGCCCCAACAAGTCATCGCTTTCGATACGGGCCCGGCGAACATGCTCATCGACGCCCTCGTCTCGCATTTCACGCGGGGCCGCGGCCGTTTCGACAAAGACGCTCGCCTCGCCCAAACCGGCCGCTCCATCCCTGCGCTTCTCGACGAACTTATGCGCGATCCTTACCTGAAGCTCGCGCCTCCGAAATCTACCGGCCGCGAATACTACGGCAACGCTTACTTAAAAAAGATCCTCGAACTCGGCCGCCGCCATCGTGCCAAGCCCAACGACCTCATCCGCGCCGCGACAATCTTCACCGCGCTCGCGGTCGTCGATGCGCTGAACCGTTTCGTTTTGCCCAAAACGAGAATTCACCAACTCATTGTTTCCGGCGGTGGCGCGCACAATCCCTTGATCCTCGCTCAACTTTCCGCCGCCCTTCCCGGCATCGAAGTCCTGCTTTCTGGGCGTCTCGGCATTCCCGAAGACGCCAAGGAAGCTTTTGCCTTTGCCCTTCTCGCCTACGAAACTTTTCACCAACGCCCGGCGAACCTGCCGTCTGCAACCGGCGCCCGCCGCCCAGCAATCCTCGGTAAAATATCCTATGCTCCTCCGCGCTGACCGCACTACTTCGAAGTTCCGTCTTTTCTCTACGTCTTTACTTCCTTACTTCATTGCTTCCTTCTATCTCGCCTCATGCTCACATTCATCTCACAGCGATCCCTCATCTCTTACCTTTCTCATTGAATCCAGCCCCACCAATCTCGACCCGCGCTTTGCCACCGATTCGCAATCCCAGCGCATCGATGGACTGCTCTTCAGCGGCCTTCTCGAGCGCGACAATCAGATGAATTTCCACGGCGATCTTGCCGAATCCTGGTCGACTCTCGACCCGCTCACCTACGTCTTCCATCTGCGTCGCGGTGTTCGCTTTCACGATGGCCGCGCATTAACCTCGGCCGACGTCAAGGCGACGTTCGACTTCATCAGAAATCCCGCCAACAAATCCCCAAAACAGGGCGCCCTTCGCATGGTCGCCTCTATCGAAGCGCCTGACGACGCCACAGTCATTTTTCATCTCAGCCAGCCATACGCTTCCTTCAGCGTGAATCTCATTCCGAGCGCCATCGGCATTGTTCCCGCGAACGTCGGCGCCGATTTTTCCCGCCATCCGATCGGCTCAGGCCCCTTTCGTTTCGTTCAGCAATCGCAGGACGAAGAAGTTGTCCTCGAGCGCAATCCAGAATACTTTCGTGACGCGCCACAGGTCATTCGCGTCCGGTTCCGAGTCGTTCCCGACGGCGTCGTTCGCGCCCTCGAACTTCGCAAAGGCTCTGCCGATCTTGAAATGAGCTCCCTTTCCCCGGATATTATTCCAGTTCTCTCGCGCCAGCCCGATCTCGCCGTGACCGACCGAACCGGCACAAATTTTACTTATCTGGGTTTCAACCTCGAAGACGCTGTCTTGTCCCATCGTGAAATTCGTCAAGCCCTTGCTTTCGCGACCGACCGCGAAGCGCTCATTCGCTATCTCCTTGATGGCCAGGCGAAACTCGCCACAGGCGTGCTGCCACCGGATCATTGGGCCGCGGAACAGAACGTCGCGCAGTATCCTTATGATCCCGCTCGCGCCGAACAGGTTCTCGATGCTGCGGGTTTCCCTCGCAAGCAGGACGGCGTGCGCCTGCATCTCACTCTGAAATGTTCCACCGAAGAGCAAGCCCGCCTCATTGGCGCAGCGCTTCAGGAACAATGGCGCCGCGCCGGCATCCAGCTCGAACTCCGTCCGCTCGAGCTCGCCACGCTGTTTTCCGACGTCGCCAAAGGAAATTTTCAGATCACCTATCAGCGCTGGGTCGGCGCCAACACCGATCCTGATTTTTTCGAATATGCTTTCTCGTCGAAGCGCTTCCCGCCCGACGGCGCCAATCGCGGACACTATCGCAACGCGCGCATTGACGCGCTCACCGACCAGATTCGCGTGGAGATGAATCAGGAAAAAAGGAAAGCCCTATGCAGTGAAGTTCAGAAAATTCTGGCGGATGATCTTCCCTACCTGCCACTGTGGTTCAACGACGTTGTTTCCGTCCACCGCCGCTCGCTCGGCGCGCTCGATCTTCCTTCCACCGGCAACTACAATTTCCTTACGACGCTCCATCCTGGTGAAAAGTAATAAACGAGCAAAGCCTCGCGCCGCCAAGTTTGGAATTACTCCAACGCTTTCTCAATCTCCGCCACCGGAATCGCACCTTCCCTGCCGATCCTCCAGGTGTCGCCCGTCAATTCCACGATGGTGGAAGCCAGCGTTCCCCCGGTTTCTCCCGTGTCCACCACGAGTGGGACGCGCGGGCCCAGTTGCTTCATGACTTGCTCCGCGTTCGAACATGACGGGAACCCGGAGATGTTGGCGCTCGTCCCCGTGACCGGGCCCTCGAATTCCTCGATCAAGCGCCGCACCAATATGCTATTTGGCCAGCGCAAGGCGATGCGGCCAGTCCCTGCTGTCACTTTGAGCGGGATACGCTGCGCCGCGTTCACCACCAGCGTCAGTCCTCCAGGCCAGAACGCTTGAGCGAGCCGCAAAAATTTCCGCGGCGCCTCGCGCGACAGCAGCATGGCCTGTTCGATCGAATTCACGAGGATCGGCAGCGCCCTCGTTTCCGGCCGCCCCTTCACGCGATATATTTCATCCACCGCAGCCAGATTGAACGGATCGGCCGCCAGCCCGTAGAAAGTGTCCGTGGGAATCGCGATCACACTTCCGCGGGCGATAAAATCTGCCGCATAACGCAGCAGGTCCGTTTCCGGGGATTGCGCATTGACGCGCAGCAGTTCAGCCGGCAATTTTTTGGCCCTTGGCGAAGTCGTGACGCCACCCTGCAGCGCCCCGCCAGCGCTGCCCTTATTTGGGCGACGCTACCATACCCCCCTCAACCCACGCAATAAGAGCTTACAGATGAGCTGTTTCCCTTCTTCTTGAAGTCAGTTGGGGGGCCGGCAATCCGGAATTCGCTTCCCACGCCCAAAATTTGCTACCCTCCACGGTAATGGCTACGCCCGGAAAAGCGGCCCGCAACGCTCGTCCCGCTAATGACGCCGCGCTCCTCACCAGCCGCGACAATCGCTGGCTAAAGGAGTTCCGCGTCGCGTTGCGCGGCGGGCTGCCCACGGAAAACGGATTCGTTGGTGTCGAGGGCGTGAGGCTCGTTGAAGAAGCGCTTCGTTCCGGTTGCCGCATTCAAGCCGTGCTCTTCAGCGAATCCGGCGAACGCCATCACGAACGTCTCTCCTCCTTGATCGACCGGCCCGAAATGGCCTTTCCGATCCTTCGCACCACAGACCGTCTCTTCGAAGGCCTTGCCGATACGGAACATCCGCAAGGTGTCGCGGCGCTGGTTCACCCTCGTGAAACCTCCTTCGATGACTTCGTGCGCGCTCCCCTTTCTGCTTGCGCTCCCCTGCTCGTCGTCCTCGCTGGCGTCCAGGACCCCGGCAACGTCGGGACAATCCTGCGCACGGCTGCCGCCTTTGGCGCGACCGGCGGCGCCACCGCTGCTTCCGGCATCAGTGGTACTGCAAACCCTTTTTCGCCGAAAGCTCTGCGCGCGTCCGCTGGCGCTGCCCTGCATCTTCCGATCCTCGCTGGCATGTCGCTTTCGATTCTTCTTGCGCAACTGAAGGTCGCAGGCGTTCGCACGCTCGCCTCGAGCCTTCACGAACCGCGCGACGGAGAACAGCCCCTGCTCGCTCCGTGGGAAGTTGATTGGTGCCAGCCGGTAGCCCTACTAGTCGGCAACGAAGGCGCCGGTCTTCCCGAAGAAGTCGAGCGCAGCGCCGATGCGCGCATCCGCATCCCTATGGCCAGCGGCATCGAATCCTTGAATGCCGCCGCCGCGGCAGCAGTCGTATTTTACGAAGCCGCTCGTCAAAGAAACTCTGTGCCCTCATCGCACATCCAAAAATAACGTGAGCCTCTTCTCAAAATTGCCGTTTACCCCGCAGGGGCCACAGGCCCTCGAGCCAGACGTGCCCGCCGCCAACCAGCCACTCGCCGAG
>WNFB01004616.1_pt1 | contig 12775 bp, 9 predicted proteins | sample 5400501 | NCBI WGS metagenome assembly WNFB01 (sample SAMN13153341, study PRJNA577476) | soil metagenome | isolation source: 200 cm saprolite under Douglas fir tree site 2 hole 1 | place: USA:California | collected 2015-04-18 | reverse complement strand
TTTGGATGCCGGTACTGCTACACAAGAGGGGGCGAGGTGGGACTCGCTCATGTCGATGCGAGCGAGATTCTCTCGCGATTCCGAACTGTGCGACCGGTGCTGCCACACATTGCCGATGAGGAGTATGAGCGTATCGTCATTGAAGGAGTCAAGGCTTCGTGCGATGGATTTATTCTGGGACCACTCTACGCTGACGATCGAGGACAATTCGTTCGCGGTCTCCCTCCTGAGCTACTAGCAGCAGTACCTCATCGTCGATGTACCGTTTCCTGGTCTGCCCACGCGCCAGTGTGGACGCGCTATGAAGATGAAGCACGCCTGCAACGACTCACGGTGATGATCGAGGAGCACGGAGGACGAGTCTTCCTTTCATCCGCGGATGCTATGGCGTTGGTCAGCCGAGAGAGGGCAGCAGCGTGATCGAGGTCGAGTTGAAGTTTGAGCTGCTCCCAACATCATGGCCTCAGCTCAAGGAACAATTCGCGACGATGCAACTCGCGCGTCGCCTGAGGAACTCGGACATCTACTAGAGCAGGCAGCGCCAGCACATATTCAAAGTACGGAGCGTGTCTTCTCTCTGATGCCAGAACTGCGCCAGGCGGAAGAGATGAATGCCCTGTTCTCGCGGTTTCTGCCCCAGTGGCGCTCCGCAGACACTGTCGAAGAGGCGCTTCGCCAAAACGGCCTGATTGAACTGGCGCATATTGAGAACCGGAGAGCCCAATACACCTATGAGAACCTCGTCATCTGCGTGGATCAGGTGGAAGGACTGGGGGATTTTGTCGAGATTGAAACGCAGTGCGAAGAGGGAAGCGATACGCAGCAGGCGGTAGGACGGGTGCAAGATTTTGCTGCTGGCTTTGCTGCACGGCAAGTGCGCGTTGGGTACGTTGAACTCTGGCTTCAAAAACATCATCCACAAGCCTACCGGAGGGGGAAATATCACGAATAGCGTGCTTCTTTGCTGGAAGAACGCCGAACACCGGAAAGGAGAGCATATGAACGTGGTGATGACCCTGTCATTGCGGCCGCTTCGCCTGCCGACCTGGAGACGGTTGGCACTGGTCCTCGGCGCGCTCGTCGTGAGCCTGGGCCTCTATGCACTGGCATTCCCGATGACCTACCTCGGTGGAGTGTTGATGCTGCCTCTCATCCTCTCCGCCTGGCTCTTTGGATGGCAGGGGGGACTGCTGTGCCTCGCGGGCATCACGCTGATGCTGGGAGCAAGCTATGGGGTGACCTTTGGCGGTACGTTCTGGTCCTCTGCATGGTTCGTTCCGTTCGTGACTGGAACGCTGTATGGATTGGCAGTGTGTCTGACAGTGGGGGTGCTGCGCCACATGACCAATGCGCTCCTGAGCGCCCAGCAGAAAATTGCACGCACCGAGCAGGCCTATCAGCAGGCGCATGCGCTAAACGAGTTCAAAAAGCAGGTGCTGCAGAACCTCAGTCATGAAATGCGTACACCAGTCACGCTCATTCAGGGATATCTAGAACTGTTAGAAACCTATCAGGATCAGTTTGATGCCGCGACACAAGCCCGTTTCATCATGTATGCACGAAGTGGGTGTGAAGAACTGCTCAGTTTAATCGCGACGGCCCTGGATCCGGCACATGCTTCAGGAGAGCAGCAACCCCTCCACCTGAGCATATTTTCGCTGCAGCACGAGATCCAGGAAGTGATGGCCCACCTTGAGCCAGGTTTCCTGCAGGACTATCGCTTCGAGCTTGATATCCCCGAATCGGTGCAGGTGCATGCCGATCCGCGCTTTGTCCGCCAGATTGTACGCAATTTACTAACCAATGCCTGCAAGTATACGCCCGCTCAGACCTCTATTACAGTGAGCGCCACTCCCATAAGCGCAAGGAACGAACCACATGGACAGGCTGGCATGATCTGCGTATGCATCAGCGATGAGGGACCCGGCATCCCGCTTGAGCAGCAGCCTTTGCTGTTTCAGCGCTTTGTGCGTTTACCAAATGCGGCAGAGAGTACGCAGCCTGGGAGTGGCCTGGGTCTTGCTATTTGCAAACAACTGGTCGAGGCGATGGGTGGATCTATCTGGGTGGAAAGCACGGGGCAAAACGGCGAGGGATGTTGTTTTTCATTTACTCTGGCGAGCGCATCAGCATCAGGCGCTGAAGACCAAATGAAGCGCGACGGTGGAAGCAATGACCAGGCGAAAGAGATTCCCCTGGTTAAACAAGCGTCCAACTCCCGGTCATCTGCACCGGACCATCACCAGGAATGGTTCGGCTAAAAATAGGCAGAGCAACTCCCTGAAGAGCGCAATCTGGCCACGACCGGCGGGAATCTGTTGCAGCGCACGCGCTGCGTCTACTTCCAGGACATCTCGAAGCCGTGCAACAAGCGCGAGCCTGGCAGCGGCTGTCCAGCACGAGAGGGCTATCACCGCAACCTGGCCATCTTCGGGGCATCTGAAGCGTGCATTGCAACGCATCCATCGGACATGGCTGTTGCGATGGTCGCCCTGGATGCCGTCGTGCGTGTGCTGGGGCCGAACGGCGAGCGGATCATCCCGCTTACCGACTTCCATCGCCTACCCGGGGACGAACCTCAGCGTGACACTGTACTTGAGCACGGCGAGTTGATCACAGCCGTAGACCTGCCGCCGCTCGCATTTGCGACGCACTCGCACTACCGCAAGGTCCGCGACCGCGCATCGTACGCCTTCGCGCTCGTCTCGGTTGCCGCGGCGGTCGATGTCGCTGACGGCATCGTGCGCGACGCGCGTATCGCCTTTGGCGGCGTCGCGCACGCCCCATGGAGAGCAACGAAAGCGGAGGCCGTGCTGCGCGGCGCACCGGCGACCGAGGAAGTATTTCGCCGGGCTGCCGAGGCCGAACTTGCAGACGCACAACCACTTCGCGATAATGCATTCAAGGTTCCGCTTGCACGCAACACCCTCGTTCGCACGCTGCTCGATCTGACACAGGAGGAGAAGCGATGATAAGCATTACGCAACGGGCTATCGGCGCACCGCTGGACCGTATCGACGGCCCAAAGAAAGTCACTGGCACTGCGACCTATGCTTTTGAGCATGCGGTCGACGAGGTGACGTATGCCTTCCCGGTTCAGAGCACTATCGCGAAAGGCCGGATCATTTCGCTTGATACCAGTGCAGCGCAGGCTATTTCTGGTGTCATTACCGTGCTCACCTACGAGAATGCGCCGCGTCTCGAGCCGCAGATCAGGGCCGAACTCGCGGTGTTGCAATCCAATGCGGTTGCGTATCGTGGTCAGTTTGTGGCCCTGGTGGTCGCTGAAACGCTAGAAGTTGCACGCCAGGCGGCAGATACTGTCGTGGTCCGCTATGAGGAGCAGCCCCATAGTGTCGTGCTTCGCGACGACCGCAGCGATCTATACAAGCCCGAAAAGGTTAATCCTGCCTATGAAACCGACACGGTCAGCGGCGATGTAGAGGCCGCGCTGGCGTCGGCAGCTGTCTCAATCGATCATACCTATACCACGCCAGCCTACCACAACAATCCGCTCGAACCCCATGCGACGATCGCGAGGTGGAGCAGCGATGGCGTCACTCTGTACGACTCAAACCAGGGCTCGCACATGATTCGAGACACAGTTGCCCAGGTGTTCGGACTGGAACCCGAGCGCGTGCGTGTCATTTCGCCCTATGTCGGTGGTGCATTCGGCTCGAAAGGCACCGCCCATCCACACGTTATTCTCACAGTGATGGCCGCGCAGGTGGTCGGTCGACCCGTAAAGTGCGCGCTCGCACGGCAGCACATGTTTGCGGTGGTCGGCTATCGCACGCCGACGATCCAGCGCCTTCGCCTGGGATCGGACAACGACGGACGGCTGACAGCGATCGCACACGACGTCGTTGAGCAGACCTCGACCCTTCAGGAATTCGCCGAGCAGACCGCCGTGGTCACACGTATGATGTACGCCGCGCCGAACCGCTCTACCACACACCGGCTTGCACGGCTCGATGTGCCGACGCCCGCGTGGATGCGTGCGCCTGGCGAGTGTCCCGGCATGTTCGCGCTGGAATCAGCGATGGACGAGCTAGCAATCGCGTGCGGGCTGGATCCCATCGAGCTGCGCGTTCGGAATGAACCCAGGGTCGACCCCGAGACCGGGCATCCCTTCAGCAGCCGCGGACTCGTTGCATGTCTGCGGGAAGGGGCGCGGCGCTTCGGCTGGCAATCGCGCAATCCGCAGCCGGGCATGCATACCGACGGTCGCTGGCTCATCGGGACCGGGGTTGCCGCCTCAACATATCCCACGCGCCGCAGGCCATCGACCGCCATCGCGCGTGTTGATCGTGAGGGACGTTACAGCGTGCTCATTGACGCCTCAGATATTGGAAACGGGGCGTGGACAGTCCTCACGCAGATCGCTGCGGATGCGCTCGACGTTCCACTAGAGCGCGTGCATCTCGAAATTGGCGACACCCGGCTGCCGCGTGGGTCCCTGGCCGGCGGCTCGATGGGAACCGCCTCGTGGGGAACGGCCATCGTCGAAGCCGCCCGCAAGCTCCGCGCCCGCCTGCAGGAAGAACACGGCGTCATTCCGGCGGGGGGACTCGAAGCGACTGGCGAGGGCGAAGAGAATCCCGAGGCGAAGCGGTTTGCGATGCACGCCTTTGGTGCGCAATTTGCAGAGGTCCGCGTTCACCGCGATACCGGCGAGGTGCGCGTTCCGCGACTGCTGGGCGTCTTCGCCGCCGGTCGCATCATGAACGCAAAGCTGGCCCGTTCGCAGTTGCTCGGCGGTATGACCATGGGGCTGTCCATGGCACTCCACGAGGAAAGCGTCATGGACCCGCGCTTCGGGGACTACGTGAACCATGACTTCGCGGAGTACCACATTGCGACAAATGCCGATGTAGGTACGATCGACATATCATGGATCGATGAAGACGATCCGTATGTCAACCCGATGGGCGCGAAGGGGATTGGCGAAATTGGGATTGTCGGTACCGCTGCCGCCATCGCCAACGCCGTTTATCACGCGACCGGCATCCGCGTCCGCGATCTACCGATTACGCTCGACAAGCTCCTGGCGTAAGGCAGTGGTGCTTCGCCGCCGTTCTGTGTTGCAAACCTTCGAGCCTGCAATGCAGATCGGCGGGTAAAGGGGTAGTATGTCAAGAGTTGTGTAAAAATCTTTTCCGTTCTCAACCCGGAAATCGTTGGTAATAAGTATCTGGTGATTGGAACATTGGATCGAGCTGACTGGAAGCGTATAGACCAGAATAAGCTCCCTATCCAGGACACGATTGAGGCACTGCACGACTTCAAGGATGTGGTCACGTTCAAGCCAATGTGGGGGTGGAGAAGATAGAGAGTTGACCTTCCTATAAATCACTCTGGTACCTCTTGTTGGAATGCTCGACAATAGCGGGGTCGGTGTGCTATGCTGTACGAGAAAATATCATAACGATACATGGTGAGCACGGCGCAGGGGCACGTGGCATGGTCCTCGCCAGAATTGACACCGGATGAGCGGCTTATCCACTCCTGATGACAATCCGCTTGAGGTGTACATCCATCACATCATCGCTCACCCCAGGAGCATCGCATGCATAGTATCCATGGAACCTGGATTCCCGACGACGCACACGAGTTTATCCAGAGAGGGGCCTTCTATCTGTGGGTAGAGACGGATACACCATCAGGCATGTCGCGAAGCCGTGCCGACACTGTTCACCCCAGGCACCTGGCGCATACATCCCTGGCCACGTTTCTCCATGAGAAACTGGGCCTGCGGGAGACTGGGCCTGGCGCGTTGGCGCGCACCCTGTGTATAAAATACTTTCTGCTCCCGACGGCTGCGGGCGAGCCCTCTCCCTCCTTCGAATTGCTGCGCTATGTGGATGAGGAGGAGCCTATGGAATTTGACCTGGCACCCTGGCAGGTCAGTTGTTACCAGGTGTCAGACATCATCACAGCGCTGAATGATATCCATTTTATCGCCCTCCACGCGGCCGAAGATTTCCAACTGGGAGCAGATCTCCTGTTCTGGCATCAGTACTCCCAGGCGATTAAAGGCATTATCGCCAAAGACCAGTACATCCCCTCCCTGAAGTATCGGGCGATCTCGTCCACCCCAACCAAAGGCAAACGGGCGAAGAACATCTCCAGTTACGAGCTTCATCCCGCGTGGGAGCCGCTGTCCGACACCTATGAGACGACCATCCAGCGCTATGTTGCTGCCATGCCAGAAGTGTGTGCCGCAGGGTTGAACAGCCCGGACGGTGCCACGTTGTTTGACAAAGAGTCCTTGCTCCGCCACTTCTCAGAGTGCCTCCTGCACAATATTGTCACCGGGACACCCTTTACGGCGAAATTCGACCAGCAGATCGCGAACACGATGCTGTATGGGTGTGTTTATCCGTACCGACCGGTCCTGCCGCAAGTCTCGGGTGACGCACTGGAGGACTACAAACACTGGCTGGCCTGGCGTGCGAACTTCACCAGAGCGCACGCGGAGGCCGGGTTTACCCTCTGTTTCCGGTTGGAAGAGGCATCTTCCACCGATATCGACAACTGGCACCTGCACTTTCTCGTCGCATCTCGGCGCGATCCCTCGCTTAAGCTGAGTCTGGACGACTACTGGTATCTCAATGCGCAGACCCGCGCCGAGGTTATCCGACACTTCGGCCAGGACTTCGAGAAAAACCTGTTGCTGGCCCTGGGGTATGCCGCGCGCATCTATCCCAAGGTCTGGAATGGGCTGGCAACAGACCGCCCGATCGGGTGCCGCCTCACTCTGGACGAGGCGTTCGAGTTCTTAAAAGAGAGTGCCTGGGTGCTCGGAGACGCGGGCTACGCCGTGATCGTCCCCGCGTGGTGGACACCCCAGGGACGCCGCCGCGCGAAGGTTCGCCTCAAAACGGCTCTGCATTCGCCCAAGGGGGCAGCTGCGGCCAGTCAGGGCTATTTCAATCTCAATGCGATCATCGCCTACGAGTACCATTTGTCGATTGGTGGCCAGGAAGTCACGGAAGAGGAATGGCAGCAACTCGTCAATGCGAAAACACCCCTGGTGCAGTTCCGGGGGCAATGGATGGAGCTGGATCGCGATAAAATGCAGCAGCTCCTCCAGTTCTGGCAGACGCACCAGCACGAGGAGCCCGAGATCACGCTTCTGGATATGTTGAAGATTGGGGCCGAGGCCGAGGATGACCTGGAATGGGACTATGACCAGAGCCTGCAAGACATGCTGTCTCGGCTCCACAACAAGAATGCCTTCGCCCCTATTGAAGATCCACAGACCTTGCAGGGGACTCTGCGTGACTACCAGAAGCGTGGTGTCGCCTGGCTCCAGTACCTTGAAAACCTGGGGTTGAACCCCTGCCTGGCGGACGACATGGGCCTGGGCAAAACCTTGGAGGTCATTGCCTGCCTGCTCAAGGAGCGGGAGGAGGCCGGTGGCGTACCGCCAACCCTCGTTATCGCGCCGACATCCGTGTTGGGCAACTGGCGCAAGGAGATCGAGCGCTTCGCGCCGCAACTCCGCACGCTGGTGCATCAAGGTAGCACGCGACTGAAAGACAAGCAGACCTTCGAGGAGACGTGCCAGACGCACGATGTCGTCCTGACCTCATTCGCGCTGGCCCGCCTGGACGAAAAGCTCTTGCAGAGCCTGAAGTGGCATCGCGTGGTGGTCGACGAGGCTCAGAACATCAAGAATCCACATGCTGCCCAGACGCGTGCGATTCTAAAGCTCACCACTCCACACCGGCTCGCCTTGACCGGCACGCCCGTCGAGAACCGCCTGCGCGATCTGTGGTCCATCTTCAACTTCCTCAATCCAGGCTACCTGGGCAAGGAGGCACAGTTCCGCAAGACCTTCGAGGAGCCCATCCACAAAAGCAATGACCTGGCCAGGTCTGCCACCTTAAAGAAGCTGGTCGAGCCCTTTATCTTGCGGCGTGTCAAGACCGACAAACGCATTATCGACGACCTGCCAGATAAGATCGAGCAGAAGATGTATTGCACGCTCTCGTCCGAGCAAGCCTCACTCTACGAGGCTGTCGTCAAAGATGTCACAGAGCAACTGAATGAGGCCGAGGGCATGCAGCGTAAGGGCTTGATCTTATCCACACTCCTGAAACTCAAGCAGATCTGCAACCACCCGGCGCAGTTCCTGCAGGATGGCAGCGCCTTTACCACCGAGCGTTCCCACAAGCTCCAGCGGCTTGGGGAGATGGTCGAAGAGGTGATTGATAGCGGTGAGAGCGCGCTTATCTTCACCCAGTTTACAGAGATTGGGGGCGAGCTGGAGCGGCATCTCGAGCACATCCGGCATTACAACACGTACTATTTGCACGGCGGGACCAGCGTGGCACGGCGAGACCGCATGATTGCCGAGTTTCAAGACCCTGAGACCGAACCGTCGGTGTTTATTCTCTCACTGCGGGCGGGCGGTGTCGGCGTGAATCTGACGAAAGCGAACCACGTCTTCCACTTCGATCGCTGGTGGAACCCCGCGGTCGAAGATCAGGCCACCGACCGCGCCTTCCGTATCGGCCAGCGCAAGAACGTCTTCGCGCATAAGTTTGTGGCCATGGGTACGATGGAAGAACGCATCGATGCGATGATCGAGGACAAGAAACGGCTCTCCTCGCTGGTTGTGGGGACCGATGAGTCCTGGCTGACGGAACTCGACAACGATACCTTCAAAGAACTGATCGCGCTGCGCCGCAGTGCGGTCCTGGAGTGAGAACGATGGCACAGTTCAGCCGCACCTGGTGGGGCCAGCGCTTTATCGCGGCCCTGGAACAGTTTACCGACCCGGCCCGCCTCGGACGTGGGCGGTCCTACGCGAGTGGAGGGCGCATCCTCGACTACACCCTGGCCAATGGCACGGTCACGGCCCGTGTGCGCGGTTCGATCAATCCGTACTTTGGCGTCTACAAAGAACCTATCTATCGGACCTCCATTACGATCAAAGCGATATCCTCCACCGATTGGACGAAGGCTATTCGTCACATTGCATCACGGGCGGACCTGGTTACGAAACTGCTGATGAACGAGATGCCTGATACAATAGAGGATGCCTTCTCCGGGCTGGGTCTGCACCTCCTGCCGCACAGTGAGCGCGATTTCGTAACCGATTGTTCATGCCCGGACTGGGCGAACCCCTGCAAGCACATCGCCGGGGTCTACTACCTCCTGGCGTCTGCCCTGGACCGCGATCCTTTCTTGATGTTTGAGCTGCGAGGATTGTCCAGAGAGGACTTGCATGCCGAACTGGTCCGGACACCGCTGGGGCAAATCTTAGCGTCCGCACTGGAGTCAGACGACGTTCCCGCAGTGGAACCGGTCGAGTCCTATTACACTCGCCCGGCCAGGGAGCCGGTCGCGGTAGTGGCCAGTCATAAAGAGTTCTGGACCGGCGCGAAGAGGCTGCCTGCACCGCTAGCCACCACGTCGCAAGCAAGCGTCCCGGCGCTGCTGATTAAGAAGCAGGGGGATTATCCGCCATTCTGGCATAAAGATGTGTCTTTCATCAGTGTGATGGAAGAGCTATATGACCGCGTACGGACGAAAAACAAGCAGATGAAGTGAGACAAGCATTGCACAGTTCCCCTCTTTTCTACCATTGCCCTGGGCGTCTCACTGTTCCTGCGTGGCTTGCCAGAGCCAGCGAGAGCGAGCACGGAGCATCGTCTTGCCCGCGCGCGTGATGTGCTGGAGCCTGATACATTCCTGTCCTGCCGTGGGGAACGGGTCAAACCAGCTCTGGACCTCCAGGTGGTCACCGAAGCGGGGACTATCGACGTATTCAATGTCGTAGTGACGAATCGCGAACCTGGCTCCGGCGGGGGTGATCTCACTCCTGGCCAAGGCTTCCCAGCCCGCGTTGTCCAGCATTTCCACCCCGGACGCATTGTTCAGATGTTGCATCAGATCGATCTGGGAGAACTGCACCACTGCTGTAGTCGTGACAGGCAGACGCTCGGGAAAGGCAAGAAAGGGCTTTTCTGGTTGGGGTGGCAGCGCCCCGTCAGGCAGCCAGATCTGAGCCGTTCGTTCTGGCAGGCGCGCCGGGCGACCATGACGATCAACGTAGACCCAGAGTGTGCGCGCAGAAACCAGTGGTTCATCTTGAGGCGCGAGGACCTGGTGTGCTTCGTATCCCCGCTGGGCTGTAATACGCGTGAAGCCCATGCCATAGGTTTTTAATTGGAGCCTGGCGTGAATGGGAATGGGCGTGGCGAAGGACATCACGGTTCTTTTGATGACCCAGTAGCCATCTCCTTCCAGCCGGGCATCCTCGGCATCGCGCGCCGCGATCTCTTGCATATAGCGTAAAAAAGCGGCGGGCGTCAGGAATCCATCACAATTGCATTCGTCATAGCGAACGGTATGTGTCAGACAAAACTGCCGGTTCATGCATGCTCCTGCTCGACGCGCTCACTCTCCACTTCTAGCATAGCATAGCAGTCAACCTGAGCGCATCGTCCAAAGTATCGATGTATTTTCTCGCTAACTCAGGTATCCTTTCCTCATGGGAGAGCGTCTCATGAGAGAATTTGTTCCCTCAATCTGCCGGGTGATAAAATATACTCGACTGCCCTGATTATTTTTGCTTCTCTTCCCAGCTTAGAACTATTGGAGGACAACATGACCAACGAGCATCCTGATCAGCTACCTGTATCCTCCGGGGCGCAAAGCCTCCCGAAAGGTGTTCATCTTGTCGGCAGCATTCCCCTGAGCGGCGCGGAGGAAGTTTTTCGGACAACGAGTTCGATACTTGGCGGGCGACTGCGCCGTATACCTGATGGCGAGACCGGAATACGCGGCGGCTGGATCGGTTGGCAATTCCCGCTTTTCGCCAGCAACCCCAATTTTGAGGCGGTAGTGCCGCCACCTAATGCGTATGTACCGCGTTCGCGCCTCAAGTTACGTTCCCCACGCAAACCGGGCGCAATCGCCTTTGAGCAACTTGGGTATGCCAATGCCGCACTGGCCTCCTATAGCCTGTTCACCCGACTCAAACGGGATGGTGTCATTCCGGCGCAGTATCGCTTTCAGGTCTGCCTGCCAACACCTTTCGCTCCTGTCTCATCGTTTGTCGTGGTAGAGGACCAGGCCGAAGTTGAACCGGTGTATGAGGCGGCCATGCTTCGCGAACTTGAGAAGATTATCGATACCATTCCGTTAGACGACCTGGCCATCCAATGGGACACAGCCGCGGAGTTTATGATCCTGGAAGGAGCCGCACCGACTTTCCTGAAGGATAGGATGTCGGAGATCCTCGAGCGACTGATCCGGCTTGGCAATCATATCCCCGTTCCTGTCGATCTGGGCTATCACCTCTGTTATGGGGACGCAGGACACAAGCATTTCAAGGAGCCGGAGGATGCTACCAAACTGGTCGCGGTAGCTAACGCCATTTCAACAGGCATCACGCGAACGATCAACTGGATTCATATGCCTGTCCCACAGAATCGCACGGACCTTGCTTACTATGCACCATTGGGCAATTTGCACCTCCACCCCGAAACAGAACTCTACCTGGGATTGGTCCATTTCACCGATGGAATTGCAGGAACGCTTAAACGCATTGAGGTAGCACGGCAGTTTATTGCAGATTTCGGTGTTGCCGCCGAATGTGGGTTTGGCCGTCGTCCCTCAGAAACCATCTCGGATTTGCTGCGCATTCATAGCCAGGTTGCTGACCCAGTATCAATGTAGGTCTTCGAACAACTTCCGTCAGTGGCCGGCCCTGGTTGCATCGCTTGAGAGAATGCTTGCGGAATTTGAGACTCGCTCACAGAGCGATCAAAGTGACATTGGCGATGTTACTGAATGAGAGGAAACGTTTAAGAAACGCTGCGCAAACTACACCGGCATCAGAACATTCAATGAGCGCATATGAGCAGATCAGCTTCCTTCTTGCAACACAACCGTAATAGCCGAAGAAATCGCCAGGTGGTTGAAAGCGTACAGGCTGTGATCATTCGAGCCAACATAGACGACCCCGTTGACTACAGTAGTGGTGTAGGTGGCTTTGCACATAAAGTCCTGTTTGCACACAAAGTCAAGCATCTGCACATAATGTAGAGTATTAGTTGATGCCGGCTAGCTAGTACAAATATATGGATTCACGGCCAGCTAATTTGGCTAGTCTCCGAGTTTCTCCTTTAGTGCCTCTAAAACTTGTGACTTATCTACTGTATCGTGTTTTGTTCTCGCTTCAGTTGCTATAAATGTGAAGATCTTTTCACAAACCCCAAAAAGCATTTGACATTAGGGTTTTTATCGTGTATGCTTCATCTTAGGCAAGGTTCAAATGAATGTGACAGTTTGAACACTTTGGAATTACTCAAATTAATTCTAAAGTCGCTCAGGAAGCCATTCCAGAATTAATTTTCGGCAGTCTGGATCGTTCAAACTGTCACATTCATCTACGCTTACCTTGAACCATGCCTTAGAATAAGTATGACTGGGTACAAAAACGGAGAGAATCGATGGCATCTCACGTTTATACAACTGCTGAGGTTGTGCGCGCGACAGGCTTCTCTCATAAGCAACTGGATTATTGGGCCTCGACAGGGTTGCTTGTGCCTGGTGAGCAGCAATCGCACGGACCAGGAACCCGTAGACTGTACTCTGTAGATGACCTGGTACAATTACAATTCATTCGCCATCTCAAAAGCTATGGGTGGTCAACACGCAAGATTGGACAGGCAGCAAAAACGCTACGAGAGGTAATGAACGTATCTGACCCGCTCAAGTATGCAATTTTGGTGAATGGCAAAAATATGCTCAT
>WNFB01004215.1_pt1 | contig 12777 bp, 15 predicted proteins | sample 5400501 | NCBI WGS metagenome assembly WNFB01 (sample SAMN13153341, study PRJNA577476) | soil metagenome | isolation source: 200 cm saprolite under Douglas fir tree site 2 hole 1 | place: USA:California | collected 2015-04-18 | reverse complement strand
GGATTTACGGGCCGGAACTTCGGCATACAGGCTGGTGCGGGGCGTTCTCACAGGCCAGGCGCACAGCGGCTGTGAGGCTTATTTCAGCTCGAGCAGCTCCGCCTCCGGCTTCGCCAGGTCGATCGGCCGGTTGCCGCCGCCTGAGCGCCGACCGGTCTCCCAGTACACCTCGCAGGCATTTCCCTCAGGGTCGCGAACGTAAAAACTAAAAGTGGAACCGTGGTCGAAGCTCATAACAACGCGAGCTCCTCGCCGGGGGGCGTCTGCATAGAGTTCGCGCAGCTCAGCCAGCGAGTCGACCTTGAAGGCCACATGGCCGGCCTCCGGGTTCGACATCAGCTGCAGCTCGGCCGGCCCACCCAATTCCGGGCTCAAGAGGACCATCGCACCCGTTCGTTCAGTGACGACCTCCCCCACCACCTCCAGCCCGAGAAAGCGCTCATAGAAGCCGGCTAACCCCTTCGGATCTTTGGCGGCCAGCGCGACATGACCAAGTCTCACCCAAATCCTCCCAATTCCATTAGAATGTCGTTCAAGTTAATGTGGAGAGACTAGCACTGGCGAGAACATCGGTCAAGCCCGAGCCGAAGCGAACCTATGACGCGAGCGGCAGGCAAGCATCGGCGCAAGAGACGCGCCGGCGCATACTCGCCGCCGCCCGGCGGCTGTTCTTGAAGCGCGGATACGCGTCGACGTCGATGGCGGCGATCGCTGTCGCCGCAGGCGTTTCGGTTGAGACGATCTACATTTCCATCGGCGGCAAGGCCAGCCTCGTCAGGTACCTGGTTGAGACCGCGCTCTCTGGCACAGATGAGCCGGTGCCTGCGGCGCAGCGCAAAGGTGTGGCAGAAATCCACGCCGAACTGGATCCTCGCCGCAAGCTCCGCCTGTTCGCGGCAATGGTGCGTCCGATGCTTGAGCGCCTGGCGCCGGTCTGGCAGGTGGTTCTGGAAGCTGCGCCCACCGATGCTGAGCTGAGCTCGGTTGTCGCTGAGCTGCAGCGACGGCACGTCGGCAGCATGCGACTTGTCATCGAACACATCGCTGAGGCCGGATGCCTACGCCCCGAACTTTCAAAGGACGTCGCCAGGGATGTCCTTTGGGCGATGAACTCGCCGGAGTTCTACCGTCTTCTTGTCGTTGGACGCGGTTGGACCGCCGAAATGTTTGAGAACTGGCTCGCAGACACGTGGCAGCGACTTCTCCTCGATGACCATGTAGCCCCGACCAAACCGATGCGGAAATAGTTCGCGTTGCAGGATATGTTCAGGTACTGCGTTGCGGCATCGCAGATCAAGCTCGTCGTTCGAAGATGGGATCACCGAACCAGACTAGCGGCTGTTTCGGCTGCAGCTTCTGTGCGCGCTCCAGGAATGACTTGAACCGAGCATCTTGATCGTGCGCGTTGTGGCCTTCCTCGGTCGCGACGATGTGAAGCACGTAATCCTGGATTCCATTCGGTGTCTCACCGCCCCCGGTAACGCGCGTGAGGCTGCACTCCTTAAACAGGCCCCGCGCAGTGAAGTCGTCCCAGATCGGTATTTCTTCGGCCGCGAACATGGCCTCGAACTCCGCCACCCGGTCGACCGCGATGCGAAGGACGATGGCGATGCTCTGCATTTCGAGTGAGTGTAGTCAAACGGCTTCAGCACCTTGAACAACCTCAACGGAAAGGTCGAGCGCTCACATCGAATTGACGACAAAGAGTTCTACCGGCTGCTGGCCGGCGAGGTCATCGACGACGCCAAGCTCTTCAACACCAAGCTTCACGAATGGGAGCGCTTCTACAATTTCGCTCGACCCCAAGGCGCCCTCGGAGGCCAGACTCCCTATGAGCGCCTGCGGCAGTTGACCAGGCCCTCGGTGTAGGTGAACACCGTCAGTCGTACACGCAGCTGGAGCCGGTGATGGCTGGGGAGGAAGGATTCGAACCTTCAACCTTCTGATCCAGAGCAATACGCGATATCGCCAATCGCGCTTTCGAATTGAGTTGTCGCGTCTGATAAGCGAATTGCGTAGTGGTTCCGCATCTGAGCCCGGGACGCAAATTTGGCGTGAAACCGGCGCGTAGCGCGTCTAATCACGCTCTACGTAGAGGCTCCTCCACCTCAACGCCCAACCTATGGGTCGGGCGGCCATGCGCAGGTAAGCGCCTCTGTAGCCGATGCTAGCTCGACTGGCGCAGCGCGCTTGCTCGGGTTTTGCGCGCGAGCGGTCCCAGATTCGTCTCCGGAATCAGACCGGCATTGATACGGCTGGTCACACGCCTCAGGTCTCTGACCTCATCCGGCGTCAGCACGTCGAAGACGAGCCTTCGAACCTCGTGGAAGTGAATCGGACCCGCCTGCATCAGCATCCTGTAGCCCTTGTCAGTCAACTCGGCGTTCGTCGCGCGGCCTTTGGTCCCGCTCACTCGGCGCACCCACCCCTGCCGCTCGAGGCGCGAGATCACGTGTGAGAGCCGCGAGAGCGAGCCGTTTGCGATCACGGCCAGGTCTTTGAGTTGAAGTCGGCGGCCCGGTTGCCTGGACAGGGCAGCCATGACGCCGAACTCGAAGTGAGTCATCCCGGCTTCGCGCTGCAGCTGGGAATCGATCGCCGCCGGCAACAGGGTAAAGGTGGCCATCAGATGAAGCCAGGCGCTCCACTCGTGGTTGTTCAACCAGCGGAACGGTTGCGGCGGCTGGGGGGAATCCGGCCCGGGAATAAGTTGACGCTTCAAGCTCTTCTAGGTTAGCAACTTGAAGCTTCAACTTCGAGACATTCGCACCAAGGAGCAGATCCCATGAAGCTGGTAGTCCTCGGAGCCACCGGTGGCACCGGTCGTCTCGTGGTCGAGCAGGCACTCGCCGCCGGCCACACCGTGACTGCGCTAGTCCGCTCCCCTGAAAAGCTGACCCTTCGCAATCCCAACCTGCGCGTCATAGCCGGCCAGGCCACGGATCCGTCAGCCGTCTCACGCGCGATGGACGGTGCCGACGCCGTGATCAGCACGTTGGGCGGAAATGGATCGGTGATCTCGGAGTCGACTCGGGCGATTGTCGAAGCCGCACACAAGGCGGGAGTCAGCAGGGTCGTCGTTCTTTCCTCCTTTCTGGTTGAGCGTGACCGCTTCAATCCAGCCACGCGGCTTCTAACAGGTCTCGCCATGGGCTCGATGATCAAAGACAAGAGCGCAGGAGAGAAGGCGCTGCGCGACAGCGACCTGGATTGGACCATCGTCTACGCGAGCGGGCTCACCGACGGTCCGGGCAGCGGCTCTGTGGTCGTGCTCACCGAGGGAAGCAAATGGAGCTTGTCGCATCGGATCGCGCGCGCGGACGTGGCGTCGTGGTTGGTTCAGGCGGTCACCAGTCCTCGAACCAGCCGTCGCACCGTCAGCATCACCGGCGGAACCCGGACCAAGGAGAACCTGCAGTCAGAGGCTGTCAGACATGTCTGAGATGAACAAGCTGACCACCACGATCCTGTGGGTTCTCGCCGCGGCCTACGCGGTGGCGCTGGTTGCGAACATCACGTTCGGGTTAGGCATCCCGATTGCGGTGGTGCTTTTGATTTCAGTCGCATTTGCGCTCATTCACGGCGCCGTCCGCTATGGCTGGACCGGCATCTTGGCGTTCGTCGTCATGTGCCTGGTGGTGAGCAACATCCTTGAAAACACCAGCATCCTGACCGGCTTTCCGTTCGGTCACTACCACTACACCGATGCGCTCGGCCCGAAACTCTTCCTGGTCCCGCTGCTGATTGGCCCGGCCTATTTCGCCAACGGCTACTTCGCCTGGGTGATCGGCAACTTACTGATTGGCGAACTCCGCCGCGGGTCTAGCGCTTTCCTGACGGTTGCAGTTCCGTTCATTGCTGCCTTTGTCATGGTCATGTGGGACCTGACCTTTGACCCAAGAGCCTCGACCATCCAGCACCAGTGGATCTGGGAGCAAGGCGGAGGCTACTTCGGGGTGCCCCTCACGAACTACCTGGGCTGGTTTTTCACCGTCTATCTGTTCCTCCAACTGTTCGCGCTCTTCGTTAGATTTCGGCCGGGCAGTGAGACGATCACGGAGTTCCCGCGGTCTCATTTCGCCCAGGCGCTCTTGATGTACGCCGTGATGGGACTGACACCAGTTCTTACATTCATGGTTGGCGGCAGCAACACGCCAGTTACCGATGCGACCGGTGTGGTTTGGCAGACGATGAGCATCGCCGAATCGATGGCGACTGTGAGCATATTCACCATGCTCTTTGCGGTCGCGATGTCGGCTGTGAAACTGCTTCAGGTTGGAGCGAACGTCCCCAAGACGTCCGATGTCCGATTGAATCTGCCGGCACCGCGCTAGTCGGCGCGATCAAATATGGCGAGGGATTTCTTGACACTCCCTTGGATGAGGGTGATGAGCGTGGCCCATCGTTTGCCCGCTGACTCCCAAATCAGCCGAAGTAGGTGTAAGGCATCACCCGAAGTAGTGACAACCATCAGCCGAAGGCCTTTTGTCGTCCTTCAGCCGAACTTCTACAGGACGGTGGCTGGGGAGGAAGGATTCGAACCTTCAACCTTCTGATCCAGAGTCAGCTGCGCTACCGTTGCGCCACTCCCCAATCCTTCGTCAGGAGCCGGGCGCTCAATTCTAAGGAGGTCCCGGTTCGGGGCCGCTTACTCGCGCGTGATGACGACGTCCGGCTTCTTGCCCGCACCCTCCGAGCGCACGGTCATCCGGATCGAGAGCGACTCCGGGTTCCCCATCAGCCTCGCGTATCCCTGCTCCATAAGCGTTTTCGCTCTGTGGAGGTTTATCGCCCAGCCCACCCCGAAGACGCGGTCGCTGAACAGGCGGTCCGACTCGGGGTTCCAGTACGCATCGCGGATCCGCTGCAATGTCGGCGGCCGGAAGTCATACGGGACAACTCCCAGGACCCGTCCCTGCCACGTCCGCTCGGCCGCCGGCTTGGACAGCTCCGTGGCCACCGCCCCGACAACGAGCGCGAAGGCCGCCAACCGCGCCAAACGACGGATCCGACGCAAACTACCCATACTTCAAGTGAAGCGTAGTACCAGAGTAACTTTGCACGTTTTCCAATCGTTCATCCAGGCGGGGTAGATGGCCAAAAGGCTTCCTTCGACGACGAGTTGGCTCCGCTGGCTGACGCCAGGTCTTCAGATCAAGCGCTGGCTCCTGCTGCTGATGGTGGCGGAGCTGGTCCTGGTGCTCGGTGTCGCCTACGCTTTGAAAGAGATCTACCAGGCGGCCCACCTGCCGTCCGGCTTCTACTACATCACCCTCCAGTTCTTGCCCTACTGGGCCAGGGCGATCATCTTCGGCATCTTCGGTGTCGGCCTGCTGGTTGTCAGCTACCTGAAGTTGACGCAGTCGGTCCTCGGACCGTTTCTTCCGGGGAACAGCACCTCGAGCCTGGTCGAGATAATCCATGCCTTCCGCCTGCGCGGCCGGGGCCCTCGGATCGTCGCGATCGGCGGCGGGACGGGTCTGAGCTCGCTGCTGCGCGGGCTGAAGACGTACACGTCGAACCTCTCGGTGATCGTGACCGTCGCGGACGACGGCGGCTCCTCAGGCCGGCTGCGCGACGAATACCGGATCCTGCCCCCCGGCGATTTCCGTCAGTGCCTCGTCGCGCTCGCCGACGCGGAGCCGCTGATGAAGCAGCTGTTCGACCACCGTTTCAAGGAGGGCTCCCTCGACGGCCACGCCTTCGGAAACCTGTTCATCATGGCGATGGCGGACGTCACAGGTAACTTCGAGCAGGCGCTGCGCGAATCGGGCAAGGTGCTCGCGGTCAAGGGCACCATCGTGCCCTCGACGCTCCAGGACGTCACGCTGGTGGCTTCGATCAACGGCGGCACCGTCGAAGGCGAGTCGAAGATCCCGAAGCAGAATGCCCCCATCAGCCACGTGTTCCTGAAGCCCGACGGCGTGCAGGTGAACCCGGAAGCCGCGCAGGCCATCCTCAACGCCGAACTGGTGATCGTCGGCCCTGGCTCGCTGTACACGTCGATCCTGCCGAACCTCCTGGTGGAGGGCATGGTGGAAGCGATCAAGGCGTCGCCCGCGCTGAAGGTGTACATCTGCAATCTCGCCGCGCAGAGGGGCGAGACGGACGGATACGGGGTCAGCGATTACCTGCGCGTAATCCGTGAGCACGTCGGCGTCAACCTCTTCGACTTCGTGATGGTCAACTCGAACACCGCCTACGCGCCGACCGGCGGTCAGGCCACCGTGATCTTCAAGCCCAACGACACGACGCAGCACCCGGAGGTCCGGTTCATCGCGTCCGATGTGGTGAACGTGCGAATCCCATCGCACCACGACCCGGACAAGCTCGCTCGCGCGATCATGCGGAAGGTGTGGCAGGCGTAGCAGCCGGCCGGCGTCTCGCGCGCCATCGGACAAATCCTTCGACCAGCACGGTGGCCACCGCGACATAAACGAAACCCGCGAGCGCATCCACGACGTAGTGCTCGCCTAAATAGACAATGGACAGCAGCACCGCGGCTGTCCACACGATCAGTCCGATGGCGAGCGCCCGATACCGGTTCCACGCGTACACCGCCGCAAGCGCGGGGAACGCGGCATGCAGCGAGGGAAACGCCGCGAACTGGTTTGGATTCAGATGGGTGTACAGCGGAGAGACGAAGTAGTTCTTGCCCCAGAACTTGTCGACCGTCTCGTTGAGGATCTTGTGGACCACCATCCCATCGGGGACCTTTCCCTCCTGGAACTGGTACCAGGGCGGCGCCGACGGCCAGAACAGGTAGGTCACGAACGAGAGAAAGGCCATCAGCAGCAGAGCCGCGATGAAATGGTGAAAGTGCTCTCTGCTGCGCAGCCAGAAGACGAAGCCGACGAGGATGGGCAGGGGGAAATGCATAAAGTAAAAGCCCATCGCGACCACGTCCTGCGGGCTCACCGACTCGACGTGGTAGAACGCGTGCTGCAGCGTCAGGGTCGGCAGGGTTCCCGCGAAGACCGCCTGCTCGAGGCCTGAAAGATCGTGCGGCGCGAAACCGGTCTTCGAGGCAAAGCCGCGCATCGCCTCGTACGCGAAGAAGAGCAGCAGGAACGGTCCCCAGTCGGCGATGAAGGTCAGCGTGCGTCCCATCGCGATCGCGATCACCAGCAGGAGGATCACCACCTCCTCCGGCTCGATCGAGATGCCGCGCCATAGCATCACGCCGAAGATGGCCGAGAGATATATCAGGCTGCCGATGAGGAGAGCGCCTGGGCGCCTCACCCTTGGCCTCGCTCAGCCGGTGTGGACAACCGCCACCGCCGCGATCTCGACCGTGCAGGAAAACGGAAGCGCGTTGGTGCCGAGCGCCGCACGCGTGTGGCGACCGGCCGGGCCCAGCACTTCGACGAACAGGTCGGAGGCGCCGTTCAGCACCTTAGGCTGATCGCCAAATCCATCCGCCGACAGGACGAACCCGATCACCTGCATCATCTCGTGCACGCGGTCGAGCCCGGCCGCGGCCTCTATGTGCGCCAGCACCGAGAGCCCGCACAACCTGGCGCGCCGCACCGCCTCCTCCACGGAAACCTCGTCGGGACAACGGCCCGTGAGCAGCGTGTCGCCGTCCCGCGCGACCTGGCCCGCGACGTAGAGAAGCGCGCGGCCGCCTCCGATGGGGACGGTTCTCGTCGGCACGTACGACGCCGCCGGCGGGGGCGCGGCCGGAAGCGTGATGCCCAGCTCGCGCAGTCGGTCGTGCGGACTGGTCACCGGCCGAGTCTAGCCGCCTACCTCTGGCGGCCGCGCAGGTGAGCGACCACGGCGGTGAGGACCACGGCGAGGGCCCCGAGGCCAAGCGCGACGTATGGGAGCTGCGGTGAGGACAGGATCTCGCTGAGCATCGAGCCCTGGGAGCCCGGTGCCCGGCTGCCGCTCGAGACCGGTGACTGCGGCGCGGGCGGTCCCTGTGGCGGGCCGCCCGTGTCGTGATAGATCCACAACGAGGCGACGTGGTCGGATGGCCGGAAGGTCGCGACGTACAGCGTCGGACTCTCGTCGTTGGACACCGCGAGCGCCGAGACGGAAGCCTGGGGCGGCTGCAGCGACGTGAAGGTCTGGCCCGCATCGTTGGTCCGCCACAGCCCGCCCGAACCTGAGCCACCGCCATCGCTCGCCGCGTAGAAATGGTCCCAGTGGTCGGTGATGAATGCGATCTGCGTGAAGTCCGTCGAGGGCACCAGGCCGGGGCCGCTGAGCGGAGTGAATGACGCGCCGTTGTCACTCGATTCGAAAAGCCCGGTGTTCGTGCCGACCAGGAGCGGCCGGACGTTGCCGGTCGGCGGCAGCGGCCCGCAAGCCAGGCGGACTGTGATGGTGCCGCTGATCGGCGGGCTCAGCTGAGTCCACGTCGTGCCCGCGTCGATGCTCTGATAGAGCACGAGACCGGCGGTGGCCGCCTGCGCGTCGCTGCCGGCGACAAGCCTCACCGGTTCGTGAATCGCTTCGACCGCGAGCGCGTTGATGCTCTGGTTGGACAGGCCGGAGGGAGTCCAGGTGAAACCGTCCTGGCTCAGGTACACGCCGCGATCCGTGCCCGCGGCGACGAGGGTCAGCGCAAATGCAAAGACGCGGACGCTGCGGCCCCCCAGCCCCGTCACGGCCGACCACGAAACGCCGCCGTCCCTGCTCGCCAGCGCGCCGCCGCCGCGCGTGCCCGCGAGCGCGACGTGTGCGATGTACGGATTGAAGCTGATGGTCGTGAGCGCTGCGCTGCCAGTGCGCGCCGTCGACCAGCTCGCGCCGCCATTCGTGCTGCGCAGTACAGAACCCGCCGAGTTGCCCGCAAGAACCAGCTGATTGTCTGATGGATCCACCGCAAGCGCAAAGATCGGTGCGCGGCCCTGGTGCGGAAGCGGCTTGAGGGAAACCCAGGTGGAGTCGGGCGGCGCATCGGCGACCACGCTCAACGCAGCGATCGCGATGACCCAGAAGGCTATGAGCGTCGCGAGAAGACGTGAGGCAAAAAGCGACACGAGCCTGCCGATTATCACTGAAGGCGGGCCGGCCTGTAGCCGCGTCTGATGCTTCGCCGCGTGCCTCTCACCCCTCATCCCTCTCCCCTTGAGGGGAGAGGGAGCAACTGCCATTTCCCTAGAATCTGCCGGTGCTCGTAAAAGCCGGGAGGTGGCTCGACCGTGCCGCCTTCAAACCCGCATCGCTGCCCGACGACCTCGTCACGGTCATCGCTCTGCTTCCGTGCGTCGTCGCCGGCTTGATCATCTTCCGTCTCGCCGCCGTGCAGATGCTCGCGATAGCCCTTGCGGTTGGCACTCTCGGTTTGATCGCGAGCTATTTCGTTCTGCGTCATCAAGCGCCGCGGCGCGCCGCGAGCTCCTTGATCGCGGCCGTGTTCGGCGTGGCCCTGGTTGGGGCAGGCGCGAGCCTGCTCATCTCGATCGAGATCGCCGTTCTCGCGGTGGTGATGGAGCTGCTGCGCGCGCGATACATGCCGGCCATCCGGGCACAGGCCGGGCTGCTTGCGTTCGCAGCCGTCGCGCTCGCCACGCGCGGCGCGCCGTTCACGTACCTCAACCCGAACGGCAAGACGTTCGGTGATCCGATCGATCCCATCGATACGTGGTTCCGTTTCTTCCACCAGTCGTCGTGGACTCTCGATCCGATCCGCCTCTACGTCGGCAACGTGTCGGGCCCCGTCTTCGCCACATCCCTCCTCGCGGTCGCGATCGGAGTCGCGTGGCTCGCCTATGCGCGGCGCGTCAGCCTCGTCGTCCTGTTGGCTTTCCTTGCCGGCGCGCTGCTCGCCATCTACACATTCCACTGGGATGCGCTGTTCCAGCTGGACAGCGGCCCGACCTGGTTCGTCGCGGGCCTGCTGCTCGCTGACCGCCGGCTCCTTCCCGACTCGTGGCCGGTCCGGCCGACGCTCGGTTTCGCGGCCGGCCTTTTCGCGATCGGATTGAGGCACGACGGCTACGGGATCCAGGCCGCGGTCTACACAGTGGCCGCGGTGCAGGCCGTGATGGCCGTGCTCGTGATCGTGCTGTGGTCGACTTCGGTCGCGATGGAGCGATGGAGGCGAACGCGAAGGCTGCGTCAGCGCGAGGCCAATCTCCGCGTCGTCAAGACCATCTCGCGGGCCGGCTAGGCGGCGCCCAGCTCGACGCTCGGCAGTCCCAGCGACGCCGCGAGAGACTCGGCGCGCTCCTCGACCTTGGTGCGCACCTGAGCTGTCAAGCGGCGGAACGGCTGGACCGACACTCGCATCGTCTTGCCGGACACGACATAGGACCACGTCCCGACGACGACGCCGTCGACGAGGATGACCGGCGAGATCCAGCCCGCCGTGCGGCTTACCTTAGGACGATGGACCGCGGCGAAGAGATGGTCGCGGCTGGCGTAACCCATCAGGTAGGGATCGAAGGCCGGCAGCAGCTGCACGGACCCGGTCGGGGCGGTGGGCAGACGTTTCATGTCGGAGGTGAGGATCTGCGCGTTGGAACCTTCGACCGATACGGTGGTCAGCTCAGGCGCGATGGCCGACCAGGCCGCGCGGGCCACCCCGGGCCAGCGTCCCCACCAAAAGACGAAATCGTTCTTCGTCGCCGGGCCGAAGGCGCGCAGGTAGCGGCGCGCCACCTCTGCGATCGCGACCTCAGGGTCGATCGCCTCCCAGCCACCGATCCAGTTCTCCGGGCGCACGAACGTGACGCTCTGGCCGCGGCTCGGGCCGAAGCAGAGCCCGCCAGCCCGCGCCACGGGCTTCAGGAAGCCGCCCCAGCCGGATTTGAGCCACTCCCGGACCTTCGCCGACTGCCCTTTCCCGGCGATGGCGATGATCTCTTCCCTGGTCATCGGCCCGCCGTTCAGCGCTCCGCCGATGGTCTCGATGAGCTTCATCAACTCGGCCTCGGTCAGCCCGAAATACTTCAGCCAGCTCGGCCTGATTCGCATCCAGTGCCCGCTCATGGCCGCGGTGTAGACGGGGAGGTCCCTGGCGGGGATGAGATGCAGCGTGCCCCGCATGAGCCAGGTCTTGACGAGGGTCCTGTCCTTCCAGAGCGCCGTCCGCACGTCGGTCACGGGGCGGCCGCTGCGCACCGCAAGTTGAAGCTCCGCGGCGGACATGACCTGAGCCTGGGCGCCGCCAATGTCGCCGGCCACCGCGATCAGATCTTGCTTGCCCGCCGGCACAAGGTGGTGGCGGTGCATCCGGAAGGCATGGACCTGAGGCCAGGTCAGCTCGGCCTCGGCGGCCGGCTTCGGTTTCACGAGCACCAGAAAATGATCGGGCTAAATCAGCTCAGCCTGGAGGGAAGCGACCCCACATCTGTCCACTCATCGCCCCCGTCATCGGTCACCCAGAGGGACCGCGATCTGTCGAGGGCCCAACCCGCGCTGGCGCTCCCGAAGCGGATGAACGTGAACTGGACCCCGTACTGCGACAGCTCAGACCACGTCTTGCCCCCGTCGCGGGTCACCATCGATCCCTGCCAGCTCGCGACGTAGGCCACCCCCGTGCGATTCGATACAAGTGACTCCGGAACGGGACCGGCGATGGGCGTCGCGTCGCGAGGTGACCATGATTTGCCGCCGTCTTCCGATACGAACAGCGCCTTGTTGGTGGCCGCGCCGTTCGCATCCGGGTATCCGACGCATGCTTCCCAGAGCTCGACGCCATCGACGGTTGTCGCGTAGCCGCGAAACGGATTGCCGGTGCACCTGGACTTGATGGACCGCCACGTCTGCCCTGCGTCGGTTGTCATCTCGATGTCGCCGGTTGGAACGCTCGACATGATCAGGCCGTCGGGGAAGGCGACCGGCGCCTCAGGCGAGAAGCCGGCCGGTAGCTGGTGGGGTGCCAACCAGGTATGGCCGCCATCCGGACTCGACCGAACCTCGAGCTGGCACGGCGTGCCCTTGGGGCAGGGATAAGTCGTAGCCCACACCCGATTGCCGCTGACGGCGATGCTGTAGACGAAAACGGCGGGCAGGGGCAGCCTCTGCCAGCTCTTGCCCCCGTCGTGAGTGACGTAGGCGCCGCTGATCCCGTAGACAAAACCGTCCAGCTGGTTGGCGAACCTGATCGTCCGCGGCGCATCCCCGTCATAGGAGGGAAAGGAAGGGCCGACCTGCACGGGATGAGACCAGGATCGGCCGCTGTCCAGCGTGCTTGTCACCGCGTAGTAGCAGGTGCTGGAGATCGGGCAGTTCGTGACGAGCATCGAGGCGGTCGTGCGGTCGACCACGTCTTGATCCACCACGAACAGGCCGGCAGGCGAGGGACTTGGGGACGGGAGCTCGACCGGTACCGGGGTCGGAGAAGGCGTGTTTCGGGCCTGCGGAGGCACAGGGTGAATCTCCCCGGTGCGTTGAACATGCAGGGCGCCCGAGGCCGCCCCGTAGGCGACCGCCGCCACCAGGAGGGTCCCCAGGACGGTGATCGCGACGCCGGTGACCGATGCGCCTTTCATGTAATGGTTAAAGACGAAACGCCGGCTGTTTGGTTACGGGTCAGTCGAACAGCTTGCGGCCCCGGGTGACGAACTGGTCGCGGCGGGGTCCGGTGCCGATGAGCTCGATTGGGGCTCCGACCAGCTCGCCGATCCGCTCGACGTAATCCCGGCAGGCCTGGGGCAGGTCGTCCCAGCATTTGGCGGGTCCGATCTCCTGCCGCCAGCCCGGCATCTCCTCGTAGATCGGCGTGCAGTGCTTGTAGTGCGAGATGTTGGCGAGCGGGTGGTCGTGGTGCGCGCCGCGGAACTCGTAACCGGTGCAGATCTTGAGCAGAGGCTGATC
>WNFB01011084.1_pt1 | contig 12780 bp, 10 predicted proteins | sample 5400501 | NCBI WGS metagenome assembly WNFB01 (sample SAMN13153341, study PRJNA577476) | soil metagenome | isolation source: 200 cm saprolite under Douglas fir tree site 2 hole 1 | place: USA:California | collected 2015-04-18 | reverse complement strand
GACGCCAGCCGGCATTTGAACACTGGAGAGTAGCGCGTCAACCCCGCTGAGCACGGTCGTGGCCATGGGGACCGCGATGACCGGGAGCGTGGTCAACGCGGCGACCACGCCGGCCAAGTGCGCAGCACCACCCGCAGCCACGATGATGGCTTTTAATCCCCTGCTGATCGCCGTGGAAGCGTACTCGTGCATGCGCGCGGGCGAGCGGTGCGCGGAGATTACTTCAATCTCATAGGGGATTTCGAATTTATCCAGCATCTTCGCCGTTTCGCTCATCACCGGCAGATCCGTGTCCGATCCCATCACGATTCCCACCAACGGCGGATGCTCATCCCTACTCACGCAACAAGGCTCCTCTCCTTCAGCTCCCGACTCTCATAAAGTCCAGAACCTCAATGCCGTCGCCACGCCGGATCCGTCCCCCCTGAACCACCCGACACAGCATTCCCCGACGCCCACGCAACTCGTCCTGCAAACCGCTTCGGACCTCGTCCATCAGACGGCAAGGCTCGCAGGGACACCCAACCTCCAGCATCGCTTCCCCCACGCGAAGTCGTTGCCCCACCTTCAACCCACGAAGAGCAAGCCCCCCCGTTGTGATGTTCTCCTTCACGACGCCAGGTCGAAGTCCCAACTCCTCCAGCGTCTCCGCTTCCATTAAGAGAACCTGCCGCCCCCTCCCTACTCGGCCATGGGCGCACCCCTGAAGTCCCCTGTTTTCAATCGCCACAATTTCCTCTACCTCGCGCATCGGCTGTCGGTGGATCACAGAGATGAACAGTCGTAGAACTTCCGCCACCGAAGGCAAGCGCTCAGTCCCCTGCCGCGCGGTCCCCTGCCGTGCGGATCCCCGCGACGCCTTGCCGGCCGATGTCGTTTCGAAAATGAGCACCCTCAAACCAAATCTTCTCTACAGCCTCATAGGCCCTGTGTACAGCAGCGTCGAGACTCTCGGCAGATGCTGTCACGCCCAAAACTCTACCACTACTTGTGTAGTAATCATCGCCTTCCCGCTTGGTGCCAGCATGAAACACTCTCACGCCCTCCAGTGATTCCGAAGCCGCCAATCCTACTATCCGCCGGCCAGTCTCGAACTTGCCTGGGTAGCCCCTGGAGGCCATAACGATGCACGCGCTAGCTCCATGGTTCCGTGCAGCTCTTATTTTCGCCAGACTCCCAGACGCGACGGCCTCCAGCGCGTCGGCAAGGTCAAAGTCCATCTGCGCGAGGATAGCTTGCGCCTCCGGATCACCCATGCGGCAGTTGAACTCCAGCAACTTGGGCCCGTCAACGGTCAACATAAGGCCGAAGTATAAGAATCCTTTGTATGGGCGCCCTTCGCTGGCCATCCCGCGGACCACAGGTCGCACAATCGTCTCCAAGATCCGCTGCTCCAGATCGGGTGCAAGCAGGTCATCGCTCGAGTAGGCGCCCATGCCACCGGTGTTGGGTCCCTGGTTACCATCAAAAGCACGCTTATGGTCGCGCGCAGGCGCGAGCGGCAGGATATCTTGCCCATCGGTAAGAACGATATAAGAGAGCTCTTCGCCCTCAAGTGCTTCCTCCAAGAGTACGCGGCAGCCCGCCTCCCCAAACTCGCGCTTCTCCATCAGGCGCTCGATAAAAGCAGTCGCCTCATCAGGGGAAGCAGTTACCAACACACCCTTGCCCGCGCACAAGCCATCGGCCTTTATCGCCACTGGCCAGTCCACCGCGCACAGGGCGCTATAGGCGCCGCCGGGCGAGTCATGCACGCCGTACACCCCAGCGGTAGGGATGCCGTGGCGCTCTGAAAACTGCTTGGCGTAGACTTTACTGCCTTCGAGTTCTCCCGCCTGCTTCGAGGGCCCGGCGATCCGCAGGCCCCGGCGAGAGAACTCGTCCGCGACACCAAGCACGAGCGGTAGTTCCGGACCGACTACGGTCAAATCGGCCCCGAGTTGCTCGGCCAGCGCGGCTAGCGCAGCGACGTCCTGCGGGTTGACCGGTAAACATTCGGCGTCCCGCGCAATCCCTCCATTACCCGGCGCGCACCAAAGCTTGCTGACGCGCGGGCTGTGCCGCAGTTTCCACACCAGCGCGTGTTCGCGCCCCCCGCCGCCGATGACGAGGATCCTCATCCAGCTGCAACGATAGTAGGAGATTGCCCAAGAGTCAACCGCCCGGCATTGACGCGCTCTGACCCCGACACCAAAGTGGCACTCCGGCACAGTGCAAACTGACTCGCTGCGTCCAGGCATGCATTCCCGGCTCCCTCTCGTGTTTTTTCTTCCTCCGCCAGTTTATTAATAGATATAAATATACTAATTAACACTCCGTATAATTGAACACGTTGACAGTCCCAGCCTTGCACTAAACACTTTCCCTACCTGCAACTTGCACAGCGAGTGGAAGGATCACGATTCATGAAATCGCTTCGCCCTTGCTCTCCGCTGCTCGAAAATGGTCTCATCCTCAGTTGTATGAGGTCGGCCCTATGCCGTGGGACTTTGCCCTAATCCTATTCGCGCTGGGCGTCGTGGTGCCCTGGCACGGCGCGGTTCGCATGAAAAAGCTTCTTGCCCGGCCGTCTCTCGAAACTGCAGATCGTCTTATGCTATATGCCTCCACAATTGTGTTTCAATGGCTTGCCGTCGCCGTGGTGGCATGGCGATGCTACGCGCGTGGGTTGAGCGCGCAACGCCTCGGCATCGCGTTTCCTCAGCCCGTTCTGACCACCGTGACAGCGGTGGCCCTTTCCTTAGTGTTGGCTGCCAATCAATTCTTCGGCCTGCGACGGCTAGCCCGCCTTCCCGCGCAGGCCCGTAGCTTCCTCTACGAGATGGCCGAGAAGGTTATGCCACACAATTTCCTCGAGTCACTTGTTTTCATCGCGCTGGCCTTCACAGTCGCGCCCTGTGAAGAGTTTCTCTATCGCGGCTTCGTCTTTGCTGCGCTCGAGGGCGCGGCCGGTGGATCATTGCTCATTGCCACTGTCGGTTCGTCTGTCCTGTTTGGATTGGCCCACCTGTATCAGGGACGCCGGGGCCTGATTTCTACGTCTCTCATGGGCTGCGTGTTCGCCGCGGCGCGCATATGGACCGGAAGTCTCGCTCCGCCAATAGCTGCGCATCTGCTCGCCGACTTGGTGGCGGGACTAGCGGCGCCTCACCTCCTGAAGCCGAGTGGCTGTGCAGCACCAAAGGCTTCGGTCGCAGGAATCGACACCAGCGCGTCAGGGGAGGAGCAGTGAACGGGTCGTCTTCGCAAAGAGATAATCGAACTAAATCATATTTAACTAAAAGTAAATCAATCCTGCCGGACGGCCTTGTGCGCGCCACGCTAGAGTCCTATCAGGTTGTCGTCTCCGACGCGCAGATTGAGGCTATTCGCAAGTACATGAACCTGTTACTGCTTTGGAATCAAAAGGTTAGCTTGACATCTATCGTCGATCCTCGCGAGATCCTCGACCGGCACTTCGGAGAAAGCATGTTTGCGGCAGCAAGATTCTCGATTTTGAAGGGTCGGCTGGCCGACGTTGGCTCTGGGGCTGGTTTCCCCGGGCTAGCTCTGAAGATCATTCGTCCCGAACTCCATATCACGTTGATTGAGGCGAACGCGAAGAAGTCTGCCTTTCTCGCTGAGGTAGTTCGCGATTTGGGCCTGAATGGAGTGGAGGTGTTGCGGGCGAGATATGAGGATCTGCCTGCGGGAGCGATTCAAGCTGATTTCATCGCGGCCAGGGCTGTAGGAGGGCTGCAGCAACTACTTGAGTGGGCCAGGGGTTTTCTGTCTCCAGCGGGGCGAGTCGTTCTGTGGCTCGGTGCGCAGGATGCGGAGAACGTATCGCGCATTGAAGAATGGAACTGGACAGCGCCTGTTCCAATTCCGAGATCGCGTCGACGCGTGCTGCTGGCTGGCCAGAAGCCCGTGCCTTGATGGGCATCAATTGTTTCACGTGGAACCTCGGTGAGCTACATTCCTGTTCCACGTGAAACATCTTGCATCGTTTGCCATTCTTCTGGTAAGTTTTCTCGCGTTCGCCAAGGAGAGATTCTTGGGGCGCGTTATCGCCATCGCCAATCAAAAAGGCGGCGTCGGTAAGACTACAACAGCAATCAATCTTGCGGCCTCGCTCGCTGCCGAAGAACAACGCACACTCATCGTTGATTGCGACTCTCAAGGAAATACAACAGGTGGCCTTGGTTTTCCAAAAGACCCCGCGCGCAGAACGCTCTATCACTCTCTCATCCTAAACGAACCGATTGAGAGGGTTGTTCTCAGTACACAGGTGGATGGTCTCGACCTAATTCCAGCAGACAAGAACCTAGTGGGCGCTGGGGTCGAGCTCGTCTCGCTAGAAGGCCGCGAGTATTTCCTCCGCAAGGCCATCGAGAGCATCAAAGCCAAGTATCGCTTCGTCATACTGGACTGCCCGCCCGCGCTGGACCTGGTGACGCTCAATGCCTTGGTGGCTAGCGACTCCGTCTTAATTCCTATCCAGTGCGAGTACCTGGCACTCGAAGGCGTTTCTGAACTCCTCGACACACTGATGAGGATCCGCAGAACACTAAATCCCGACTTGGGCGTCGAGGGCATCCTGTTGACCATGTACGACGAGCGTACCCAATCATTTTCTACGATATACACAGCAGAGGAGCCGAGAGCTACGTCCAGCTTGCCAAGGAGGTCATTGCCAATGACCAGAAACGCGCTGGGACGGGGCCTGAGTGCCCTGATCCGGGAGCCCGAGCCGCCACAGCAGGCTAGTCCCCCAGCGACTCCTCCCTCGGCAACCGCGTGGGAACCGCAGCAAATCGACATTGACTTAATTGACCCCAGCCCCTACCAGCCTCGCACTCGCTTTCGAGAAGAACCGCTTGAGGAACTGGCACGCTCGATTCGCGCGAGCGGAATCATCCAGCCGCTGATTCTGCGCACGCAGGGCTCACGCTACCAACTGATTGCCGGGGAGCGCCGATGGCGGGCCGCGCAGCGGGCAGGGTTACCTCGCGTCCCGGCTATTGTCCGCGAAGTGCCTGAGGAGATGGCCCTCGAGATCACCCTGGTTGAGAACATCCAGCGAGAGGATCTCAACCCGATAGAACAGGCGCGGGCCTTTGAACGCCTGATGGCGGACTTCCACCTGACGCAAGAGAACGTCGCCGAGCGCACGGGCAAGGACCGCACCACGGTTGCGAACGCCGTCCGCCTGCTCAGGCTGGAGAAACCCCTCCAAGACCTAATCGAGGACGGTCGTCTCACAGCAGGGCACGGCCGTGCCTTGCTAGCAATCCCCGCCGCAGGATTGCGACAGTCGCTAGCACAGCGCGCTGCTCGCGGCGGCCTCACTGTGCGGCAGATCGAGCGGGTTGCGGCGCGTAAGTCCGGCCGACCCGCACCACCACCTCCACCGGCGCCCGACGCGAACACGCGCGCAGCTCTTGAGGAACTCCAACGCCACCTGGGGACGCGCGTTACATTGCGTCCTCGCACAAAAACGCACCCGGGGCAGCTCATCTTGGAATACTATGACGATGCCCAATTGGTCGGCTTGTATGATCGCCTCATGAAATAAATACTACTTACATAGTACTGCTGACGTAGCACATCCTGGACTTTTCTCCCTTGAACTCGCAAACTCTGGGAGTTAAAGTAAGAATACGACCTATCCCGGGGTGAACCTTGGCTTGGAAATGGCCTGGGCGTGGTGACGACCGCCACGCTGACGAATGGACTGGATTCCTGGAGAAGGGCGTCCGTCTGGAGGGGACGCTCGAGTTAGCTGGGACCTTCCGTGTAGACGGCCAGATAAAGGGAAACATCCTCTCCGAGAACAGTTTGATTCTCGGCGAGGCGGCCAGAGTCGAGGGCCAGATTGAGGGCAATCACGTGGCCATCTCCGGCCGATTCGATGGGGTGATTTTTGCCAAGGGCCGAGTTGAGATCCAGGCTAAGGGCGTAGTGACGGGCGAGATTCACACACCTTGCTTGGTCATCGAACCAGGCGGTATTTTCGACGGCCGGTGCCACATGCTAACCTCATCGGAGGCTGCCAAGCCCCTTACCATTCCAATCCGCGCCGCGAATCAGAGGTAGTCCCTCCTCGCGCCTCAGTTTCCTTCTCTGCAAAGCCAGTGAAATTCCTTAAGTCCATGCTAACAGCAAAGGTGGGGATCTCCACGACTTGAACTTGAATCCGGCGCGAAAATGCTCAGGCTTCAGCCCGTCGACGCGATTGATTGCATGTCTGATGCAAAAATGCTCTTTCCCAATAACGGTGATTCTAGCAGGGTTATCGGGGAAGCGCAGAAATCTGCCCTAAGCCCGTTTTTTCAGCCTGTATTTGCTCCGTAGGAACCCAAATGCCGCGGGATTCAGGTTGAAATCACTTCCGAGCGATCACTGAAAGCCGACAACCGAAGGCTTTTCCTACTCGTACCGCAGGCAGCGGACGGGATCGAGGTTCGAGGCTTTCACGGCAGGATAAATCCCAAAAAACAAGCCGACACCAATTGAAATGACCATGCCCATAGCCGTCCAGAACAGCGACACGCGAGCCGGGAGGGATGGGAAGAAGGCCGCTACGGAGACGCTTAAGAGCACTCCGATGGTGATGCCAATAATCCCCCCGACGCCGGTCAGCGTGATAGCCTCGAGCAGAAATTGTGCCCGGATATCTTTCCGGCGAGCCCCGACAGCCTTGCGCACACCGATCTCAGCGGTGCGTTCGGTCACGCTGACCAGCATGATGTTCATCACCCCGATGCCGCCAACGACCAGGCCAATCGAGGCAATGATCAGCGTCAAGACGACGATGGCGCCCGTTAACTGCCTCCAGAGGTCGGTGACGACGTCAGGCGAACTGATCTCGAAATCGTTCTTGCCCTTCGAGGGAACGTGGCGCCGGCGGCGGAGCACGTCGATGACTTCGTCCTGGGCTTTCCCCATCAACGAGGGATCCTCCACGCTCACGACAATGATGACCTCCTCGATCTCCGGATAGAGCTTCGCAAAAGTGCGATACGGAATGATCACAAACTGGTCCACGCCGGGTCCGCCAAACAAGCCCTGGTGCGGCTCGAAAACCCCAATCACCTTGAAGGGCAGGCCGTTGACGCGAACTTCACGGTCGATGGGATCAAGCGAGCCAAACAGAGAATCGGCAATGGCCGCGCCCAAGAGGCACAGACGTTCAGCGTGCAGGTTTTCCTCCGCAGTGAAGAAGCGTCCCTCCTTCACCTGATAGACCGGCAAAACATCCACCAGGTCGGGCTCGCTGCCGCGAACGAAGGGGTTATCGACGCGGCTGTTCTGGTAGCGGATTTCATTCTCCTGCCCGAAGAACAACGCGCGCGTGAGCAGTGGCGACGCCCGGCGAGCGGACGGGCACTGCTCGCGGATGGCCACCGCGTCGTCATAGGTCAGGTACTTGCGGCGCTGGATTTCGTCAGTAAAGCGCCCAAAAGTGAAAGCTTTGAAGCGCGTGACAAAGAACGACTGCGTGCCGATCTCGCGCACCTTGTCGGTGATGTGCTGGTTCAGGCCGTGGATGATCGCGGCCACACTGATCACGCTGGCGATCCCGATCACCACACCCAACATGGTGAGGAAAGAGCGCAGCTTCTGGCTGCCAATCGTCGCCAGCGCCACGTCGAGGCTTTCTTTCCATTCCGCGCGTGTCACAACCGGGATACAGTAGCATTATTCAGGGGTGTGGACAGCACCGTGGCGTGTTAACGAGGGTGCGCGCACCCGACCCTCCTGATAACCGGCCAAGAGGATTACCGAGCTGCCGAACGCGAATGCCCGCCAGCCAAGAGTACAGGCTGTCGGCCCGACGCTCGGCACGCAAGCTAGAGTTTTGAAACGGGCGTTTTGTCGAGTGGCGCAGAAGCAGAAGGCAAAGCCAGAGCCGGGGCGGTGGCTTCCTTCAGGCCGGCTTGGATGGCGGCGTCCCAATCAAGGTGTGGAATGGGCGAGGCATCGGCCTGGCGATAGAGCCGCACGGCTTCGTCCTGGCGATTCAGCTTCTTCAAGTTGATACGAGCGGCAGAGATAAGCGCCGAGAGCGAGGCGCGGTCGCTCGGGTAGGCCTCCGCAAGCTTTTCGTACTCCACCGCAGCGCGCTCCCAGTTCTGCTGGGTCTCGAGATAACGGGACAACTCGAGCCACGTTGCGCTGGGCAGCTTTTCCCCGCCGGCGCTGCAGTACTCTTCGTAATTTCGCCAGGCCACTTCCAGCTCCCGCGCCTTGACGTGCAGCCGGCAGAGCGTAGCCAGAGTCTCCTTGTGTGCTTGAAAATCCTGTTTCCTCCAGTACGCTTGCAGCAGCAGGTCGTGGGCGTCGAGCAGGTCCGGCTTCTCTTGCAGAACCTGCTTGAGTTCGGCGATGGCCGGGTCGGGCTGATTCTCCGCGATGAACTCGCTGGCTTTGACGATGCGCGGGTCGGCGGTCCAACTGACCTGGGCTTCGATAGCCTGGTCCATCTTGTGTTCAATGCCCGTGGCGCGAAGTACCAGCGCCGCCCCCACGCCGAAAGCGAAGCCGCCGATGTGCGCCCAGTAGGCTACTCCGCCGCCTGAACCGGTCAGCAGCGCCCAGAATAGCTGCGTCACGAACCACACGGGCAGGACAGCGTAGGCCGGAGCAGAGAACCGGCGAAGGTACGGGCGAAGCCCAAGCCACAAGAACAGCAGCAACTTGATGCGCGTTTTCGCAAAACGCACCAGAAATGCCCCCATCAGTCCGGCGACGGCTCCCGAGGCGCCCAGGACAGGAACGATGCTCCCGGAAAAAACTCCCGCATGCACCAGCAACGCCACCGCTCCGGCCAACAAATAGAACAGGGGGTAGATCAGCCGACCCCAAGCGTCCTCAAGCACGCTGCCCGCAAGCCACAGAAACCACATATTGAAGATCAGGTGCAGCCATCCGCCGTGGAGGAAGCCCGCAGTGACGTAACTCGCGAGTGGATGCTTATTGGGGATGAAGGCGTAACGCTCGAGGATCGAATCGCGCTGCAAATCTGCAAGCTGCTGCGCCAGTACCTCCATCTGCGCATTGACCTCCATGGAGTCCCAGTCGCGCATCTGGAGGTCCCAGAGGTCCTCCGGCCGGCGGTTGGCCGAGGCCATGCGCGCGAAAAGCTTTGGATTGCTGCGCTGAACTCCTGCGATCAGTTGTTGCAACTCGGGCGTGGTTTGCACGTCCGGGTGGGCAGCAGCGAGCAACAGAATGTGCAACTTCACATCGGCGAGCTTGTGCGATTCGTCCTCGAGCCGCCAGTGCGTGCCGAGGAACACCGCCAGGTTCAGGGCGATGATGACAATGCTGATGTAGGGCCAACGCCGGCCCTTCAAGCTTTCGTGCGCGAGGGGAATCAGCACAACCACACTCCGCCACGCACCCTCCGGCGCATGGCCTGCAATTGACCTCTCCGTCTACGCCTAAGGGCGCTACCCACGGGAAGCGGAGGTCGCCGCAATATGCTCCCAGTGTAGCGGAGGCCGGCAAACGACAGTGGATTCGCCAGTCAAGGTGTTCGCGAGGAGTTACTCCGAGCGGAGGGCGACGACGCTCCGCCGGGTTTACCATGAGCGCGAGTGAAGGGTTCAGGGCAAGCGGGTCGAGGCAGTGCGCGGGAGTCCGCTCATTCGGAGCGCAAAGCAACAACTGGGTCCAAGCGGGCGGCCTTGATGGCGGGGTAGACGCCGAAGACCAGGGCAATCACGGAGGCCAATGCCAGGCCCAATAGTGCGACCCACGGCTTGACCGCAGCGGGGAACGGAGTCAACTGGCGCAGCACCAGCGCCAGGATGAACCCCAGCGCGACGCCGGTCAGACCCCCGACGAGGCACTGCGCCAGCACTTCGACGAGAAATTGTCGCGCGATATCGCGCTGGGTGGCGCCGACCGAGCGGCGTAACCCGATCTCCTTGGTGCGCTCAGTAACGCTGACCAGGGTAATGTTCATGATGACGATCCCGCCGACGATCGAAGCCACCGAGGAGACCAGCACGAAGACCAGAAAGAACACCGAGCTGATGTCCTTCCACAGATTGAGGTACGTGTCGGCAGTAGCGAAGTAGAAGTCGTCGGGGGCCCCAGGAGCGATGCGGCGTCGCCCGCGCAGGATCAGGCGCACTTCATCTTCGGCAGGGCCAAGCGGCGGTCGGCCCTTGATGTGGAAGATCAGGCTGCGGCGCGTGCCAAAGAGTTTTTGGAACGCGCTGATCGGAAAGATGACGAAGGTATCTTGATCCTGCCCCAGGATCGCGCCGATGCGGTCAGCCACCCCGATCACGGTGAATTCTTCCCCGGCGATGCGGAGGGTTTTCCCGAGCGGCAAGCGCCCAGGGAAGAGCTTTTCGGCCACTTCCGCGCCGAGCACAGCCACCGGGGAGGCCGCGCGCTGCTCGCCTTCGGTGAAAAAACGCCCGGCGGAGACGTCGAGCGTGCTGATCCAGCCCATGTTGGAGGTCTCACCGCGCAGGGTGACGTCACTCAAGCTCTGCGCTTCGCCGCGGACTTGTCCGAAGGTGGAAGCCTGAGCGCCCACGGCCAGGCAGCGCTGGCAGCGGTATTCGAGCGCGCGCCAGTCGTCAAAGGTCAGATCGCGGTGTTTCCGCGCTTTGAGAATCTCTTGGAAGTCGGTGGTGGCGAGGGGCACCTTTGAGACTTGAAAAATGTCTGTGCCGAGATTGGCGATTCTTGCTTCGACGTAGCCATTGGCTCCCTGGATCAGCGTCATCACCAGGATCAGCGAGGTGACGCCAATAATCAGGCCAAGGAGGGTGAGCAGGGTGCGCAGCTTGCGCGCTGAAAGCGCGGCAAAAGCGAGCCGCAGTGTGTCTCGAAGCTGCATCGAGGCCCCCCAGCGATTCTAGCGTAGTCAGGTGTGTAGCGGGTCTCTTGCAGGGGTTTAAGCTCCGCCGTCGCACTCCAAAACCACCAGTAGGACGCTGGCACTGCCGGGTGATAAAGCGAGTTGACCGGGGGGAGAGTATAATCATCGAATCTTGCGCAGAGGAGGGAACGCGTCTTGGCGGAGGCCGTCAAGCTTACGGCCATGGTCAAGGCCGCGGGTTGAGCGGCGAAGCTGAGTCCCGGTCTGCTGGACTCCGTCCTACGCCGCCTGCCGCGGCAAACTGACCCCAACGTGCTCGTTGGGTTTGACACCAACGACGACGCCGGGGTGTACCGTCTCGCGGACGACCTGGCCCTGGTGCAGACGGTGGACTTCTTCACGCCGATTGTGGACGATGCCTACCTCTACGGGGAGATTGCCGCGGCCAATTCACTGAGCGACGTCTACGCTATGGGCGGCCGACCCATCTCCGCACTTTCGATCGTCGGCTTTCCGGACAAGGGCGATCCCGACGTGATGGAACAGATCATCCGGGGCGGGCTCTCCAAGATGGCGGAGGCAGGCTGCAGCGTGATTGGCGGGCATTCGATCCGCGATGACGACATCAAGTTCGGCTATGCGGTCACCGGCGTGATCAATCCGCAGCGCGTCTGGCGCAATGTTGGCGCGCAGCCGGGCGACGTATTGCTGCTCACCAAGGCCATCGGCACCGGGGTGATTTCCACCGCGTTGAAGAAGCAGCGGGCATCGGAAGCGTCGCTCGCTGCTTCCGTGGCTTCCATGACGCGGCTCAATCGCGATGCCGCTGAAGCGTTGCTGGAAGCGGACCGCGCCTCAGGCGCGATTCATGCAGTTACCGACATCACCGGTTTTGGCCTGCTGGGCCACGCGCGGGAGATGGCGGTTGGCAGCGGAATTTCGCTCGAGATCGATCACGCCAGCGTGGACTACTTGCCGGGCGCAGTTGAAGCCGCGCGTGAAGGGCATCTGGCCGGCGGCCTGAAAAATAACCGCGAATTTGTCGGCGATTGCGTCGCCTTTTCTGCTTCGGTTCCCGAAGAGTTCCGCAACCTGCTCTACGACCCGCAAACCTCGGGCGGCTTGCTGGTCGCCATCGCGCGAGAGAAGGCCGATGTCGCGATTGCTGCGCTGGCCCAACGCCGCGTCGCCACGCGCGGCATCGGCACAGTACTCCCCAAGCGCTCCCCCTTAATTCAGGTCATCTAGCGTGACTTTAGCCCTTCGTTGGGTTGTCATGCCGAGCCCGCCGCGGCGAGCGAGGCATCCCTCCAGGAGATTCCGAGTCCCGAAAACAAGCTGCCTCAAGGCTCGAAATGACGGCAACACCCGGGCACCAGCCTAATGGACACCATCACACACGGCATTGTGGGCGCACTCATAGGGAAAGCATTTTTCGCAGGACACGGCGATGCCACGCGAGCGGACGGCACCGCCGCGCAGCGCGCCGCCGGACAATTCGCAGGGCTCGGGAGCCCGCCCGAGGCACCGCGCTGGAATCGCGGCGAGTGCGTGGCTACCGCTGCCGCGACACTTGGAGCGGTCTTCCCTGATGTTGACGTCATTTTCGGTCCCATCGTCCGAAACGATCTGGCTGTCATCGAGCTGCACCGCAGCATCACGCATTCCTTGCTCTGTCTGCCGGTTTTTGCGGTGGTGCTCGCAGCGCTGACGCGCTGGTACGCGCGACGTCGCGCCCTGGAGTCTCCCTCCTGGGTTACGCTGTCGGGCATCTACGGCGTCGCGCTGGCGAGCCACATCCTGCTGGACTTGGTGACCTCGTTTGGAACCATGATCTGGAGCCCTTGGAAGCGCGCGCGCCCAGCGTGGGATCTGGTCTTCATCATCGATTTCACGCTGACCGCGATCGTCCTGCTGCCCCAATTGGTGGCGTGGGTATATCGACAGCGTGA
>WNFB01004213.1_pt1 | contig 12781 bp, 7 predicted proteins | sample 5400501 | NCBI WGS metagenome assembly WNFB01 (sample SAMN13153341, study PRJNA577476) | soil metagenome | isolation source: 200 cm saprolite under Douglas fir tree site 2 hole 1 | place: USA:California | collected 2015-04-18 | reverse complement strand
TTATACAAAGATGCGATTAGCCCACTGGAAAAGGAATTGAGCGCCCGGCCCGCGAATGTTCAGGCGAAGCAGTTGTTGGGACTGAGCTATTTCATGTTGGAGAACTACGCTAAAACTTCTCAGTTGCTGTCAGATGTAATAGTGGCACGGCCTTTTAACGTCGGGGTCTACTACACGTTGGCGCTCTCACTCATCAAAGAGGGAAAGAAAGAGCAAGCCGATCAGGTGATCCATCAGATGGTCGTATTAGGTGGTGATACTCCGCAACTTCATATCTTGTTGGGCCAGGCTCATGACGAACAAGGCGAGACTGAAAAAGCGCTGGAAGAATTACAACTGGCTTTATCCCTCGACAGTAAAACTCCGATGGTCCATTACTACGCCGGCTTAATTTATATCAAGACCGGAAAGTTCGACGAGGCGGCAAAAGAATTTGAAAATGAATTGGCCTTGAATCCTGACGACGTGCCGGCCAAATACCATCTTGGTTTCGTGCTGCTCGCACAGCAAAATACCGCCGCCGGGATCAAGTTGATGCGCGAAGTTATTAAGCTCAAGCCTGACTTTGCAGACGCGTATTACGAGCTGGGCAAAGCGCTCTTGCAACAGGGCGAGGTTCGAGATGGGGTCGGTACTCTGGAGATGGCGGCGGCGCTGGCGCCCGACAAATCATATGTTCATTACCAACTAGGCAGAGCTTACCTTGCCGCCGGACGTAAGGCGGAAGGTGAGAATCATCTGGAAATCTCACGCCAACTGAAAGAGAAAGAGCGCCAACAGACAAAACCATGATCTCTCAGAGGGGTTGTTAACTTTTGCCCGTAAGAATCGCTTCGGCTCTCATCGCAATGCTAATGGTACTTGTCTTGTCATCACCCGTCTGGATGACCAGAGGTCAGGGAATTGACGTGCACTTTACAGATATCACAGAGAAGGCAGGCATCACGTTTAAGCACATCTCATCACCCGAGAAGAAGTACATCGTCGAATCTATGAGTGGCGGGGTTGCGCTCTTCGATTATGACAACGACGGCTACCTCGATATCTTTTTTGTTAACTCTCTGACGGTGGACCTGGTGAAGTCGGGCGGCAAGACCCGCAGCGCTCTTTATCACAACAACGGCGACGGGACTTTTACTGATGTTACAGACAAAGCCGGTCTCGCCAACGTCGGCTGGGGGATGGGGGTCGCAGTTGGTGACTACAATAACGACGGGTTTGACGATATCTATGTGACCTGCCTGGGTCCAAACCACCTGTTCAAAAACAACGGCAACGGCACCTTCACCGACGTTACTCAAAAAGCCGGCGTCGGCGATCCGCGTTGGTCGACCGGCGCCGCTTTCGTCGACTATGACAACGATGGCAAGCTGGATCTCTTCGTGGCCAATTATGTGGATTTCGATGTGAATAATCTGCCGGAGTTCGGCAAAGGGCGCACCTGCCAATTCAAAGGAATACCGGTGCAGTGCGGGCCAAGAGGACTGAAAGGCGCGGGCGATACGCTCTATCACAACAACGGCGATGGTACGTTCACTGACGTATCAAAGAAGGCCGGAGTCGCTGACACGGATGGTTACTATGGGCTGGGCGTGATCTGCAGCGATTTTGACGACGATGGCCTGGTAGATATCTTTGTGGCTAATGACTCGACGCCAAACTTTCTCTATCACAACAACGGCGACGGCACCTTTAAAGATATTGGATTTTCCTCAGGTACGGCGGTCAATGAAAACGGCAGCGAGCAGGGAAGCATGGGCGTAACGCTCGGCGACTATGATCACCACGGCAGACTCGACCTGTTCATTACAAACTTCGACGATGACTACAACACTCTATACCACAACGACGGCAAGGGTTCTTTTACGGATGTTTCATACGCGGCTAAAGTGGCGGCTGTAAGTCTGCCCTACGTTGGCTGGGGCACCTGGTTTTTTGATTATGACAACGACGGCTGGGTTGATCTGCTGGTTGTCAACGGTCACGTTTATCCGCAGCTACCCACCTACCGGCAACGCAATTTTGTGCATCACAACAATCGCGACGGCACCTTTGCCGAAGTCGGAGAACAACTGGGGGCGCCGTTCGCTGAGAAGCGCACGGGCCGGGGAGCTGCCTTTGGCGACATCGATAACGATGGCGATGTTGACGTGGTGATTAATAATCTGGACGGCCCGCCGCAGGTGCTGCGAAATGACGGCGGCAATGCAAACAATTCCATTTTGATTAAGACGATCGGTGTGAAGAGCAATCGCGACGGCATCGGCGCGCGAGTTAAGATTGTTTCCGGCGATCTGACACAGATTGACGAAGTCCACAGTGGCGGCAGTTATCTTTCGCAGAGCGATCTGAGGCTGCATTTCGGACTCCAGAAGAGGACGAAACTGGATTTAATAGAGGTTCGCTGGCCCAGCGGCATTATCGACAAGATCGCTGATGCCGGAGTGAACAGAATCATTACCATCAAAGAGGGTCAGGGCATCGTTGAGCAAAAGGACTTCAAGAGCGGAGCACAATCGTTACGGAACCGAGCCCGATAGCGACTGGATTGCACACCTGACCATGGTTACTTTCACAAAAATCACAGACGGCGTCGAAGTGTAAGAGGATTTCAGCATCCGATTGTCACCAAGGCTTGTCAAAACTCGGACTTGAGCGTGATGGAAGTGCTTTTTAAACGCAAAGGACGCAGAGGATTTCGCAGAGGTGCCGGAAATCCCACCGTCAGGGAGGCCACCTTACGCGGCAAGCGCTCTCTGACTGTCGGGTTTCTGACACTGGTGTTCACCGCTTCTTTTGCTGCCGCTCAGACAAATAACATCCAGGAGCGCCTTGAGAATGCGGCCACGCTAATTCGCGAAAATCGAATTGCTGAGGCAGAGCAGCGGCTGAACAGCATTTTGAAAATGGCGCCAAACGAAGCCGGAGCACTCAATCTGTTGGGTACAGTTCGCGCTCAACAGGGAAGGCTGAACGATGCGGAAAACCTCTTGACCCGCGCGGCAAAAATTGATCCCGCTGCTGTGGCCGTACACATGAACCTCGCCTTTCTTTACCTGCTCAAGAAGGCTCCTGAGAAAACAATTTCGGAATTGAAAGAGGTCGTCAGTCTCGAGCCTAACAACATTGAGGCCAACTATAAACTTGCACGCTTGCTGCTTTCCCGCGGACAAACAGACGAGACGATCAGCGTCATTGAAAAAGTGAAGTCGACACCGCCGGCATCGGCGGTATTTCTAACCTTGCTTGGCGATGCATATTTCAGAAAAGGAAATGCCGACAAGGCCGAGGAGAATTATCTGCTGGCGCTCGCCGCGCAGAAGAACAACGCGGAAGCGGTGCTGGGTTTGGCAAAGGTCTCTCAAAACCGGGGAGATACCAAAGCAACCCTGGCGTATCTGTCACAAGCGCGGGAACTGGCGGGTAACTCTCCCGAGCTTCTTTATAAAGTCGGCGTGGCTGCTCTGGGGATCGGAGTTTGGGACGACGCCCGGCTGGATTTAGAGCAGGCCGTGAAACTTAAGCCGGACGAGCCCGTGTTTTTGATCGCGCTGGGCGCGGCGTGGCTAAAAAAGCCGGATCTGTTTGCAGCCGAGCCGATTTTTCGGCGAGCTGTTGAAATTCAGCCGGACAACCCTCAAGCGCAAATGTATCTCGGTTATGTCTTATACAAACAAAAAAAGTTCGACGAAGCTAAAAGTTACCTTGAAAAGAGTATCAAAGCCGATTCCAGCGCCCCCGAACCCTTCTACTATCTGGGACTGATTGTCCAGGAAGAAAACGAGGATCAGCGAGCCGTGGCGCTGTTGGAAAAAGCGATTGAGGTGTCACCCTCGTTTGGGCACGCACACGTAGCTCTCGGCGCCAGTTATCTAAAGCTGAAAGACTATCCGCGCGCCCAAAGGGAACTCGAGCTGGGAGCTAAACTGAATCCTGACGATTCGAAGGCGCACTATCAGTTGGCTGTTTTATATGCCCGGCTCAAGGATCCGCAGCGAGCGCAGGCGGAAATGCAGATCGTGGAAAAGCTGAAAGCGGTGGAGCAGTCACAAAAAAGGGAAGGAGACACCTTTGTGATTTCGCCGGCAATACCGAACCCGCGTTAAGCGTTTTGGATTTACCGCGAAGCGGTTACAAAACACAGCCCAGGGTTGTCGCGCTTCGCGGCTACCCTGGGTAACAGGGTCGAAACGTTGCAACCCCATCGGGGGTGTGTCAGTTCTTCAGGTTCAGGTAGTGATCGCGATTCGGTTTCACGTTCCGGTTTGAGCTGAGTTGCATAACCGCTTCGCGGTTGGAAGAATCACTTATCAGAGCTTCCTAAAGCTTTTCTGAGACCTACTTCGTCCTTCGTTTGCGGGAATGCGTACGTACTATTACCGTCATTTCAAACTCGCGCCGGCGCTGCTGTCGCTAATTCTGAATTTGCCTCTGATCACTTCCGCACAGGCGGCGAAGCCAATCGTTACCTTCGCAGAAGTACCGGCAAGCAAAAGTGGCATCACCTGGGTTCATAACAACGCGCACTCGTCCGAGCGCTATTTGCCCGAAACGGTAGGGGCCGGGTGTGCCTTTTTGGATTACGACAACGATGGCTGGATGGATATCTACCTGGTGAATAGCGGCCCTTCAGATTTCTACACTCCCGGTACGCCGCTAAAGAATGCGCTTTACCATAACAATCATGACGGCACGTTCACGGATGTCACCGACAAAGCTGGAGTGGCAGGTGGTACGTTCGGCATGGGTGTCGCCGTCGGCGATTATGACGGCGATGGCTGGGTTGATATCTATATCACGAGTTATGGCCGCAATATTCTTTATCACAACAACGGTAACGGCACGTTCACGGATGTGACTGATCAAGCCGGCGTCGCCGCGCCCGGCTGGTCCACTTGCGCCGTCTGGTTTGACTATGACAATGACGGAAAGCTGGACTTGTTCGTCTCCAGCTTTGTAGTCTACGAGAAGTCTCTGAACATTCTTTGCACTGATGAAACTTTAAGCCGGCGTTACTATTGCGTCCCGCGCCTTTTCAAGCCGCGGGCCAGCCACCTCTTCCACAACGACGGCAATGGCAAGTTCACTGATGTGAGCAAGGAATCGGGCATTGCCGATTCGCCCGGCAAATCGTTCGGTGCAGTCGCCACCGATGTCAACAACGATGGGCTCATGGACCTGTTTGTGGCCAACGATACAATGCCGAACTTTCTATTCATCAATAAGGGCGGCGGAAAATTTGAAGAGGTCGGATTGGCGGCTGGGGTGGCCTTCAGTGAGAACGGCAAGCCGCGCTCGGGAATGGGAGTGGACGCAGCGGACTATGATGGCGATGGCTGGCAGGATCTGTTTGTAGCCAACATCGATCGAGAGTTCTTCAGTCTTTATCACAACCAGAAGGATCTGACTTTTACGGATGAACCCGGAGAAATAGGAACAGCGACGCAGATGTTGAGCGGTTGGGGACTGAGGTTCTTCGATTATGACAACGATGGTGACCCTGATTTGTTGCTGGTAAATGGCCATCCCGACGATTTTATCGAGATGCGCACTACGCGCGTAAAATACAAAGAGCCTTTGCTGATGTTTGAGAACACGGGCCACGCTTTCAAAAATGTCAGCGCCCAATCAGGCTCCGTTTTCAGCAAAGAGTTTTCCGGGCGGGGCATGGCCACAGGCGACTTCGACAACGACGGCGATCTCGATGTGCTGATCTCAAACAATGGCGGGCCTCCGCTCTTGCTTCGCAACGAAGGCGGCAACAGAAACAACTGGCTCGGTCTGCAACTTGTCGCGACCAGGAGCAATCCCGCCGCCGTAGGGGCGGTAATCACCTGGCAGGCCGGAGGCGTGAAACGAAGCCGGCTGAAGACTGGGGGCGGCAGTTACCTTTCTTCGCACGATCCGCGAGAAATACTGGGTCTGGGCGCGGCGACAAAGATCGAGTCCGTCCAGATTCGTTGGCCCAGTGGAAGAATAGACAAGTTAGCGAACTTGCCAATCAATCGTTACATGAAAGTCGTTGAGGGAGAGGGTGTTGTTAGGACAACCGCCACCAAATGAAAACAACAGACGGCGAACGAGAGAATTTAGCGACTACCGCAAATGACGTTTGGACTTCAACGGGCTTTCTTTAATCGCCAGGTACTGATTGGCGCCAACGTTCTTTAGAGTGCTGATTTGCCCGCTGGGCCACCTGACCTCTACCTCGTCTATCAGAGCACTAGCTCCCAATCCGAAGAGCAGGCGCGGGTCGGATGCTGAGCAATAACTCGTCCCGCCCAACCTTTGCTTAGTTCTCCGTCGTCCACCAGCCGTGACGATCACTTTCGCCCCGATGCCGTCGCGATTGCTGGTTGTTCCTATCAGGGAAATACCCAGCCAGTGGTTCCTATTGCCGCCGTCGTTTCGCAACAGCACCGGTGGTTCTCCTACGTTCATCAGTAAGAGATCTGAATCACCATCATTATCAAAATCACCAATGGCGAGACCGCGCCCCGAATAGAATTTCTTTAGTGGAGCGCCGTGTTCGGAGGCGACTTCGCGAAATCCTTTGCCGGTATTCTCAAACAAAAAGGGCGGCTCGGTATAAGTAATATGGGGGAAAATCTTGTTAATAGGCTCGAAAGGATGGCCATTAAGAACGAACAGATCGACCAGACCGTCGTTGTTGTAATCAAAGAAGCGAGAGCCGAAACCGCTCATCGGAAGGCTAATCGCGCCCAGACCGACGCTGTTGGTGATCTCAGTAAACAATCCATCCTTGTCATTGTGAAACAGCGCGTTTGTTTGGTCGGAAAAGTTCGCCACGAAAATGTCTAAATAGCCATTGCCGTCAAGATCCTCCGCGTCCACACCCATGCCACCACGCGCATTGCCGTCCGGATCAAAAGCCACACCGGCTGCGAGTGCGACTTCGGAAAATGTACCGTTGCCATCGTTGTGGTAAAGGAAGTTTGGCGCGGCATCATTGGCTTGAAAAATATCCATCCGTCCGTCGTTATCGTAGTCCAGCGCAACGACGCCTAAACCTTTTCCCTTCGGGTTGGCGATTTTCGCCTTTTCGCTTACATCGGTGAACGTTCCGTCTCCATTGTTATGAAAGAGCCTGGCTGAGGAACCTTTGAAATTTGCGATAGAGCAGTAAGGCTTGCCGTCATAGAGAGTGCAGGGAAGGTTCTTTTCATCGTATGTGAGATAGTTGCAGACATACAGATCCAGATAACCGTCGTTGTCATAATCGAAGAAGGCCGCGCTTGTTCCCCAGAGGTTATTGTTGACCCCTGCGCGCTCAGTCACATCGGTGAATGTCCCATTGCCGTTGTTGCGATACAATTTGCTTGCGCCGTAGCCTGTTATGTAGATGTCGGGCCAACCATCGTTGTTATAGTCTCCTACAGCCAAACCCATACCTCGCATACTGTTTGAGATACCTGCGCTCTCAGTGACGTCGGTGAAAGTGCCGTCGCCGTTATTGCGGTACAGAACGTCTCTTAACATGCTGGATCCGTCTGGCTGCGGATTTTGCGAGTAGCAGACGAGGTAGATGTCCAGCAGACCATCTCCGTTATAGTCAATGAAGCCACCGCCACCCCCCATCGTCTCGATTAGATATTTTGGTCCCGGGACAAGCGTTTTGATATTCCATTTGATACCAGCCGCCGCAGTGATATCTACGAATTGGATAGGAGCTGAAGGTTTCGGAACCTGCGCCTCAATTCCAGGCGAGCCAAATAACGCAAAATAAACGGCCGCCGGAAACAGAGGGAGTATTACCTTCATTAAAGCGAGAATAGAATCCCAACGGCTCTTGCAGCCGGATTGCCCAGGGTTCGATTGGCGGCAGTTGCTCAACAGAAATCATTCACCTTGTTTCTCGCTCGTTTACATAAGTACACGAACGAACCGAGGCGGCGCTTGCGGGCAAAGCGCCCCTAGTTATTCCCGGGCACGGCGCGGGTTGTGACTCGCTTCTTCCATTCCGCCGGCGTGATCGATTGAAGCTGGCGTAACTCAGCGGCTGCGATCACCAGTTTGCGCACGCTTGTGATAACGACGAACTCAAGGGCCGCTCGTGGTTTTGCTGCTTCGTCGAGCTTGGCCAACTGTCCGTCACGCCACTCGGTTGTGGGCGTGTCACCCGCGGACAAGTAAGAAATCGCTTCCAATCCTGCATCCGCGATCACCGATAGATTATTTGCCAATGGCCTTGCCTCTTGCAGTGCGGGTGATCGGTCGATCATCGGTCCAAGTGCACGGCCGGCGGTTTGCCACTCAACCAGCGTACGTTCGAGGTTCGGTCGATAGAGCGCAAAACGTGGAGCATCGGAAAGGAGGGCATCGACGTTCGAAGCGAACTGGCGAGCCGTTTCGCTGTCGGGTCGCGCAGCATCGACCAGGCCGGTTAGCGGGCTCAGCATCGTCTGCGGTCGCATTTGATAGCGGCGGTATTCTTTTACGGGTTCGATTATCGATGCCAGGGTGCGCAGTGGTCCAGTGTCGTCACTCCCCGCCAGACGACGCAGCAACATGCCGTAGTTCTTTTCGTGAGTCAGGCCCAGCTCCTCAAGTTGATAGCTGATCACCGACAAGCGCCGGTACATGTCGTCGATGTCCGTCACGTTTCGCGGCGACCAAAGTCGCTCGGCGATGGCGGCCGCGCGCGGCCAGATGCGCGAGTCGATCGTTTCCGGGCTCACCCACTCGCCCCACATGGTCGCTTCGCCACCCAGAACATGTCTCGCTTCTTCTGCGGTTAGCGTGGAGTTCAGCGGGATAGGATCGGCCAGATAATGTTGGGACGAGGGAAAGATCAGATCGATGTAGTAGCCCGCGGACAGAATTCCGTTGTAGCCTTGCTTCGCCGCCGCTGCCAGAGAATCCGGTCCGCGCCACGAGTGGATGACCGCATCCTTCGGCAGATCCGGGTGCAGGATTTCTTCCCAGCCAATCATTTTCTTGCCGTGCTTCTGTAAGATTTTCAGGACGCGCTGATTAAAGTAAGCCTGCAAGGCGCGATTATCTTTGATGCCTTTCGCTTTCATGAAGGCCTGGATTTGCGAATTACGGTTCCACTGCTTGCCTTCGTTCTCGTCACCGCCGATATGCATGTAGGCGTCGGGAAAAAGCGCGGCCATTTCTCCCAGAAACGTGTCGAGAAACTTGTAGGTCTGTTCGCGCGTCGGATCGAGTGCCGGCTCAAAGATTCCCGCGCCCCGTTCGATCTTGTAAGGGCCGGGGGCGCTGCCGATTTCCGGATAACCAACGAGCCAACTCGTGCTGTGACCGGGAATATCAAACTCGGGCACTACCCGAATGCCGCGGTCACGAGCATAAGTAATGATCTCGCGCACCTGGTCCTGCGTATAGAAGAGACCATCGGATCCCAGTGCCTGGAGCTTGGGAAATTTTCTGCTCTCGACGCGGAAACCCTGATCCTCTGTCAGGTGCCAGTGAAAGACGTTCAGCTTTACTGCCGCCATCGCATCGAGATTACGTTTGAGGACTTCCAGCGGTTCGTAGTGGCGGCCGACATCGATGAGCAGGCCTCGCCATGGGAAACGCGGTTGATCTTGAATCTTGATACCCGGCAGATAGTATCCGTCGCGATCGCCGTGGAGCAGTTGCAGGAAGGTCTCCAGGCCGCGTAACGCGCCCACGACCGTCGGGGCCACCAGCCGTGCCTGCTTGTCGGTGACTTCCAAACTATAACTCTCGTTATCACTGAGAGAGGGGACGATGTCGCCTGCCCGTTCGCATTGGACCACGAGGGTGGCAGTGCCTTCATCGGCCGTGAGGTCAGCCGGCAAAGTCAACACGGTTCGTCCTGCAAGGCGAGTGAGCATGCGAGCGATGCCGGCGCGCAACCGATCGTCTGAATGGTCCTTAACCGCGACATTGAAGCTTCCGGTGATCGCCAGACGGCCTGTTTGAGTTCGCGCCGACGCGGGGACTGGCATCAGATTCAGGTGGCTCGACGTGAGTCCCGAGCCTTGAGCTCGCACAGGTGAGGCCAGGCTCAAAGAACAGGTTACGATCAGCGTTAGCTTGGCGTATTCAACAGCCTTCATAGTTGGCCGATTTGACCTCGCAAATACCCCGCTACCATTGTTTTTCTTTTGGTACTATTAGATACAAAATCGTGACATAATTGCTGCGCATTCATTGCTCGCATTGTAGCTGATTCACAGCGGATATTGGCGATCTAAAGTGGCCAATAGAGGAGTTTCTCAAATGAATATAAGGAACGTCCGAGGGTTTCGCTCCAAAAGAAAGCTGTTTACCGCGAGGACGACTATCGTCGCCGTGTTGACCTGCTTACTTACGGCTATTCTGGGCTCATTCCTACCGGTGGGCCCAACCGCGTTCGCCGGTAATCCGGCAGTGTGGAGCCTGGTGTGGAGTGACGAGTTCGATGGTCCCAGCGGCTCGGCGGTTGATTCGAGCAAGTGGTCCTTTGATATTGGCGGAAACGGTTGGGGTAACAATGAACTCGAGACTTATACCGACCGCACAGTCAACGCGCACGTCGAAGGCGGCTTGCTGGTAATCAAAGCGCTCAAGGAAACCTTCACCGGGACCGACGGCATAACTCGCAACTACACTTCGGCCAGACTACTCACTAAGAATAAGTTCACTCAAGCCTACGGACGGTTTGAGGCGCGAATTAAGATCCCCTACGGCCAGGGTATCTGGCCGGCATTTTGGATGTTGGGCGACAACATCGGTACCGTCGGCTGGCCCACTTGCGGCGAGATCGACATCATGGAAAATATTGGCAAGGAACCGTCGATCGTGCACGGCACGTTTCATGGGCCAGGATATTCCGGCGCCCAGGGTATTAGCGCCGCCTACGCCTTACCCAACGGCCAGAAGTTCTCCGACGATTTCCATACCTTTGCGGTCGAGTGGGAACCGAACGTCGTGCGGTTTTATGTCGATGGACTGTTGTACAAAACGCGCACACCGGCGGATCTGCCCGCCGGCAAGTCATGGGTCTTCGATCATCCCTTCTTTGTTATTCTGAATGTGGCGGTCGGCGGTGGCTTTCCAGGGAATCCCGATGCCACGACAGTTTTCCCACAACAGATGCTGGTCGATTATGTTCGCGTCTATCAACGCGTCACACCATCAAACGTGCCGGTGCTGTTTACTGACGAAGGCGCTAATCGGGCACTTGCTCTTGATTCAGTAACGTTCAGGCGCGATCCGTTTTCAGTTAGGAATAACCTCAACTTCAGTACGGATCATACCACCAGGTTGATGCTGCTATCCGCTAACCTGGACCTGGAGCCGGGAGATGGTCCATCGATCGTAACGGCCCGGGCCGATGATGGGAAAGGTCATACGTATCCGCTCCCAGTGGAATGGATAGGCAGGCTGCCGAGCTTCGATTGGATCACCGTGGTGATTGCCAAATTGCCGGATGAATTGTTAGGCGCGGATCAGGCGCTTATCAGTGTCACTGCACATAATCAATCAAGTAATCAGGTTACAGTTTCCATTTCACCTTGACGTGAGCTGCCATCTGATTTTAGAAACGGGAGGAGTCTTTCATGAATTACCCGGCCGTTAAAGTAAAGCTCGCGGACTTTTTGGTTGTCGGCGTTTTCTCGCTTTGCCTGGCCGGCACAACCATGGCCCAGGGGAAACCGGCCGGAGCCGGGCCGCCGCCGAACAATAATCCGAATCTCGACGATCGAATCCGGCGGGTCGACGAAAGCAGGCTGCGAAGCGCGGAAATGGATGTCGGCACGGAGGAAAAGAACCAGAAACTCTTGCAGGCGGCGATCGCAAATATGAAGGAGGACTTTGGCCGGATTCAGGTTCTGCGCAATGACATCGCGCGAAATCTGGTAGCGCGCAAACCTCTCGATTACAAGCTGGTCTCGGAGCAGACTACTGAAATAAATAAGCGCGCTAGTCGGTTAAACGCTTATATGCGTGCGCGCGACGATAAGCAAGACAACTCACCTGAACTGAAAAGCGAAGAGATGATCGGAGCCCTGGTTAGATTGTGCAAGCTGATCGATAGTTTCACGGAAAACCCGGCACTGAAGAATGCGGCCACAGTTGACGCGCATGAGATCGCGAAAGCTAAGGAAGATAAGGCTCACGCCGATCGCGATCTGCTTGCGATTATCAAGCTTAGCGCCAGCATCCAGAAGAAGTCCGAGAACTTAAGAACTCCTCAGTAGCAGCCGACCTGCCCAGGGCCGGTAGCGCGTTCCCTCGTTCATTTGCCACTCACGGTACGATTACGAACCACGCCTCTTGCTTCAACACCTTCTGCTGCACGATATCCCGGCTTTCAATCGCAGCCGAATACTTGCCCGCCGGCAGACCGGCAAGCCTGACGTATTTGGCAAACGTCAAATGAAGCACAGGTTCGATTGCCGATTCTGTCAGTTGGTAATCGAGCGGCTTCATTGCCGGCTTGCCGTCCTTCATCAGCGTGACTGTGACTCTCACCAAAGGCTTTCCTGTTTCGCGGCCAACGGCTGCGTTATAGAGTTTGAAGAAAATGATCAAGTTATCGGTCGAGTGAAATTCGCGACTTGGCGAAGGGCGAATCTGTACGTTGCCTTCGCTAAGCACGTCGCCGTTCCTCGCTGTTTGCTTTTGGGACTCAGCGTGCCGGCTCAACACTGCTTCCGTGGCCCAGAAGTCGGATCCAGCATCAGGCAGAACAAGTTTCTCTTGCCTGGCGGCCACCTTTCCCGACAGCCGATCTCTAACAATCAGATCAACCGTGTAGTTACCGGAGTACAACTGCATGTCC
>WNFB01004212.1_pt1 | contig 12783 bp, 16 predicted proteins | sample 5400501 | NCBI WGS metagenome assembly WNFB01 (sample SAMN13153341, study PRJNA577476) | soil metagenome | isolation source: 200 cm saprolite under Douglas fir tree site 2 hole 1 | place: USA:California | collected 2015-04-18 | reverse complement strand
CCGCCCCCCCCGTCAGGCGCTCCGCCGCCAGGGCCGAGAGCGCTCGACTGCACGCGACGCCGCCGCCGAGAACGGCGGTCGAGTAGCCGGTGGAGCGCACGGCGCGCTCCAGCTTTGTCACGAGCACGTCGAGCACCGCGTCCTGAAAGCCGCGCGCCAGATGCGCGCGGTCGCGCTCCAGGTCATTGGAGGCGCGCACGGCATGCAGGACGGCGGTCTTCAATCCGGAGAAGGAGAACTCGAACCCTTCCGCGATCATGGGGCGCGGGAAGTTGAAGCGGCTCGGATCACCGTCGCGCGCCAGCTTCTCAATTGCGGGTCCGCCCGGATAACCGAGTCCGAGCAACGTCGCCACCTTGTCGAAGGCCTCGCCCGCGGCATCGTCGCGCGTCTCGCCGAGCAGCCGGTACCGGCCCCAGGCGGGTACGTCGAGCAGCAGGGTGTGGCCTCCCGACACGAGCAGCGCCACGAACGGCGGCGCGAGATCGCGATCCTCGAGCGCCGGCGCGAACAGGTGCCCTTCCATATGGTGCACGCCGATGAGGGCGCGATCCCCGGCAAAAGCGAACGACTTGGCGTAGACGACGCCCACGAGCAGCGCGCCGGCCAGCCCGGGCCCCGCGGTTACCGCCACCGCATCGATCGCCGACGGCGCCAGGCCTGCTTCCGCGAGCGCGCGATCTACGACTGCGGGGAGTGCCGCGAGATGCGCGCGGCTCGCCAGCTCGGGAACGACGCCGCCGAAGACTTTGTGGATGTCCTGCGACAGAATGACGAGGCTCGACAGCTCGCCGTTCACGAGAACGGCGGCCGACGTTTCGTCGCACGACGTCTCGATACCGAGGACGGCGTCAGCCACGACGAGTGGCGGGCTTGCCGCGGCGCCGCAGCGTGACCGAGTCGGGAATGGCGCGGGCGGTGATGCCGCGCGGCGCGATAACCGTGATCCGGGCCGAGCCGCCACTCGTTCCCGTGATGTGCGCGACGACCCGCAGGGAGTCGCGTGTCAACGCCTGGACGCGCTCTTCGGGGCCGCGTACAGCGACCGACACACGCGCCGGCGTGACGATGAAGCTCGTGATCGCGCCGGCCCCGGTCTCGACCGGAATGCCGGCGAACGAACGCTCGGCGGTGCGGCCCATGTCGCCCGTCACGGTCACTTGCTTGGGCGAGAGACGCACGATGCCGAGGGGCATCGTGTCGATCGGCACGTAACGCGTGAATTCGCCCGAGACGCTGGTGATCTCCATCGGCACGGTGGTGACCGAATCAATCCTCGCCAGGCTCTTTTCCGGACCGACCAGGCGCACAGTCGTGGGCGTCATGGACAACCCGCCGTGCAGCACCTGACCGGAATCCGGTGTCACGGTCACGAGCGAAACGATGCGCACGTCTTTGCGGGCTACGCTGTCGAGCGCCAGCGTGATCTCGCTCGGCCGTACTTCCATGACGCGGACGTCGGCGCCCTTGGGGAGCGCGAGCTCGACCTCGTCGGGGTCGAGTTGGATCGACCAGGTGGACGCGGTCAGCGTGTCGGGGACGCGGCGGGTGATGTCGCCCGACAACGAGCGGAGCTTGAGAATCTGGCTGCCTTTGCCGGAAATCTGGACGCGGACCTTGGGCGGCTTATGCACGAGCGCGCGTCCCCGCGGCAGCAGCACGTTCAGCGTTACGTCGAAGCTCGTCGTGACGGGTTGCTGCAGCTGCACGGCGACGTAGAGCATCAGCGCCAGGAACAGCGCCGCGCCCTTGATGGGCCAGTTGCGGGTGATCAGTTGCAGCAGGTTACTGCGCATGCAGCAGCCGCCGGATCAGCATTTCGTTGTCACCCGTATCCCAATCCGTCGCGCCGATGACTCGTTTGACAATCATGCCATCCCGATCGATCAGATAGCTCTCGGGGACGCCAAAGATGTCGTACGCCTGTCTGATCGCCCCGCTGGGGTCGTGCAGAATATCGAAGGTGAGGCCCAGCGTGTCAGCGAAGTCCAGTATCTGCTTGGGGCCCTCTTTCTCCTGCGGGTAAAAGGCGTCGCCATCGACGCTCACCGCCACGATGCGGAAATCCGTGCCCGCCAGCTTCTTGTGCAGCCGTTCCATTGACGGCATCTCGGCCCGACAGGGGGGACACCACGTGGCCCAAATGTTCACCAATACGACCTTGCCTCGATAGTCCTCGAGCGTCGCACGGCGATTCGCGCGCAAGTCCGTCGCGTTGAACCCAGGCGCCCGCGATCCAATCTCAACGGGGTTGAGCTGCGGCCGCAGCTTGATCGCGAGCGCGACCCCGAATACGGCCGTCATCACCACGCCCGCGATCAGCGTCCACTGTTGCCGGTTCGTCATACCGTCACCATGCAGCGACGGCGCAGCTCCTGCACTTCACGCGCAGGATCGGCGCCGGCAAAGATGGCGTTCCCGGCGACAAAGGTGTCGGCGCCGGCCTGATGCGCCGCGGCGATCGTCTGTTTCGTGATCCCACCATCGACCTCGAGAAAACATTGCGAGCGGTGCGCGGTGAGCAGTGCGCGGGCGCGCTGAATCTTTTCACTCGACCCTGGAAGGTAGCTCTGGCCACCGAAGCCTGGGTTGACCGTCATGATTAGCAGGAGGTCGAGATCGCGCACCACTTCCTCGGCGTGTGCGAGGGGTGTGGCCGGATTGAGCGCCAGCCCGGCCATCATCCCCTGCTGTTTCACGGCGTCGAGCTGGCGTTGCACGTGAATGGTGGCCTCGGGATGAAACGTGAACACCGACGCGCCCGCGGCCGCGAACGACTCGATATGGTGCTCCGGTTCGACGACCATGAGGTGCACGTCGATGGGCTTATCCGTCAGTTTGCGCAGCGTCTCGATCATATTGGCGCCGAACGTGATGTTCGGCACGAAGCGCCCGTCCATCACGTCCACGTGCAGCCAATCGGCTCCCGCTGCTAACACCTGCGCGACTTGCTCCTTCAGGCGCGCGAGATCGGCCGAGAGAATGCTGGGCGCGATGCGGATGCCGTTCGTCACTGTGGGCTCCGAGCTACGACAATGTCTACGACGGTGCCGGGCGCAGCCAGCGTCCCGGCCGCCGGCCGCTGGCCGACCACCGTTCCCGGCGATGCCTCTGCCGTGCGCCGTCGAGTCACCGTGCCGAGCTGCAGTCCTTCCATCTCCAGTCTGGTGCGCGCATCCGCCGATGCCATGCCGAGGAGATCGGGAATCGGAATCGTCGGCGCGCCGCGGCTGATGACGACGGTCAGGCCGGCACCGGATGGCAGCGCGGTTCCGGCGGGCGGTCGTGTGAGCATCGCGAGACCCGTGGGTGCGGCTGCCTGGACCGACTCCACCTGACTGACCACCAATCCAGCGGCTGCGATCAGCGACTGCGCGAGCCCGCCGTCGAGATTCGAGACGTCAGGCACCGGAATCTTGGGCGGGCCGGCGCTCGACACCAGGGTGACTTTCGTTCCTTCCGGCGCGATCACGGCCGGCGGCGGATCCTGCCAGACGACGACGCCGGCCGGCGCCGTCGGATGCGGCTCGGCGCCGCCATCGACGACTTGCAGCTGGGCTTTCTGAATCTCTGATTGCGCCTCGGCGAGCGTGAGCCCCAGGACGCGGGGCACGGCCTGGTGGCCCGGCAGGATCGGCGCGGGGAACAGAATGAGGTATGCGGTGAGGTAACCGGCGAGCACCATGGCGACGCCGATCCCCAACCATCTCCAGACCTTGGGCGTGATCTTGAAGTCCTGAAACGGCTCGAAGTGCCGGCGAATGCGCATCAGCTCACCCGCACGAGCCGCGCCGCGTAGGCGCCGTCGATGCTGTGTCGCTGCGGCAGCGATTGGAAGTCGCCGGCATTCGTCAGGAGCTCCGCGGGCACTGACGCATCAGTGCGAGCGGACCGCGTGAATCCGGGATTCCGGTTCAGGAAACTCTCCACGACGTGTTCATTCTCCTCGGGCTCGAGCGAGCAAGTCGCGTAGATGAGCAGCCCGCCCGGTCGTACAAGCGGTGCCGCAGCGGCGAGCAGCCGTGCCTGTCGCGTTGCCGCCCGCGCAAAGACCGTTGGGGTCAAGCGCCAGCGCGCGTCCGGATGGCGCCGCATGGTGCCGGTCGCACTGCACGGCGCGTCCACGAGGACCGCATCGATGCTGGCGGGGCGTATCGGCGCCGCCTCAAGATCGGCGGCAAGGCAATGAATTTCCACTCCCGCGCGTCGAGTCGTGTCGGCGAGCCGAGCAACGCGCTCGTGGCGTGCGTCACCGGCGAGGATCCGCGCTCCCGCCGCTTCGAGGGCGACTGCTTTGCCTCCGGGCGCGGCGCAGGCGTCGTAGACCTGCTCGCCTGGCGGGATCGCGGCAAAGCGCGCAATGAGAGCGTGCGCCGGGTCCTGCACGATGAATGCGCCCGCTGAGAAACCGGGCAACTCTCTGGGAGCAGGGAGCGGGGAGCGGGGAGCAGGAGAGACGTGGAGTCCGCCGCCGAATGGGGCGCGGGTCGTGACGACTCCGGCGTCAGCGAAAGCACTCTCCAAACGTTCGAGCGTCCACCGCGCCGGCTGTACGATCAGCGCCGGGCGCGTGTCGTTCCAGTCGAGGAGCTTGCGCGTTTCCTCTGTCCCGAACCGGGCTTTCCAGCGGGCGACGAGCCAATCGGGATGGGTTTTTTCTGCTCCCCGCTCCCTGCTCCCCGCTCCCACAAGCTTTCGAAGAGAATGGTTGACGTATCCGGTGCTCCCCTCGCCGACGGTCTCTCGCGCAAGTTCGACGGAAGTAGAGACGGCCGCATGCGACGGCACGCGCGTCAACCAACGCAGCTGATAGGCGCCGAGACGCAGGACGTCGTGCAGGCGAGGATCGGCGCGGTCCAACTCCAGGGCGCTGTCGAGTTCGCGCTGGCGGCGGAGCACGCCCGCTGAGAGCTCGTAGGCGAGGCGGCGGTCACGCTCGGCGAGGCCTTCGAGATGGCGGTCGCGAGCATCGGTGAAGAGCGCGCCGGCGCGTACTTCGCGGAGAATCTCCAGAGCCGCCCGGCGAGCCGCGGTTGCTGCCTTAATCCAGCATCCCCCGCGTGGGGGAAGACGGCATCGCAACTTCGCGGCGCGGCATCCGGCCCGCCAGATAGGCGGCGCGGCCCGCGATCGTCGCCAGCCGCATCGCCTGCGCCATCGCGACCGGATCCTGCGCGGCCGCGATGGCCGTGTTCATCAGGATCCCGTCCACGCCTTGCTCCATCGTGACACAGGCGTCGGACGCGGTGCCCACGCCCGCATCCACGATCACCGGCACATGGAGACGCCGCTTGATCGTGCGGACACTGAACGGATTCAGTAACCCGAGCCCACTGCCGATCGGAGACGCGAGCGGCATCACCGCGGCGCAGCCTGCATCCTCGAGCCGCAGCGCCGTCACGAGATCTTCGTTCGTGTAGGCGAGCACCTTGAATCCTTCCTGAACCAGCACTTTTGCCGCCTCGAGCAGACCCGCCACGTCGGGCAGCAGGGTCTCTTCGTCGCCGATCACCTCGAGCTTCACGAAGTCGTTGAACCCCGCCTCGCGCGCGAGGCGGGCGTAGCGGATCGCGTCCGCTGCGGTGTAACAGCCGGCGGTGTTGGCGAGCAGGAAGATCTTCTTGGGGTCGAGGAAGTGCAGGACGCTCGATTCCTTGGAGCGGTCGAGGTTCACCCGACGCACCGCGACCGTCACGACCTCGGCGCCCGACGCCTCGATCGCGCGCACCATCGTGTCCATGTCCGGATACTTCCCCGTCCCGACCATGAGGCGCGACTGGAACGTACGCCCGCCGATCGTCAGCGGCTCATCGCGGATTGTCTCGACTGCGGTCGTCATCCGCCTCCCACGAAGTGCACCAGCTCGATGGCATCTCCTTCGCTCACCTTCACGTCACCCAGCGCGGGTCGCCGCACAATGCGGCGATTGTGCTCGACCACGACCGCTCGCGGGTCAAGCTTGAGCTGGCCCAGCACCTCGAGCAACGACGCTCCGGGTGTAACCTGCCTGCGCTCTCCATTGATTACGACATCCATTCCCGCATCCTCCGCGCAGCCTCGGCCGGCTCGACGTCGTCCCACAGGGCCCGAATCGCGGCGACGCCGTAGGCTCCGCTGTTGCTTACTTCGCGCACCCGATCGGCGCTGATTCCGCCGATCGCGATCACCGGGAGTCCGTCAACCGCCGACGCGATCGCCTGCAAACGTTGCAGTCCCAGCGGCGCGCGGCCCCCCCCGGGATGTGAAGCGGTGGCGAATACCGGCCCTACAACAAGATAGTCAGCCCCTTCCGTCCTTGCGGCTTCGGCCTCCGCCAAGTCATGCACCGACTTACCGATCCACCACAGGGGATTGAGCGCGCGTGCGGCACTGACGGGCAGGCTGCCATGGCCGAGCTGCACGCCGGCGGTCGGAACCGCGAGGGCGACGTCGAGACGGTCGTTCAAAAACAACTGCGACGGAAGGACGGATAGGCGGAATGCCAAGTCGAAATGCTCAAGGCCCGTCAGCTCACGACCGCGCGCGTGAAACGCCAGATCCGAGCCGCCGCCATCGGCGAGCGCGCGCGCCACGACATCGATGTCGGATCGCCGCGCGATGCGCTCATCCGTGATCGCGTGCAGGCGCGGTAGCGGCGGTCTCACGTGAACCTGGCGCCGGCCTTGAGCCGAGCGCCCCGCAGCCAGTCGCTGGTTGGCATCCGCTCTTTCCCGGCGGGCTGCACCTCGAGGATTTCGACGGTGCCGCCGCCCACATCTTTGAACCCCCCCGTCGCGACAACAAGCGAGCCCTCTGCTGACAGGACTTCGCCCGGGGCGCCGGTCCCGGGGAAGGGCGGCTCCATGACTTTTGGATTGAAGAGCTTGATCTCGACGCCCTCGAGGTCCGTCCAGGCGCCCGGCCGGGGATCGAGCCCGCGGATGAGACAGCTGATCGCCCGCGCGTCTTTGGTCCAATCGACGCGTGCGGTTTCCCGCGTGAGCTTCGGCGCGAGTGTCGCTCGGGCTTCGTTTTGCGGCACCGGCTGCGGTGGCGGGTCGCTCTGCTCCATCATCGTGAGGGTTTCGATCAGCGCCTGCGCGCCCATCTCGGCGAGATGCGCCGACAGCTCGCCTCCGGTCACGTCGGCGTCGATGCGATGGGGGATCTGGTGCAGGACGGGTCCGGAATCCATGCCGGCATCGAGCTGCATGATCGTCACGCCGGTCGTCTCGTGTCCGCGGATGATGGCCCATTCGACGGGCGCGGCGCCGCGCAGGCCGGGCAGCAGCGACGGATGCACGTTGATCATACCGCGCGGCGGCAGCGCCAGGAGCTCAGGTCTAAGGATGTGACCGTAGGCGACGACGACACCGATATCGGGCTGCAGGTCGCGCAGCCGTTTGAGAAACGCGGGATCTGTAGGCTTTTCCGGCTGCAAAACCAGGAGATCTTCAGCTTCGGCCGCGACCTTGACCGGCGCAGGAATGAGTTTCGAGCGGGAGCGGCCCTGTGGCGCATCGGGTTGTGTGATGACGGCGACCACGTCGAATCCTTCTCCGACGAGCGCGCGCAACGACGGCACCGCGAATTCGGGCGTACCAAAGAAAGCCACGCGCACTTACAGCTCACCCGCCGGCTCCGGCGTAACCTCCTTGAGATATCCGGTCTGTCCTTTGCGGGATTTCTTCCACTTCGAGAGCAGCAGGCCGCGCTTCACGGCGCTGAGGTGATCGAGAAACAAGATGCCGTCGAGATGATCGATCTCGTGCTGAATGGCGCGCGCCTTGTAGCCGTGCGCTTCGACGCGGGAACGTCGGCCTTCTTGATCGAGCGCCTCCACCACGACGCGGGCGGGGCGCGTGACGTCGCCGAAGATGTCGGGAACCGACAGACACCCCTCCTCGGCCGTCTCATCCTCGTCGCCACGCTCGACGATGACCGGATTGATGAGCACGAGCGGCGGCGGATCCTCCTCACCGATGTCCACGACCGCGACACGGCGGGCGACGCCGATCTGATTGGCCGCGAGGCCGACGCCCTTGGCGGCGCGCATCGTCTCGAAGAGGTCGTCGACGAGCCGGCGCACGGCGTCATCCACCTGCGCGACCGGGGCCGACTTTTGGCGCAGGACCGGTGAGCCGAGCAGGTGCAGCAAGCGAACCGTCACGCAGGCTTCGCCTCGACGGCCGTGCGGTTGGTGATGCTGGCGATGCCGCTGCGCAAGATCACGAACTTTGCTTCGCCGCTCCGGATGGTGACCTGGTCGTCCTTGATGTGCAGGACCTCGCCCACGATGCCGCTCGAGGTCACCACTTGATCGCCGCGCTGCAGCGACGCCAGCAACTGCTTGTGCTGCTCCGCCTGGCGGCGTTGCGGCCGGATCAGAAACAAGTAGAAGATCCCGGCGAACAGAGCAAGCTGAATGATCAAGGCGCTGGCCCCCGGCCCACCCGAGCCGGGGGAAGCGATCAACAGCAACGACAAATGTGCCGTGGTCATGCGACTCCCGTGTGTTGGTAGCGGCGGCGCCAGTCATCGGCCCATGTGGCGAACGCGTCGCCGCCCCGCTGAATGGCGGCTCGCATCTCCGCCGCGAGGCGGATCAGATAGCGAACATTGTGCAGCGATAACAACCGCAGTCCGAGCAACTCGCCCGCGACGAATAGGTGTCGCAGGTATCCCCGCGAATACGTCGTGCACGTCTCACAGTCGCAGCTCGGGTCCAGCGGCCCGTCGTCCGTGCGGTAGGCGGCATTCCGAATGTTCAAAGTGCCTTCCGGCGTGAATGCCGCGCCGTTGCGCCCGCCGCGCGTCGGGGCGACGCAGTCGAACAAGTCCACCCCACGCTCTACCGCGGCGACCAGATCCGCCGGAAACCCGACACCCATAAGATAACGGGGCAGTGTAGCGGGCAGTCGCGCCTCCAGCACATCGATGGTCTGATACATCTTCTCCTTGGGTTCGCCGACTGAAAGCCCACCAATCGCGATCCCCGTCCACGGGCCTAATTCCAGGATTCGGTCGAGGCACTCGGTGCGGAGAGCGGGCAGCGTGCCACCCTGGATGATGGGCCACAATGTCTGCTCGGTGGTTTTGAGCGCGTCATGTCGTCTCTTGCACCGCTCGAGCCAGCGCAAAGTGCGGTCCAGGGCGTCCCGTGCGGTGGCCTCATCAGCGCCGCCGGGGATGACGTGATCGAACGCCATCGCGATATCCGAGCCGAGCTTCGCCTGGATCTCGATCGCGCTTTCGGGCGTGAGCTTGCGCCGGCCGCCATCGACATGACTCTGAAACTCGACGCCGTCTTCATCGACTTTGCGGAAGCCTTCCAGGGAGAACACCTGAAAGCCGCCTGAGTCGGTGAGCAAGGGCCGCTCCCACGCCATGAACTTGTGGAGCCCGCCGAGCTGCGCGATGACGTCCTCGCCCGGCCGGACGTGCAGGTGATAGGTGTTGGCGAGCACGATCTGCGCGCCGACAGCTTTGAGGTCGGCGGGAGAGAGCGTGCGCACTGTCGCCTGGGTGCCGACGGGCATGAAGACCGGCGTCTCGACGGTGCCGTGGGGCAGGGTCAGCGAGCCCGAGCGCGCGGCGCCGGATTGGCCGTCAATCCAAAAGTCGAACATCAGATGATCGCCATGGCGTCGCCATAAGAATAGAACCGGTAGCCAGCCTGCACCGCGTCGCGATACGCGCTCATCACATGCTCATATCCCCCAAACGCGCACACAAGCATGAGCAGCGTAGAGCGGGGCAGGTGGAAGTTGGTGATCAACCGTTCCACGACCTTGAACTCGTACGGAGGATGAATGAAGAGACTCGTCTCGGCGGTGCCGGGACGCACTTGGCCCGTCGCGTCGGCTGCCGACTCGAGCGCCCGTACGACAGTCGTGCCGACCGCCCACACTGCGTGCCGCCCCGCCTTCTTGAAGTTGATCCGTCCCGCCGCACCTTCCGCAATCTCGTACGCTTCGGGATGCATCGTGTGATCACCGAGCGCGTCAGTCTCGACCGGCTTGAACGTGCCGGGCCCGACGTGCAGCGTGAGCGCGGTGACCGAGATGCCGCGCTCGTGGATTCGGGCGAGCAGCTCCGTGGTGAAGTGCAGCCCCGCGGTGGGCGCGGCGACGCTGCCATCGTGCGTCGCGTAGACAGTCTGATAGCGCTCGTGGTCGTCCGCGTTCGGTGGCCGGCGGATGTAGGGCGGCAGCGGCACCTCGCCGTACTTCTCGAGAGTGGCTCGCGCATCGAGTGAGCCCACAAACCGAAGCTTTCGCAGCCCACCACCCAACACTTCCAGAATTTCGATCGCGCTCTCATCGCCGAACGTGACTCGCCGGCCGGCTTTGAGCTTGCCGCCGGGATGTCCCATCGCGAGCCACGTGCGGTCGGGCAGCTCACGCACGAGCAACAGCTCGGCAACGTCTCCCGTTTCCCGTTTGCCGTGTAACCGCGCCGGAATAACTCGCGACGTATTGATGACCAGCAGGTCGCTCGGCGGGATCAGCTCGAGGAGGTCGCGAAAGTGGAGATGCCGAATCGCTCCGGTGGCGCGCTCGAGCACGAGCAGGCGGCTGGCGTCGCGATCGGGAAGCGGATGCTGAGCGATCTGTCCTGGTGGAAGATCGTAATCGAAATCGGAGGTGCGGTAGATCAAGTCTCGAAGATGCTCGCCTGCTCCGCGGATTTTGGTGGGACGAATCCGAAGTGCCGGTAGGCTGCCGGAGTCGCGACGCGACCCCGTGGCGTGCGTGCGAGGAAGCCCTGCTGCATCAGGAACGGCTCGTACACCTCCTCGAGCGTCCCCGGATCCTCGCCGACCGCGGCGGCCACGGTCTGCACACCAACGGGACCGCCCTCGAACATTTCGATGATGGCCTTGAGGATGCGGGCGTCCATGTCGTCGAGTCCGAACTCATCGACGTCGAGCCGCTTGAGTGCCTCGACCGCGACGGCCGCGGTGATCTTGCCCTCGGCGCGCACCTGCGCGTAGTCGCGCACGCGCTTCAGGAGGCGGTTGGCGACACGCGGGGTACCGCGGCTGCGGCGCGCGATCTCCACGACACCCGCCGCGTCCGCGGCGACGCCCAGAATGCCGGCCGAGCGAGTGATGATCTGGACCAGATCGTCGGGCGGATAGTAATGCAGGCGCTCGACCAGTCCGAAGCGCGCGCGCAGGGGCGGCGTCAGCAGGCCAAACCGCGTCGTGGCGCCGATCAAGGTGAAGCGCTCGAGCTGCATCGGAATCGTCTGGGCGTGCGGGCCGTCCGCGATGCGCACGTCCACACGGAACTCTTCCATCGCCGGGTAGAGGAACTCCTCGAGCGCGGGTCGCAGGCGGTGCACTTCATCTATAAAGAGGATGTCGCCCGCCTTGAGGGACGTGAGCATGCCGACGAGGTCGCCGGGACGCTCGAGCACAGGACCGGACGTGGTGCGGATGTCCACGCCCAGCTCCTTCGCCATGAGCAGCGCCAGCGTCGTCTTGCCGAGCCCCGGCGGTCCGAAGAAGAGGGCGTGATCGAGCGGCTCCTTGCGCTGCTTCGCCGCATCGATGGCGATCTGCAGTGACTCTTTGACCTTGGCCTGCCCGACGAATTCGTCGAGCCGGGACGGGCGCAGCGCGGCGTCGGTGAGCCGCTCGCTGTCGAGCGCTTCAGGCGTCGTGATTTCGGAGCGCGCCATTACTTACTCTTGGCTTGCGACAGCCAGCGAACCGGACGGTCACCCGCCACGATCTCGTGACGCGTGTGGCATTGCAGGCACACGTCCTCGGCGCGTGTCACGCCCGCCGGCACGAGCCGCCGGTTGGTCGACCCGCAGCGCGTGCAGATCCATTCCGCGGTGACTTCAGCGGGGATGGACGTCATCGGGTCGTGAGAATCTGCAGCGCTCGCCGCACCAGGGCCTCGGTTTCACCACTTGCCTCGCTGCCGTTTCCTGAAAGCGCCTGCCGGACCGCGCGGTCCGCTTCAGCCGTTGCGTACCCGAGCCGCTCCAGCGCCTTAAGCGCGGCCTCCGCGCCGGCGGGGACGTCGATGGCGGGCGCTTCAGTGAACTCCTCGACCTTTTCGCCCAGCTCGAGCGCGAGGCGCTCGGCGGTCTTGCGGCCGATCCCGCTCACGGATGACAGCAACCCGATGTTCTTCTCGCGCAGCGCCCGCGCTCCACGGTCCACACCGAGCGCCGACAGCAGCGCGATCCCGATCTTGGGCCCGACGCCGCTGACGCTCGTGAGCCGCTGGAAAAAGCGGCGCTCTGCTTCTTCGAGGAAGCCATACAGCGCCCAGTCGTCCTCGCGGACGACGAGCTCGGTCGCCAGCGTGATTTCCGCACCGGTGGATGGCAAACGCTCCATCACGCCGAGCGGCACGACGACTTCATAGCCGACACCGCCGGGCGTCTCCACGACGACGCGGTCGGCGGACTTCGCGGCGAGGCGGCCGCGGATGTGGGCGATCATGAACGCAGAATGTAGGTCAACGCCACCGCGACGCCGTCGGCAGCGTCTGACGGTTTGGGTGCGTGCTTGAGCCGCAGCAGGTGAGCCACCATTGCCGCCACTTGCGACTTTTGGGCTCCGCCGGCCCCGACGACAGTCTTTTTGATCATCGCAGGTGGATACTGGGCGATTTCGAGTCCCTCCTGCTCGGCTGCCAGCAAGATGACTCCTCGTGCATGACCGAGCACGAGAGTGGTACGAACGTTCTTATGATAGAAGGCGTCCTCCAGGGCGAGCACGGATGGCTGGTGGCGCCGGATGAGCTGTGAGATTGCGTGGTGAAGCTCTGCGAGACGGTG
>WNFB01004211.1_pt1 | contig 12784 bp, 7 predicted proteins | sample 5400501 | NCBI WGS metagenome assembly WNFB01 (sample SAMN13153341, study PRJNA577476) | soil metagenome | isolation source: 200 cm saprolite under Douglas fir tree site 2 hole 1 | place: USA:California | collected 2015-04-18 | reverse complement strand
CAAAAATAGAACGGGGGCAAATCCGAGAACGCTCAGAAGCTGCTGGCCGTGGGGTTGAGTGAAGATATGGGCGCAATGATTTATCAGTTGCCTCAGGGTAAGCGGACCCGCCCAGATAAGACTCTCAAGTATGTAGGAATTCCAGAAATCCCTTAACGATCCGCATTTGATCACGACGGCAAGCATAACAATAGTCGGAAGAAGAGCCCCACAGCAGAGCGCGGTGGCTTGCATCGTTCGCTGGCGGATGCTCAAGGAGCGGCCGCCGGCAAACAAGCTTGCCGCAAAAGCTATGAGGCCAAGTGCGGCGACAATCGGCGACGCCTGTATTTTGAACCACGGAGTTGCCCCCAGCGCAAGGCCGCTCGAAAAGAGAAGAAGAGGCTGACAATGCGATTCGCTGCGGGATGGAGAATTTTGTGCCCACACCAGGAAGCCATAAAACCCCAGAATCAACAGCAGAACTGGAAAAAGCTCGCTTGAATAATGCAGGAAATTAGAATTTATCGTAGCGCCATATAAGAGGACCATCGAGATCGCTCCCGAAATGGCGGCTATCTGTGAACCGAGCCGGAGAAAAATCAGACAAGACAGCAGCACCTGCAGACAGACCAGCACAGTTGCAAGTACGTGCACCACGATGTAATTCGGCTTGAACCCCAGCCACAGCAGAATTGAAATCGGATAAGAATTCAGGGGTCCACTGGTCCCCGGATCTACGGCTTTCCACGGCCGTGGATCCTGAAAAAACTTCATTCCCTGGCTCAGCCATTGGCTTTCATCTGGGTTCAATTCATATGGAAGGGCGACGCTTGGCAATCGCATCAAGACAAGACACCCGAGCAAGATTACCAATACGACTGCCAGAGATGGAAACACAAAGTGGGAGGGCCGTTGCAGTAGCGTTTCGCTGGAGTGTTCAGCCTGGCTACGCACAGTGGCGTGCATTCGCACAATATAGCATAGAGGTTATTGAATCTTCGTTCGAACCACATGGTCTGGGATGGTCTGGGTTGCCAATGCGAAGGCAAGAGATTTCTTAGGAAATTCTCTAAAGCACTCGGCCATTCTCTGCTCGAGACCGGAAATGCCAGTGGGGTCATACCCGGTAAGCAGAGGTTTAAGGCCGGTTTCCACCTTGGCGGCAAGATGGTTTTGTTCGATAGTAACGTTCTTGAAGATTTCCGTATGATAGAGCCCGCGCCGGGCAGATTCGCAGCTCCCGCATTGCTACGCTGGACGCGGCAGAGAAGAAGATTGAGTTAGAGCTAGCGTGAAAGGCTTGAACGACAATCCTAACTATGAAGATTTTTCGCTGACCGGGGGTTTTTGGCGAGAACCATGCCAAAAGTGAAGAATCTCAACATAAGCCGATTTTTCGTTCACACGGTAATAAATAAGCATTGGCGTATGTGCAAGTTGTCGAATACCCGGACGATTTGCTACTGGACTACCAATGTAGGGAAAAGTTCTTAATATCTCGAGGTGATTCAAAAGAGCATTTCCAAAGCGTTCGGCAGAATCTGGGAAATTGGCCCAAGAGTACGCCAGGATCTCCTGGAGGTTAGCTAACGCCTCTTGTGTGATTCGAACTGGGAAATCCACTCGGGAACCATCTTCCGAACTTCATCGAGAGGTACTGTGCGGCCTTCATCGGCATCTTTGATGCCCCGATCAATCGTGGCCAAGGTTTCTGCGTCGACCCCAACTTCTTTCGTGACCGGCAGGTTAAACTTCAGATCAGCCATATTGACAAGCATAGCTCGCTCCATTTGCTTGCACAAGGGCTATTTGTTTGAGCAGATTTCGTGTCGCCAAGCTTGATCCGGTGCTGAAGAAGATTGAACTGGAGTTGGCGTAACCGACAGCAATTTTTCCCGTGGTTACACCGCCCGTGCCTGTTCTGGAGACGAGCTGTGATTACGGGAGTCCAATATCTTCATTCCAAATCGCCGGATGGGTTTGGATGAAGGAACGCATTAGCTCGATGCACTGAAGATCGTTAAGGACAGTACATTGAACCCCACGAGCTGCCAGCAGATCTTCTGCGCCTCTAAAAGTTTGGTTCTCACCAATAATGATTTTGGGAATTCTGTACAACAAACTTGTGCCCGAGCACATGATGCACGGGCTTAGGGTGGTAACCAGAATCAGCTTATTCCAATCTGTACGGCGTCCGGCATTCCTGATGCACACTACTTCCGCATGAGCCGTGGGATCGCCGGTTTGAATTCTCAGATTATGCCCCTTTGAGATTATCTTGCCGGTGAAATCCGCAAGGGCAGCTCCTATTGGAATGCCGCCTTCCGACAGGCCGAGCTTAGCCTCTGACAGAGCTTCCATAAGCAATTGTTTCTCATTCATAGCTATGGTTATATCCCGCAAGAGCTGTGCCAGAAACGAAGAATCTCTTCAGGCCACGCTCAACTCGTTCGCCCGATTCGGGTCAGCCCTGAAATTTTAACTATTTAAAAAACTGCTACTTCATATCAGAAAAACTGCTTCAAGAAACCGTCTCTGGGGACTCCAGTTCGTTATATATTATTCGCAGGCGAGACGGCCCGTGTGGGTTACTCTTTTATAACCATCTAGAGAGCAATTCCGAGCTTCACCGGACAAGGAAGTGCCGAAGAAAGACGGCGCGGTCCTTGTCGTTTTTGTCTGAGTCGAATTAAACATGAGCATCGAGAACAAAACCAGGCTGCACTATCCCATGTTGAAGATACCTGAGGCACAGGGATTATATTGCCCCCGGCACGAGCATGACGCCTGCGGCATCGGGTTCGTTGCCAGCATCGATGGCCAGAAATCTCACGACATCGTGCTGAAGGGCATCCAGGTGCTGATCAACCTCACCCATCGCGGCGCCTGTGGCTGCGATCCGGAGACGGGGGATGGCGCGGGAATCCTGATTCAGATTCCGCATGCGTTCTTTGCCCGCGAATGCGCGCGCATTGGCTTTACCCTGCCCGCCCCCGGCGAATACGGCGTGGGAATGATCTTTCTTCCCGTGGATCCGCAGGAGCGCATGCTATGCGCCGGCATCCTGGAGAGGATCGCCAAAGAAGAGGGGCTGGCAGTCCTGGGATGGCGCGACACGCCTATCGATGGAAACATGATCGGCCGGGTTGCGCGCAACTCGCAACCTTATATTGAGCAGATTTTTATCCGCCGTGCTCCGGGCATGGACCAGGACGCGCTGGAGCGCAAGCTGTACGTCGTGCGCAAGCTGGCAGAGGCTGCGGTCGCGGAGTCAGACCTGAAGGAGAAAGAGTTTTTCTACGTCCCATCACTTTCTTCGCGCACCATCGTCTACAAAGGACTGCTGCTGGCGCCGCAGATTCCGCACTTCTACACCGAGCTCTCGGACGCCGCGGTAACCAGTGCGCTGTGTCTGGTTCACCAGCGCTTCTCGACCAACACGTTCCCCAGCTGGCAACTGGCCCATCCTTACCGCTACGTCTGCCACAACGGCGAGATCAACACGCTGCGCGGCAATGTGAACTGGATGTACGCGCGGCAATCGGTGCTCGCCTCTCCGCTCTTCGGCAACGACATGAAGAAGCTGTTCCCCATCATTACCCCGGGCGGCAGCGATTCCGCCATGCTCGATAATGCGATCGAGCTGCTCACCCTGGCGGGAAGAAGCCTGCCGCACGTGATGTCAATGCTGATTCCCGAGGCATGGGAGCGCGACGCCACCATGCCGGAAGATGTGAAGGCTTTTTACGAATACCATGCATCTTTGATGGAGCCGTGGGACGGACCGGCGGCCGTGGCATTCACAGACGGACGCGTTATCGGCGCCAAGCTTGACCGCAATGGGCTGAGGCCTGGACGTTATCTTGTGACCCACGACGGCCTGGTGGTTATGGCGTCGGAAACTGGAGTGCTGCCCATCAAACCGGAAGAGATCCGCATGAAGGGCCGGCTTGCTCCCGGCCGCATGCTGCTGGTGGATACCGAAGAAAAGCGCCTGATCTCAGATGACGAGATCAAGAAACAGCTTGCAGCGCGGCAGCCCTACGCCCAGTGGATGAAGGAAAACCAGATCACCCTGGACCATCTTCCCAGTCCCAGGCACGTCCACTCGCTGGACCACGGAACCCTGCTGACCCGCCAGCGCGCCTTCGGCTATACCGATGAAGACCTGAAGACCATCTTGCATCCCGCGGCCCTCAAAGCCGAAGAGCCGGTGGGTTCGATGGGCATCGATACGCCGCTCGCTTGTCTGTCAGACATACCGCAACTGCTGTTCAGCTACTTCAAGCAGACCTTCGCGCAGGTGACCAATCCGGCGATTGATTCCATCCGGGAAGACCTGGTGATGTCGCTGAGCAGCTACATCGGCTCTGAAGGAAACATTCTCGACGAGAAGCCGAAGAACTGCCACACGCTGAAGCTGCGCCATCCCATCATCTCCAACTGGAGGCTGGAGAAGCTGCGCCGCGTAAGCTGGGGCGACTTTCTGGCCACTACGCTGCCCACGCTCTTCCGCGTGGAAGGGGGAGAAGAGGAGCTGGCGAAGTCCGTAGATTCGCTCTGCCGCCGCGCCTCACTGGCGATCAAATCGGGTTATACCCTGCTCATTCTCTCGGACCGGGGTGTCGATGAAGAGCATGCTCCCATCCCCAGCCTGCTGGCGCTCTCAGCGGTGCACAATCACCTGGTGCGCGAGAAAACCCGCAACCAGGTCGCCCTGATCGTCGAATCGGGCGAGCCGCGCGAGGTCATGCACTTTGCGCTGCTCCTCGGCTACGGGGCAAGCGCGGTGAATCCGTATCTTGCTATTGAGACCCTGGAAGATCTGCACAGGGACGGAGCATTCTCCGCCGAGTACTCATGGGACAAGGTCTTCAAGAGCTATATGAAGGCCATCGATAAAGGCCTGCTGAAGACTTTTTCCAAAATGGGAATCTCTACCTTGCAGAGTTACCAGGGCGCCCAGATCTTCGAAGCCATTGGCCTGAATCGCTCGCTGGTGGGGCGCTACTTCACCGGCACGGCGTCAAGAATTGAAGGGATAGGTATCGCAACCCTGGCGCGCGAAACGCTGATGAAACACCAGTTTGCCATGCAGCCGCGCAACGAATCGGAGACGGAACTCCGCGTCGGCGGCGACTATCAATATCGTATTCGTGGCGAACGCCATCTTTTGAATCCGTCGACGGTCAGCAAGCTGCAACATGCGGTGCGCCAATCGAAGTTTGAAACCTTCCAGGAGTTCGCGAATATCGTCAACCAGCAGAACCGCGATTTCCTGATGTTGCGCGGCATGCTCGATTTCAAACCGGCTGGTCCGTCCATTCCGCTGAACGACGTTGAGCCTGCTTCTGATATCGTGAAGCGGTTTGCCACGGGCGCGATGTCGTTCGGTTCCATCAGCAAAGAAGCGCATGAGACCCTGGCCATTGCCATGAACCGCATGGGCGGAAAGTCCAATACCGGGGAGGGTGGCGAGGACGAAGCGCGCTTCAAGCCCGATTCCAACGGTGATTCGCGGCGAAGCGCAATCAAGCAGGTGGCCTCGGCGCGTTTCGGCGTTACCACGAACTATCTTGTGAACGCCGACGATCTGCAGATCAAGATCGCGCAGGGCGCCAAGCCCGGTGAAGGCGGACAGTTGCCCGGTCACAAAGTGGATGAAGTTATCGCGCGCGTGCGCCATTCTATCCCTGGGGTAGGATTGATTTCACCGCCTCCGCATCACGATATTTATTCGATTGAGGATCTGTCACAGCTCATCCATGACCTCAAAAACGCCAACCCGAAGGCACGCATTTCGGTGAAACTGGTGGCCGAGGTCGGCGTGGGAACGGTGGCCGCGGGTGTGGCCAAGGCCAAGGCAGACGTTATCCTCATCAGCGGCTACGACGGCGGTACAGGAGCCTCGCCCATCAGTTCTATTCGCCACGCCGGAATCCCCTGGGAGCTGGGACTTTCAGAGACGCAGCAGGTGCTGGTGCTCAACGACCTGCGCAGCCGGGTGCGGCTGCAGGTGGATGGCAAGCTGCAGACCGGACGCGACGTTGCCATTGCGGCGCTGCTCGGGGCCGAAGAGTTCGGCTTCTCCACCGCGCCCTTGATTTCCATGGGCTGCATCATGATGCGCAAATGCCACCTGAACACCTGCCCGGTGGGCGTGGCCACCCAGGACCCGGAGCTGCGCAAGAAGTTCAGCGGCCAGCCCGAGCACGTGATCAACTTCTTCTTCTTCGTGGCTGAGGACCTGCGCCGCATCATGGCGGAGCTCGGCTTCCGCACCGTCGGCGAGATGGTTGGGCGGGTGGATTGTCTTGCGCAACGCGAGGAGGTCAACCATTGGAAGGCCGCGAGCATTGATCTCTCGTCCATTCTTTACGACCCACCGGTGCCCAGCATGGTGGGGCGGCGCTGCACCCAGGCACAGGACCATGCGCTCGAAAAGGCACTGGATTGCAAATTGATTGAGATGACGCAGGAAGCCATGGAAAACCGGACGCCGGTTTTGCTCAGCATGCCTATCCGCAATATTCACCGCACCGTGGGCACCATGCTCAGCGGAGAGGTCGCGCGGCGCTATGGCTCCGCCGGCTTGCCCGAAGATACCATCCGCGTTGACTTCACCGGCTGCGCCGGGCAGAGCTTCGGCGCCTTCCTAGCCAAAGGAATCACGCTCGCTTTGGAAGGAGACGCGAATGATTACGTGGGCAAAGGACTCTCGGGCGGCAGGCTGATCATCCGCCATCCGCGAAAATCTGAGTTCGTGTTAGAAGAAAACATCCTGGTGGGCAACGTCTGTCTCTACGGCGCAACCAGCGGCGAAGCCTACTTCAGCGGCATGGCCGGCGAGCGTTTTGCTGTACGCAATTCGGGCGCGACCGCCGTAGTCGAAGGCGTAGGCGACCATGGATGCGAATACATGACCAACGGCTTGGTCATCGTGCTGGGGCGCACGGGGCGCAACTTTGCCGCGGGCATGACCGGCGGCATTGCCTACGTGCTGGACAAGGCAGGAGACTTCGCAGCCGTCCGTTGCAATCGCGCCGAGGTTGACCTGGGTCCGGTCATGAACCCGAAAGATGTTGAAACGCTATACGAGCTGATCGCGCGCCACAGCGAATACACAGGCAGCCCACAGGCAAAGTGGATCCTCGACCATTGGGATGCCATGCTCCCGAAATTTGTGCAGGTATTTCCGCATGAGTACAAGCGCGTTCTAGGAATACCACGAGTGCACGTTGGGGTGATCGCGGCTGAGGCAGCGCAAGCCGAAGCGGAGAAAGCAAGTAAACAGGTGCGGGGGCAGGTGAGCGGTGGGTAAAGTCACGGGTTTCAAAGAATACACGCGGGAGGTTCCGCAACGGCGCCCGGTTGAGGAGCGGGTCAACGATTTTCTGGAAGTCTATCAGCCCTTCCCGGAAGAGAAGGTGCGCTCTCAGGCAGCACGCTGCATGGATTGCGGCATCCCCTTTTGCCACACCGGATGTCCGGTGAATAACATCATTCCCGACTGGAATGATCTTGCTTATCGCGACCACTGGCGCGAGGCGATTCGCGTGCTGCACTCGACCAATAATTTTCCGGAGTTTACCGGACGCATCTGCCCCGCGCCCTGCGAAGCCGCGTGCGTGCTGGGCATCAACGAGCCGCCGGTCACCATCAAGGTGATCGAAAAGACCATTGTGGAGCGCGCCTGGAATGAAGGTTGGATCCAGCCGGAGCCACCTACAGCGCGAACGGAAAAGAGGGTCGCAGTTGTCGGCTCGGGGCCTGCGGGTCTCGCCGCGGCACAACAATTGAACCGCGCCGGCCACTGGGTCACGGTTTTCGAAAAGTCTGATCGCATTGGCGGCCTGTTGCGCTATGGAATTCCCGACTTCAAGATGGAGAAGAACGTCATCGACCGCAGGCTGGAACAAATGGCGGCCGAAGGCGTGCGCTTCCAGACAAAGGCACACATCGGCGGCGATATTCCCGCGGCCGATCTGCGCAAGGAATTCGACGCGATTCTGCTGGCAGGGGGAGCTGAGAACCCGCGCGACCTCAAGGTGCCTGGCCGTGATCTCAAAGGTATCCATTTCGCGATGGAGTTCCTGCCGCAACAGAACAAGAAGATTGCCGGCGACGACGTGCCGGGCCAGATTCTCGCCACGGGCAAGCATGTGGTGATCATTGGCGGCGGCGATACAGGCGCCGATTGCCTGGGTACCTGCCACCGGCAAAAGGCAAAGTCGGTGACGCAATTCGAGATCATGCCTATGCCGCCGGCCGAGCGCGCTACCACCACGCCCTGGCCGCTGTGGCCGCTGCAACTGCGCAGCGAGAGTTCGCACGAAGAAGGCGGGTTGCGCGATTGGGCCGTAGGCACGACCAGCTTCAGCGGGGAAAATGGTGAGGTCAAGAAGCTGCATGCGATACGCGTGGGGGCTCCGCCAAAGTTTGAGCCCATAGCCGGCACCGAGTTCACCCTGGATGCGGAGCTGGTGCTGCTGGCCCTCGGTTTCACCGGGCCGGTGAAGTCAGGAATGGTCGAGCAGTTCGGCCTGGAACTTGACGCTCGCGGTAACGTGTCCACCAAGGCAAACTACATGAGTTCCGTTCCGGGAATCTTCGCCGCAGGTGACATGCGCCGCGGCCAGTCGCTGGTGGTATGGGCGATTGCCGAAGGCCGCTTAGCCGCCAAGGCGGTGGATGAATACCTCATCGGCAAGAGCCGCCTGCAGTAGTTGCTCATCACGTACAGCGCTGCTACTTCCCAGCTAAGCATTTAAGCTTCAACGCTTAAGACCGTCTTGAAGCCTGTGGATCATGCGCCCTTGCTGGGGAACAGCCTGGGAGAATCCCTGGCTTCCCGCCGATTTCGCCTGAGCCTCAATCTGCCCCATCGGATCAGGAGCAGCGCCACTCCTCGGAGATGACGTATGTTCCTCTTAGTGCGAAACCACTGTATGGCTTGCCAGATCGACGATTACAGTATCAACCGGCGGCTTGGGTACACTCTTGCCCACGGGGTGGAACTCGATCTGAAGCTGCTTTTTGTTCACCGCGATCCGCAGGTAGCCGTAGTTGGTGTGATCGAATTTCTCAATGACAAGGCCTCCGGCTTGAACGGCAGGGTTAGGATCGAGATAGTTCACCTGCGCGCCAACTGCTGGATCGGGCGGCGTCACGCCTCCTCTCGATTGGACGAGAGGGTTCACATTGTGGCCGCTGTCACCGCACACGATGAAAGGCACGGTGAAATTCTTTCCTCCAAAGTTCACCTTGCGGGTATAGCGCTGATAGTTGTGGGCATGCCCCGAAAGGACAGCGTGAGGATAAACGCCTTGGGCCTTGCAGATGGCATCGATCTCGCGCAGCATGGTCGTGCTGCTGCTGTGGTTGCCCCCTGCGCCGCCTGAATGCGAAGGAGGCGAATAGCTGAATGGCGGATGATGGGCCGCAAGTAAAACGGCCCCGGCATAGTTTTCCGTTTTGATGCGCTGAAGCTGCGCCGTCAAGAAAGCCAGTTGCAGATCGGGAACGGTCTTCCATTTTCCTTTCTCGCTGGAGATCACACCGGGATCTTCCAGCGCGTTGCTGAACAACCCAATAACGCGGACGAAGGGAGCATCGAGAGTGAAATAGACACCCGGTTGGGTCGTGGCGGTGCGGTGCAGGGAAGCTGCTTCCTGCGTGATTACCGGCTTGGGCGCGCAGAAATTGCGGGCAAAGATGGTCAACGGGAAATCTTTAGCTGGCGTGTTGGGCACCACAAATGAGTCGTGGTTGCCGGGGATGGCAAAGATGGGCGCCGGATAATTGCGAAATGGCTCATAATACTGATCGTAGTAATAACGAGATTCACCGAAATCGTAGACCACGTCTCCGAGATGGTAGAGAAAAGCGGCACGGGAAGACCCCGCCGGCGCAGCGTGGAAGTCATTGCTGAGCTGATCTGCCACGCTGATTTCGTTGCCGTATTTGTGAACGTTCGAGGCGCCGGTGTCACCCACGGAGTGAAAGACAATCTGGCCGGCAGCCTGGATTCCCTTCACAACCTCCGGCCCGTGCGCCCCCAGCGCACTTTCGAGCGGGAAGAGATCTCCCGGCTTGCCGCGTGCCGGTTTGAAGCTGACCACATCCTTCTTTAAAAGATTCTGGATCTGCTTGTATAGCTGCGCATCAGAGGGATGAGCAGTTTTAAAGACTGTCGGATCAGGCGTGGGTATGCCCTCGCTAAATACGGGCTCGCCGAAGACCGGCTGTGGAAGCGGGGTAGTTGGTTTTCTTGGCATAATAGTGTCCACCTTCTAAAAGTGAGATTCGACTCCTCAAACGCAAACGCGGGGCAGCAACACGAATGCCGGCATTTTTTCGCGCTTGTACAAATAGTAAAAATGAAGACTGATGCGAGAAAGAGCAATATAGACGAATTACACCCGCAATCACAATAACTCTGCTGAAGAAAATGCTGATAAGTGCAGATTTGGGAAGGCTTCCCGAAATGAAAAAATAGGCTGTATTGCAGTGGCACCTCAGCGACAAGTAAGCGTTATATAGGTTATAGCGTTATATAGATAGATTCAGGAATGGCAACAGTACCGGCCCGAATCCAGACACACACTCTCGGGCCGGTGAAGTACATGACGATTAAGCGCCCGCTCTGGACTGGGCGTGCTATCCGATGCGCGCACAGACCGCTTTCACTTCGGTGTACAGCTCGAGGACGTCTTTGCCCATCTCGCGTCCCCAGCCCGACTGCTTGTAGCCACCGAAGGGCAGTGCGGCGTCAAAGATGTTGTAGCAGTTGATCCACACGGTCCCAGCTTTCAACTGTGCGGCAAGCTGGTGCGCTTTGCTGATGTCCTTGGTCCAGATTCCGGCGGCCAGGCCGTAGACCGTGTCATTCGCGCTGGACACTACCTCTTCGGCGCCTTTGAAGGGAATGGCCGTGACCACAGGGCCAAAGATCTCTTCCTGCACCACTTTCATCTTGGGGTTGGTATTCACCAGCACCGTCGGCTCCACGAAGTAGCCTTTGCTGCCGGCGCGCTTACCGCCCGTGACCGCTTTGGCTCCTTCGGTGAGACCTGATTCCATGTATCCACATACGCGCTGTAATTGTTCGTGGGAAACCAGGGGACCCATCTGCGTCTTGGGGTCCATACCCGCTCCCACACGGATCTTCTTTGCCTGCTGCGAAACGCCTTCAACGACCTGGTCGAAGATATTGCTTTCCACGTAGAGCCGGGAACCGGCGCAGCAACACTGTCCGTGATTGAAGAAGATTGCGCTGGCAGCGCCTTTCACCGCGGTATCAATGTCGGCATCGCTGAAGACCACGTTCGGAGACTTGCCTCCCAATTCAAGCGAAACTTTTTTCAGATTACCCGCGGCGGCCTGCAACACCAGCTTGCCGACTTCGGTCGAGCCGGTAAACGCAACTTTATCAACGTCCGGATGGGCGGCCAGCGCGGCTCCGGCGGTTTCACCGAACCCCGTCACGATATTCAATACCCCGGCTGGAATGCCTGCTTCGAGCGCCAACTCTCCCAGCAAAAGGGCGGAAAGCGGCGTCTGCTCCGCGGGCTTGAGAACGACAGTACAGCCGGTGGCCAGAGCCGGTCCCAGCTTCCATGCGGCCATTAACAACGGGAAATTCCAGGGGATGATTTGCGCCACTACTCCTACTGGTTCGCGCAGCGTGTAACTCAAGTATTTAGCGCCCGGTGTGTAGGGAACCGAAATGGGAATAGTCGCGCCTTCTATCTTCGTCGTCCAACCCGCCATGTAGCGAAACAGGTCAACAGCCAGCGGCACGTCGGCTGCGCGCGCAACGCTGATCGGTTTGCCGTTATCCAGGGTCTCCAGTTCGGCAAACTGCTCCAGATGTTGCTCCATCAGGTCCGCCAGCTTCCAGATGGCGCGTCCGCGTTCTGAAGCGGTCATTGTGCGCCACGGGCCGTTTTCAAATGCCCGGCGCGCTGCTTTCACCGCCAGGTCAACATCCTGCTTATCGCCTTCGGCAACTTGCACCAGCGGCTCTTCAGTGGAAGGGTCGAGGGTGGCAAAGGTCTTCCCAGAAACGGCGTCAACCCACTTGCCGTCGATGAGGATTTTCTTGGGCTTCGACAAAAATTGAAGGACTTGCTGGTTCAACTGGCTTTGTACGGATATGGTGGCCATGGCTGTTTACCTCCGGTCGTTGATGGTTGGGCAGGGATAACTGTTCTTAACGACTTTGCGCAAGGAGATAAATCATATCACTCCATTCGGCGGAAAAGAAAGGCGGCTTTTTCTTCGCCGCACTCTTCTCTGCTTGTGAGTTCAATTAGAATTGTTCTGAATTCTTATCCCGACCCATGTCCAAGCTTGCAGCCAAAGACCGCGAAAGACTTATGCAGTCAGCCCGCGATATTCTGCGCCGCGCCTATGCCCCCTACTCCGGATTCAAAGTCGGAGCAGCGGTCATGACCGGCGAGGGAAAGATATTTACCGGCTGCAACGTCGAGAACGCCTCTTACGGATTGACTATTTGCGCTGAGCGCTCCGCTATCTTCTCCGCGGTTGCGAATTTGGCAGGCGGCAAACTGACCCTGCGCGCGGTGGCTGTGGTCAATGAAAAAGAAGTCCCATGCCCTCCCTGTGGCGCGTGCCGCCAGGTCATCTCCGAATTCGGCACGGAAACGGTGGTGGTATTTAAATCAGAGCGAGGCTATGAGGAACTCACAATCGCTGATCTGTTACCCTCAAGTTTCAAGTTGGCCAGGAGTTGAGCCCGCACCCGGTTGGAATTGAATCACAGCAAATAATGTGAGCA
>WNFB01004210.1_pt1 | contig 12784 bp, 11 predicted proteins | sample 5400501 | NCBI WGS metagenome assembly WNFB01 (sample SAMN13153341, study PRJNA577476) | soil metagenome | isolation source: 200 cm saprolite under Douglas fir tree site 2 hole 1 | place: USA:California | collected 2015-04-18 | reverse complement strand
CGCGAAGTAGATGCGGCCCTGGCTCGCGGCGCAGGCCTCGCTCATGAACCGGTTGTAGGCCTGGCACAAGGCTCGCTCCAGGCCGAGCTCCTCGGCCAGGGTCACCAGGAACAGCGTGGGGTACACGACCTGGCAGGTAATGCCGTGCCGGTCCATGTCGGCCAGACGAGCCGGGATGTCGGTCATGTCCTGCGCGCCAACGGAGTAGGGCTTGGCTCGCGCCCGGGCCGACAGGGGAGGCGTGGCGAACGTGTGGTAGCCGCGGCCGTGCTGCTTGGGGAAGATCTTGCCCTCGATCATCCAGACCGCGTTGCTGTTCCTGTAGGGCCCGCTCAGCTCACCTTCCGGGAAGGTTAGTGGAATTGGACGCCGCCGCGGAAGTCGGCATCGAGATGCGTCCACATAGCCTCGTTTTCTTCGACGTGCGCGTCCGCGTCGACAACCTTCATGGCTATGCCTCCTTCATCGAGTGTGAACCAGAAGTGACGCCCTGGAAGTGCGGCATGACTTCCTGGGCAAAGAGAGTGACGGTCCGCTTGGCGGCCTCCTCGCCGAGGCCCCCGAAGTTAATCTGCATTGATGGCTCCACTTCCCCAAACAAACGGCGGGTTTCCCGGACTTGCTCAACCACCTCCGCCGGACTGCCGACGTAGGCTACCCCTCCGTCGATCATCGACCGCCACGTCTGGGAGCGGACCGCGTCGACCACTCGGTCGTAGCCCTGATAGTTGCCCGAGCTGCGCCCCTGCCACGAGCTGACCGCTTCGCTGAACACCTCCACGTAGCGGGCGATTGGGCGCTTGAAGCCCTCGATCGCCTCCTCATGCGTCTCGGCCAGATAGCAGTGGAAGGACATCTGCACCTGCTCCCCGCCCGCGGCATGTCCAGCTTCGCGCCACGCGGAGCGATAGGCTTGCACAAACTCAGCTGTCCGCTCCAAGCCGCCGGCGAAGGGCACGATCATGAGCTGATAGCCCTGCTGACCGGCCCAGACGAACGATTCCCGGCTGCTGACCGATGCAATCCAGATCGGCGGATGCGGCTGCTGGCATGGACGGGGCATGAGATGGATGTCTCGGAGCTGGTAGAACCGCCCCTCGTGGGTAACCTTGTCCTCGGTCCACAGGCGCTTGATGACGGCAATGCCCTCCTCAAACCGTCCGCGGCTTTCATTCATGTCCAGGTGGTAGGCGTCGAACTCATGCGGCAAGAAGGCGCGGCCGAAGCCCGCGTCTAATCTCCCCCGGCTCAGGTTATCCAGCATGGCCAGCTCGCCGGCCAGCTTGAACGGGTTGTTGAATGCTGGAATCACCGCTCCGGTGATCAGGCGAATGCGCCGTGTGCGAGCGGCAAGTGCCGCCAGGAAGACAATAGGATTCGGGCTGTGCCCGCCGTATTCGTAGAAGTAGTGCTCGACGGTCTTAATCGTGCTGTAGCCCAGCTGGTCAGCGAGCTCGGCGAGGCGCACGCTCTGCTCGTAGTAGTCGGCCGTCGACATGTCGCTCAGCCGGAATGAGGGGAAGAAGTTCAGGCCAAACTTCATGCGCTTACGAATGCTGCCCGCCGCTGCCTTGTTCAGCCGCCAGCTTGGCCATCGCCGCTGCAAACAGCGGCCTTGACGCATCGAATGGCGTGCTGGCGACACCGGAACGCCCATACCTCGGCATCGCCGCCTCGACCTTGCTGTACGCCTCTTCGATGTCCGGGGGGAACGAGTGGTCGTGCCAGGCCGCGTACTTGCCATAGCCATGATCGAAGTTCCACTCAGGCACGTTGTACAGGCGGCCGGTGACGCCTTGGCCGTCCTGTGAAGCCAGGAACAGCATGATCGGCAGCACGTGCTCCGGTACGACCGGCCGCATGAAATACACCTGGCCTTTGTCCTGGTACGCACGTGCGGTGGCATCGAACCACGACGCCCGCGTATGACCGGGCATGATGGCGTTGAGGGCTACTCCTTCGCCCCAAACCTCTTCACCCAAATAAAACGTCAGCGCCATGACTGCTGCTTTGGTGGCCTGGTAGGGCATTTCCACGGTGCCCGGGCGCAGGCCGTACCAGCCGCCGCCGATGGACACCGGCAGCACGCCGCTGCTCACGACGTTGACGATGCTGCCGCGCTTGTTCTCCAGCATGGGCTGAATGAAGCGCCGGATGACCTTGACAGTGCCAAACACGTTGACCTTGAACATCGCCTCCCAGTCGCTGTCCTTGGTGTCCAGCGTCTTGACGTGCCCCAGGGGCGCGAACAGCGTCTCTGACACCAGGGCGGCGTTGTTCACCAACACGTCCGTCGTCCCGAAACGCTGGATGACCGCGGCGTAGGCAGAGTCGAGCTGGGCGTCGTCGGTGATGTCCATCTCGACAGCCATGCCCCGTCCGGATGACTCCAGCCGGTCGCGAAGCTGGTCCGCTCCAGCCCAGGTCTTGTCGGCAGCGACGACTTTGGCCCCGGCCTTCAAGAAGCCCTCGGCCATCGACCCGCCGAGACCCCGGGCGCCGCCGGTCACCACGACCACCCGGCCTTGGACGTCGCGGCGCCGCTGCTCAATGGCCTGCTCCACCATCTCTGCCTGTCTGATCATGACAGCGTCTTTGTCCGCCATCTGTCTTCTTCCTTCCTTTTGTTACCCTGCCCAGATGTCCGCTCAGCGTGGGTGGTCAAAAGAATATGGAGATGCCCCTTGGCAGCACCGTGTGGTCGAGGAGCACTTCGCGCCGGGCGATTTTCCACTCACCGCCCACGCGGCGCAGCAGATCCCGCCGACGACCCACCCACCACGCCTCGTCCCTCAGCTTTCTAGCCTGCCGGACGACAAAACTGCTCAATACTTCGAATTCGTCAGGCGTCGGACCATCCTCGACCAGGATGTTAGTGATGAGATGGCCGGTCATCGACCGTGGGATCTCCACGTGCGACAAGCCCGTCTCGTGTTTCTTGACCCGTGCCGTCAGCATCAGCTTGTCGTCCTTAATCACAGGGTGGCCGGGCGGGTCCACGTCCCCCTGCACGTGCTCACGGAGTGGGACGAGATACTCGACGTCGTCCGTAAGGAGCGCCAGCCATTCATCGAGACGGTGCTCGTCCAGGAGATAGGCCTCTCTATAGAGAAACTCTTCGATCTCCCGTTTTTGTTCCCAGGTAGCCACGCCGCCTATGCCCGTTCCATGAGCTCGAGCCAGAACCGGTAGAACTGGCGCTGATTGGCCTCGCTGGGGTTCGGCCCTAGATTGCCGGGCAGGCCTCCAGGGCCATCCCCTTCATGGCCGAGCTGCAAGCCATAGTTAAATGGCCGCCGCCAGTTCCGCGGGGCGCGCATGGCTTCGACCATCCGCTCCAAGTTTTCAACATCGTCCGGCGCAATAGTTCCAGCCATATGCTGACCACGGTAGACGTATTCGGCCGCTACTTCCTTGACGATCTTGGGCGCTTCCCGCTCGACCATCGTCCATTGCCACACCTCGTGTTCCCAGGGTCCTCGCGGATGGAACAGCAGGAAGTGGCGCCCCGCCATGGGTGAGAAGAAGCCCATGAGCCCCAGGTTGGGGAAGATAGCGCCGTTCATGAAGCTGTAGGGCTTGACTTGTTTATCCTGCAAGACAGCCTGGAAGCGGTGATGGCGCTCCTGCACCCATTCCAGGGCCTCCCGGCCAAGCTCTCTAGCGATGTCGAGATCGTAGCCGTAGGTCGCGTCGTCGACGACGACCAGTCCCATGCCAAGCGGACAACCATGGCCGTATCCCGCGCTCCCCTCGTACTTGGGTGCGTCGGTGGCTGCAGAATCAATCCTCCTGATCCGAATTCCACTCTGTTGAAACTCCTGCAGCACCTTGAACCACGATACGTGAGTCGCGGCGAACACGTGGTAGTCGTCCCCGATGAAGTTCTCGGAAATCAACTTCCAGTTTCCAGGCGATCGGTAACGGTGCCATCCCGGAAGCGCTTCGAGGCCTCCCAGCTGTTCTACGAGCACAAAGTTCTGCAGCCACCAGCACACCTCTTCCCCAAACCACTCTTCCAGTGAGGGCGCTCCCGGGTCGAAGGACGCGCACAGGAGCCCTTTGAAGTTGGCCACTCGTGGCACCTCCTCGAGCCCCCAGTCCTCCTTGTTCAATTCACCCCGGTACAGCTCCCGTTCCATTGGCACGCCGGTAAGCCGGCCATCGAGGCCGTAGGTCCAGCCGTGATACGAACAGGTAAACGCCCGCGCATTGCCTCGGTCGAAGAGGCACACCTGGTTGCCTCGATGGGCGCACCTGTTGACAAGAACGCGGATCGTTCCTTGGCCGTCGCGAAGAACGATGATGGGCACCTCGCCCATGTAGTTGGTCACGTAATCGCCCGGCTTTCGAATCATGTCTTCGTGACCTACGACCAACCAGGCACGGCCGAAGACCCGCTCCTGTTCCTGCCGGTAGATCTCCTCGTCGAAATGGATGGCGGGCGAGATCAGTCCCTTTTCCCAGTTGGCGATCTCCCGCAGTTCAGCCCCGCTGACCATCGTCGTTACCTCCTATCGATCTGCTGCACTCGTCGGTTCGGACCAGCTTGTGCGAGTCGGCTGTCACGGCGGCAGCGTTAGGCGACGCTGTGACAGTAGAGCGCGGCTGCCTCCGGGACGTCACAGATCTTGGTCCAGGTGTCACCGTAGTCGAGGCTCTGGTACACGCCGCCGTCACGGGCGCGGACTTCGCCGTGGCTCAGGCCGCCACTGAAGATGATGTGCTCGGCGTCGTCCTCGTTCACGATCACGGCGGTGATATGGGATTCCAGCTCGTCCGGTAAGCCGCCGCGGAGCTTGGTCCAGCTTTTGCCGCCGTCCCGGGTGCGGAACATCTCTCCATGCGCTGTGCCCGTCTTCCACCACTCCGGGGGGAACCCACGGGAGGTACCCAGGTAGATAATGTCGGAGTCGTTCGGATCCATGGCGAATTGGACCACGAAGTTGCCGCAGCCCTGGGAGATCGGTGTCCAGCTGTCGCCGAAGTCGTCGCTGCGGTAGAGGCCTTCGGTCAGGACGGAACGCGGGTCATAGCCTGCGCCGGCCAGCACGAACCCCGGGCGCTTGGGATCGGTCTCGATCATGTGCACGTCCAGGTTCACATTGGACCGCTCCAGCCAGGTGCCGCCATGGTCCGGGCTGAGCGCTATGCCGCCGACCTGAATGGCGGCATAGATCCGGTCGGGCTGAGCCGGGTCGACCGCCACGTCGCGAACGTGTACATCCACGGTCGGGACGGGATAGGACCACTCCTTGGATCCGGGAGTGCTGGTCACGTTTCCGAGCCGCTCCCAACGCTCGCGTCCTATCCATTCGTAGACGGCCGGCGGCTCGGTGCCCACCAGCAGTGTCCCATTCGCCACGCATAGCGACCGCACCTTGTTCAGCGTCGGGGGCGTGTTGAGCTGATGCCAGCTCTTTCCAGGGCCGTCGAGGCGCTGGAAGATGCCGGCCCCTCGGGTGCCGGCATACATCTCGCCATCCAGTTTGACCAGCGCAGTCACCTCAACATCCGGGATGACCAGCTCCGGGTCCGACCAGGTCTTCCCGCCATTGGAGCTGCGCAAGGCGCTCAACCCACCCTCGTGGCCCACCAGCAGTCGCACATTATTGGGCATGGTCTGCAACCCTCATCAACCTGAACTTACGGCCGCCATGATACAGGACGCCGCGACCGTATAGCATCACCTGCGGGATCTTTACGGAAGGGACTGTCGTGGACCTAACAGACCAGGTGGCCTTCATTACGGGCGGCGCCAGCGGCATCGGCCGCGCTGTTGCCACCGCCCTTGCGGGCGAGGGCCTAAGAACCGTTATCGGCGACCTGAATCCTGAGGTCGAGACCATTGCCAGGAAAATTGGCGCGGCCAAAGGCCTGCACGTGGACGTACGAAAGCCCGAGCAGGTAGAGCAGGCGATTCGGACGATCCGCGGCGAGTTCGGCGCATTGCACGTGCTGGGCAACATCGCCGGGACCTTCATCAGGGCGACGACGGCGGCGCTGGCACCGGAGCAATGGGACGAGACGCTGGACACCAACCTGAAGGGCCCTTTTTTGTGCACCCACTTCGCATTGGCGGTTATGGTCGAGCAGGGCTATGGCCGCATCGTCAGCATCGCCTCAGGTTACGGGGTGGTCGGCGGCGCCGAAGGCTCGGCCTATGCCGCCTCGAAAGGCGGCCTCCTGGCGTTTACCAAATCCACCGCTGCCGAAGTGTTCAATCAGGGCGTGACCGTGAACTGCATCGCGCCCGGCATCACGGACACGCCGCTGATGCGCAGCATCCTCACGCCTCCGGAGATCGAGGCCGCCGTGGCCCGCGCAGGCCGGCCGCTGGGCAAACCAGACGATGTCGTAGCACCGTTTCTGTTCCTGATCAGCGATGCGGCGAAGACAATCAGCGGTATCACCTTCTGGATGAAGAACCCCTAAGCTCGCCCGCCGGCCTCTGGGCCTCGCCGCTGGGCAGTTGGCTAGATCGGACTCGTACGGGTTCGTCTTGGGGCCTAGACGGAGCACGCCCAGACCGTAGGGCACGCCGGAACCGTAGCTCGTCTTCCAGCGCAAGCTGACCAGGAAACGCTCGCGCGCCTCGACCAGTGGGATGCTGCCTGCGGGAGACACTCGAGAGCCCGGGGGCACCGTTGACGGACCACTAGACAGGGGTACGGCTGAGGGCACCCAAGCGCGAGCGATGCGCCAGCGCCAGTCCTGTCCGAGGCGCGCTAACCTATGGCTGCCCCAGTGGCCATCAGCTGAATCCCCAATAGCCCGTACGCCGGTTGAAGACCCGTTTTGCTGGAAGGTTGGTTTCGCGCGCAACCAGCCAGGCCACGTTTGATCCGCTGAAGATAGGCCATTGACTTCAGGCCGCATAAATCCGCTGGCGAAGCGGAACCAGAGGCGTCACCGGCGGCCCGATCGTCAACATGCTCTCCACGGACCGTAACTGGCAGCGGATTACCCGGCTGGGGGCCTTTGTGCGCGAGCGCGGCACTGCCGTGGGCGCGCTGGCCATCGCCTGGCTCACCGGCCAGGACGTCGTCGGGTCAATGATCGCCGGGTCAGCAACCCCGAACAGCTGCGGCAAAATGTGGAAGCCGCGAGCCAGCGCCTCGAACCCGATGAGCTCGAGGCGTTGGATGGCCTGGTGGAGTGGGGCATCGCGGACGACATCCTGCCGCCCGAGGTAAGTCCTCGCCGGGCATCCGCGACCGCGGGCCGGCCGCGGGCCAGCGCTAGCTGCCGATCAGCGTCTTGATGCGCGGGTCAGGCTGATGGTCAGGGTAGCGGTGGTGGCCAGCGCGGCTTATGTCGCTTAGTCGCTGCTTGGCCGCCTGGCGCGCATGCTCATGCGTTGGCTAGAGGCGTAGAATCTGGCGCAGTCGATTACACAGGAACACCATCCTTTGAAATGAGGTGAAGCATGGTCAGCGTTGCACGGCTTGGCTATCTGGGACTCGGCGTCAGCAGCATCAATGAGTGGGAGAGGTTTGCAACCGAGGTTCTCGGCCTGCAGCCTAACGGGCGCGACGGCGAGGACTCGCTTTTCTTGCGGATGGACGAATACCACCACCGCTTCGTGCTGCACCAAAATGGCAACGACGACCTCGACTACGTCGGTTGGGAAGTCGCCGGCGAACAAGAGCTGCAGGCACTGGCGCAGCAGCTCCGCGGAGCCGGGCACGAAGTGGTGGCCGGCAGCCCGGAGCAGGCCAGAGCGCGCCGCGTGGCCGGGCTGATCAAGTTCAGGGATCCAAATGGCATCGCCTGTGAGATTTTCTACGGCCCGTTGGTGACCTTCGAGAGCCCGTTCAACTCCCCGCAACCGATCTCAGGCTTCGAGACAGGCGACATGGGCCTGGGCCACATCGTCGTCGGCGTGGACGACCTCGAGCGTAGCCTCCACTTCTACCGCGATGTGCTCGGCATGCGCATCAGCGACTTCGTCGAAGTCGAGCGAGCGGGAGCTCATGTCAAGCTGGCATTCTTCCACTGCAACCCGCGCCACCACAGCCTTGCTTTCATGGCAGGTCCGGGTCCCAAGCGACTGCACCACTTCATGATCCAGCTCAAGTCGATAGATGACGTCGGCAGGGCGTACTACCGCTGTCAGGAGCGCAGCATCCCCATCGCGATGACGCTGGGGCGGCACGTCAACGACCACATGGTGTCGTTCTATGCGGTCTCCCCATCGGGCTTCACGGTCGAGTACGGCTGGGGCGCCCGGGTGGTAGATGACCGCACTTGGGCGGTGCAGACGCATCAGGCAGCCAGCGTGTGGGGTCACGTCCGCCTGCAACCGCCAGCGGCCGGACCGGGCGCGCCGCTTCCGGATGCCGCGGCCAAGCGGGAGCTCTCCCCAGCGGCGTCCTAAGCGCTAGCTCGGCCACACGATTCAGGAGTGAGCATGGCTCTGACCGAGGAAAGCACCAGCAGGTATACGCAGGCGGGCCCCTATAGGGTCCACTACAACGAAGCAGGCGAGGGCCCGGCCGTCATCATGCTCCACGGCGGCGGACCGGGCGATCTTCAGAACTGGTCGAATGACGGCATTATATGAGTGGGACGCGAGCTGCCATGCGGGCGACGGTGCGTTCGTCGCGCTCGGGCGCATACACTTGGTAGCCGCCGCCAGCCCGCTTGGCGGCGTACATGGCCACATCAGCCCAGCGCAGTAGCGTGTCGCTGTCTTCGGCGTGTTCGGGATACAGCACCACCCCGATGCTGGCACCAATATTCACGCGGCGGCCCTCGACCACGAACGGCCGTTCGAGGGCCGCCAGGAGTTTCTCCACCACCCCTATCACCTCCGTCGCGTCACGGAACGCCGTAAGCAGCACGGTGAACTCGTCGCCGCCCATGCGGGCAATGGTGTCGGACTTGCGCAGCACCGCTTGCAGGCGGGCGCCGAGCTGCTGCAGCAGCGCGTCACCGCAGTGGTGGCCGAAGGTGTCGTTCACCTCCTTGAAGCGGTCGAGGTCGATCGCCAGCACGGCTACGGCCCGGCCCTCCCGTGCCGCGGCCAGGAGAGCTTGGTCCAGGCGGTCGAGCAGCAACGTCCTATTGGGCAGGCCCGTGAGGGCGTCGTGCAAGGCCTGCTGTCTGAGCGCCTCTTCGGCCCGCTTGCCGTCGCTGATGTCCCTCGCATTCATGAGGATCCCGCCTACCGATGGCATGTCGAGCATGTTGGTGATGATGCCCTCGAGCCACAGCCAGGTGCCGTCCGCGGCGCGGCAGCGGAAAACGCAGCGGACGCATGATCCCGGATGAGGGCGAACATCGCCGTAGGCCTTCTGCAGCCCGTCCAAGTCCTCGGGATGGATGTGGTCCCGGAACTCGCTTCTGGCCGAGTTGATGAGTGTCTGGCCCAGCAGACGTTCGGCGGACGGGCTGGCGTACAGAATGACGCCTTCAGTGTCCTGCAAGACGATGAGATCGGAGGCATGCTCGGTAAGCGCTCGGAAGCGCTCCTCGCTCTGGCGCACCTGACGCTCGAGCTTGCGCTGCTCCGTGACGCTGTTGTAGACGGCCAGGGCGCCCGTGATGGCGCCATGACGATCGCGCAGCGGGCGGGCCGAGGCTTGGACCACCTCTGGCTCGACAGCGTCCGGCCGCCAGAACTCATACTCGAAGTTCCCGACAGTTTCGCCACGGAGGGCCCGGGCGCCGGGCGTCTCGTCAGGTTGGAGGACCCGGCCACTACCTGGCTCCCGCCGTACGATGACAGGGTCCGGCTCAGTAATCGGGATGGTTGGATCGGAAACCACGGAGCGGGCACTCAGCACCGTGGCATTGCTGAGGACGCGACGTCCGTGTGCGTCAAAAATGACTAATCCTGCCGGGACCTGCTCTATGATGGCCTGCAGCTCCTCGGCTCGGCGTGCCAGCTCCTCGTGGGCCTGTGCGTTGTCGAGGATGGTGGCCACATAGCCGGCCAGCGTGTCCGCCAGCCGAACTTGGTCTGGCCCCACGTGCATGTCGCTGCGCCAGCCCACGTTGATCGCCCCCCGAACCCCGGTTCGCCCGAACAGCGGAGCAGTCAGGGACGTCCGTATGCCTTCGGCGCGCTGGACCGGCAGCGTTTCGATCGGGAAGTCGGCGTTCTCGCCGATGCGCTCGACGACCACCGTCTTGCCGGTCTGCATCGCCGCGGCTAGGCCGCTGCCGGGCGGCACCTCAGTCACCGTCGTCTGCCAGGCGCCCGACCGGCTGCCGTGGGTGCCGCGGCGAGTTACCCGCCCGCCGGCATCCACCAGCGCGACCGTGGAAAAATCGGCACCCAGCAACTCACGAGCCCGCTCCGTCACTAGGGCCAGCACGCGCTCGGTGTCGGCCTCGGTTGCCCCGATCCGGAGCAGATCGGCCAGCGCCTCGCTCTGCCGCTTGGCCCGCCCCTGCTTGGAGGACTCTCGGGCGGCCTCGTCGCCAACCACACCTACCAGGAAGATGAAAGCGATTCGCACCACCATTCCACCCACATCCGCGGGAGTCTGGCCGAATAGGGTGAGGATGGCGAGATAGCTGACGGCATACAGGATGCTGGCCACCATGGTCCGGAGATAGTCGTAGCGCAACGCCACCGCGGCGACGGACACATACCAGAGCACGTAGTAAGGCGAGTTGAAGCCGCCGGTGCCGGCCAGCCACAGACTGATCAGGACCCCATCGGCCACCGAAGTGAAATAGCTGTCCACGAGGAAGGCAAACCTTCGATATGGCTCGAAGGCCAACACCACCGCCGTATAGGGCCAGGCAATGGCGAGCACGAGCAGCGCCAGCCAGCGCAGCGAATCCGGCCCTCCCGCGACAGTGAAATACGTTCCTGTAGTGACGGCGAGGACCGCCAGCCGGACGAATGCCACCCGCCGCTCGGCGACGTAGATCTTCTCTTGCGGAGCATCTCGCTCGAAATCGATCCGGCGCAGTGCCTGGAGCGCATGCAGGGGTTGCCGAACAACGCCACCCAACCACCTTGACCCAGTAAGTGACGTTCGAGCCCTGGTAGAGGTCTTCATCGTTGGTCGGCCCCGCACGCGTGGGGCTACAGTACCTGAGGAAGGAAGCGGCGACAATTGGCTGGGACTTTCGGGCAGACCACGGGTCCCAGCACGCCGGCTCCCTTTCAAAGCTCTACGCCGCCAGCGGAGACGATAATAGGAGTTCACATGATCCACGCAGGATGGCGCGCGGAAGCGCTCGTTGACGACACCCATAACGCGCTGGAGCAGGGTTTGCTGCCTGCCAGCATTCTTTCGGATCCAGATATCTATGAGCTCGAGAAGGAGCGCATCTTCGGCCGGGCCTGGGTGTTCCTGGCCCACGAGTCAGAGATCGCCAACCCTGGCGACTACGTCGTGCGCTACATCGTGGATGACAGCTTCATCGTGGTCCGGGACGATAACGGGCAGGTGCAGGTTCTGTTCAATTCCTGCCGCCATCGAGGGATGCAGGTATGCCGGACCGAAAAGGGCCGCGGCGCGACTTTCGTCTGTCCCTACCACGGTTGGACTTACAGGAACGACGGCCAGCTGATTGGTGTGCCTCATGAGAAGCAGATCTACGACGACGAGGAGCTGAATAAGGAGGATATCCGCCTCATCTCGCTGCCCAGGGTCGAGAGCCACGAGGGCTGGATTTTCGGCAACCTGGATCCGGGCGCGCCCTCGCTGCCGGAGTACCTGGGCGACCTGAGGTGGTACCTCAGGCTGTACACCCACAAGAGTGATGCCGGCCTAGAGGTCATTGGCACGCCTCAGCGCTGGGTGGTCCTGGCAAACTGGAAGCTCGGCGCGAGCAACTTCATCGGCGACGGATACCACACGTCGACGACCCACCTCAGCACCGTGCACACCGGCCAGATCGTCGGCCGCCCCGACTTCCTGCTGGACGGCGTCCAGGTGACGGCTGGGATCGGCGGGCTCGGATTTCGGCGGCTGCCCAAGGAGCTAGCCAGCACGCGGGGCTTTCCGTCGCACATCATGGATTCCCTGAGGCGAAACGCACCGGAGCAAGTTCGCATCGTAGAAGATGGCTTGTTTCCATCGCACGGAACTGTGTTTCCCAATCTCAGCTTCCTGCCAGCCGCCTCCGTCCTGAAGCCGGGCGATCCTCCAGTGCCCTACTTCACGCTGCGGCTGTGGCGGCCGATTTCACCTGTGGAGATCGAGATCTGGTCGTGGTTCCTAATCGAGCGGGACGCGCCGCCGCAGCTCAAGGAGGCCTCACACAAGGCGCTCGTCATCAGCTTTGGCAGCTCGGGCATGCTGGAGCAGGACGACACCGAGAACTGGAGCAGCATCACGCGCGCGGCCTCCGGGCAGATGGCGCGCCGGCAGTACTTCAACTACCGCATGGGCCTCAAGCATCTGCAGCCAATGACCGACTGGCCGGGGCCGGGCGCAGCCTATCCGCTGGACTACACCGAAGCCAACGAGCGCGCCTTCTTCCGTACTTGGCTGGACTACATGTCCCGAAGGCCGTCGGACAACGGGGAGAGGTGAATCCAGTGAGCCGCAAGAACCGCGTCAGCGAGCACATCTACCGTGACGTGAGCGAGTTTTTAATAGAGGAGGCTGATCTGCTCGACGCCGGCCAGCTACGCGAGTGGCTGGACCTTCTGACGGACGACGTCACCTACAGGATGCCTGTCCGTGTCACCGTTGACCGGGAAGCTGAGCCGGCCGAAGACGGCGGGTACACACACTTCAACGACGACCGCCACACGCTGGGCATGCGTGTCGAGCGCCTGCACACGAAGTTTGCCTGGGCCGAAGAGCCG
>WNFB01006894.1_pt1 | contig 12785 bp, 11 predicted proteins | sample 5400501 | NCBI WGS metagenome assembly WNFB01 (sample SAMN13153341, study PRJNA577476) | soil metagenome | isolation source: 200 cm saprolite under Douglas fir tree site 2 hole 1 | place: USA:California | collected 2015-04-18 | reverse complement strand
TGCAGTTCATCGACTTCATCGCCTGCTGCTTCAACCAGGTCACGAACTTCGTCGCCAAGTCGCACTACCGCTGGGGCGCGCCGGTGCCTATGGTCCTGCGCGGGCCTTCCGGCGGCGGCGTGCATGGCGGGCCGTTTCATTCGGCCAATCCCGAAATGTACTTCGTGCACACACCCGGCCTGAAAGTGGTCTATCCTGCAACCGCCTACGACGCCAAAGGCCTGCTGAAGTCCGCCATCCGCGACAACAACCCCGTGCTGTTCTTCGAGCACAAGTTCCTCTATCGGCGCATCAAAGAAGAGCTCCCCGCCGAGGAATACACCGTGCCGCTGGGCAAAGCCGTCGTGCGGCGCGAAGGCCGCGATTTGACCATCGTCACCTATGCGGCGATGACGTATCCCTCGATGGAAGCCGCCGAGCTGCTGGCCAAGGAAGGCATCGAGGCGGAAGTGATTGACCTGCGCACGTTGCTGCCACTGGACCGCGAAGCGTTGCTCGCTTCGGTGAAGAAAACCAATAAGCTGCTCGTCGTGCACGAAGACACGCGCACCGGCGGCATTGCCGGCGAGATCGCCGCGCTGGTCTGCGAGGGCGCGTTTGAGGATCTGGACGGGCCCATCCTGCGCGTCACGGCCCTGGATACCCCGGTACCGTTTTCACCCCCGCTCGAAGAGCGGTTCTTGCCCAATGTATCGAGCGTGGCAAATGCCGCGCGCGAACTGGCAAAATACTGAACGCTTGAGGAGAGAGCCATGCCGGTCGAAGTCCTGATGCCCCAGATGGGCGAAAGCATTTTCGAAGGCACCGTCACGAAATGGCTGAAAAAGCCCGGCGACAAAATCGAGCGCGATGAGCCGCTTTTTGAAATCTCTACCGACAAGGTGGACGCCGAAATCCCCGCGCCTGCCGCCGGCGTGCTGAAAGAAATCAAAGTCAGCGAAGGGCAGACCGTGCCCATTCAGACCGTTGTCGCGGTAATCGACGCCGACGGCGCCGCCGCCGCTGCCCCGGCTCCTACCGCTGCTCCCGCCCCGGCGAAGGCAGAAGCGCCGCCGCCGGCCGCCGCTCCTGAGAAAAAGCCCGCGCCGGAGAACGCGGAAGCCGCCGTTGCACCGCCTCCGCCGCCCGCTGTGCCCGCGGCCGCCGTTGCTCCGGGGCCGCCGCGGCGCGATGGCCGCGGGATCCACAGCTCGCCGCTGGTGCGGCGGCTGGCGCGCGAGCACAACATTGATCTTTCCACGCTGCGCGGCACCGGTGCCGGCGGCCGCATCAGCAAGAGGGACATCCTGGCGGCCATCGAGTCCGGCACAGGTCGTGCCGCCGCTGCTCCGGCCGCGGCCCCGGCCGCGCCCGGCGTTCCCGGGGTGCTGGCGCATGTCGCGCTTGAGACGGCTGTGCCGCGCGAGCGCATCTACTTCGGGCGCTATGAAGTGCAGCCGATGAGCGTGATGCGGCAGCGCATCGCCGAGCACATGGTGGTCTCCAAGCGCGTCTCGCCGCACGTCTATTCCCTGGACGAGGCCGACATGACGCGTATCGTCGAGTTGCGCGAGCGCGCCAAAGAGGATTTCGAGAAGCGCTACGCGGCAAAACTCACCTTCATGCCGTTCTTTGTGCGCGCCTCGATCGAAGCCCTCCGCGCTTTCCCCACAGTAAACGCCTCGGCGGACGGCACCAACATCGTGCTGCACCGCGAGATCAATATCGGCATCGCCGTCGCACTCGATTGGGGGCTGATCGTTCCGGTGCTCAAGAGCGCCGACGAGAAGAATTTCCTCGGGTTGCAGCGCGCCATCAATGATCTGGCCGAACGCGCGCGCACAAAGAAGCTCAAGCCCGAAGAGGTGCAGGAGGGCACGTTCTCCATCACCAACCCCGGTGTGTTTGGCGGGCTGATGGGCCTGCCGGTGATCAACCAGCCGAACGTGGCCATCCTGGGCATCGGCAGCATCCAGAAGCGGCCCGTGGTGATCAACGACGCCATCGCCATCCGCTCGATGGTCTACCTGACCCTGAGCTACGATCACCGCGTCGTGGACGGTGCCGTGGCGCACCAGTACATGGCCAAGGTGAAGTCGGCGCTCGAGAACTGGACTGAAAGCGTCCTGTAGCTCCCGGCCAACAAGATGATGTTCTCGGACGTGGGCCATGGAGCGCCCCAGCGGCGGGTCAGCGCGCGGACTCCTTCTGTCGCTGGATTTCCAGGCGGTCTGCTATTGGCAGTCGGAGGTGACAAAGTTGGTGGTTGGACGAAGGGCACCTCTCGGACGCCGAATGTTGCCCCGGAGTCCTCTTCTTACCTTTGAGCGATAGCAATGAGCCGTCTGCTTTTCTTCTCGGAATACCTGCGGAACCGATGGTCTCCGAAATAATGAACTGCATTGAATTTTGTCCTGGCGAAATACTTTTCAAGGGCAGATTTTCGCATCGCGCGGTAGTGCACGCAAAAGAATGCATGCGCAAAGGAATTTTCCGTTTTCTTGACGTACAAAATATTGACGACGATCCTTTTACGATTCGGATACTCGAGGAAAAAATAAAACGCTCGGTCTTTCAAGATTCTTCCGGGAATGCATTTCGGTCTTGCATTGAGCAGCGCATCGGGAATCCCGCTGTCGATCACCACAATCCCGCCTTCATTTAAGCGCTCGTGCATCGATTGGAGCGCAGTCACTGCCTCCTGATCGGTCAGCAGGTGAGGAAAACTTGTGGTCATGCAAATGATCATGTCGAACTTCTCTTTCCAAGAATCGGAAAGTGTCCTGAAGTCCTGCTTCTTCAGCGGAATCTTCTTGCCGCTTAGATTCTTTCTTGCAAGGGCCAGCATCTCCGGAGATAGGTCGGATCCAAAGCACTCTAGCCCCAGATCGCTGAGCATCAGCAAGTGCCAACCCGTACCGCGCGCGCAATCTAGACAGGTTCTGACTGAGTAGTTCTTGATAAGCCTTAGAAAGAATGGCTTCTGCTTGAAAATTTCTTCCTTTGGATTAAGGAAGTCATAGTCCTTGGCAAGCCTCTTGTAGTCGTTCATCCTTCGCATCTTAACGCCGAGGTCGCCCAAGGGCCGCCTTCCCTGGTGTTGCGTCTTCGCCCGAATTGGAAAAGATTTCGGAGAATGGGCGGCGCGGTTCAGTGAATCGTGGGCTTCAGCCGGCTGGCAAAGCCGGGGAGCTCGGGGACAGGGACAAGCTCGATGCCCTGCGCCGCAAGCAGCCGCGCCACAAACTGGTGCGTGGTATTGCCCGTGTGCGGCGCGGTTTCCGTGACTGCGGCAAATTCCGTCGCGGCAAGCTTTGCCCGGATGGACTCGGCCGTAAAGGCCAGCACCTTGGCCTGATCCGGGTCGCGTGAAAGCGCCAGCGCGTGCACAAATCCTCGGGTGCCGTTGCGGCGGTAGGAGAAGTCGAGCCGCAGGGGGTCGCCCGGATAGGTGAATTCCTCGACGCGGAATCTCTTCTCCATCGGCGCATAGATCCCCGCGCCGCGGAAGATCTGCGCTATTCGCGCGCGGATGGCGTGGCGCGTGTGGGCCAGCTCTGCTGGGACGGGACGGTAGCGCGGAGGTTCGACATGGTTGCGGTAGAGCCGGTCGAGCTCTGCATCGAGGTCCTCGGTCAGCACTCCCTTCTGCGGGCTCAGTTGCAGGACGTTGGCGAGGGTCTGGTCCAGACTGTCGAGGAAGCCGCTGAGATTATCCCGGTGCTGCTCAAACTGTTTCTCGAAGTCGTCCCGCAAGGCGCGCAGAAGGTCTTGGTCGGCGTTGGGATGCAGCCGCCGGACGCGCGCAAATTCGTTTTGCTCCTCGATCAGTCGCACCTGGGCGCGCCTCTTGATTGGGTCGTGGATCAGGACGCCGATGTTAACCCACTCATCGCGCACCAGGTTTGGCGTATAGCGGAGCACCCGGTAAGCACAAGCGTGCAAGGCTTCGTCAGGCATGGCTCACTCCCAATTCGGAAAAGGTTGTCGGTAAGAGTTCTTTGCGCCCAGGATCCACTCGCGCACTCGCTTGCGCCGCCGGTGGAGCTGCTCGAGCAGCCGAAACAATGCGTCCTGATCGCAGTCGTACCATTCCGGGGGAATCTTCTTGGCCACTTCATCCAAAACGTTGGCGTTGATTTGCCTGTCGAGCCGCTCGAGCCACGGCTCGAACGATTTCATTCCCCGCACCGATTCGTACACGCGAAGTCTGGCGTAGAGCCCGCGCAGGGGCGCGTCGGGAAAGTCCCATCCGCCGGCATTGAAGCAAAAGCCCTGGTCAATCATCAGAGTTTGGTAGCGCGACCTCCCCGGTTCGAGAAAAAAGATGGCTTGGCGGCCGTTGGTGTTGCAAGTCCATTTGTCGAACACGAGCATGCCGGCAAAATCGCTCAGGTTTTCCACCTGCCGCAACTGCTCGTCGGGCAGGAAGTCGTGCACGGGCATCTGCGCCGGGTCGCCGGGATAGCGCGAACCGAGCTGTAAGCCCGCCTGGCAGGGCGTGCTCCCCGCTCCCAACTGAATCACCAAGTCGGCAGTATATCCGATCAGATCCTGGCGCACTTCGATGACCGCCGCGGGAGCGGTCGGCAATCCCAGGCGCGCCGCCAACCCCGTCCCCAGCATTTCGTTGGCCAGAATGCGCAGATGCTGAGGGTTGTTTTGAAATTTCACTACGTAGTAGAAACCGTCGTCGCACCGCAGCAGATGAGCCTGCGCGCCCCCACGCATGCGGCGTATATGTTCGAGCGCCAGCGGCATTGGCGGCTATGCTAGCCACGGCCTAGTTACCCGGCAAGTAGATTGTTTTTCAAAGCGGGAAGCGGCGGCCCATCTTGACGCCAGCGCCGCCCTCTGCGGAGCGCTTCGGCGCCGCGCCCCGGCCGTCGCGCTTCACGCCGGGTCGTTTTCGGGGGCCAGACCATATTCATTTTGCGGCATCTTGGCCTTGTCTTTCTTAACTGCATGTTATAGGCTAAAAATGATGAGTTTTGTGGCTCTGCAGGAGAGTTTGCGCAAGGAACTGCGCAAGCGGATTGACGCCGGCGAGCTGACGGGCATGGAGCTGGCGCGCCGCACCGGCTTCACGCAGGCCCACATCTCCAACTTTTTGAACCGCAAGCGCGGGCTGAAGCTGACGGCGCTGGACCGCATGCTGAAGGCCATCGGGCTGTCCCTCTACGACTTGCTCAACCCGCACGAGTTGGTGCGCTTCGCGGCGGTGCCGATGAGCACCGAGGACGAGTATGCCGACGTACCCTTGGTCGAAAGCAGTGCCGCGGCGGCAAGCGGAGTGATCGTCAACGAAGAGGTGAAAGAACTCGTCAAGTTGCGCCGCGCGTTCCTGAAACGCATCCGCGCCGACTTGGCTATACCCGCGCGCAAGTCCTGGACGCGCTTTGTGCTGATCAAGGCGGACACCAAAGAGGGAATGAGCATGTGGCCGCGGCTCAACCCGGGCTCCATTCTCCTGGTGGACCGCCACTACACCACCCTGCACCCCTACCGCAAGAACGGTCGCAACATCTACGCCGTGCGAAAAGGCGAGCTCTGCACACTGAAATACGTTGAGCAGGGCGGCTCGTTGATGATCCTGCGCCCGCACAACCCCGACCACTCCGTCGAGGCTGTTCCGATCGCAGAAGGGCAGAGCGTTGCGGATCTGATCGTAGGACGCATCGCCCACGTCTCTGCCGAAATCTAGCGTGCTGCCCGCGCATCCAGGCAGATGGAGGCAAGGCGCCCCGCCCTCTGTTGCAGAAGCAAATGCAACAGAAAAAAGGCTCGAGAGGATTCCCGAGCCTTGCAAGCTTGTGTTGTTTGAACGGGTTTCCGGGGGGCTCAGCGCTTCTTGCGGCGCCTCCCGCGCTTCTTGGCTGCTTTCTTTCGCTTGCGGCCCGCTCCCGGTTTCTTTCTCGGCGTGGCTCTCGCTGTCTTCTTCGCTCGCTTCGCTTTCTTCCGCGCGAGCTTGGCTTTCTTGGGCTTTGGCGTCTCGGGCGGAGGAGGCGGAGGCACCGGGGTCTCGTAGCCTGGCCGCTCTGTGATGGACAGTTCCTCCTCGCCTTCCTCCTCTAAGATTTCTTCGTGCTCGCCGCCAGGTCCCTCCTCCTCCTCGAAGCGGGAGAGCTCGTTCTCGTCGCCGTCGTCGTGCTTGTCGTAGGCCATCGTAACCTCCGTTCGATCATCCGCCCAAACAAAGGAGCCGCAGTGGCTTCCCGCCCATCGCGGGCTTATAAACGCACCCTCTCGATTTTGTCAAGGCATAAGCCCATCAATGCACGTGCCTTGTTTCGGACTAGAGAACAGCGCAGAGCGTGGCTGGGAAGCCACTAGCCTCGTAACAAATTGATTTCATGCTAGATAGATACGGTCGGGCGGATCCCCGCGTGGCCCAGTGTCACCGCCGGATCATCAGCAGGTCGCCCACCTGGAGCTGGCGGCTGAACAGGAAGCGGTTGGCGGCGCGCAACGCTTGCACCGTGGTTTTGTAAGCCAGAGCAATCGACCAGAGGGTTTCACCCGGCTTCACCCGGTGGACGGTCGGGCCGGCACCGGCCGAAGGCCTTTCGCGGACCTGGCCCAGGACCCCGGTTCCGGCGGGCGCCTTCTCAGTGCCGACATCCTTCGATCGCGACTTGGCCACTGGCGGAGGGGTGCGGCCGCCAGGATAAACTCGCAGGCTCATACCGCGGGCGACGCGGTTGCCGCGCAAGCGGTTCCACTTTTTCAGCTCAGGCACGCTGACGTCGAACTGGTCGGCGATGGTTTCGAGGGTGTCGCCGCGGCGCACGTGGTAGCGAACCAGTTTTCCCAGCGCGAGTTGCGCGGGGGCCGCCGCCGGGATGATCAGTTTGTCGCCGACCTGCAAGTCGTCGCGCACCGCCAACCCATTAGCGTCAGCGATGGCGCTGGGCGTAACGTGGTATTTGCGCGCGACTCCGGTCAGTGTCTCGCCTTCCTCGACGCGGTGGCGTCGCCAGCTCACCCATTTCTCCGGTGGGATGGCCGCAATCTCCACCATGAAGCGCTCCGCAGTGCCCTCGGGTAGTTGCAGCTCGAAGTCCGGGTCGTCGGGGGTCACCATGCGCAGGAGCTGCGGATTGAGCGAGCGCAGCATCTCCAGATCGACGTCGATCGTTTCGGCCACCAGGCGCAGGTCGATCGGATGGCCCGGCCGGACGCGGTCGGTGCGCACAGGCTGCTCCGGCTCCACCTGGATGCCATAGTGCGCCGCGTCTTTGGCCGTCAGCATGAGCGCCAGGATGATAGGGACATAGTTCTTCGTTTCGCTCGGGAGCACATTGCGTCTGTAAAGCTCCCAGAAGTCAGCGTAGCCGGTTCGCTCGATAGCCTTCGTGACGTTCCCCGGACCGGAGTTGTACGCGGCCATCACCAGATACCAGTCGCCGAACATGCGATAAAGATCGCGCAGGTGCCGGGCGGCAGCCCGCGTAGCTTTCTCCGGATCCTGACGCTCATCCACCCACCAACTGCGCTGTAGGCCGTATTCCCTGCCGCGGTAAGCCATGAACTGCCAGATGCCCCGCGCGCCCGCCCGGGAAAGGGCCAGCGGCTGAAAGGCGCTTTCCGCTTGCGCCAGGTAAATCAAATCCTGCGGCACGCCTTCTTCGCGCAGCACGCGCGCGATCATGGCGCGATAGCGACCGGAGCGCCGCAGCCCGGTCTCGACAATGGCGCGGCCGCGCTGCGTCTGGAAGAAATTCAGGTACGACAGGACGTATTCGTTGACCGTCAGCGGAAGATCGTGGGGAACAGTCTGGAACTGCTGTTTCACGCGTTCGCTGACCCGTGGGTCCACCCGGTCCGGCACCGGAACAGTCATCTCGGCGATTTCCTCGATCGGCGCCGGCTCGGTCTTCTGCTCGCTGAAGCCATCCCCTTCGCGGAAGGCGGCCATTTCGTAGGCGTGGACTGTGTCCACAACGCGGTCGAAAAGCTGCTCCAGGCGCGGGTCGGCTTGCAGGTCAAGGCCGCTAGAAAGCAGCCAATCTACCGCTTGGTCGAAATCGTGGCGGGCCTTGCCCAAGTGTCCCGCTCTGTAGTTCTGTTCGCCGGCCTCGAAGGCGGCCTCGACCTTCGCGATCAGGGTTTCGACCCCGTTGGGCGGCTGAAGCGCGAGCAGAGCGGCCTGGGCCCGCCGGGTGTTCACCGGCAGAGGCCTCAGCGCGGCCGGGGCAGCCGGGGAGAGCTCTGGCGGGCGAACCTGGACGGGGCGGCGAGCAGATTCCTCGCAGCCTGCGACGCTCAGCAGGAGAACCATCGCGAGGATGCAAAGACTAACCTTTGGCTGCACAATCGGCCACTTCATCGCTTGCTCGTTCGCGGCGGCATCGCCCGATGCCTGCCGGCAGGTTTATTATCCCCGAGGACGCAACTTCCTCTCCTCAGGTTAGCTCCTCTCTTAATCCTAGTGGCGCGGTCGCTCGGGGTCAATCTTCGCGAGGAACACCCAGTTAGTATACTGAAAACAATAAGTACTAAGCCAAAGCCTGCTTCAAATCTGCGATCAGGTCACCGGGTTCCTCGAGGCCTATAGACACTCGCACGGTGCCTGGCTGAACCCCGGCAGCCGCCAATTCTTGCCGGCTCATGCGGTAGTGCGAGGTATAAATCGGGAGCACGACCAGGGATTCCACTCCACCCAAGCTGGCGGCCAGCAAGAAGACGCGGACGCGGTCGCAAAAGCGGCGCGCAGCCGGCAGGCCTCCTTTCAGGTCAAAGGCCAACATGGCGCCAAACCCGCTCATCTGCCGCTTGGCCAAGCGATGGTCGGGGTGGCTGGACAAGCCGGGGTAGTGCACGCGCGCCACTTTGGGATGCCGCTCGAGGAACCTGGCTACGGCCATCGCGTTCTCGCATTGTCGGCGCATGCGCACCTCGAGCGTCTTCAATCCGCGCATCAGCAGGTAGGCGGTGCCGGGGTCCACGCATCCTCCAAGGTTAATCACGGCGTCGCGAACCCTGTCGATCAGCTCATGGCCGCCGATGGCGGCGCCGGCGATCAGGTCGGAGTGGCCGCCGAGGTACTTGGTGGCGCTGTGGAGCACCAGATCGAAGCCCATGGCCAAGGGCTTCTGGAGAATGGGCGAGGCGAAGGTATTGTCAATCATGGAGAGGAGTTTATACCGGCGCGCCAGTGCGATGGCTTGGCGCAGATCCACCAGGCGCAGCGTCGGGTTCGTAGGGGTCTCCACGTAGAGCACGCGCGTGCGCGCATTGACCAACCGCTCGACACCCTCGAGATCGGTCTCCACGTGGCAGATGCGGATGCCGAGCCCGGGCAGGATATCGCGCATCAGCCGGTAGGAGCCGCCGTAGAGCTGGCGCGTGGCGATGACTTCGTCGCCACTCTTCACCACCGCCAGCAGCGCGCTGGAAATGGCCGCCATGCCGGAGGCGGTGACGATGGCCGCCTCGCCGCCTTCGAGCTGAGCGAGGCGAGCTTCAGCCACAGCGAGTGTGGGATTGCCGTAGCGGGTGTAGATGTATGCCTTACTCTTGCCTTCGGCCCAGCGTTTCATCTCCGCGGTGCTGGCGAAGGTGAACGTGGAGCTGCGCGCAATCGGCGTGGCGACAGGGGCTCCGACTCCGTGCCTCTTCTCGCCGGCGTGGATAGCGCGCGTGGCGTCGCCCCAGCGGTGGACAGGCTTTTTTGTCATAGGCGCGCCATTGTCTCGCTCCCAGCGCCAGATGCCACAACCAAATTGGCCTGGCCGGAATGAAAACTTGCCCCGTGCCGTGCCAACTTTTTTCGCCCAGATTAGCCGATCGGCCTAACGCGAAATGGAGAATCCAATCGAACGGAGCCTGCCAGCCGAGGTTAGTTGGAACGGCACTAGGCGACCTCTTCTCCCGGCTCGCCTTCCCGCGCGGCTTTGGCCTGGGCGATAATTTTCTCCGCGATCTCACCCGGCACGAAATCGTAATGGGAAAACTCCATCGTGTAGCTGCCGCGGCCCTGCGTCATGGAGGTCAGGTCGGTGGCGTAGCTGAGCATCTCGGCCAGGGGAACCTGGGCTTTCACGATGACGCCGCTGCCGCGCGATTCGCTGCCGCTGATGCGGCTTCTTTGAAGGCCAGCGCGCCGGCGATCTTGAAGGCGATATCCGACGAGTCCACGTCGTGATACTTGCCGTCGTACAGGGTCGCGCGGAAATCCACTACGGGAAACCCCGCCAGATAGCCGCGGCCGGCAGCTTCGCGGACGCCTCTTTCCACCGAAGGAATAAAGTTCTTGGGAATGGCGCCGCCGAAAATATCGTCCACGAACTCGAAGCCGGCGCCGCGCGCCAGCGGCTCCATCTTGACGCGGCACACGCCGAATTGCCCGTGGCCGCCGGTCTGCTTCTTGTGCTTGCCTTCCGCGTCAGCCTTGCCGCGGATGGTCTCGCGGTAGGGCACCTTGGGCGGCTTGAGGGTCAAGTTGACGTTGTAGCGCTTGTGGAGCTTGGCCGCCACGACCTCGACGTGCTGCTGGCCCGAGCCGGAGAGCAGGAACTCCTTGGTCTGCGGGTCGCGCGAGAAGCGCAGCGAGAGATCCTCCTCAAGGATTCTGTGGATGGCCTGGCCGATGCGGTCTTCATCGGCGCGCGTCTTGGGTTCAATCGCGAAGGTGATGGAGGGCTCGGAAATGTGCGGCGGCGGGAAGTAAATGGGCGCCGCCTTGTCGCCCAGGGTGTCGCCCGTGAGCGTTTCCTTCAGCTTGCCCACCGCGCCGATATCGCCAGCGTGCAGTTCCGCCACCGCCGTGGCGGTCTTCCCTTGCATCACCTGCAAGTGCTGGAAGCGCTCCGGGGTCGAGCGGTTGAAGTTCTGAAGCGTGGCGTCGTTTTTGACCACGCCCGACATCACCTTGAAGTAGCTGATGCGCCCGGCAAACGGGTCGGCCAGCGTCTTGAAGACGAAAACCGCCACCGGCTCCGAGTCGCTGATCTTGCGCTCGAGCGTTTCGCCCTTGCGGTCGGGCTGGGTGTAGCCAGCCGCTTTTCCGCGCGCAGCAGGGTCGGGGAACAACTCCACCAGCGAGTTCAGAAGCGTTTCGCTGGCGATATTGCGCAGCGCCGAACTGAGCAGCACGGGAAAGATGCGCCGGGCCAGAATGGCATCGCGCAGCCCTTTTGTCAGGGCCTCCGCCGGGAGCGTGCCCTTGTCGAAGAATTCCTCCATCAGCTTGTCGTCGCCCTCGGCCACCATCTCGACAAGCTTTTCGCGCGCTTGCTGCGCGGCGCCGGCAAGCTCTGCGGGAACCTCTTCGACCTTGGCCCGACCGCCGGCATCCGGCTGATACACGTGCGCCTGCATCGTTATCAGGTCCACCACGCCGCGGAAGTTCTTCTCCTCGCCGAGGGGCAATTGCAACGCCACGACACCGCGGCCGAAGACTTGCTGGACCGAGTCCAGCGCGCGCTCGAAGCCGGCCAGTTCGCGGTCCATCCAGTTGATCACAAACGCGCGCGGCAGGCCGTACTCAGCCGAATAGTCCCAGACTTTTTCGGTGACCACCTGCACGCCAGCAACGGCGTCCACCAGAATCAGCGCAGCGTCGGCGGCAGCCAGCGTGGCGCGCGTCTCGTTCACAAACGTGCTGTAGCCCGGCGTATCGAGGAAGTTGATCTTGGTCTTTTCGGCCTGGCCCGGGGCCAGCCATTCGGCAAACGCCAGCCCGGTCTTGATGGTGATTTTGCGGGCGATTTCCTCTTCGTCCCAGTCGGTGACCGTATTGCCTTCCGCAACTTTCGGGAATCGGTTGACCATCCCGGCGGTGAAGAGCAACGACGACACCAGTTGCGTTTTTCCGGTGTCGCCGTGACCTACAATGCCAACGTTTCGGATGTAGGGCGTGCTGTATGCTTTCATCTGCATCCCCCAAACGGGAAGGGATTAACAAACGCGTGCAGAGGCGGGGCCCCGTGCCCGCCCTCGCAACCCCGGCATCTTGGCGGCCCACCCCAAACAGCCGGCTCGAAGCTGGCACTGATGTACAGGCGCCGGTACACGACACGCGGCAAAAGCGGGATGCTAGCACGGGCGCGCGCACCCCGGCAATCGCTACAGAGAGTGATAGATTTTCCACAGTTATCCTCGGTGCGCCCCCCCTCCCCCCCCGGTATTTTTTGTAACAATGTGATTCCAGGGGACTTTAAGTCCAATGAATTTGTAAGAGTGGATTGCAAAGGACTTGCAGGCGCATTTTTGCGTAAGTGCGGATTGTAAAGGACTTAGGCTGAAAGGCACAGTCAAAAGTGGAAGGTTCAAGAGTCGAAAGGCAGGAGGTTGGGGCGAGCGTGGCCCGCGACCGGTGACCCGCGACCTGCGACCCGTGATCGGTGACGAAAACGTCCGAGACGAAAGCTGTGCCCCTTGGCCCGCCCTGATTGGCTGCTGGGGCGGAGAAAGGGCGCCGCGCGCCTTCCCGACAGAGAACGTCGGGTCCGGTTTTCGTCCCGATGGGGCCCCTCGGGACATCCCGCAAGAGCGACCGGGACGCACAAACCGCGCCGGACGCCCGAAAGCGGACACTCCCGAAAAGAGCAAGTCGTAGGCGCCGGACGGAGTTGCGGGGACGCGGGCTACAGGTGATGCGCCCGCGCACAGGTTTTTGGCAGTATCTTGATAGAGACGAGAGAGCCTCAGGAGCGGCATGATGCATTATCTCTGATTTGTTGGTGCCGCGTTGCGCGTTCTGCGCATTTTTTTATTCTCGAAAAGGCGGCATTCGAAAAGATCGAGGCGCGGCTTACGCTCGCTTGGCCTTCACATCCGCCACGCGAATGATAAGGCGCTTG
>WNFB01004209.1_pt1 | contig 12785 bp, 14 predicted proteins | sample 5400501 | NCBI WGS metagenome assembly WNFB01 (sample SAMN13153341, study PRJNA577476) | soil metagenome | isolation source: 200 cm saprolite under Douglas fir tree site 2 hole 1 | place: USA:California | collected 2015-04-18 | reverse complement strand
TTCAAAGAAGATGCGATCCTCGGACGGTACGTAACTGAAGAGTGCCATTGGGGTGCAGAAGCCGTCTACGTCACAGGACGGCACTGCCGCACTGCGTTCGCCGTCTACGCGCCGCGCGGCGAAAACTGATCGTCTCGCATTCCGATGGTCTCGCTTTTTAACGGTCTGGCGGCGGCAGTGAACGCTGGTTCATAGCGACTCAGTGTTTCAGTTTTGACACCACGATGTCCTGGTAGGTTACGCCGTTGTCGCGGCCCGACCAGGAGCCCCACAATATGTCGACGATATGGTGGCCGGCACGCGCATAGATCTCGCGCATGGTCGGCAGATCATACGCCGTGCACACAAGAGGATTGGTTTCGGAATAGGTGTAGGCTCCGTTGACGCGATGCGGCAGTGCCCGATCGGCCACGCCGCAGCGCAACGCGTAGGCTGCAAAGTCGTCGATGCACAGCCATGTGTTCACGGAGATACCTTCAGAGCCGAGTGCCGGACGAATGGTCTTTAGAACATTGACTATTGGATCGACCCACATATGCGTGAAGACGCTGCAGGACCATTGGACCGTCAGCGGACGGCTCACGAAGGAAAGATCAAGCGCGCCGGCGGCATCGCCGCCATCGCGGGCCTCGTGCCGTTCGATGGCGACGTAATCCTCGTCCCGGCGGAGGGTCCGTCCGGCGAAGGAAAAGTTCGCGCGGTCGGCATAGGCACGCCGTAGAAACGACAGGGCCGTGGGGTTCGGCTCATAACCGTAGTAGCTCCCCTCCGGCGCGAGGTATTTGCTCGCCGCATAGGCAAGGCGCCCGAGGCCGCAGCCGTAATCGAGCAGCACCGAGTTCGGCGTGAGGCCCATGCGCATCAAAAATGGGAGCTCGCGGAGGCAGGCGTCCGCTTTGAACTGTCGAACATAGTCGGTGGGATCGTCTGTCGCGGACTGATTGTAGTTGATCGCCGCCGGGGGGATTTCCGGCTCGAGCGTGGGTGGCTTCGGGCGCGTGCGTAGCAGTCTCACGGTGCGCTCTCTTCTGGCGAAGGCGGAAGAATGGCGGCGCCCATGGCCTTTGTCCAGCGCGGCGCCGTGCCATCGCAAGCTATTCTCGTTGAGGACGTCATGCCTGATAGCGCGCCCGAAACTTCCGCCCGTCTCGACACGCACGAGGCCGTGTGCGCCGAGCGGTATGGGAATCTCGTCCGTCTGATCGAGGGGACCGCGCATCGGGTGGGGCGGCTCGAGGTGCTGGTGGTGATTGTCGCGGGATCGATGATCGTGGGGATGGCGGGGCTTATCATTACGCTGGCATTGAAACTCGGCCGCGCCGCATAGGAGCAAGGGACCGCTCATTGCTGAGCGGCCCCCCGGTTTCGTCGGTCTGGTTGCACAGCTGCCGGTCGCGCAACGCGCACACCGCAGCAACCGCACTCTACGTGCGCAGCGCGAGAAACGCCAAACAAAACGCGATCGACGCGCAACCGGACGCGCGCGGATCGCCGCGCTCCGGCGGGGCCGCGCGCGACGCCGTCGGCGTGGATTGCGCCGGCGCGGCACGCAATCGAGCCGTCGATGACCGCACGGAGCCCTGTGCCTGAGCGGCTTCTTGCATTTCGGCAAGTGCGTCGCAACCACGGCTTCGTCCTCTCCCTCGAGCCCGCATCGTCGCAGTGATGCCCGACTTCGCCCGCATCGCGCCGTGTCCGCCCTGCGTGGTCCGCGGCACGCGAGCGTGTGCCCCACCCGAATTTCCCGCCGATTCGGCTCCGCGCGAGCCGTGTTCCGCCGCCGCTGGGCGGCTTTTACAGAGGAGTGTTTGCATGCTTCAGTTCATTCTCGACCGCGCCAAGGAGCCGTCGACCTATGCCGGCCTCGCCACGCTGCTGACGGCGGCCGGCATCCACTACACCAGCGATCTCTTCAACGCGGCGGTCGCGCTGGCCGTGGCGGTGGCCGGCCTGGTCGCCGTGCTCCTGCCGGAACAGAAGGCGCCGTGAGCAATCTCGCGCTCATCGCTCTCGGCCTCGGCGTGGCGGCGCTCTTCGGGGGCGCCGCCCTTTTCCTCGCCTATCGGCTGGGCAAAGCCGACGCGCAGACGGCCAACCAGCGTTCCGAGCAGAAGGTGAAGGATGCCCAGCTTGCCGCAGCTTCTCGCCGCCCTGGCACTCGCGCCGAGCTTGCTGACCGGCTGCGTGACGAGCGGTTCTGACGCCTGTCCGCCGCTCCGCGACTACGGCCCCGCCTTCCGCGCCGAAGCCATCGCCGAGCTGTCGCTCTTGCCGCCGGACTCGGCCATCGAGCAGATGCTCGCCGATTATGCGGTCATGCGCATGCAATCGCGCGCCTGTCGATGACAGCCCGGGAGAACGCACAGGTCACAGATTGAATATCTTTAATTTGAGCATGAGCACCGCCGAGCCTAGATCAAGGACGGCATCGTGACCTGGCGAGACAGTCGCCGCCGTCCCTTGTTTCCCAAGGGCCGGCCCTTCCTTCGCCGGCAACGGATCCTTGGAGCCGGCGGGCATCATGCGGCGCGAGGCCCTCGCCGTGCGCCGCGCCGTGCTGCCCGAAAGCACCTACACCTCGAGGCGCGTCACGAAGGGCCACGAGGTGCCCGACGCGCTGCAGGCGAACCTTTATCGCAACCGTCACGCCGACAAGGCCATGTCGACGGATTTCGCCGTCCGCCAGGCGCGCGGCTTTGCGCTCCAATGTTGTGCGGCGAGCGAGGGCGACGCGTGCTATGCTCTCGCGGCGGGGGTGCAGGAAAAAGCCGACTCGCGGGGCTACTGATAGCGATGGACCATGTGAGCGAACACGCGCCGCTCGACTGCCGGAAATGCCCGAGCTTCTGCTGCAGGATGGCAGGGTATGTCGAGGTCAGCCGCCAGGACATCCGGCGGCTCGCGAAGTTTCTCGGCCTCACCGTACGGCAGTTCGAGGAGAGGCATATCGTCGAAGTGACGCGCAAGGGCGAGAAGCTGATCAAGCAGGACTTCGACACCTGCCAGTTTCTCGGCAGCGATCGCAAATGCACCGTCTATGCGGCGCGGCCCAAGGATTGCCGCGAGTATGTCTGCTGGGATCAGGACGACGAGACGGTGTACGGCTACGCCAGCTTCGTCCAGTACTCCACGGCCAAGCTGCGCAAGCTCGAGAAGGCGCGCGGCTAGCATCAAGCGGAACCGCGAGCCGGCGCGATGACACGAATGTGTTTGTCGGTTGCCGAGTCGCGGGCCTACCTTGCCGGTGCCATGCGCAAGAGCCGTGGCAGAGGGAAGGGGACCATGTCGAAAGAGCTATACTGGCTGACACTGACGACGGCCATGACGGGCCTGTTCTGGCTGCCTTACATCCTCGACCGCATCATGGCACGAGGGTTGATGGGCGCGATGGCCAATCCGAGCCCGAGCGCGCCGCCGCAGTCGCGCTGGGCCGAACGGCAAATGTGCGCGCATGCCAACGCCGTTGAAAACCTCATCGTATTTGCGCCGCTGGTACTGACGGCGAATGCCCTCGGCATCGCCAACGGCGCCACGGCGGCGGCCTGCGCCGTCTATTTCTGGGCGCGGCTGGTGCATTACCTCGTGTTCACCTTCGGGATACCGGTGTTGCGCACGCTCAGCTTCGCCGTCGGCTTCGCCGCCCAAGCCGTGCTGGTGCTGGCGCTCTTCAAGCTGATCTGACGCGCTCGCCGCCGCCGAATCGGCGCGCATAAAAACGGTGGGCGCTGAAACCAGCGCCCACCGCTTTTTTTTGCAGATTACGCTAGACGGACTGATCGCTATCACCGATCCCGGCGCTCGTTATCACCGTCGTCGTCGGCGTCCTCGTCCTCATCGACATGATGGACGTAGACAGCGACGCAGCCGTTCATGCTGCCGCAAATCCCCGCGCCCACCGTGGTCGTGTCGCCGCCGGAGCCGACCACCTCCTTCGGTGCCACTTGCGGCACATAGATGAAGTTGCGCTTGGAGTCGGCAGCCACCGAGTGCGAGTTGCTGGATTGCGGGACCTTTTCGATCAGGAGATTGGTTTCCGCATTGATGACGCCGAGCGCGGCGAAGCCGGGGAAGCCATGGGTGGGATCCGGGCACGTGCCCGACGTACCGCAGGCCCTGCTGGAGCCGGTGTAGTACCGGTTGTCACCCTTGTTGTACCAGACCTCATCGGAGCCGGTGAGGTTGCCGATGTTGGCGAAGTTCTTGGTCTTAGCGTTGATGACGAGCGTGCTGGTATTGGTCGGGACGTTCTGCGGCGTGCAGCCCAGCAGCAGATTGTCATGCGGTCCGACGGTGGCGCCGTTCGGGCCGCATTCGTTAAGCGGGAACACCCCTGTGTTGGTTGCCGCATTGAAGGCGCCGATCACCGCCACCGGCCGGGTGAGGGTGGTCGGATCAATCACGAGCATGCCGCCTTGGCAAAAGTTAGGCCCGCCGAAGGTGCAGCCCGGCGGGTTGTTGGCGATCTGCGGGACCGAGACGTAGAAGCGCTGCGTCTTCGGGTCCCATGCGGGTTGCTCGATCGACAGGCCGGCACCCGGTGGGATGATCGACGGGTCGACCGTCACCTTGGTAATGATGCTGACCTGGCTCGTCGAGAAGTCGCCATTGGCGGCGAACAGCGTCCCGAACGGCGGATCCTCGGCGTTGTTGGCGGCAAGCAGCAAGAGGCCGTCCGCCGTCAACGCCATCTCGTCCACGCGCGTGGTACCGCCGGTGGCGACTGACTGCTTGAGGGCCGATGCCGGCGGCGCATCGAGATCGAACACCTTAAGCGTGCTGTCGCCATCCCCGCCATAGACCCACCGGCCGTGCGACACGACGCCGTCGGGCCCGGAGAGGTTGTTGTTGACGCCGCCGGAGGAGTTGAGCTTGACGCCGACGAAGCCGCCCAGCCTTCGCTTGAAGGTGTTGTGCCGGGTGTCGATGATGTCGATGCCCGCGTTCGAGCGATCGCCCAGATAATACTCGCCGCGCTCCGGATTGACCCAGCTGATGTCGAAGGAGCGTAGCGGGTTGCCGGGAATCTGCACCGCGGTAAGGCATTTCGTCTGCGTGTTCGTCGGGGCGCCCGCCCCGGTGCAGGCGGCAAGGGCGGCGGTCGATGTGGCGAGCGATGCGGCTCCGAGCAGCGCGGACGCAAACAGCGCCTGCGTCACGGCTTTGCCACCGCCCCGATTGTAGAGTCCTTCCATTGTAATCCTCCCGTAATCGTTTTGTTCGTGCATGCCAAATACGCCATTCACGATGCCCCGACACCTGGCGGTTGTAAACTCTCATTGAGAGTGAGCGCGCAGGTATTTTGACGCGCTTCGTAGGGTGCGGCAGTTCGTGGTTCGGATCGGGGAGGACGCTCTGACTGATATGCCGGCGCGATCCGTTTCGGTTACGGACACATTCCGCGCGCGCAATGAACGCGGCGCCGCGGCGCGAGGCTGGGATCAACGGTGACTGAGCGGGAATCGGGACCTACACGGGTCCGTGTGAGATGTCGGCACCGCGCCGAAGCCAGCCTGCTATCCGGGAGGCTCACCATATCCCTCGAGCCAAGCATCGGATTTGGTCCAAGCGTGGGTCTGCTTGCAGGCGGGGCACGGCGCTCTGTTATCGCCGAGCTGGCGTGCATCCCAGCTCTTTGCATCCGCCTCAAAGCCGGTGGGGATGCTTTCGCCAGTCACTTGACATCTGATCACGATGCGCGCCATTTCGACCTGCCGAGGCCCGGAAGCACTATCAACGGACCGAGTGTAAGCCGGACATTTAAAGCTTCCGTTTAAGGCGCAAGCGGGCCCGTCGGCGGCCGGCGGGGCTTGGTCTGGTGCGTCTTCTATTTCGGGGCGGGTGCCTTATTCCTAAGGCGGGCGGACCTTGCCGCCCAGCATCATCGGTTTCGATCGCCGACGCCTCGGTCCCCTTTCCCGGATATTGAAAGCTCGGCACAGAAGCGTGCTACACGAGGAGGCGCTGGTGACGATCTCGACGACCAGGTTCGCGCGGGGCGGCTATGCTTTCATCAAGGGCACGGTCCCGTATTCGGCCGGGGTCGCCGCGCTACCCGGCTTTCGCATCGAGCGCGTGCGTTTCGCGACGTCGATGCCGCTCGCCGAAGGGTTCGAGCGGATCGAAGCGATCATCCGATCTGCCGGACGGCCGTTGACCGCCCTCTGCTCATGCGAGCTGCGCTCGCCGGCGCCCTTTACCGAGGCCGGGTTCCGGCAGTTCAACGAGGTCTATGTCGCGATACTGGAGAAATGGGGCCTGATCGAAGGGGGCGACAATCCAGTCGCGCGCAGCAACGTGTGCCCCGCGATCGATCCGCCGCATGAGCCGAGCTTTTACGCATTTTCGTTCACCACCGAAGCCAAGGACGCGCCGCCGTCTTTTGTCGTCGCCGGCAGCGGCGAAGCGCTGGAGGGCAAGGAGAACTACCGCGATCACATTGTCGCCCGCGGCGACCTCACGGCAGCCGCGCTGCGGCAGAAGGCGGTGTGGGTGCTCGGCGAGATGGAGCGACGCATGTCGTCGCTCGGAGCGATGTGGCGGGACACGACCGCGGTCCAGCTCTACACCGTCCACGACATCCATCCCTTCTTGGCGGAGGAGATCGTGCGCCGAGGCGCTGCCCGGAACGGGCTCACTTGGCATTTCGACCGGCCGCCGGTCGTCGACATCGAGTTCGAGATGGATTGCCGGGCGGTTCAAATCGAGCGTGTCGTCTGATCCCCGCGCGGACCAGGGATCGCGCCAAGGCCGTGCGCGGGCTGGATATTTGCCGGTCGGAATGTTCCAAGCGCGGCGGACGCCACATCATTTGGTCGGAGTGAGAGGATTCGAACCTCCGGCCCCTAGCTCCCGAAGCTAGTGCTCTACCAGGCTGAGCTACACTCCGCGCCCAAATTCGCGCCAGGCTGAGCTGCACTCCGGCGCCCGGCGATATACCGCCTTCCGCGACCGGCTGCAACCACCCGATCAGTAACCGCGCGCCAGGCAGAAATCGATCGCCTCGTCGAGCGCCCGCCGCTCGGTCCCGTCGCGGAACAGCGCCAGGGCGCGCCGCGCCGTCTCGGCGTATTGCCGGGCCCGATCAAGGGTCGCGCGCAGCGTGCCATGCCGCGTCATCAACTCGATGGCGCGCTCCAAATCCCCCTCCTGCTGCTCGAGTTCCTCGAGCGTACGCCGCCAGAAGCCGCGCTCCGCCTCGCTGGCCGAGCGCAATGCCAAAACCACCGGCAGCGTGATCTTCCCCTCCCGAAAATCATCCCCCACCGTCTTCCCCAGCTCGGTCTGTAGCGCCGAGTAGTCCAGCATGTCGTCGACGAGCTGGAAGGCGATGCCGAGATTGCGGCCGTAGACCTCGAGCGCCTGCTCTTCGTCTTTCGGCCGTCCGGCGAGCACCGCGCCGATGCGGCTCGCTGCGGCAAAGAGCTGTGCCGTCTTGGCCTGGATCACCGCGAGATAGGACTCTTCGGTCGTCTCGGTATCGTTCGAGGTCACGAGCTGCAGCACTTCGCCCTCGGCGATGATGGCCGACGCCTCCGACAGGATGTCGAGGACCGCGAGCGAGCCGTCCTCGACCATCAGCTGAAAGGCGCGGCTGAAGAGGAAGTCGCCTACCAGGACCGAGCATTTGTTGCCCCATACCGCGTTCGCCGTGGCGAGCCCGCGGCGCAGATCGCTGGCATCGACGACGTCGTCGTGAAGAAGCGTCGCGGTATGGATGAATTCGACGGCCGCCGCGAGCGCGATGTGGCGGTCGCCGCGATAGCCGCACATGCGCGCCGTCGCCAAAGTCAGCATCGGCCGCAGCCGCTTGCCGCCCGCGGCGATGATATGGCCGGCGAGCTGCGGGATCAGCGCCACCGGGCTCTGCATGCGCTCGAGGATGAGCGTGTTGACCCGGTCGAGATCGGATCTGAGCAGGGCGGTGAGCCGGTCGAGCGTCGCCGGCTTGACCTCGTCGCCTCGCGCACTTGCCACCAGCGCCACGCGGAATTCCCCTTTCCCACCCGTGCGGCCGGCGCTTGCTTGACGGGGCTCCGACCGCAGGCGAGCATAGAAGGCTTGCAGAAGCGGTCAAGCCCGGTCGGCCGCGGTCGCCAGCATAGCACCTGCGCGAGCTCATGAAGGAATTGGTCCGCACCAACGATCCGGTACGTCTGTCTTGGCTGCAGGCGCTGCTCGCCGGTGCCGGCATCGAGACCATCATCCTCGATACCCACACCAGCATCATCGAAGGCAGCATCGGCGCCATTCCGCGCCGCCTCATGGTGAGCGTGGACGATCACCGCCGCGCCTGCGCGGTGCTCGCCGAGGCCGGAGAGGCGGCGGGTTGACCGCGCCCGTGCCCGACCTCCCTTACAGCGAGGACATGCTCCTGGGCGGCCGGGTGCGGCTACGGCAGCCGCGCCAAGGCTACCGCGCCGCCATCGATCCCGTGCTGCTGGCGGCGGCGGTGCCGGCCGGCCCGGCCGATCACGTGCTCGACATTGGCTGCGGCGTGGGGGCGGCGGCGCTGTGCCTCGCCATTCGCGTCGAAGGCTGCCGCGTCACCGGCATCGAGACGGAGCGCGACCTCGTCCATCTCGCCAATGACAACGTCGCGCTGAATGGTCTCTTTGGCCGCGTCGTCGCGGTGCAAGGCGATCTTCTGCGCCCGCCGCCGCGCCTCGAGCCGGGGAGCTTCGCCCACGTCATGGCGAACCCACCCTTCCTCGAGGCCGGCACGGCCAGCGCGCCGCCCGATGCGGCGAAGGCGGCGGCTCATATCGAGGGAGAGGCCGATCTCGCGGCCTGGGTGCGTTTCGCGCTGATGATGGCGCGGCCCAAGGGCAGCATCACCTTCATTCACCGCGCCGACCGCATGGAGCAGCTGCTGGCGCAGCTTTCGCGACGCGCCGGCGAGATCGTGGTCTTTCCGCTCTGGGCCGGGCCGGAGAAGCCGGCCAAGCGCGTCATCGTGCGCGCGCGCAAGAGCGTGGCGACGCCGACCCGGCTGACGCCGGGGCTCGTGCTGCACGAGCCGGACGGGCGCTACACGCCCGCGGCGGAAGCCGTGCTGCGGGGCGGAGCGGCGCTGCAGCTCTGAACGATGCTTCTTCATTCGATACCGGGGCGATCGGCCTGCGTCAGCGCCGCCGCCGGCCGCATCGGCTTGGAGCGTCCTGCGCTGGAGCAACGTTAAGACTTCCTAGAACATGGGCTTCTAAGGTCCCCGGTCCGATGTGAGCGGGCCGTGCAGGGGGGACCATGAGCAGTTTGGCGCATGCTGATCGTGCGCCCGGTATGGGCGAGGAAGCGACGGCCAATTCTCTCGCGGTCGCCGTGGTCTTCTTCATCTCGGGCATGCCGGCCCTCGTCTACCAGCTCATCTGGCAGCGCTCGCTCTTTACGATGTACGGCATCAATGTCGAAGCCGTCACCATCGTCGTCGCCGGCTTTCTGCTGGGATTGGGCTTCGGCAGCCTCGCCGGCGGGTACCTGTCGCGGCGGTCGTCGCTCAATCTGCTGGCGGTGTTCGGGATTGTCGAGCTGATCATCGGCAGCTTCGGCATCCTGTCGCTACGCATCATCGCCTTCGTCGGCCACAAGACGCTGCATTTGCCGACCGCCGAGTTGACGGTAGTGACGCTGCTGCTCCTGTTCGTGCCGACGCTCTTCATGGGTTCGACCCTGCCGATCCTGACGGCGTATCTGGTCCGCCACTCGCGCAACGTCGGGCGATCGGTCGGACTCTTGTACTGCGTCAACACGGTCGGATCAGCCACGGCCTGCCTTGCCAGCGCCCTCTTTTTGATGCGCATCGCGGGTATGCAGGGCGCTGTGACCATTGCCGCAGCCGTCAATTTTATCGTCGGCGCCCTGGCCTTGGCCGAGGCCTGGCGAACCCGCTCCGGAGATCAGGCGAGCCGACGCTGGCAGGCAATGCAGCCGCTCGCGTTGCCGGGCGACGCGCGGCGCGGCACCACCTCCACGTTCGTCTTCGCCATCGCCCTGGCGGCGCTCGTCGGCTACGTCTCGCTGTCCTACGAGATCGTCTGGTTCCGCGCCTTCGCCATCGCGACCAACACCAGCACGGCCTTCGCCCTCATTCTCGGCGCCTATCTCGCCGGCATCGCCAACGGATCGTTGCGCGTGCGCGGGTCGTTGGGCGGCTCGCTGGCGCCGGGCCAGGCGTTCCAAATGGTCGCGGCGGCGCTCCTGGCGGCGAGTATCGTGGGTTTCCTGCTGCTGCCGGCCGCCGCCTACGGTGCGACCACCGACATTGGCTTCTTTTTCCCGATGCTGCTGATGGTGTTCGCGCAGACGACGATCGGCGGCATGATCTTCCCGATCATCTGCCACTACGCCATCGCGCCCGATGACCGCGCCGGATTCCGCGTGAGCCGGGTCTATGTCGCCAACATTCTCGGTTCCGTCGCCGGCACGCTCGTCACCGGGTTCCTTCTGATGAACTACCTGTCGATCGCCGCCATTTCCGAACTGCTCGGCGTGCTCGGCGTCGGCATATCGCTCCTGGTCGCTCTGACTGGTCGGCTGACCCGCCGCCGGCGCCGCCTCCTCGTGGCGCTCGGCACGGCGGCGATCGGTGCGATCGTGCTGACGACCGGGCCCCTGTTCGGCGGGTTCTACGAGCTTCTGCTGTCGAACAACATGGTGGCGGAAACCAGGAAATTCGTCGACATCGTCGAGAACAGGAGCGGCGTCGTCGCTGTCGATTCGGAGTTGTACGTCTACGGCAACGGCATCTATGACGGACGCATCGCCATCGACCTGATGGATGACGAGAACCTCCTCATCCGGCCCTTTGCCCTGAGCCTCTATCATCCCAACCCTGAGAACGTGCTGATGATCGGCCTGGCCACGGGCGCCTGGGCGCAAGTAGTTGCCAGCCATCCCGCGGTCAAGCATTTCACCATCGTCGAGATCAACCCGGGCTATCTGCAGATCATCAGAAAATACCCGGTCGTCGCCAGCCTGCTCGACAATGCGAAGGTCGAGATCGTGATCGACGACGGGCGCCGCTGGCTCAGTCGCCACCCCGAGCGCAAGTTCGACGCCATCATCCAGAACACGACCTGGTACTATCGCCCCAATGTGACGAACCTGCTTTCGGTGGAATACCTGACTCTCGCCGCCGCGCATCTGCGCCAGGGCGGTATCATCATGTACAACACGACGGGCTCGCAGCGCGTCCAGCGCACGGGATGCATGACCTTCCCGAACGGCATCCGCGAGATCAACATGCTCGTGGTGAGTCCGACGCCGATAAAGTTGGATCAGCGGCGCCTGCGCGACTCCCTCGCCGCCCATAGCATCAACGGCCGGCCGGTCCTGGAGACGGCCGAGCCGAAGGCGCGCCATAGGCTCGAGGAAATCGTCGACAGCCTGGCACCGCCACCCGCCGGGCATGCGCGCCCGGCCGCCATGATGGAAGACTGCGGCGGCATCCTCGCTCGCACGGCCGGCCAGCCGCTGGTCACCGACGACAACATGGGCGAGGAGTGGTCGGGGCTGTTGATGACGGACCCGCTTCTGCGGCGGATGCACCAGCTTTCGGGATTTTGACGGTCGGTCGCGCCAGCGTCGGACCGCGTCGCCCTTGCCAATCGCCCCGGCTCGTGCCCATCTTCTTAGGCCATGAGCCTCATCGACGACCTCCTGCAGAAGGTCCCGCTGGAGCGGTTCCGCAATCCGCCGCCGCAGGTGGCGGTGCTGCGCTTCGACGGTCTGATCGGCATGCGCGGGCCGCGCGGGCTGTCGCTGCGCCGCTTTGCGCCGGCGATCGAGCGCGCCTTTGGCCTGCGCAATCTCAAGGCCGTGGCGCTCGCCGTCAATTCGCCGGGCGGCTCGCCCGCGCAATCCTCGCTGTTGTTCCGCCGCATCCGCCAATTCGCCGAGGAGAAGGACGTGCCGGTGGTCGCCTTCGCCGAGGATGTCGCGGCCTCCGGCGGCTATTGGCTCGCGCTGGCGGCGGACGAGGTGTTCGCCGAAGAGACATCGCTGGTGGGATCGATCGGCGTCATCACCGCGAGCTTCGGTTTCGTCGAGGCGCTGCGCAAGCTCGGCGTGCAGCGCCGCCTCTATACCGCGGGCGAGAACAAGTCGCTGCTCGATCCCTTCCTCACCGAGGATCCCCAGGGCGTCGAGCGCCTGACCGCGCTGCAGCGCGACATGCATGAGAGCTTCAAGGACCTCGTGCGCATGCGCCGATCCGCCAAGCTCAAGGCCGAGGAAAGCGTGCTGTTCAGCGGCGAAGTGTTCACCGGCCGCCGCGCGCTCGAACTCGGCCTGATCGACGGCATCGGCGATTTGCGCGGCGTCATGCGCCAGCGCTACGGCGACACGGTGAAGCTGCGTGTCGTCGAGCCCGAGCGCCGGCGCTTTGCTCTCCTCTCCTGGTTCGGCCTGCCGCGCCGCCCCGACATCGTCGATATCGCCGCCGACCTGTTGGCGCGCCTCGAGGAGCGCCTGATCTGGGCCCGGTTCGGGCTTTAGAAATTGGAGCTGGCTGCTCTTCCATAGCCTGATAAGCGGCGGCAACCGCCGCTGATCCCTGACTAAACAAACCGCCGAGCGCCTGCTCGGCGGTTTTTCTTTGCCCGCCGCCGGTCGGGCAACGAACGACCGGCACTGCCAGAAGGACGACAACCTTGATGACCGCAGCTTTGACGGGCCGCGCCGATGCGCGCGGCACGATGCGGCCGCGCACGCTCGCGTGCACCGCCGATGGCATCTGGCTCTGGCCGGGAACGCCGCTCACCGAACGGCGCGGCGCCGCGCTGGTGCCG
>WNFB01004816.1_pt1 | contig 12786 bp, 11 predicted proteins | sample 5400501 | NCBI WGS metagenome assembly WNFB01 (sample SAMN13153341, study PRJNA577476) | soil metagenome | isolation source: 200 cm saprolite under Douglas fir tree site 2 hole 1 | place: USA:California | collected 2015-04-18 | reverse complement strand
GTCAGCCACGGCGAATCCGATGCCGCGGCTGGCTCCGGTGATCAGCGCGCGGGAGCCGCGCAGGCCAAGGTCCACGGGCAGCACGCTACCCGCAGCCAGCCCACCCACCATCGGCGACACGGGAACCCGCGCGGTCCCTTCACGGCGGCATGCAGGAACCTCGCCGTGGGAGCCTGGTGCGCACGTCGGTTCAGCTGGTGAGGGCACTGTCGGCTGCGCCGGCGTAGAGCTCGGCGGCCCGCCAGCAGTACCAGGCCACGACCGAACGGTACGGCCGGTACGGGTCGCCAAGTGGCTCGAGCTCTTTCGCCGTCGGCGTCGGGATTCCCCACGCCAGGCCGAACCCTTTCCTGACACCGAGATCGCCTATCGGCCACACGTCCAGGCGCCGTAGCTGGAATATGAGGAACATCTCGGCCGTCCATTTCCCGATACCCCGGACGGTCGAGAGCCGGTCGATTACCTCCGCGTCGCTCTGGGCCCGCAGCCCGGCCGGGTCGAGCACCACCGTCCCGTCAAGCACCTTGGTCGCCAGATCCCGCAGGGACGCCGCCTTGTTGGCGGACAGGCCGACGGAACGGAGGGTGTCGGCAGGCAACGACAACAGCCGTTCCGGGATCACCTCACCGCCGAGCGCGGCGATCAGGCGCCCATGAATGGCGGCCGCCGCGGCTCCGGCTAGCTGCTGGTAAAGAACCGCACGGACCAGAGCCCCGAAATTGGTCTCGGTTGGCGGGCGCACCCTGGGCGGGCCGGCCTCGGTAATCAGCCGGGTGGACGTCGGCTGGTTGGACATGGGGCTAAGCCTGCTCGATGCACTCTGTGCCACGGCCCGCCCTGCCTGGCGCGGGGAGTAGGCAGAGGTTTGCTCGATAGCACCCGTCATCTCAGGCTGTTCTTTCGCTTTTAAGCCTCCTCTTTTCGGGTCTGCCGAGAACTCGTTCGATACTGGAACGCCCGCCCGAAGCCCGCGCCGGCCACCGCAGTGCCGCCGAGGAATCCGGCCGCGATCGTCGTGGCGATCGCTGCGAAGGTTACCGCGACGCCCGCCAGCCGTACCAGGCAGCCGGTGCGCGTACCACGGCGACCACGGTCTGGCACGCTGCGCTGCGACATCCCGATCTTGGTCTCGCTCGAGGCCGCTACACGCACGAGATGCCAGGCCTCACCCAGCAGAGGCGCAGCGACGGCCCGGCATGTCGGCTGTGCGTGCTCGCCCGCAGCATCACCGGTAGCGTCCGGTGCTATTCGGCTCCCTCCGCGTCGGTTGACCTTGAAGTCGCAAGCCATGGCGGCGTGTACGCGCCGACCTGATGCAGGATCGCCGCCGCGTCGTCGGCGGCCCACTCGTCCACGATCATCCCGTCCGCGAGGCGGTAGACATCGACAGCGTCCCAGCGCACCCGGCGGCCGGTGGGGGCGATCCCCAGGAGATTTCCCTGGTGCGTCGCCTCGACGACGTAACGCACGGCGACGGTCTCGCCGGCCGCCACGATGTCCTGCTCCGCCGCGTGCAGGTCGGGCAGTGCGCCGATGAAGCCGCGCAGCATCCCGGTGACGTTATCGGCGCCCTCGATGCTATCGTGAGTTGCTTCCGCGGCATAAACAGATCTGACCAGAGGGTGCTGCATGAGCGATGCGGGCAACAGCCGCGTCTTGGCTGTGAGTGGCCGGTGCCGCGCCGGAAGGCCGGCCGGTGACCGCTGACCCGGCTCTGGCATCAGCGGCGGTGGCGGCGGCCGGGGATGCGATCGTAACGACTGACGACCATGGCTGGATCACGTCGTGGAACCGCGCAGCTGAGCTGCTGCTGGGCGTCAGCGCTGAGCAGGCGATCGGGCAGTCGCTCGCCCTGATCATCCCGGAGGCCCTCCGGGCTCGTCACGCCGCCTGCTTCCGCGCCGCCATGAGCAGCGGGCGCCTCGGGCACGGCGGCCAGCCTGCGCGCGTCGAGGCCATGACCCCGGGCGGAGATGTCATGCCGCTGGCGCTAACGCTGGGCCTGCTTGCCGGTCCTGACGGCGCGCCGGCCGGGGCGGTGGCCGTGCTGCGCCGTGCCGACGCCAGCCTCGTCCCGTTCGTGAACCCATAGTTGGCGTCAAGAGTTCCGCGCCGGATGCGGTGACAATAGCGAGGTCCGCGCCGCGCCGGGACAGTTAACCCGCGTTAGCGCTGTCGATCTCGAAACGCTCGACTCGCAGTTCGGTACCCTGGCCGAACAGGTTCGGGCCGTCGGCGAACGCGGTCGGGAACGTGTACGGCGGCGCGAGGGATACGAGCCCGGTCCCCGAGGGCGGCAGCCCGCCGTCGAGCAGCGTGAACAGCGCCATGCCGCAGTTCAGCTGCCGTGGCGTGGCCGCTTGCGGAGTGCCGCCATGATCGATGATCATCGTTGCGCCCGCCGCCGGGAAGCCGATGTTGCTGACGCGCGCGACCTCCAGGTCATCGACGAGCCAGCGCACGACACCCGCCGCGCGGTTATAGGCCACCGTTACCTTCACCTGCTCGCCGGGCGTCCGCGAGACCGGCGGGAACACCGACGAGAAGGCGGCGTAGGCCGCCGTGCCGCTCAGGTTGAGCCGCTCGTAGTAGGGATAGATCGCGTTGTTCGTCATCCAGACGTCGAAGACCATCCCGGTCTCAAAGTCCGTCGTGTTCATCGCGAACGACGCGAGCCGCAGGTCGGTGTCCGGGTTCGTCACGGCGCTGCCGAACGGGTTCGCGGCGGTGCCGAACGTCCGGCCGCGCGCCCACATGTTGCACTGCAGTTCCTGACCCGGGACTGCGTCGAAGCCGGGCACCGAGTTCGACGAAAGGTGCTGCGTATCCGCCATCCACTTGACGTGATCGAAGTCCCCGGGCGAGGTCTTCGTGAACGCGGGCTCCCCGGTCAGCGGGTTCGTCCCCGCGGCCTTCACGCAGAGACCCCGGTTCGACGTGGACACGATGCCGTCGTCGGCGCTGAAGCGCGGCGGAAACCGCGTGAGCGCCCAAGTGTTCGTCAGGTCGAGGCACTGCCGGAAGTCGTCCCTCAGCAGGACCTTCGGCAGCGTCATCAGGCAAAACCTTTCAGCAAGCGTGTCATGCCCTTAAGGGTGAGGCTGTCGGGGCGCGTTTCGCATCCGCCAGTGGCCAGTCGTGGCAGCCGGTCTGGACGGACGGTATGTAAGAGGCTCAGCCTTACTTCGCCGGGTACACGCGGTTTGTGCTCGGCTGGCTACAGCCGTCGGCCGCGTGAGCTGCCCTGCTAAGGCGGGAATACACCGCTGTGAGCCGCGCTGGGCTTAACAGGAGACGGTCTCCTGAGGCCCGCACTCCACATCATCCTGAAGGAACCGGCATGTCCAGCCCACTGCACCTCGACGTACTCGTCGCCCCGTACAAGCCGATCGCCGTGGACCGCGGCACAGGACGCCCCTGCGGGCCAGGGGCCGCCGGCGGTTCTCTCTGGGAGGAGGTGGCCGGACCGCGATGAGGCAGCGCGCAGGCGGCCCCGAGGGCCCTGACGGAACTGGATCTTCTCCGCGCTCGTTTGCCGGGAGCAGCGGGGGATCTTCGCAGCGGTCGCAGGCCGGGCGCAGCCCGGTCCTGGACGGGGCGCAGCTGGAGGTGCTGCGCAGGTACGGGAGCGAGCACGACGTGGCCGCGGGAGAGGTGCTGTTTGCCGACGGGGACGTGACGTATGACCTGATCGTGGTGCTGGCCGGTGAGGTCCGGATCATCGAGCGCCGCGGCCAGCCGGGCGAGACGGTTATCGCGACGTATGGCCGGTCGCAGTTCCTGGGCGAGATCGGCCTGCTCACCGGCCAGCGCGCTTACCTGAGCGCGGTGGCGAGCACGGCCGGGCGGGTGCTGCGCGTGCCCGTGGAGCAGGTGCGGGTGATCATGGCGCAGGAGCTCGGCCTCAGCGAGCTGATCCTGCGGACGTTCCTGCTCCGGCACTCGATCTTGACAGGCCTGGGCTCGGGCCTGACGCTGATCGGATCCCGGTTTGATGCCGGCACCCGGCGGCTGCTGGAGGTCCTGGCGCGCAACCGGCTGGCGTCGAGGTGGCTGGAGCTGGAAGGATCACCCGAAGCCGAGGCGATGCTCCGGGAGCTGGATGTGCCCGCCGGGGACCTGCCGATCGTCGTCGTGCCTGGCGGGCCGCTGCTGAGGAACCCCGGCGGCCGCGAGCTGCTCGACGCGCTGGGCCTGTCCGGCCCGGCCGACACCGATCTGTCCGGCGGGTGCGATCTGCTGGTGGTGGGAGCTGGCCCGGCCGGCCTGGCGTCCGCGGTGTACGGTGCTTCCGAAGGGATGGCGACGGTCCTGGCCGAGGACACCGCGCTGGGCGGCCAGGCGGGAACGTCGTCCCGGATCGAGAACTACCTGGGCTTCCCGGCGGGCCTGTCCGGGGAGGAGCTGGCGGCGCGCGCGGTCTTGCAGGCGCAGAAGTTCGGCGTCCGCATCAAGCTGGCCTCGAAAGCGGTGTCGCTGTCGTCGGACTCCGGCGTGCACCGAGTCGGGTTTGACGATGGCGATGTGATCACCGCCAAATCGGTCATCATCGCGACCGGGGCACGCTACAACCGGCTGCCGGTGGCCCGGCTGGCCGAGTTCGAGGGCGTCGGCGTCTATTACGCGGCTACCCAGATGGAGGCCCAGGCCTGCCGGGCTGACCCGGTCGCCATCGTGGGCGGCGGCAACTCCGCCGGCCAGGCCGCGCTGTTCCTTTCCCGTAGCAGCGCTGAAGTTCACGTCATCATCCGGGGCGAGACGCTGGAGACCTCCATGTCGCGCTACCTGATCGACCAGATCGAGCGGGACCCCCGCATTATCGTCACGCCCCGAACACAAGTCATCGCGCTGCTCGGGAAAGACCAGCTAGAAGGCGTGGAGCTGCTGGATGCCAGCCGGCAGCAGACGTCCGCGCTGGCCGTCCGGGGCCTGTTCGTTTTCATCGGCGCAAAACCCAGCACCCAGTGGCTGGCGGGCCAGCTCGCCGAAGACACCCGGGGGTTCCTGCTCACCGGCAGCAACATCCCGCAGGCCCAGCTCGACGACGCCGGCCGGATGCCGCTGTTCCTGGAGACCAGCCGGCCGGGAGTCTTCGCCGTCGGCGACGTCCGCAGCGGGTCAGTCAAGCGGGCCGCGACCGCCATCGGTGAAGGCTCGATGGCGGTGCGGCTGGTGTTCGAGCGCCTCCAGGCCACCGGGAGTGCGGTCGCCGACCCGCCCCGCGCCGACACAGACGGCCGCATTACCCCATCGACCACGACGCCCAGCCGCAGGTGACGCGTGGGGCGGACGCCCGCACAGGTGCTGTTGCGCTGGTGCCTTCAGCATGATCTTCCGGTCATCTCCAAGTCGACCCACCGCGAGCGAATCCGCCAGAACGCGCAGATCTTCGACTTCGCCTTGCCAAACGAGGACATGGCCGAGCTCGACGCGCTCGACCAGACCAATGCACCGACCGCGCCCTCGAGCGTAAGTGGTGGTGAGGAACGGCCCAGGAGTGGACTACGCCGGCGAGCGCTCGTGTCGAGTCGGCAGGCGCGCGACGAGCCGCGGTGATCACGACGGCGCCTGGCATCGACCGGCTGGCCGTCTGGGCCTGACGATCGAGTGCGCCCGCCTGCCCTGTCTCGCCCGGGCAAGAGACTGCTGCGGCTGTCGATCGGCATGGGCGTTCGGGGGTCGATGGCGTGGCCCGGAAGAGGCCGCGATACTGACGTGGTGGAATTGAGTCCGTTCCGGATTGAGCGCTTCTACGCGCAGTACGAACACAGCACGCCCTTCATGCTCTCAAGCAGTGACTGCGAGTCGCGCACGATTGCGGAGCTGCTCGAGCTTGAACCGGACGCGCACGGGCGGCTGCTGGAGTGCTGGTGCGGGTACACCGAGTCGCCGGGCGGGCCCGGGCTTCGCCAGGCGATCGCCTCGCTGTATGAGCGGACCGGCGCTGAGGAGGTGGTCGTCACCTCGTGCGCCGAGGAGGGCATCTTCCTGCTCTATCACGCCGTGCTGCGGGCCGGCGATCACGTGATCGTTGAGACGCCTTGCTATGAGTCGGCGCTCGAGGTCGCGCGCAGCACCGGCGCTGAGGTGAGCCAGTGGAGGCGGCGGTACGAAGACGGCTGGGCACATGATCTGGATGCGCTGGCGGATCTGATCCGCCCGGCGACGCGTCTGCTCTACCTCAACCAGCCGCACAACCCCACCGGCACGCTGATGGCGCGGCCAGTGTTCGAGCATGTCATCGGACTCGCTCGCGCGCACGGGCTCGTCCTGTTCAGCGACGAGGTCTACCGAGAGCTCGAGCACGATCCCGCCGACCGGCTGCCGTCCGCGTGCGACCTGTACGAGCGTGCCGTGTCGCTCGGCAGCATCTCCAAGAGCTACGGCCTGCCGGGGCTGCGGATCGGCTGGATCGCCACGCGCGACGGCGTCCTGCGAGACGCTGTCGCCGCGCTGAAGGACTACACGACCATCTGCGCGAGCGCGCCGAGCGAGTTCCTGACCGCGCTGGCCTTAAGGAACCGCCACGTCCTGCTCGACCGCAACCTCGCGATCGTGCGGCGCAACCTGCCTGTCCTCGACGGCTTCTTCGAGCGGCACGCCGAAACCTTCGAGTGGATACGCCCGACGGCAAGCCCGATCGGCTTCCCCCGCGTCACCGGAATCCATGACCTCACCCGGTACTGCGCACGGCTCGCCGAGGTCGGCGTCCTGCTCCTGCCAGGCTCGGTCTACGACCAGCCCGGCCACGTCCGCATCGGCTTCGGCAGGGCCAACATGCCCGATGCCCTCAGACTCCTTGAGGCGAACCTCACCGACACTCAATACCGCAACGCCCGCCCGCGCGCGTAGGCAGCCCAAGGCCGAGCAGCGCGTCCACGATCTTCGTCATGATCGGGTCAGGCTGGGCGGTGCTTACCGTAGACCTGCAGGTTGAGCAGCCCGACCTGCGTCTTCTCAGGTGCCGAATAGGGGCCCTGAGCAGCACCAGCGACCCAGGCGGCGGCATCTCAATGCAAGCTCCTGGCGGCTGAACCTTTGCCCGGGCGGTCGTAGAAGGAGTATGGGGCCGACTCTGCGGGAGGCACCGGTGGGCCATGTTTGGCCGGCCCTGAGTGCCTGTCGTGGCTTAGCCGGAGAAGTTCGCGTGAATGGAGAATACGTCCATGGCGGAAGGCCCATTGCCGGTGTAGAGGACCTGTGCTTTGGCGTTGGCGGAGGCCACGGCGATGTAGTCGCCGAGGAAGAAGGTGCCGCAGTTCGACGGCTGGACGAACGCCAGGCACGCCTGGAACGTGTCGCCGTTGAAGCCGTTGGTGGTGACCGGGGTGTTCGTCCAGCTGGCCCCCCCGTTGAACGACGAGGACAGTGTGACGCAGTTCAACGTGTTTGCGGGATCGCAGCTGCGGTCGTAGTAGACGAGGTCGACACGCCCGTTGGGCGCGGACGACATCCAGGGGAAGAACTCCTCGTTCGGGCTGGGTTTCACGCGAACGGGCGTGGTAAACGACGAGATCGAACCGCCCGGCGACGTGTGGGTGATCCACACGTTGGATGCGCCGCTACGCTGGTCGGTGTAGGCCACGACCAGCTGCCCGGTCACCTGGTCCACGGCGGAGGTGACGTCGGCGAAAACCCGGTAATTCGAGTTCGGCAGCAGCCCCGGCGTGGGGTCGAGGATGGGGGCAACCGTCGTGCTCGCGCTCCAGGTGCGCCCGCCGTCGGCCGACGCCGCGACCATGGCCTGGTTGCCGGTCAGGCTCACCTCGTTGGGCGAGTTGATCCAGGTGTCGTAGACCGTGCCGTCCGGGCCGATGTTGATGCGGGCGTCCTGGTCGAACTGGTGGCCCTTGTCGCTCACCGTGATCGGCCCGGTCCAGTGCTGGCCGTTGTCGTCGGAGAACGCGACCTGGATCGGTGAGCGGCCAGACCCGTTGAACTTCGCCCAGGTCACATAGATGCGCCCGAAATGGTGCCCGGGCGCGGTGCTGGTGTCGACCATGATCGACTCATGGTCGGGGAACTGGCCGTTGCTGCCCTTCATCGTGCCGGTGGAGGTGCCGACCGCCACCGTAACCGGGTGCGTCCAGGCGGCCGCGCCATAGCTTTGGTTCTCACCGGCGTCCGGATTGGCCTTGGCCGGGTCGAACGTCGTCTCCAGCAGCTGGATCGGGAATGGCGGGCTGACGTCGAAGGCCTGGCAGACCACATCGAAGGTGTGAAATCTCGGGTTCCAGGCGACCGAAGGGTCACCGGCGACGTCAAACGAGCCCGTGCCGGGCACGTTCGGGTCATTGGTGAACTTGGTGAAGCCCGGCACGAACGTGCGGGGCGCCCAGGTGCTCCCGCCGGTGGTGGAGAAGGCGAACCCGCAGCCGTCGTTGAAGTCGAAGTCGTTCCAGGCACCCGCGAGCAGCGTCCCTGAGCCGTTCATGCCCAGAGACTCCTCGTTGTCGGCGAACAGGTCGTGAGTAACGTTTACCGGCCTGCTCACGGAGATTGACCCGGCGGCCGCGGTCTGCGGCAAGGCCAGCAAGGCGAACGCCGACAGCACCGTCACAACTGAAAACATCACTCGGGGACGCGCTTGCAACGGCATTGAGTCCTCCGCAGGCTCGTGCGACGACGGAAAACCCCTCATGCTAGGCACGGCCCTGTAGCTCCCGCAACCCCCGTCCGGGCGGGCGCCACAGCGACCGCCTCTGATCTTCGAGCCGACTGCGGCAGCAGAATGGCTGTGCCACACCATGGCGCCGACAGCGCCCGCGCGACCAGCCTTCGCGGTGGCCCGCGCCGGTTCGGAAGTCGGGGGCCGCAAAACGGCTGGCCGATCTCGATCCGGGACTGCGGCCGGCGCTGCTGGCGCTGGTCGAGCCGGCCGAGCGGGGCGATCCGGTCTCGCTGCTGCGGTGGGCGACGAAGTCGACCAGCCAGCTCGCCGGGGAACTTACCAAATCGCGCTACGCGGAAGCGCGACAACGAACATCTCGCTTGCTCAGCTCATCCGGCGGTATCGCCACACGCACAGCGGAATGAACAGGGCCAGCAGCCCCAGGATCCAGGCCGCCGTTCCTCCCAGCGAGCTAGGCACGCCGCCGACGAGCGCGTACGACCGCGCCGTGTTCGCCGTCAGTGTGACGGGGCTGACCTTCGCAACGGCCTGCAGCCAGCCAGGCATGCTCGATACCGGCACGAAGACCGAGCTCGCGAACACGAGAGGGAAGATGACGACGAAACCGGCCGACTGTGCTGCCTCGGCGCCACCCACGACCAGCGCAACGAAAGCGAAGATCCAGCTCAGTGCAAATCCAAAGGCGCTCACGACGGCAACGGATGCGAGCGCGCCGGGCAGTCCGGTGTGGAAGCGAAAGCCGATCACGTAGCCCACGCCGATCATCAAGCCGATAATCAGGACGTTGCGGACGAGATCGGCAACTGTGCGCCCGAGCAGCACGGCCGACCGGGCCATCGGCATCGAGCGAAAGCGGTCCACGACCCCGCGTTCCAGGTCCTCTGAAAGGCCGACCGCGGTCTGCGTCGCGCGGAAGGCCACCGACTGCACGAAGATACCGGGCAGAAGGAAGTCGATGTACCTGACTCCCCCAGGCAGCGAGCCTTGCACGGCACCGCCGAACACGTAGGCGAACAGCAGCACGAACATAATCGGCTGGATCGTCGAGAAGATCAGTAGCTGGGGCTGGCGAATAAAGTGGCGCAGGTTGCGCGCGGTGACCACGCCCCCGTCGGTCACGGCTGAACGGATGCCCAGCAGCGAGGGACGCCGCAGCGCCAGGAATCTCCTCGCGCGGTAGCCGGCCGCGCTGTGCGGACCCGTCGCCGCCTGCGCGCCGCCCGCGCTCACCGGCGTCGGCGGACCGGCGCCGTCCTCGCTCGGCGGCACCCCCGTGAGCTGCAGGAACACGTCATCGAGCGTCGGGCGCCGCAACCCGAGATCGCTGACGCCGATACCCGCGTGACGCAGCGCCGAAGCGGCGTCCTCGATGAGCTCGAGTCCGTTACGCGGAGCTGGAAGCGTGAGCCGATCCAGGTGCTCGCCCGGTTCCGGATCGCCGCAGCCCACCCCGGCGAGCACGGACTGCGCCTCGTCGCGTTGAGCCGCGGTGCTCAGCTCGACCTCGAGGATCTGCCCACCGACGCGGTCCTTCAGCTCGTTGCCCGTGCCCTGCGCGATCACTCTCCCGTGATCGATCACCGCGATCTGGTCCGCAAGCTGATCGGCCTCCTCGAGGTATTGAGTCGTCAGCAAGACCGTCGCCCCATCGCGGACGAGCTCCCGCACGATCCCCCAGATCTCGTTGCGGCTTCGCGGATCAAGCCCAGTGGTCGGCTCATCGAGAAACAGAATCCGCGGGCGCGTGAGCAGGCTCGACGCGAGGTCCAGCCGGCGGCGCATCCCTCCGGAGTACGTGCGCGCCGGGCGGTCGGCCGCGTCCGCGAGGTCGAAGCGCTCCAGTAGCTCGACGGCCCGCCGGCGCGCCTCCGCCGGCGAGAGGTCGAAGAGACGCCCGAACATCTGCAGGTTCTCGCGCCCGGTGAGGATCTCGTCGACGGCGGCGAACTGCCCGGTCAGGCCTAGCAGCTCGCGAACGACCGGCGCCTCGCTCACCACGTCGTGCCCGAAGACCTCGGCGTGCCCCGAGTCCGGCGCGACCAGGGTTGCGAGCACGCGCACGAGCGTGGTCTTCCCGGCTCCGTTCGGCCCGAGCAGCCCGAAGACCGTGCCCTCGGCGACCTCCAGATCGACCCCCGCGAGCGCCACCGTCGCACCGAAGCGCTTGACTACGCCCGCAACGCGCACGGCGGGAGCGGCGGAACGCTGCGTAAACATTGCGTGGCGATCATACTCCGCACCCCAACGCGGGCGAACCGCCACCGAAACCCCCGCTAGGCGCAGCTCGCGCGGGAACCAGGCGGCGGTATCGAAGAAGCGCGGCTGCTGACCGCACTGGGCCAGGACTACGGCGAATACACAGCCCGAACCAGCCGGCTGATCCCTGGCGTATGGTGACTGGCCCGCGATCACCCCCCGGGACGCCGAGACTGAAGGAGCTCGGCAACCTTGTCCCGCGGCAGCGCGGGGGTACGGTGGCCGTCGCGGCCGGTCATGTCCTCGTTGGCGACCAGCGCGTTGGCGACGGCTTCCTCGGTTGCCTGCACCACGGCCGTGTAGAACGGGTCGAGGAAGCCCCACGGGATGAACCGCAGCCGGTCGTAGTCGGCCTCGGCGCCGGCGTAGAGGGTCGCGGCGCCGGGCGTCACCGCGCCCGGGTTGCCGGTGGAGAAGGCCAGGAACAGGTCGCCGGAGAAGTGCGAACCGGTAGTGCCGGTGCGGGCCAGGCCCAGCGTGACGCGGCGGGCGAGCGCCTTGCAGTGGCCAGGCAGCAGCGGGGCATCGGTCGCCACGATCGCGATGACCGAGCCCGCGCCTGGCGGCATGGAGAAGTGCTCGGCCATCGGGTTGTCGTCGGCCAGTAGCTCGCCGAGCGGCAGGCCGGCCAGCACGAGCTCCTCGCGAGAACCGAAATTAGCCTGAACGAATACCGCCACTACATAGGCCTCGCCCGCATGATCGACGATCCGGGACGCGGTGCCCGATCCGCCCTTGACTGGTAGCAGTTCATCCCGGTACCGCCGCCGACCGATCCCTCATCGACCGGTCCGGCCGCCGCCGCCTCCAGGGCCTCGATGACCACCTGCTCGGTCACGTGGTGGCCGTTGATGTCGTTGAGGTAGCCGTCCCAGGTCTCCGCCGCCACCGGCAGCAGCCACGCATCGGCAAGCCGCGGATGGTGCCGGACGGTCCAGGCCACGATCGCCGCATGCGCTACCCCCACCGCATGCGTATTGGTGATCGCGACCGGACCGGAGAACGTGCCGGATTCCTCGATCCAGGACACGCCGGTCATCTCGCCGTTACCGTTCTGCGAGAAGAACCCGGCGGCCACCGGATCGCCGGCCTCGGCCGCCCCGCGAGGATGGATCGCCGTCACCCCCGTCCGGATCGAGTCGCCCATGATCAGCGTCGTGTAGCCGACCTCCACCCCGGGGACGTCGGTGATCGCGTTCCACCGGCCCGGCCTGCCGCCGAACGGCAGGCCGATCGAGCGGGCGCGCGGCTTGCCCGACGGCGTGGCGGCATGCGCGGCGGCCAGGCCAGCCGGTTCTACGAGGTCACGCTGCACCGGCCGCCGTGTCCTCATCGACCGTCGCCTCCAGCAGGTTCCAGGCCCGTCCGCGCTGGGGCAAGATGACGATCGCCCAGTACACGACGGGTTTGTGCCAGCAGGTCCGGCAGCGGCCCGAATGAGGTTCCGGTCGCCGAGATCGCGCCGTGCAGCAGCACCACCGGGACCTTGGCGGGGTCTGATGTGCCACGGATCTCGTAGAACATCTTCAGGCCGTTGATGCCGGCGTACACGGCCTGCCCTCCTAGGCGATCCCGGCCAGGACAGTCGAAACCCGGCCGAGGACTTCGTCGACACTCTCCGTGACCACGGCATGCATGGACTCATCGACGTCGAAGGCGTAGGCGATCTGCGTGCTGTCGTCCGGGGCGGAAGACAGGGTGATCGCGGTGACCGCATCGCCGGGGACCGTCATCACCAGGCGGTCCGGCTCGGACACCTCGTCGTAGCGGCCGGTCAGCGCGATCTCGTCACCCCCGGAGGAGATAACGGTCGCCTGCCAGGACCCTCCGGTCCGCACGTCCAGCACCGCCGTCCCCGGCTTGGCGGGCAGCCAGCCTTCGAAGTGGCTGGGCTGCGT
>WNFB01007727.1_pt1 | contig 12787 bp, 11 predicted proteins | sample 5400501 | NCBI WGS metagenome assembly WNFB01 (sample SAMN13153341, study PRJNA577476) | soil metagenome | isolation source: 200 cm saprolite under Douglas fir tree site 2 hole 1 | place: USA:California | collected 2015-04-18 | reverse complement strand
GTCCAAAGAGATTATCTCGCGCCTATCGTGGACGATGTCCGCCAGCTATGCGGTGGGCTCGGTGCACGACTTTGCGGTGGCCGAGGCGGATCTGCGCTTCTTCGATCGCGGCACGGGAAAACGGGCAGGGGCGAGGCCGCTCCCGTGGCAGTAGGCCGGCCCAAGATCAAATCCATCGGGGCGGCGGAGAGCCCGCTCCTGGGCGCTGCCATGTTCGGCCCGGCGATTCTTTACATCGTACTGCTGATTGGTGCGCCGTTCGCCCTGGCCGTCTTCTATGCCTTCAGTGATGCCCGCATCGGAAGCACGACACTGCATTTTGTCGGTCTTGAGAACTTCCGCAGCATTCTCCAGAGCCCTGGTTTTCGCATGGCGCTGAAGAACTCCATCGTGTTCACGATCTGCGCGCAGGCGATTGTTGTGGTCTGCTCCACCATGCTCTCGATCGCTCTGGAAAAGAAGTTTCGCGGCCGCAGTCTGGTGCGCTTCCTGATTCTGCTGCCGTGGGTGGCGCCGGTTTCTTTGGGCTCTATCGGGTGGAAATGGATCCTGGATTCCATCTACAGCGTGATCACCTGGGTGCTGGTGTGGCTCCATGTCTTCAAGCCATACGGTGCGCCGATGTGGCTGGGCGAGCCACACCTGGCCATGGCCTCCGTGATTCTCGTTCATTGCTGGCGGCTGATTCCTTTCTCCACGGTAGTCATGCTGGCCGGCAGCAGCGCTATTCCCAAAGAGATCCCTGAGGCGGCATCCATTGACGGCGCGGGTTTCTGGCGAACGCTGTTCCAGATCAGGATCCCCATGATGCTGCCCATCATCAATGTTGCTGTACTGTTCGGGACTATTTTCACTTTCACGGATATGACCGTGGTCTACATTTTGACGGCGGGCGGGCCTTTTGATTCCACCCAGACCCTGCCGTCCCTGGCCTTCGCTACCGGAATTCAGGGCAGTGACCTTGCCGCCGGCGCTGCGATTTCGCTTTTCCTGGTTCCCGTGCTGGTGGTGATTGCCTACCTGATGCTCCGCATGGCGCATCGCGCGGAGGTGGTGTGATGAAAAGGACGGACTTGCGCAAGCTCGGCGCCAGGATCGTGCATCGGACGGTTCTTCTCGTCTTTACGGTGTTGCTGGCCTTCCCGTTCTACTGGATGCTGATTGCCGCGTTCAAGCAGAACCTCGATCTCTATACGGTGGAAAACAACCCGTTCATCTTCAATGCCAGGCCCACGCTGGACCATTTGCGTCTGCTCTTCAATGAAACCAGATATGTGCGCTGGCTCGGCAATACCGCTCTGGTGGGCGTAATCGTAGTGGCCATCACGCTGCTTCTGGCCGTGCCGGCCGCGTACGCGCTGGCCCGCCTGACCGGCCGCTGGGGACAGCGGTTGGGCATCGGGATCTTTCTCACCTATCTGGTTCCTCCGACCCTGCTTTTTATTCCACTGTCCCGAGTCGTGGCTATTCTGGGCTTGCAGGACACCATATGGTCGGTGGTGCTGGTGTACCCCAGCTTCACGGTTCCTTTCTCCATCTGGCTCCTGATGGCATTCTTCAAGTCGATCCCCAAAGAGCTCGAAGATGCGGCCATGGTGGACGGACTCACGCGCTTCGGAGCCTTCGTGAAGATGGTGATTCCCATCTCCATCTCCGGCATTCTGACCGTGGTGATCTTCACGTTCACGCTGGTGACTCAGGAATTTGTTTACGCCTTGACGTTTATTTCTCCGGAATCCAACCAAATGGTCGGAGTCGGAATCCCCATTTTTCTGGTCCGCGGCGACGTCTATTTCTGGGGATCGCTGATGGCCGCGTGCCTGATCGCCAGCCTGCCCATCGCCTTCCTGTACAACCTGTTCCTCGACCGCTTCATTGCCGGCTTTACCGTCGGCGCCGTGAAGTAGGTTCGCCGGATTGACGGGTGGTGGCCGAGGGCATAAGATGGGTTCCCGCATGAGACCGCCGATGGCAAATATTCCGCCAGTGGATCTGTTCGGCAGGCCGCTGCGCAACCTGCGCATTTCGGTTACGGACCGCTGCAATCTGCGGTGCAGCTACTGCATGCCCGAGGAAGAATATGTCTGGCTGCCCCGGGAACAACTCCTGAGCTTTGAAGAACTCCGCGACCTCGCCGGCATTTTCACTGCGCTGGGCGTGGACAGAATCCGCCTGACCGGTGGCGAGCCGCTGCTGCGCAAGGATCTGCCGGTGCTGGTGGGCCTGCTCGCGCAGAACCCGCGCATCCGGGACTTGGCGCTCACGACGAACGGCGTGCTGCTGGCCGAGCAGGCCCAGGCGCTCCGCGATGCCGGCCTGCATCGCATCACCGTCAGCCTGGATACGCTCGACCGTGAGCGCTTCAAGTCGCTGACCCGCCGCGATGCCCACGCGCAGGTGCTTGAGGGCATCGCCGCCGCCCGGCGCGCGGGCTTTCACGGATTGAAGCTGGACACCGTGGTGATGCGCGGGGCCAATGAACTGGAGCTGGCTGATCTGGTTGAATACGGCAAACGCGTAGGCGCCGAGGTGCGCTTTATCGAGTACATGGACGTGGGCGGGGCCACGCGCTGGTCGATGAACAAAGTTTTCTCGGGCGCGGAAATCATGAATGCCCTCCGCCGACGCTACGGCCGCATTGAGCCGGTTATGGAAGACAGCTCCGCGCCCGCCGAGCGCTTCCTGCTGCCCGACGGCACTGCTTTCGGCATCATTGCCTCGACGACGACTCCATTCTGCCGGCGGTGCGATCGCAGCCGGCTGACCGCCGACGGGCTGTGGTTCATGTGCTTGTATGCGCTGAACGGCACCGACTTGCGCAAGCTCCTGCGTGCCGGCGTCTCGCCGGCGGAAATCCGCTCCGTGATCGTTTCGGCCTGGCAGGGCCGCAGCGATCGCGGCGCTGAAGAGCGCAGAACGCTCGGCGAACGCAGCGCCCTGGTACCTGTCGAACAGTTGCGGCGCGATCCGCACCTCGAAATGCACACTCGCGGCGGATGAGCCCCGGAGCTCAAGCCCTCCACCCTTGCGCGCCCCCTGGCACTCGATTCAGTGCCGATCTTCCTAAGAGCTGGTGCTGGATCCGAGTGGCGTGCCCGATTACAACGTTTCGACCTGAGCCCGGCGCATGCGCAGGTGCGCGAGATGAAGATCGCGCGCACGACCGAGACGCGCTCGACCTGCCCGTATTGCGCGGTGAGCTGCGGCGTGATTATCCATACGCTGGGCGACAAGTCGCGCAACGCCAAGGCCACTGTCGTCCACGTCGAAGGCGACCCCGACCATCCCATCAACCAGGGCACCCTCTGCCCCAAGGGCATCACCCTCAAGCAGAACATCGTCAACGACCGCCGTCTGACGAAAGTCCGCTACCGCGCCCCGGGCAGCGACCATTGGGAAGAGAAGTCCTGGGATTGGACGCTCGATCGCATCGCTCACCTGCTGAAGCAGACCCGCGATGAAAAGCTGATCGAAAAGGATGACAAAGGGCGCACCGTGAATGCGCTGACCGCCGTGGGCGTCATCGGCGGCTGCACGGATTCGAATGAAAACAACTACCTGCTGGTGAAAGCCTTCCGGGCGGGCCTGGGCGTCATCCCCATGGAACAGCAGGCCCGAATATGACACGGCCCGACGGTGGCCAGTCTGGCCGCCACATTCGGGCGCGGGGCCATGACCAATGGTTGGACGGATATCCGCAACGCGGACGTCGTCCTGGCCATGGGCGGCAACCCGGCCGAGAACCATCCGGTGGGGTTCCGCTTCGTCATGGAGGCCAAGCGGAACCGGAACGCCAAGCTCGTTTCGGTGGATCCGCGGTTCAACCGCACCGCTGCGGTCGCGGATAACTTCACGCAGATCCGTGCCGGCACCGATATCGCCTTCCTGGCCGGCCTCATCAATTACGCGCTCTCCTACAACCGCATCCATGAGGACTACGTCAAGCTGTTCACCAACGCCCCCTTCATCGTCAAGGACACCTATTCGTTCAACGAGGCCGACGGCGTGTTCTCCGGCTGGGATGCGGAGAAGAAAGCCTACGCGGATAAATCGAGCTGGAACTACGACCTGGATGGCCAGGGGTTCGCCAAAGTGGACCCCACGATGCAGGATCCGCGCTGCGTCTTCCAGATCATGAAGAAGTTTTACTCGCGCTACACCCCGGAGATGGTGGCGAGCATCTGCGGCTGCAAGAAGGAAGACTTCCTCAAGGCCGCCGAGCTGATCACCTCCACCTACCCGCCGGACAAAGTGGGCACGATTATGTACGCGCTTGGGTGGACGCATCACAGCTTCTCCGTGCAGTTGATCCACACCGCCGCGATGCTCCAGCTCCTGCTGGGCAACATCGGGCGAGCCGGCGGCGGGCTGAATGCGTTGCGGGGTCATGCCAACATCCAGGGCGGGACGGATAACGGCATGGCCTACCACAATCTGCCCGGTTACATCGCTATCCCCAAGGCGGACCACGAGTCACTCAAGAAGTACCTCGAGGTCGTGACGCCCAAGCCGCTGCGCCCGAACTCGATGAATTTCTGGAGCAATACCGACCGCTTCTTCGTCAGCCAGATGAAGGCGTACTACGGCAAGACGGCGACGAAGCAGAACGATTTTGGCTACCACTGGCATCCCAAGCTGCTGCAAACCTCTACAGGAGGCTACGAGAACTGGAGCTGGGCCTTCATCTTCGACCAGATGTACAACGGCAAGATGGACGGCTTCTTCAGCTTTGGGATGAACCCGGTCAATAACGGCCCGCATTCCCACAAAGTCATTGCCGCGCTTTCCAAACTGAAGTGGCTGGTCGTAGCGGAGAACTTTGAGACGGAAACCTCCGCCTTCTGGCGCGCGGACATCCAGGACCTGAACGGCAAAAAGCCCCAGGACGTGAAAACCGAGGTCTTCCTGCTGCCCGCGGCCAATTTTGCCGAGAAAGACGGATGCTTCACCAACTCGGCGCGCTGGATCCAGTGGAAATGGAAGGCCGTGGATCCGCCAGGCGAGGCCAAAGCCGACCAGGAGATCATCGGGCGGATCTTCCTCAAGGTCCGGGAACTCTACAAGAAAGAGGGCGGAAAATTCCCCGACCCCGTCCTGAATCTGAACTGGTGGTATTCCAATCCCTCCAGTCCCTCGCAGCTGGAAATTTGCAAGGAGATCAATGGCTGGGCCATCGAGGACATCAAGGACGAAAAAGACCCCAAGACCATCGTGCTCAAAGCGGGGCAGCAGCTCGGCAAGTTCCTCGATACGCGCGCCGATGGTTCGACACTCTCCGGCGACTGGCTGCACATCGGCATGTACACCGAAGCGGGCAACCTGACGCAGCGCCGGAACAATGCCGACCCCAGTGGCCTGGCTCGCCACTCGGAATGGTCGTTCAACTGGCCCGCTAATCGGCGAGTGCTGTACAACCGCTGCTCGGCCGACGCCCAGGGCAAACCCTGGGATCCAACGCGCCCCGGCATCGCCTGGAATGGTGAGAAATGGGTCGGCGATGTGCCGGATTACAAGGTGGACAGCGCGCCCGAGGCGGGATTGGGCGCCTTCATCATGCTGCCGGAAGGCGTGGCGCGACTCTTCATACCCGGACAATTCGCCGAAGGGCCATGGACGGAGTTCTACGAACCCGTGGAATCCCCGGTGGCCAACCCGCTGCACCCGAAGACGAGCTCCAACCCTGCGGTCAAGCCGTTCAAGACGGATTTTGACAAGCTTGGCAAACCCGAGGAGTATCCGATTGTTTGCACGACGTATCGGCTGACCGAGCACTTCCATTACTGGACGAAGAACAACGCGTACAACATGCAACTCCAGCCGGAGTTCTTCGTGGAAATTCCCGAGGATTTGGCGCGCGAAAAAGGCATCGGCAACGGCGATAAGGTGCGGGTGACTTCGGCGCGGGGCCAGATCGAAGGCAAGGCCATGGTCACCAAGCGCATCAAGCCCATGACGGTGGCTGGCAAGAAGGTTTACCAGATTGGGTTCCCCATCCACTGGGGCTTCCTCGGCCGCGGTGAGCAGAAAGGCTCCCTGGCCAACCTGGTGACGCCAACGATCGTGGACCCCAACTCATTTGCTCCGGAATACAAAGGCTTCCTGGTGAAGCTGGAGAAGGTGTAGGGGGAGGGGAGCCATGGCAGGAAAAACGCTCGAGCTGAAAAGAATCTCCGCCACCACGACGGCGCCACCCGGCATTCGCGAAGCGCCCACGGTCTGCAAGCTGATCGATACCAGCACGTGTATCGGCTGTAAGGCCTGCGAAGTGGCTTGCCAGGAATGGAACGATTTGCCGCCGGAAACGACCGTGCAAGTGGGCACCTATCAAACCTTGCCTTCGCTGACCTCCAACTACTGGAACCTGATCAAATTCAACGAGTACGAAGACGGCGCCGGGCTGCACTGGCTGATGCGCAAGGATCAGTGCATGCACTGCGCGGAGCCGGGGTGTCTGGCGGCGTGTCCCGCGCCGGGCGCCATCGTGCAATACAACAACGGCATGGTGGACTTCCAGCAGGAGAATTGCATTGGGTGCGGCTACTGCATCGCCGGGTGCCCGTTCGACATCCCCAGGTTCAACACCAAGACCAGAAAAGTCTACAAGTGCACGCTATGCTCGGACCGCGTCGGCCAGGGATTGGAGCCTGCCTGCATCAAGGCGTGTCCCACCAGTTGCCTGCAGTTCGGCACGAAGGACCAGATGCTCCAGATTGCGCGCAAGCGGGTGGAGCAACTGAAAGCCTCCGGGTACCAGCAGGCGTCTATCTACGATCCGCCTGGCGTGGGGGGGACGGGCGTCGTCACCGTGCTCGCCCTCGGCGATCAGCCGGAAGCTTACGGCTTGCCCAGCGACCCGACGATTCCCTGGGCCGTGCGGCTGTGGAAGACGCCACTCAAGTGGCTCGGAAACGTGGCGATCATCGGAGGTCTTGTCGGCACCTTCTTGCACTACCTGCGCTTCGGGTCCAAACACGACCCCGACCAGACTCAGACAACGCGGTAGGGAGGCGACTGATGACAACCTCGCGGGTTCTTCCCGGCAATCGAATCCTGCGGTACACCTTGTCCGAACGCGTGGTTCACTGGATCTCGGGAGTCTCCTACATTTACCTCCTGTTGAACGGGCTGGGCCTGTGGTCGCCGTCGCTGTGGTGGATGATCGTCATCCTGGGCGGAGGCCCGTTGGCCCGGCTGATGCATCCTTGGGTGGGCCTGATCTTCGTGGGCTCGGTTCTCTGGATGTACAAGATGTGGAAAGACGACATGCGGATTACGGAGACGGACCGCGAGTGGAGCAAGACCTTGGGAAAGTATGTCCGGAACGAAGAGGAAGAGCTGACACCCGTGGAGGCTCGCCGGGGCTGGGAACGGTGGGCACCCGTGGACCGCTTCAATCTCGGGCAAAAATACCTGTTTTGGGTGATGTTTTGGTCTGGAATCGTGCTGCTGCTGACCGGGTTGGTGCTGTGGTTCACGGAGTACATCCCCCGGAGCCTGAGTTTCCTGCGGTTTATCGCCGTGCTGCTGCATCCCATCGCGTTTCTGGCGACGCTCGGCGGGTTCATCATCCACGTCTACATGGGCACGGCGGTCGTACGGGGCGGATTCAGTTCCGTGATTCGCGGTGAGGTGTCCGAAAACTGGGCGAGACATTACCATCGTCTCTGGCTCGACCGGATCACCGGGAATGCCCCTACCAAGAAATGACCTGGCCCGCTGGGACCAGAGGATCGAGCGGGCCAAAGAGCTGGCGAAAGATTATCCGGCTGCCTCCGACGTTCTTTCGTTTTACCAAGAAATTGCGGCCTTCCAGAGGTCTCTTCTTGCCGGGGGTGACGTAGGTCGCGACCAGGACAGTCCTCCGTCAGAAAATATCTCCTTTCCGGACTCTCTGGATCTGGCTTCGCTGTTACCAAGCTTTCCTTCCTTGCTGGCGCTGGTCCAGCGAGCAGGACCCCCTGCGCTGGCCGAATCGGCGGAAGAACTCGCCCAGGCCGAGCCCGCATACTGGGAGCACTTGCTTTCTACCTATTGGAGAGCCGAAGGCCACGTGGTGGATGGCGCGCCGGAAACTCATCTGTTTTTCGCTCGGGCCTTCCTGCAACCTTACGCCGAAGCCCTTGCCAGCAAGAGAGCGACGCAATTCCCGCGCTTCGGCTCCTCCGCCTCGTGTCCCATCTGCGGCGGGAAGCCTCAGGTGGGCGTTCTTCGCGAGGAGGGCCATGGGGCCAAGCGTTCGCTGGTTTGCTCGCTTTGTTTGACGGAGTGGGACTACCGCAGGGTCCAGTGCCCCGCCTGTGGAGAAAGCCAATTTGACGCCCTGCCCGTCTATACGGCCAGCCAGTTCGAACACGTGCGCGTGGAAGCGTGCGACACCTGCAAGACGTACATCAAGACCGTGGACCTCACCAAAAACGGGCACGCCATACCGGTGGTCGATGAGCTGGCCACGATTCCCCTCAGCCTTTGGGCGCAAGAGAAGGGCTACACAAAGCTACAGCTAAACCTTCTCGGGATGTAGTTCGTGTCTCTGGTTTTTCCGGCCGCGGTTCGTATTATCCTTTGAAGCAGCGGGAGGGAGGGAGTCGCGCCAGTGGAAGGGAAGAGCGGTCATCGCCAGCAGTGGGTGAGTCTGGTTCCGTACGGGCTCAACCAGCAGCACCCCAACGCCTATGAAGAGATTCTCCAGACGGTTTGGGAAAACCGCGACAACCTGCGCTATGCGTACCGCATTTTGCGCGACGGCTGCTGCGACGGCTGTTCGCTGGGCACCACCGGCATGCGCGATTGGACGATGGAAGGCATCCATCTGTGCGCCCTGCGGCTGCAGTTGCTGCGCCTGAACACCATGCCAGCGATGGATTGGCATCTGCTCGAAGACGTGCCGACGTTGCGCAAGCTTTCGGGCGGCGAGTTGCGCAAGCTGGGCCGTCTGTCAGTGCCCATGGTGCGCCGCAAAGGGCAGAAGGGCTTCCGGCGGGTTTCTTGGGAGGAAGCCATCGCACTGGTGGCCGAGCGGCTACGCGCCACCCATCCGCAGCGCATCGCGTGGTATTTGACCTCGCGCGGGCTGACCAACGAAGCCTACTACGCGCACCAGAAGGTGGCGCGGTTCTTCGGCACCAACCACGTGGACACCAGCGCGCGCATCTGCCACGCGCCCAGCACGGCGGCCTTGAACGCAACCGTCGGCTGCGCTGCCACCACGTGTTCTTATTCCGATTGGATAGGCAGCGACTTGCTCGTTTTCGTCGGCACCAATATCGCCAACAATCAGCCCGTCGCCACCAAGTATCTCTACTACGCCAAGAAAGCCGGCACCAAGGTCTTCCTCGTCAACCCCTATTTCGAACCGGGCCTGGAGCGCTACTGGGTGCCGTCGGTGACGGAGAGCGCGCTGTTTGGCACGCGCTTCGCCGACGATTTCTTCCAGATCCACATTGGCGGCGATATTCCATTCTTCTACGGCGTTCTGAAGCACCTAATCGAAAACAACTGGGTGGACCGCGAGTTCATCGCCGCGCGCACCGCCGGCTGGGCGGAGGTCGAGGCCAAGGCCCGGAGATTGTCCTGGGAAGTGCTGGAGCGAGGCGCCGGGCAGACGCGCGCCGAGATGTTGCGTTTCGCTGAAGCCTTCGGGAAGGCGCGCAGCGCCATTATTGTCTGGAGCATGGGGATCACCCAGCACCGCTACGGCAGCGACAACGTGCGTGCCATCGTCAACGTGCAACTCGCCCGCGGCAACGTCGGGCAGCCACACACTGGCCTGATGCCCATCCGCGGGCATAGCGGGGTGCAGGGAGGCGCGGAGATGGGGGCAATGCCTGGCGCCTACGTCATGGGCTACCCCGCCAACGAGGAAAACGCCAAGAGGTTTGCCACACCCGAGTTCTGGGGCTTTGAGCCGCCAACCGGGAAAGGCCTCACCGCCGCGCAGATGATTCTGGCGGCAGAGCGCGGCGAGATGGACGCGCTTTGGCAGAGCGGCGGCAACTTCGTGGACACCCTCCCCGAACCGCAGCGCGTTCTCCGGGCGGTGGAACAGATTGGCCTGCGCGTGCACCAAGACATCGCGGTGAGCTCCAACATGCTGGTGGACCCTGCCGACACGGTGGTTCTGTTGCCGTCACGCACCCGCTACGAGCAGCGCGGCGGGGGAACCGAAACCAGCACCGAGCGCCGCATCATCTTTAGTCCCGAGATTCCGGGGCCGCGGCCGGGCGAGGCCCGCGACGAATGGGAAATCCCCGTGGCTGCCGCGCGACGCGCCGACCCGGAGCGCGCGGCCAAGTTCTTTGCCTGGCGCGACACGCAGGACATTCGCGACGAGATTGACCACATCTGCCCCACCTACAAGGGAATCGCAAAACTGCGCAAGAAAGGCGACAACTTCCAGTATGGGGGCCCGCGGCTCCTGGCAGACCGTTTCCTGACTCCAGACGGGAAGGGCCACTTTACGCCGATTGATCTGCCCGAGGAGAACATCCCGGCAGGGCGCTTCCTGTTGGCCACGCGCCGCGGCAAACAATTCAACAGCATGGTTTTCGACAAGAAAGATCCTCTGACCGGCCTCCGCCGCGACGACATCGTGATGGCCAAAGAAGATGTCGAGCGCTTGGGGCTTCGTCCCGGCGAGCCCGTGGTTCTCCGCAACGAGCGAGGCGAATTCCGCGGCCGGGTGAGGATCGACCGCATCAAGCCCGGATGCATCGAGGGCCACTGGCCCGAGTTGAACGTTGTCATTCCCGCCGGTTGCTTGGATCCCAGCGGCGTTCCCGACTACAATGCAGTCGTCGAGGTTGTGCCCGTTCGCTAATGCGCCCGCGCCATTGACGCCACCTGCGAGGTCCGAAACGTGCCGCAACGCCCGCGCAGCATCGATCTGACTCAAGTCTCCGAATGGCAGGAAGGAAAGGTGCGCCGCTTTCAGGACTACCTGGTCGGCGAGGAGCCGTTGGAGATCCGCGTGGGCCAGCACCCGCTCAGCGTGACCATGCGCACGCCGGGTCACGACCTCGAATTAACCGCCGGGTTTCTCTGCACCGAAGGGCTCATCCAGAGCCGCGAACAGATCCGTTCGCTGGAACACGCCGCCGGCACCGGGGAACAAGACCGCGGCAATGTGGTCCAGGTCGAGCTGGAAGACGAGGTGGCGCTCAACCTGGAGCAGACCCGGCGGAATTTCTTCGCGGCATCGAGTTGCGGCATCTGCGGCAAGGCTTCGATTGAGCAGGTGCGGCTGCGTGGCATCCCGCCGCCGAACCCGGATTTGCGGCTGGATCCAGAAGTCCTGTGCCGCCTGCCGGACACGCTGCGCTCGGCCCAGGCCATCTTCGGCCGCACCGGAGGGCTGCATGCTGCCGCGCTATTTGACACGCGCGGAGAAATGGTGGTGCTGCGCGAAGACGTGGGGCGGCACAACGCCGTGGACAAGGTGGTTGGCTGGGCGCTGCGGGAAGGGAAATTGCCGCTCGCGGAAAACGTCTTGATGGTCAGCGGCCGCGGCGGCTTCGAGATCATCCAGAAGGCCACCGTGGCGGGCATTCCGTTGGTGGCGTCGGTGTCCGCGCCGTCGAGCCTGGCGGTGCAGCTTGCGCGAGAGCTCCGCCTGACGCTGGTGGGCTTCCTTCGCGGCAAGCGCTTCCTTGTGTACGCCGGTGAAGAACGCCTCAACATGAATCCGCAGGCCTAGCAGGTGATGAAAAAGGTGCACACAGGCTGTAAGCCTGTGCTACCGGTGCAGCCAACTTGTTGATCTGTAGCACCCACAGCTTTTTTCAGCCGCCTGCGTAGGCCGAGGAGCAGCGGGAGGAGAAAATGGCTGGAAATTCCGAAAGCACGTACGGGTTTTTGCTGGATACCTACGAGACCGAGATCCTGAAAATCGTCGGCACCTGGGCCGCCTTCCGGGACTCGGCGATGGATTTCCGGCCCAGCTCAAAGTCGCGCAGCGTCCTCGAGCAGATGGAGCACCAGGTTCAATCCGAGGGCCGCTGGATGCCGAATATGCTGGGGATTGACACTGGCGATCCCAACCCGACGGAGAAAACCAAGCAAGGTTACATCGAGAAATACCGCAGCGATGCCGCGCGCCGGCTGGAGATTATGCGGACGAAACCGGATGCGTGGTGGAGGGCAAACACGACCTTCTTTGATGTGGTCCGCTCGCGCGCCTGGGTGCTGACGCGCCGCATCAACCACTCGACCCACCACCGCGGGCAGCTCATCGTCTATCTTCGACTCCTGGGGTTGCCGGTGCCATCCGTGTACGGACCAACGGCTGACACGGATGGGAAAGTGATCTACTCGTTCTGAGCGGTTTGGCGGCGCCGCTGCGGGCTCACTCGGCGGCTCGGCCTTCCAGAAGCGCCCGCGCTTCCGCGTAATCGGCGGGGGTATTCATGTTTCTGAACAGCGCGCCGCTCGAATCAAACGCCTTCCACTGCGCCGCGGTGATCTTTTCCATCGCCAACGCGGCCACGGCGCCGGTAAGTTTGCGCACGCCGCTGGCGAGGGCATCGGCCAGGACGTCCGCGCAGCGCGCGCGGTACATCGCGCAGAGCGGCTCGAGCCCGCGCTCGCTCTCGGGCACGACTGCGTCGGCGGGCGAATCGAGCGCTCGCGCAATGAGCCAGTCGAGCCACGCACCGGACAGATACGGCAGGTCGCAGCCGACCACCAAGTTCCACGCGGAGCGGGAAATGCGCAAGGCGGTGGCCAGCCCGGCAAGCGGACCCAACCCCGGGCGGTCGTCCGGCACGAGGCGCAGCCCCAGCGCGGCATAGCG